>Ga0126369_10003576_pt1 | contig 11227 bp, 8 predicted proteins | sample PanSoiMetaPlot_1_FD_109646 | JGI IMG/M metagenome (GOLD analysis project Ga0126369, IMG submission 109646) | Tropical forest soil microbial communities from Panama - MetaG Plot_1 | ecosystem: Environmental > Terrestrial > Soil > Tropical forest > Bulk soil | place: Panama | collected 2016-02-17
GAGCCATCGCCCGGCGTCCCGGCGATGCGATAGAAGCGCTCGAGCACTTTGCTGCGCTCGCTCTCGGGAATGCCGGGCCCGGTATCCTCGACGCTCAGGAACGGAAGCTGCTGGCCGTTGCATCCGGTGTTGACCGTGACCGATCCTCCGGCCGGCGTATAACGGAGGGCGTTGTCGATCAGGTTATCGAGCAGCTCGGTCAGCAGCACCGCATCGCCCCGAATCGGAGCGCGCTCGAGCGAGAAGCCGAGATCGATGTTGCGCGTGAGCGCCTCCGGTGCCCAGTCCCTCGCAGCGGCGTCCGCGAGCACGCGCAGATCGACGACCTCGTGCTTGCGTCCTTGATCCGGAGGGGTCTCGGCTCGCGCCAGCACGAGCAGTTGATTCGCGAGGCGGCTCGCGCGCACGGTGGCGTTGAGAAGTCGCTCAAGCTCGCCGCGCACATCGGCGTCCAAGTCGCGCCGCAACAGCAGCTCCAGATGCATCTGCAGCCCGGCGAGAGGCGTGCGTAGCTGGTGCGCCGCGTTGGCGAGAAAGCGCTGCTGCATCACGCTGCTCTCGCGTAATTGCCCGAGCAGACGGTTGAATGCGTCGATGACTGGCGAGATCTCGGCCGGCGCGGCGCTCGTCGCGAGCGGGCGCAGATCGCGTGGCCCGCGCTTTAGCAGCTCGGAACGCAGCGCCGCGAGCGGAATCAAGCCCCAGGCGACGCCAAACCAGGCTAGCGCCGTGGCGCCGATCGCGATCAGGAGCGTCGGAACCAGCTCGGCAAAAAGAATCTCTCCGACGAGACGATTTCGCTTGTGCAGCGTCTCGCCGATCTGGATGACGAAGCCGGTCGGGGTGCGAAGCGCCGCGAGGCGGATCGGATCGCCACCGTAGGTCCCGTCGAAGAACATGTGTTGTCCGACAGTGAGCGGTGGCGGCGGCGGCAGATCCGGCGCGCCGTCGATGATCGCGTTCTGCGGCGAGCGAATCTGAAACAACACCTTGTCGACCTGGTCGTAGACCAGCGCCTCGAGCGCTTTCTGTGGCAGGTCGACATGAGCACCCGACGAGTCGACCCTTACGTTGTCGGCAATGTCGAGGAGCGGGTCGAGCAGCAGCCGGTCGTACGCGTTGTTGGCGGAGTGCAGCGCTACGAGATAGGTGATGAGCGCGGCGCCCGCCACCATGACCAGCAGGGAACTGACGAGGAACAGCAACAACCGGCGCCGTATACTCGGCGCTTGCCGTGATTCTTCACTCATCGCCTTCCCAGAGATAGCCGAAACCCCGCACCGTGCGAATGTGCACGCCCGCGGGCTCGATCTTCGCGCGCAGGCGCGATACGTGAACCTCGATTGCGTTGGGGGAGAGCTGCTCATCGAGACCGAACAGGCTTCCGCCGAGCTGCTCTTTGCTCAGGACGCGACCGGGGCGCGTGAGGAACATTTCCAGCAGCGCCCATTCACGCGGAGTGAGATCCACTTGGCGGTCCTGCACTTTGACGCGCTTGGCGGCGACATCGACGTTCAAGCCCGCGACCGACCAGCGTGCAGCGGGCGGCACGATGCGCCGCAGAAGCGCGCGCACTCGCGCTTCGAACTCGGTGAGCGAGAAGGGCTTGGTCAGATAGTCTTCGGCACCGAGGTCGAGCCCATGGACGCGATCCTCGACGGCATCGCGTGCGGTGAGCACGAGCACCATCGTCGGCGAGTGGCGCGCTCGCAAGCGGCGCAACACCTCGAAGCCATCGAAATCAGGCAAGCCGATGTCGAGCACGACGAGATCGAACTGCTCGTCCGCGAGCAATCGATCCGCTTGCTTGCCGGTCGCTGCGCGTCCGACTGCGTGGCCGGCGCGAGTCAGTACTTTGACGAGCCCGTCTGCGAGGAGCGCGTCATCTTCGACGACGAGAATGCGCACGATGTCACCTTTGGAGTGCGCCGCCCGTCCAAGGGCGGCAAGGGTATCAGAATGGTACGCTTTCGACCTTTCGGCAAGCTGACGGTCCCCCGACGATTGCCTTCCGAATAGCTCGAGCCGTGTTGCCCCGGAACGCATCGATTCACGAGTAGGCTTTCGATAGATTACCAGTCAGGCTAGCAGGAGGCATTCGGTTGGGCGAAAAAAGAAGACGACTCGCGGTTGGGCAAACTCGCAGCGAGGCGCACGCTCACAAAGTGTTGCAATTGCTCGACGCCGCCCAGCGCTCGCATCGTGCGCAGCGGCTGAAAGAAGCGCAGGCGCTCTATCAGCAACTGCTGGACATCGACCCGAGGCAAGCACATGGGTGGCTTGGCCTGGGAATGGTGGCGCTGCAAGTCGGCGCGCTCGACGCGGCAGTCTCCATCCTGGCGCGCGCCGTTGAATTGGCGCCGGAGGAATCGGGGTTTCGGCTGCAGTACGCATACGCTCTGCAGAGGCTCGGGCACTTCTCCGAGGCGGAGGAACAGTTGCAGGCTGCTTGCCGCCTGCGGCCGGATGTCGCCCAGTATTGGGAAGATCTCGGCATCGTGCTGCAGGCGCTGGGAGAAACCGATCGCGCGCTCGATGCCTATCGGCGCGCGAATGCACTGCAGCCGACACCTGCCCGGAGACTCAAGGAGGCGACGGTCGTCTCGCCGATCATCGCTTCACGCGAATCCATCGTCGCCGAGCGCGAGCACATTAATGCCGCGATGGACGCCCTGCTCGCAGAGCCGGCGTCGAGCGAAGGCAATCCGATGCGCATGGCGCTGTGGACCAATTTCTATTGGGCCTATCACGGGCTGTCCGACCGAGCGCTGCAAAGCAAGGCGGCGTCAGTCTATCGGCATCTGTTCCCTTCGCTCGACTACGTCGCCGCGCATTGCCGCTCTCCGCGCGCGCTCAACGGAAGAATTCGCGTCGGACTGATATCGCAGTTCTTCCACAATCACAGCATCGGCCGCATCAGCAGAGGATTGTTCGCGCAGCTCGCGCGCGAAGAGCTCGACGTCACGGCGATCTTCCTCGCGCCCGCGATCGACGACGACTACTCGCGCTTCATCCGTGAGCACGCCGAGCGGAGCCTGGACGTGCCGCGCGACTTGTCGGCGGCCGGCAGCCTGATCGGGGCGCTGCAGCTCGACGTGCTGTTCTACCAGGACATCGGGATGGATCCATTCAGTTACTTCCTGGCGTTCTCCCGACTGGCCCCGGTGCAGTGCGTTTCCTACGGACATCCGGACACGACGGGCATTCCGACGATCGACTACTACGTCTCGAGCGACATGTACGAAACGCCGGGCTCCGAGGCGCACTACAGCGAGCGCTTGTTTTGCCTGCGTGACGTCGGCAATCTCGCTTACTACTATCGACCCGAGCGGCCCGAGCCGCGCAAGAATCGAGAGCACTTTCAGCTGCCCGCCGATCGCCATCTGTATATCTGCCCGCAAAACCTGTTCAAGGTCCATCCTGACATGGACGAGCTGTTTGCCGGCATCCTCCGCGGCGATCCCCAGGCGGTCCTGGTGATGATCGACGGGCGAGTCGACCGGTGGAGTGAGCTGCTGCGGCGCCGCTGGGCGGCAAGCATGCGCGACGTCACGGAGCGAATCGTCTTTCTGCCGCGAATGAACACGGGGGATTACGCCAACCTGATCGAGGTCTGCGACGTGATGCTCGATACGCGGCACTTCAACGGGATGATCTCGTCGCTCGAAGCCTTCGCCGTCGGCACGCCTGTCGTCACCTGGCCCGGAGAATTCCAGCGCGGGCGACCCACCCAGGCGATGTATCGCAGCATGGGCCTGAAGGAGTGCATCGCCGGGAGCGCGCAGGATTACGTCGAACGCGCGATTCGGCTGGGCACCGACCGCGCTTACCGGGCCGCAGTCAGAAGCGACATTCTCGAGCGCAATGGCGCGCTGTTCGAAGACATGCAGGTCGTGCGCGAGTTCGAGCGCTTCTTTCGCGAAGCGGTGGGCGAGAAAACCGGCTCCTGAGGGGAGGCGCAGTACCGCAACGCTGCTCGCGTATCAGCCGGCGGTTGCGCGGTAGAGGTGAAACGATTCGCGGTCGTCGCCGGGGCGGGCTCCGTGCCATACCTCGCTCCATTTCGTCTCCGAGGGCAGCGGATGCGGCTTCCCCGCCAGGTGCTGCACGAGGAGCCATCGGCATGCGCGGGCGCCGGGATCCGTCTCCACGCGACGCGTTATGAGCCCCGCATAGTAGTCGAACATCGCCCGCTGCGACTCGCCCAGGTTCTTGCTCGCGACGCACGACGCGTCTCGCGGCAAAGCCGGCTGCATCGATGCGGCCGTCGTCACGTAGCTGTTGCCGTAGTCGAGGTATGGGAGCCAAAGTGTCAGCAAGACCAGCCAGAACGTCGTGAGTCCGGCCGCCCACACGCAAACGGAATTCTCGGGCGTGATGCGTCGGCGCCTCGCGGCCAGCCACCACAACGCGCTCCCGGCGAGCGCGATCGCGACAACGGAAGGCTCGATCGGCAGCGCGAAGCCCGGCGCGCGCTCGGTCACCTTGTTCACGGCCCAGGGAAGGTCCAGTCCAACGGCCAACCACGCCAGCCACAGCAGTCCCGCGGCGACCGGAAAGAGCCACATCGAGCAGCGCTGCAGTCCTTCGACGAACCATCGAGCCGCGTGACTCAATCCGGCAGTCGCAAGCAGCGATAGCGGCAGCAGCGCGGGCAGCGCGTAGATCGCGCGAGACTGCCATGCGAACATCAGAATGCCCATCGTCACCAGGAACGCGATCAGCGGCAGAAGCAGGGCGTCGTGCCGTTCCTTTCCGAGCCATGCCGCACGGCATGCGGCGATCGCAAACGGCCACAGCGGGAAACTCAGCCAACACAGTGTCAGCGGATAAAACCACAGGCCGTGGCTCTCGCCGAGTCGCGCGAAGCCGAAGAATCGACCGAGGTTGTTCACCCAGAACCAGGCGTTGAACAATTGGGGGGAGGCGAGGTACACCGCGATGGGCCACGCCAACACCGCGGGCGCGGCCACGACAGCGGCGACGGCAAAGGATTTGCGGCGACGCTGCGTTCGCCAGGTCGGAAAGTAGAGCAGAACGGCGGCGGTCACGGCGAGTATGCCAAGGCCGATCGCACCCTTGCTCATGAATGCCACGCCCGCGCCGATGCCCAGCGCGACGCCGCCGGCAATCGGACGGCGCTCGCCCGCTGCCAGGCCAAACAGCCCGATCGACAAGCCCGAGATCAGCGACACGTCGGCAATCAGCATGTGCACCTTGTCGAACAGACCCAGGCTGCCGACGAACAACACGACCGCTATGAGCGCGCGTCGAGCTCCGAAAAGGGCGTTGGCGGTTGCGGCGAGAAAGCCGAGAGTGAGGTAGAGGAAGAGCGCGACCGCGATGCGCGCGGCCTCGTGCGGAGCAAGGGTTCCGCCGAACCACTGGGTACAGACCGCGGCAACCCAGTAGAACAACGGAGGTTTCTCCATGAAGGGTTCGCTGGCGAGCAATGGAACGAGCCAGCCCTTGCCCTGCGCCATGCTCCATATCACGCCGAACGTGTAGCCTTCGTCGGCTTTCCACGGCTCGCGTCCGAACAGCCCGATCCACGGCCATGCGCAAAGCAGCAGGAACAGAGCAGCGTCAGCGGCACGTCGAATGCTGAGGCTGCGCGACGCGAGCACGCGCAAGCGCGACCAATGGTTGCGCTCCGCATCGAAGAGGATTTCGCGACTCACGAGCACAAAATACGCTCGCAAACTTTCGCGACACTTGCCTCAAGCTGGCGCGCGGCTGTACGCGCGCAAGCTTGCGAGCTGCTTGCTTCGAACTGGCGCAGCGCTGACTGAATGCAGCGCAACGCTACTACTTAAGGCACGCTACCCTGCTCGTAGAACGGATATGGGCCTTCGTAATCACCGACGACGACATTGAGGCTGACGATACCTGCGCTCTCGCTCCATCGGTGAAGGATGTAGCCGGGAGGCTCCATGATGAATCTCGGAGGTGCTTCGGCTGACAGGTCCAGCGCGACCTGGTGCGCAGGACTGGGACAGGTGACGGCGATCGTGCCGGCGTAACGATGAAAAATCGTGCGGTGCAGGTGCCCGCACAGAAGTCGCTCGACGTTCGGATGCCGTCGTATGATGGGTTCGAGCGGACGCTCGACGCGAAGGCCGAGCTGGTCCATGTGCCCGATGCCCGTGTCGAACGGCGGATGATGCATGAGGATCACCGTCGGCGTCGTTGGCTCGCGCGCGAGCTCTTCCTCGAGCCACTGCAGGCGAGAGGCACAAAGCAATCCGCCTCCTTCGCCCGGCACCACCGTGTCGAGCGCAATGAGCCGCAGCGGGCCGACGCGTGCGGTGTACTGCAGAAACGCGCCGGCCTCTCGAAGATAGCTGTGGTGCGGAAACGCTGCACGCAACGTTTCCCGAGCGTCGTGATTCCCGGGAACCAGATACACGGGCATGCTCAGCGGCGCGAGCAATCGAGCGAGATGCGCGTAATCCTCGGGGCGGCCGAGGTCGGCCAGGTCTCCGGTCGCGACGACGACGTCGGGTCGCGGGTCCTGGGCGAGGATGTGCGCAACGCATCGGCGAAGATGATCCGCGGTATCGACTCGTCGATACGCGAGCTCGCCGGGTGCGCGGATGTGCAAGTCGCTGATGTGGCAGAGCAGCATGGAGTCTTTTTATGGCATCGCTGATGCGTCAAGGCCGCCGAACCAGCGGCGGCCTTGCGCTTTGCAAATGATGGCCGAGACCGATGCGGTCCCGCGGTGCTAGCAGAATTTCTTGATCTCCTCGCACACGCGGGCGGGGTTGTTGATCATCGCTGCCGCGGCGGCGCCATTGAGACATTGCGCTCCGGAGAGGAGAGCCAGCGCTGCTTCGCAGCTGATCCCCTTCGCGGCGATGCACGCGTTTATCGCGATGAGACGGCGGGGCAGTTGACCCAAGGTGACCGGATTCAGGCAAGCGGCGGCGCAGGCTGAGGACTTGGCGGCATCGCTACAGGGGCTTCCCGGATCACGTGCGATCCAGGCAAGGTTCGGTCCTATGTCGTCGGATGAAGGCAGCGATCTGGCCTCGCTGGTGATTTCAGCGCGTACGCTGACCGGGTAGTTCGCAAACTTGAACTTGTCGCTCAGCGCCTGCATCGACGCGATGTCGAGCTGGCTCTTCGATTCGGGCGCCGGCATGGGGCTGCTCTTTGGCTCGGGAGTCGATGCGCAGCCGCCCAGGAACAGGACGACGACTACCGTGCACAGCAAGGTCAACAAACGCGTCATGGCTGTCTCCTCATCGTCATCCGCGCATGATCTCGCAGCACGCGCGGTAGCTATCGGACGGCACTGTCTTGATGCTCCCTATCGCTCGGATTGAATGCTTGATTTAGCGAGCTAGGAAATTTGATGGTGGAGACGAAGGGGATCGAACCCTCGACCTCGGCATTGCGAACGCCGCGCTCTCCCAGCTGAGCTACGTCCCCAGGGAGCAAAATTATAGCGGGCTGGTGTCGCAGCGTAAACTGCGGCCACGCGACACGACTAAGCTCAGAACTCGATGTTCTCGCCTGCGCGCTTGATTCGCCGGCGACCCGACCCAATACCTCGAAGACGAGTCTGCTCGCGGGGAAGTTTCATGGAACAGCTTATCGCACTACTTCAGCAGTACGGGCTGGGGTTCGTCTTCCTCAACGTGCTCGCCCTGCAGGCGGGGTTGCCATTGCCTGCGTACCCCACGCTCATCGTGGCGGGGACGCTGGCGGCGATGGGCGGGAGTCCGGTCTGGCAGGTGCTCTCGGTCGGGGTGGTCGCGGCGCTCATCGCCGACACGGGCTGGTACACCGCAGGGCGCCGCTTCGGGATGCGGATCTTGAGCACCCTTTGCAAGATGTCGTTGTCGCAGGACACCTGCGTGCGCCAGACCGAGTCGATTTTCCAGCGCTTCGGTCCGGCGTCGATGCTGTTCGCGAAGTTCGTCCCTGGCTTCGCTTCGGTCGCCACCGCGCTCGCCGGCGCGCTGCGACTCAACTATCTCAAGTTCGTGCTCTTCGACGCGGGCGGCGCCGCGCTCTGGGTCGGTGTCGCCGTCGGGCTCGGCTACGTGTTCAACAATGCGATCGGCGAGGTGATGAGGAAGCTGAGCGACCTCGGACACTACGGGGTGATGATCGTCATCGCTGGTTTCGTCGCCTGGATCGTATACAAGTGGTTGCGGCGCTACATGTTCGGCAAGCAGTTGCGCATGGACCGGGTATCGGTGCACGAGTTGCGCGACATGATGGAGCAGAACGCCGTGCAGGCGCTCGTTGACGTGCGCTCGGCGATCACTCAGGCAGCCACGGGCCGCATCCCCGGTGCGCGCGCGATCGACATGCAGAACATCGCTGCGGGATTCGAAGGCGTGCCGGTCGACGGCGAGGTAGTCGTCTACTGCGCGTGCCCGAACGAGGCGACGGCGGTCAAGGTCGCGCAGAGGCTCCAGAAGCTCGGCTTCAAGCGCATACGACCGCTGCACGGGGGGATCGACGCCTGGATCGAAGCGGGGCTCGAAGTCGAGCGCTAGCATCGCGTGCTACATTGGCGGCTGTCTAGAAGGAGAATTGCGTGAACAAACAAGCCATTCAGACTGCCGCGGCACCCGCGGCGATCGGCCCTTACTCGCAGGCGATTCGCGCCGGCGACACCGTGTACCTGTCCGGGCAGCTGGGTCTGGATCCTGCGAGCGGAACCCTGCGCGATGGCGTCGACAACCAGGCGCGCCAGGTGTTCTCCAACCTGAAAGCCGTGGCCGAGGCCGCCGGCGGATCGCTCGACGATATCGTGAAGCTGACGGTCCTGCTCGCGGATCTCGGCGACTTCGCCAAAGTAAACGAAATCATGACGGCGTATTTCAAGCCGCCATACCCGGCCCGCGCGACGTATCAGGTCGCCGGGCTGCCGCGCGGCGGACGCATCGAAGTCGAGGCCATCCTCGTCCTTTAGCAGCCTTGCCTGTAGGCGGTGAGGACCGCAAAGAAGTCGGCGGAAAGCAAAGCGGGTCAAACGCTCGAGGACAAGCTCGCGCGACTCGGGATTGCGCGCGAGCAGGATTTCGTGCTGCACCTGCCGCTGCGCTACGAGGATCGCACCCACCTCTGCCCGCTCGCGGCGGTGCAGGCAGGGCACGCCTGGCAGGTCGAGGGCACGGTGATCAACACTGATATCCAGTATCGACCGCGGCGGCAGCTCGTGTGTCTGCTCGAGGACGGCGACGCAAAGCTCGTTCTGCGCTTCTTCAATTTCTATCCCAGCCAACATAAGGCGCTCGCGATCGGCAAGCGCGTGCGCGCCTTCGGCGACGCTCGCGAAGGTCGCAGCGGAATGGAAATGGTGCACCCGAGCTTCCATGTGGTCGCCCCGGGCACGCCGTTGCCGGACCGGCTCACGCCCGTCTACCCGACCACTGCGGGTCTTTCCCAGGAGAAGCTGCGCACCCTCGTGCAACGTGCGCTCAGGGGCAATCCCGCGCATCTCGCTGAAACTCTCCCGCCGTGGACGCGCGAGCCGCGCAAGCTCTGGGATTTCTCGCACGCGGTGCGCTATCTGCACGAGCCGCCCACGGACGCGTCGCAGTCCGAGCTCGACGAACGCACGCATCGGGCGTGGGTACGACTCAAGTTCGACGAGCTTCTCGCGCAACAACTTTCGCTCAGGATGCACCGTCGCGCCCGCGCGCGACGCCGGGCGCCACGGCTGCCTGGCGATGGCACATTGACTCGACAGCTCCATGCGCGCCTTCCGTTCACGCTGACACGCGCGCAGCAGCGGGTCATCGCCGAGATCCGGCGCGACCTCGCGCGCGCCGAACCTATGCAACGCTTGCTCCAGGGCGACGTCGGGAGCGGCAAGACGATCGTGGCGGCCATCGCCGCCTTGCAGGCGATTGAATCGGGTCATCAGGTGGCCTTCATGGCGCCGACCGAGATCCTCGCCGAGCAGCACTACCGCAAGCTCGCTGCGTGGCTGGAGGGATTACCGGTGAACGTGGCATGGCTCTCGGGTAGTCTGCCGGCGAAGGCGAAGAAGAAGGCGCTCGCCGCCATCGAGAGCGGCGCCGCGCAGTTTGCGATCGGCACGCACGCGCTGTTCCAGGACGAGGTGACGCTGCCTCGGCTGGGGCTTGCGATCGTCGACGAGCAGCATCGCTTCGGCGTGGCGCAGCGACTGGCGCTTCGGCAGAAAGGTATCGGCGACGCGCATCAACTGATGATGAGCGCCACGCCGATCCCGCGTACGCTGGCGATGAGCTTCTACGCCGATCTCGACGTATCGGTGATCGATGAGATGCCACCGGGCCGCTCTCCGGTGACCACACGGCTGGTGAGTCAGCGCCGCCGCGACGAGATCATCGAACGCGTGCGCAAGGCGTGCGTCTCCGGGAAGCAGGTTTACTGGGTGTGTCCGCTGATCGAGGAGTCGGAGAAGCTCGAGCTCCAGACCGCGGTTGCGTTGCACGCCGAGCTCACCCAGAAGCTCGCCGAGTTCAAGGTCGGCTTACTGCACGGCCGGATGAAGCCGGAAGACAAAGCCGAGGTGATGGCGGGTTTCGTGCACGGAGAGGTCAGCGTGCTCGTCGCCACCACCGTCATCGAAGTAGGGGTCGACGTGCCCAACGCCTCGATGATGGTGATCGAGCACGCCGAGCGGTTCGGGCTGGCGCAGCTCCACCAGCTGCGCGGGCGGGTGGGTCGCGGCTCCGCGGAGAGCGAGTGCATTCTGCTCTTCGAGGAGCCGATGTCCGAGGCGGCCAAGGCAAGACTGAAGGTGATCTACGAGAACAACGACGGCTTCGAGATCGCGCGCCAGGACCTGCTCATCCGAGGGCCGGGAGAATTCCTGGGCGCGCGCCAGTCAGGCGTGCCGCTGCTGCGCTTCGCCGATCTCGAGCGCGACGTTCAGCTGATCGAAGCCGCGCGCGATGCCGCGAACGAATTGCTCCGGCGCGAGCCTTCCGCCGCCAACGCGCATCTCGAACGCTGGCTCGGCGGGAAGCAGGAGTTCATCAAGGTCTAGGGTTTCGCGTCGCGGCCTCCTTGCACGCGCCGCGTTGATGCACCGGCAGTGCGTCGGCCGCCTGGCTTTCTCGCGGGTCGCCCCCACTCGCTGCGCTCGCGGGGACCCACTCCGCCGCTCGAAGTCGCGACCTCCTTGCACGCCGCGTTGATGCACCGGCAGTGCGTCGGCCGCCTGGCTTTCTCGCGGGTCGCCCCCACTCGCTGCGCTCGCGGGGACCCA
>Ga0126369_10003578_pt1 | contig 11223 bp, 5 predicted proteins | sample PanSoiMetaPlot_1_FD_109646 | JGI IMG/M metagenome (GOLD analysis project Ga0126369, IMG submission 109646) | Tropical forest soil microbial communities from Panama - MetaG Plot_1 | ecosystem: Environmental > Terrestrial > Soil > Tropical forest > Bulk soil | place: Panama | collected 2016-02-17
CCCCACACTGGTAACGTTGAACGGCGTCCGCAGCTTGTTCATCTCCGCCACCAGCGTCGGGTGTCCGATTCCGAATCCAATCCGCAGCCCCGCCAGCCCGTACACCTTTGAAAATGTCCGCAGCGTTAAAATATTGTTGTATTGGCCGAACAGCTTTATCGCCTCCGGCATATCCTTGCGGTCGGCGTATTCGCGGTACGCCTCGTCATAGACCACCAACACATCTCCCGGCACCCTCTTCAGGAACACCGCGAACTCCGCCGCTCCAAATGCTGTTCCCGTCGGATTGTTTGGATTCGCGATGTAAATGATCCGCGTTTTCGGCGTCACCGCTTCGGCCATCGCGTCGAGGTCAAATGTAAAATTCTTCTGCGGCGTCAAAATCAGCTTCCCGCCGCTCGCGCGAATGGCAATCGAAAACAGCGCAAACGATCCTTCGCTTGTAATTCCCTCCGTTCCCGGCCGTAACAACGCGCGCGACGCCAAATCAATAATCTCGCTCGAGCCCAGCCCGACAAAAACTTCCTCCGAGCGCACGCCAAACCGCGCTGCCAGCACTTCGCGCAGCCGTTTGCTGCCCCCGTCCGGATACCAGTTGGCGTCGCCCAACATCCGGCGCGCCGCCTCCATCGCCTTCGGCGAAGGCCCCAGGGGATTCTCATTCGAGGCCAGCTTCACCGCGTGAATCTTCAGTTCCTGCTCGACCTCTTCGACAGGTTTCCCCGCGACATAAGCCGGCAATCCCTGAATGAAATCGGGAATCAACTCTTCGAGAGTATGCGTCATAATTAAAGTTTATCCCCATCATTACCCATTTGCGAATCCCCGTCCCGCATCAGTAATCCTATTGACATTTCCCCTTGCATCTACGTGTTTCCAACCAGACAATATATCGTATAGCGATATATTCCCGGAACCCCGTTCCCGGTGGTATGATTTGGTAACCCGGCGAATAATACTCGCAACCCTATTTCTTTTGTGTCTTAGGAGGACACGCATGACTCAGTCACGCCGCCCGACCCGACTTTTCCTCGCTCTGGCTGCTGTCGCCCTGCTTTCTGTTTCCGGCTGTCACAAACAAAAGCCGCAGCCAGCTCCCACGCCCGCCGCGCCGCCTCCCGCGGCCGCAAAGCCCACCGTGACCTTCTCGGCGAGCCCCACGGCCGTCAACAAAGGTGAATCCGCCAAGCTCTCCTGGACCACCACCGATGCCAACAACGTCTCCATCTCTCCGGAAGTCGGGGCGGTGACCCTCCAGGGTTCCACCACCGTCACTCCGGCTGACTCGACCACCTTCACCATCACTGCCAGCGGCCCCGGCGGCTCGGCCGACGCCACCGCGCGTGTCACCGTCAACGTGCCCGCGCCTCCGCCGGCGGTCAAGGAAGCCACTTTTGACGAACTGTTTCTGAAAGAAGTTCGCGATGCCTATTTTGATTATGACTCGGCCGAGATTCGCGCCGACGCACGCGAAGCGCTTCAGAAGACGGCTACTTTCCTCAAGGCCTATCCAAACACCCGGGTCACCATCGAAGGTCACTGCGACGAACGCGGCTCCACTGAATACAACCTCGCGCTCGGCGATCGCCGTGCCAACGCCGTCAAGCAATACCTGGTCAACCTTGGGATCTCCGCCGCCAATCTCAACACCGTCAGCTACGGTAAAGAAAAGCCCTTCTGCATGGAATCGACCGAAGCCTGCTGGCAGCAGAACCGGCGCGGCCACTTCACCCACGCGCAGTAGCCTGCGTTACGTAAACTCGGCGCAGGGGCGGCTTCATGCCGCCCCTATTTCAACCGCACCCGCGATGCAGATGTCATCCTGAGACCTGCTCGATTTGCAGATCGAAGCGTCTGGGGTAGGGCCTCGATGCTCATTGCCTCAATTGTTGAAATCCCGATTCCACTCGGGGCGAAACCATTTTCGAATTTCGTTCCGTCCCACTTGCTCCCTGCGCAATCTCCCGCTACATTGGAAGATTGGGGGCGTGCGGCGACTTTTCCCCATTCATACCCTGGCCGTGCCTAATTCTTCGGAGGTTCCGACATGAGTGTTCGCAATATTCTCTATTTCTCCGGCGCCATGCTCGCCAGTGCCATCGCTGGCAGCCTCATGGGCCCCAAGCCCGTTCTGGCCGTTGCCCGTGAAATCATCGAGCTACAGCGCGACGTCACCGCCCTGCTCCAGGGACAAAAAGATCTCCAGACTCAGACGACTCAGGACCACACCGTCCAGAAAACACTCATCGAGCAATCCTCGGATACGGTCAATAAACTCAACTCCACCATGTCTTCGCTCCAAAAATCTGTCCAAGATGTGCAGGCCAACTCCGGTACCCGCCTCGACACGATGTCTACGCAAGTCCAGGGACTCTCCGACAACCTCGAAGAAATCAAGTCCCGCCTGGGCAAACTCAATCAGCAATTGGTGGATCTGCAGAACTCGGTCTCCAGCATTGACGCGCGCCTGGCCGGCGGCAATCCCACCGGAGCTCCCGGTGGCGCTCCCGCCGCAATGCCCGCCCCCGGCGCTGCCTCCGCCTCTCCCTCCGGGCCGCCGCCCTCAGCCGATACCCTCTATTCGAACGGCCTCCGTGACATTACCAGCGGCAAGTACGAGCTTGCCCGCGCCGAATTCCAGGACTATCTCAGGTACTACGGCGACACCGACCTCGCCTCGAACGCCCAGTTCTATCTCGGCGAAATTGCCTACTCCCAGCATCAATACGATCAGGCCGTCGCCGAATACGACAAGGTAGTTGTCAACTATCCGAAAAGCTTTAAGCTCGCGCCTGCGCGCTTAAAAAAGGGCATGGCCCTGATCGAACTCAATCAAAAAACCGCTGGCGTTAAGGAACTCCGCGAAGTCGTCAAGCGTTATCCGGGCACCGAAGAAGAGCGCCGCGCACGTGCCAAACTCAAAGACATGGGCGTAGCGGTAACCGCCTCCGCTCACTGATCTTTTCTCTGTTCCCGCGCTCGCTTTTAAGCCAGGCCTTCGAAGCCCAATCGTGGCCCTTGCTTCTCCCAGCGCTTCTTTCCCTGTTTCCGGCTAACTCTGCGGTGAGCTCCCTTTGTTCCCCTGCGCGGTCCTTTCTTGTCTCGCCTCCTGAAAATTATTTACAACCGCCGCCAATTATGGCATCAAAGCAAACGCTTTCTTGCAATCGAGCTTGTCCCAGTAATCACTGCGGTACCCGCGAACTCCGGAGAAACCAAGAATGCGCTTAACCTTCGCGCCTGGAATGCTCATTCGTAGCAGTTGCCTCGCAATCGCACTTCTGCCCACTTCTCCCGTCCTGCTCGCGCAGAAAACCGAAATCTCGGTCGATTCATCCAGACCCGGCCCCACCATCGACCGCAACCTTTTTGGCCAGTTCGCCGAACACCTCGGCCATGGCATCTATGAAGGCATTTGGGTCGGCCCTGACTCCGCCATCCCCAATACCCGCGGCATTCGCAATGACGTGGTCTTGGCTCTCAAAGCACTACACGTCCCTAACGTCCGCTGGCCCGGGGGCTGCTTCGCCGACGAATACCATTGGCGCAAAGGCATCGGGCAACAGCGCGCCATCACTCTCAATCCCAATTGGGGCGGCGTCACCGAATCGAACGCCTTCGGCACCCACGAGTTCATGGACTTCCTCGACCAGATTGGCTCGCAAGCCTACCTCTCGGTCAACGTCGGCTCCGGCACGCCGCAGGAAGCCGCCGAGTGGCTCGAATACCTCACTACTGCGCAATCGACCACACTCGCTAAGGAACGTGCCGCCAACGGACATCCTTCCGCCTATAGCGTTCCCTTCCTCGGTGTCGGCAACGAAAGCTGGGACTGCGGCGGCAACATGACTCCGATGTATTATCTCGACCAGTTCAAGATCTACAGCCGCTTCGTCCGCAACTTCAATCCCGACCAGCAGGGCAAAAATCAAATGCTCAAAATCGCCGTTGGACCCGGTGGCGGGGAGCCTCGCTGGACCGAATGGACCGAATCCATCATGAAGGCGTATCAGGAACACACCTGGAGCTGGGGCATGAACGGTCTGTCACTGCACAATTACACGGTCGTAAAGTGGCCGCCCGCGTTCAAATCCGTCGGCTTCGGGGAAGCCGAGTACGCGCAAATCCTGAAAACCACACTCGACATGGACGCACTCATCAAAAAACACTCCGCTATCATGGACAGGTACGACCCAGAGAAAAAAGTTGCCCTGGTCATTGATGAATGGGGCAGCTGGTACGCGCCGCTCCCTGGCAGCAATCCCGGCTTTCTTGTCCAGCAAAACAGTCTCCGCGACGCCATTCTCGCTGCGCTGAATCTCAACATCTTCGCCCGCCACGCGGACCGCGTTCGCATGGCCAACATCGCGCAGATGATCAACGTCCTCCAGGCCATGATCTTCACTGACAAGGAAAAAATGGTTCTCACACCCACTTATCACGTCTTCAAAATGTACGTGCCCTTCCAGGACGCCACCTTCCTCCCCATCACCTTTGACGCAGGCACCTACACCCAGGATAACTTCACCCTCCCTCGCCTGGACGCAATCGCGGCCAAAGACAAATCCGGCAAACTCTGGCTCGAGATCACCAACGTCAACCCCCACCAACCCGCTGATATCGAAATCAATCTCCCCGGCATTACCGCAAAATCTGCATCCGGCGAAACGCTTACCGCCGCAAACGTCGATAGCGTCAACTCCTTCGATCGCCCTAATACCGTTGCGCCAAAACCCATTTCCGCTAAACTGCAAGGCGGCAAGCTTGTTCTCCGGCTCGATCCCAAATCCGTCACCGTGATTTCCATCGGGCAGTAAAGACGGCAACTTGCACCAAGCGCCGGCGGTGCCAACAAGCAAGGCCGGGCCGCAAGACCCGGGGCGCAATCCGCAAGTCCAGCGTCGCCGCAGACGCCGCAGAATTTTGCAGATCACACGAAAGGGTTCCGACCTCGTGACCAACCGCCATCTATTAACCGCCGCTGCCTTCACGGCCTTCGCACTGTCCGCTCCCCTGCACTGCTCGGCGCAAAGTCCGGCACCCAAACCGCTGCCCTTCTTGAGCCCCATCTTCGCCGACAACATGGTGCTACAGCGCGACAAACCCAACACCATCTGGGGATGGTCCGAGCCTGGCGACAACGTCACCATTGAAATCTCCGGTAAAACCGCCACCGCCGTCGCCAGGCCCGACCATCGTTGGCAAGCGTGATTTCAACCACCTCCCACAAGCGGTCCCTACACCCTGATCGTCAAAGGCCATCAGACAATCGAACTCCACAATATCCTGGTCGGCGATGTCTGGCTCTGTGGCGGCCAATCCAACATGCATCTGAGCCTCGCCGCCGTTCTGAACGGCGCGGCCGAAGTCAAAGCTGCCAACTATCCGCAAATTCGCTTCTTCGACGTCGCCGCCCACGCCGCTTACCATCACACCGATCTTCCCGAAGGCACCTGGAAAGTGGTCTCCCCCGCGACCGCGGACCATCTTTCCGCCGTCGCCTACTACTTCGCACGCAAGGTGCAACAAGAAACGCGCCTCCCCATCGGTCTGGTCATTGACTGTCTCGGCGGCACTCCCGCCGAAGCGTGGACCAGTGCCGCCGCGCTTGCCCCGCTCAAGGACTTCGATATCCCGCTCGCTGAACTTGATCGGCTGCGCACCGCAGGCGCTCCCGAGTACGGCAACTACGTCATGCATTGGTACGATCAATACGACGTCGGCCTCAAAGAAAATTGGTCCGCCACAAATCTCGACGATTCCTCCTGGAAATCGGTGGACATCCCTGGCGGCTTCGCCGAACTCGGCGTCTCTGAAACGCCGGCCGTGGTCTGGTTCCGCAAGGAAATCACCCTGCCCGATCCGCTCCCATCCGGCGCCGCCCGGCTCTATCTGGGTTCCATCGAACGGATGGACACGGCCTTCATCAACGGCACCTGGGTCGGTGCCAGTGCTTGGGTCGAAAATCCGCGCGTCTACTCCGTCAGACCGGATCTCCTGAAACCGGGGAAAAACACCGTCGCTGTGCGCGTCTTCAAAACCAAACCGCAAGGCGGCTTTCTCGGCAAGACCGAAGACTTGAAGCTGGTCCTCGGCGACCAAACCTCAATTCCGCTCGCCGGCAAATGGAAAGCGCAACTGAGTGTTGATGCGCGCCCGCCGCATCCCTTGCCTATAGGCTTCGAAAACTGGCCGGTCATTCCCTCCGTGCTCTATGAAGGCATGCTCACGCCCATCGCACCGCTCTCGATCACCGGCGCTCTCTGGTACCAGGGCGAACAAAATTCCGAACGCGGCCACCAATACCGCAAGATTCTCCCGGTGATGATTGCCGACTGGCGCAATCTGTTCGGGCAGGGCGACTTCCCTTTCTACATCGTGAGCCTTCCTACCTTCCGCCGTCGTAGCGAAATCCCCATTGACGACACTTGGGCGGAAACCCGTGAATCGCAAGCCTTCGCCGCCGACACCGCCCCCCATTCTTGCCTCGCCGTCACGATAGATACCGGCGACGCCGACAACCTCCATCCGAAAGACAAGCAGCCGGTCGGCGAACGCCTCGCTCTGTGCGCCCTGGCCAAACACTACGACAAAAATGTTGTTTACTGCGGGCCCACGCTTGTCTCGTTCGAACGCCTGCCCGGCTCTATCCGTCTCTACTTTGCCAATACCAATGGCGGCTTGGTCACGAGAGGACCAAAGCTGGCGGAATTTTCTGTAGCCGGCGACGACCAGAAATGGTATTGGGCCGAGGCCCGTATCGAAGGTGACACGGTCGTGGTTTCTTCTGCTGCCGTTCCCAATCCGAAAGAGGTCCGCTATGCCTGGCAGTCGAACCCCGCCGCCACGCTTTACAACGGCGCCGGCCTCCCCGCCGTCCCCTTCCGTACCGACACCTGGACCGGCATCACCGACAACGTGAGGCCCTACTGATAAAAATTCGACTTTTTCGTCGCCATGCTGGCTCGTCGACAGGCGATATACGCAGTTCACCGGCAAACCCTCGAACTCGATGGCGGAGTGCAGGAAACGAGAACCGCCCGATGAAGCGGGCCCGAAGATTTTTGGTTTTACGGCAACGTACCTTCTGGGAGGAAAAATGCGGAAGCCGAATTGGCCAACGGTTTTGATCATGCTGGTAGGTCTGTCAAGCGCTGCCCGCGCTTATCCCCAGAACGCGGACTCACCTGCCTATCTGAATCCCGTCCTGCCTGCCGAACAACGCGCCGCCGATCTAGTCCACCGCATGACCGTCGAAGAAAAAGTCACGCAACTTGTCAACTACGCTCGCGCGATTCCTCGTCTCCATATCCCCGCCTACGACTGGTGGAGCGAGTCCCTCCACGGAGTCATGTCTAACGGCACCACCGAATTCCCCGAGCCGGTCGGGCTTGCCGCCACCTTCGATCCCGACGCTATTCATCGCATGGCCACCATCATCGGTATCGAAGGTCGGATCAAGCACATGCAAAACCTTCGCGCAGGCCACAGCAACATCTTCGAAGGTCTCGACTTCTGGGCTCCCAACATCAACATCTTCCGCGATCCTCGGTGGGGCCGAGGGCAGGAAACCTACGGTGAAGACCCCTTCCTCACTGCCCGCCTGGGCGTCGCCTTTGTTACCGGCATGCAAGGAGAGGACCCGAAATACTACCGCGCCATCTCCACGCCCAAACACTACGCCGTTCACAGTGGTCCCGAGCCCACCCGCCACACCGCCGACATCCAAGTCAGCAAGCATGACGAAATCGACACCTATCTCCCCGCCTTCCGCGCTACTGTGACGGAAGCCAAAGCCGCTTCTGTCATGTGCGCTTACAACAGCATCAACGGCCAGCCCGCCTGTGTGAACGAATTCCTCCTTCAGGACCAACTTCGCAGCAAATGGAGGTTCGAGGGTTACGTCGTTTCTGATTGCGAAGCCATCCTCAACATCTTCCGCGACCACCACTTCACAAGCACGCAGGCCGGAGCTTCTGCTCTGGCCGTCCAGCGCGGGATGGACAACGAGTGCGTGGATTTCGGCGTCGTCAAAGACGACCACGACTACAAACCTTACCTTGACGCCTTCAGGCAAGGCATCCTTAAGGAGAGCGAGATCGATGTCGCGTTGGTCCGCCTTTACACCGCGCGCATGAAACTCGGCATGTTCGACCCGCCCGAACTCGATCCTTACTCGAAGCTCGACGAAAAACTCCTGGACTCCCCGCAACACCGCGCGATGGCTCGCGCCATCGCCAACGAATCCATGGTCTTGCTGAAAAATGACGGTACGCTGCCCCTCAAAGGCGGTAAGACCAAAATCGCTGTCGTTGGACCGCTCGCCGATCAGACCAAGTATCTCCTTGGCAACTACAACGGCACGCCCTCGCATAGTGTCTCGGTCATCGACGGCCTCAAGGCGGAATTCCCGGAATCGCAAATCACCTTTGTTTCCGGAACCCAATTCCTGAGTACGGAAGGAGAAGTGGTTCCCGCATCCGCGCTCAGCAGTTCGGATGGCCAGCCCGGGGTCGCCATCACTTTTGGCACCGGCGGTGTGTTCGGACCATCTCCGACCCCGCTTGCAACCGCCCACGCAGAGAGTATTGATCTAAAGAGCGAGTTTATTCCTCCAGAAGCCTCGGGCAAGTTTCCTCTGGTTGTCGAATGGAGCGGTTTTCTCACTCCCACCGAAACCGCCGCTTACAGCATTGGCGTTCGCGCTCTCGGTGACTTCGCCTCGGTCTCGATCGACGGCAAAACGATTGCGCAGGAATTCCTGGACACCACGCACCTGGAAGCCCGCGTGGGCCACATTTCTCTAGAACAGGGGAAAAAAGTCGCCGTCAAAGTACGCTATCAGATCCGCGAAGCAAGCCCGATGCAGGCGCAACTCATCTGGTCGAAGTACGATCCCAAGCCGAATCCCGAAGCCAGCGCCGCCGCGCAGCAGGCCGACGTCGTAATCGCCATCCTCGGCATCACTAGCGATCTTGAAGGGGAAGAAATGCCCGTCAGCGAGGAAGGATTCGCCGGAGGCGATCGCACCACCCTGAATTTACCCAAACCAGAAGAAGATCTTCTCGAGGCCGTGGCCGCCACGGGAAAGCCCGTCATCCTCGTCCTCGCCAACGGCAGCGCCCTGTCTGTCAATTGGGCCAACGAACATGTCAACGCGATACTCGAAACCTGGTATGCCGGAGAAGAGGGCGGCGCTGCGATCGCCGAAACACTTTCAGGAAAAAACAACCCGGCCGGACGCCTTCCCGTCACCTTCTATACCGGCGTCGAACAGTTGCCGCCCTTTGCAGACTATGCCATGAAAGGACGCACCTATCGCTATTTCCAGGGCGCACCTCTTTACCCCTTCGGCTACGGCCTCAGCTACACCTCGTTCTCCTATCACGGCTTGAAGCTTCCGAAACGGATTCGTGCCGGCGATTCCCTGGCAGCGGAAGTTATCGTCACCAACACTGGAAACCGCGACGGAGATGAAGTCGTCCAACTCTATCTGCATTTCCCTGACACTCCCGGTGCTCCCCTTCGCGCTCTGCGCGCCTTCAGGCGTGTGCAGCTCAAAGCTGGCCAATCACAGAAGGTCCATTTTGATCTGAAGGATCGTGATCTCAGCATGGTCAGCGAAGGCGGCGAACCCCTCATTCCCGAAGGCAAATACACGGTCTCTGTCGGCGGCGGACAGCCAAACACTTCCGCGCCCTCAATCCAAGGTTTCTTCCGCGTGCAAGGAACAAAAATTTTACCCGAGTAGAGACGCAAATATCTTCCGACAGCGTCCACGAAAACGCCTAAATCTCTTTTCCTGAGCACGATGCTGATGACTGCTGCAGGATTTTATTTCCGAGCAACCCAGCCTCTCGCAGTTGGCTCTAATCCCACTTCACTCGACAAAAAAAAGGAGGCCAAAGGCCTCCCTTGTTCCTATTTTCGGTTCTCGAATTCTCACCAGGTGCCGATTCTCAGCACCGCCCCTGTCGTCACCTTCAATCCATCCTGCGCCCGAATCATATCGACATCGGAAATCCACGAATGGGTATACTCGACGTTCACCACCCGCCACGCAAATGCCCGCGTCACCACCCAATCCACGCCGCTTCCCGCCGACATGCTGAACCCCAACGCCTGCTTCTCGACTGACCAGTCAAAGCGCGTTGGGTAATGAGCTAGCGTTCCCTCGCCGTCGCTCCATTCCTTCATCAACTGGGTCCGCAGCGCGGTGTCGTCAATCTCGTGCGTCACGCGCCGCCCACCAATCAACAACTGCGCGTAAGGAGAGATCTTCTCCGCCGCCCGCGGCGTCCACCGTGGCCCGGTGCCGAAAAACAGCGAATCCCCGCTCTGGTTGCTCGCCGGCATGTGCATCACCAGGCAGCCGCTCACCTCGGCCACCAGTTGCCATTGTGGATTTAAACGGGCAGCCCCCTGCCCGCCACCGCCAATGCAACTCCCGCCGCCTAGAAAACTCTCGTAGTAGGGAAACGCCTGCAACTCGATGGGCGCCTCTTTCGGATATTCCCGCACAAAATCCACACCGCCCACCGGCGTGCGTTTCACAAACACAAACGGTTTTTCCCCGCCTTCGCGGTACTGGCGCACCAGTTCCTTTCGAATCTCATAGTTTTCGCCGAACAAATTCAACCTTGTCTCGCGTACCCACGGCGGCCGGAACGCCAGCATATTCGCCATGGTGCGTCCTGGATTCAAAAAGCTCCGCGCCAGAATGATCACCGCCCGGTTCGTGGTGCGGTTCTCCAGACCCATGATCCAATAGCGGTCCGCCGCATCTTCCGCGAGCATCGTGACCGCCCCCAGCGTCGGCGTATCCACCAGCGTGATGAACCCTGGCGACGCGTGCAGCATCACGTTCCCGATCGAAGCCTCGCTGGCTGGCCCGATCTTCCATTGTGTGTGCCATACCGCCGAAAATGCCGTGGACCGCAGCAGACTGATGTAGTAATCCCGGCCGTCACCGAGCTGCACCGTTTTATACTTCCCGTCGTTCTGTCGGAAAATAAACCCGAACACCGACCCTTCGATCGGGTGCCCTACATACGGCGCCATGAATGTGTCGCCGTCGCTCCATCCACGCAGCTCCGACACCGAGTTCGCCCAGTGCTGCGCCCAGTGCCCATTCAACGTGTCCCGCGTTCCCGGCTGAAGACTCAGGTTGAACGCGTGCATCATCCCCGTGTAATAGAGCGACTCCATCGTCGCCGGCATCCA
>Ga0126369_10003580_pt1 | contig 11221 bp, 9 predicted proteins | sample PanSoiMetaPlot_1_FD_109646 | JGI IMG/M metagenome (GOLD analysis project Ga0126369, IMG submission 109646) | Tropical forest soil microbial communities from Panama - MetaG Plot_1 | ecosystem: Environmental > Terrestrial > Soil > Tropical forest > Bulk soil | place: Panama | collected 2016-02-17
CCGTTCGTTGTCTTGACGACCGGTTTGCTGCCGATTTCGATCCTGGCCAGCTGGACGGCAATCCAGCACCGGGTGCGCGATTACATGATCGCCTTCCTGGTCCTGGAAACGCTCATGGTCGGCACGTTTTGCGCGCTCGACCTCGTGCTGTTCTATCTTTTCTTCGAGGGCGGATTGATCCCGATGTTCCTGATCATCGGGGTATGGGGCGGGCCGCGCCGCGTCTATGCCAGCTTCAAGTTCTTCCTCTACACGCTGCTCGGCTCGGTGCTGATGCTGCTCGCCATTATGGCGATGTACTGGGAGGCCGGCACCACCCATATTCCCTCGCTCCTGCATCACTCGTTCCCGCTGACATTGCAGAAATGGGCGTGGTTCGCGTTCCTCGCTTCATTCGCGGTCAAGCTGCCGATGTGGCCGGTCCATACCTGGCTTCCTGACGCCCATGTCGAGGCGCCGACCGCCGGCTCGGTGATCCTGGCGGCGATCCTGTTGAAGATGGGTGGCTACGGTTTCTTACGCTTTTCGCTGCCGATGTTTCCGGAGGCGTCGGCGCAGCTTGCGCCACTCATCTATGCGCTTTCGGTCACTGCCATCATCTACACCTCGCTCGTAGCGCTGATGCAGGAGGATATGAAGAAGCTGATCGCTTATTCCTCCGTGGCGCATATGGGCTTCGTCACCATGGGAATTTTCGCGGTGACGGCGCAGGGCGTCGCCGGCGGCATTTTCCAGATGGTGTCGCACGGGATCGTTTCAGCCGCCTTGTTCCTTTGCGTCGGCATTGTCTATGACCGCATGCATACGCGCGAGATCGCGGCCTATGGCGGCCTCGTCAATCGCATGCCGCTTTACGCCTTCGTGTTCATGGTTTTCACGCTTGCCAATGTCGGACTGCCGGGCACGTCAGGATTTGTCGGCGAGTTCCTCAGCCTGATCGGCACCTTCCGCGTCAACAATTGGGTAGCGACCCTGGCAACGCTCGGCACTATTCTCTCGGCCGCCTATGCACTTTGGCTTTACCGTAAAATCATCTTCGGCAAGCTGGAAAAAGCGACCCTGTTCACCATAAAGGACGTCGGCTGGCGCGAAATCGCGATCATGGCGCCGCTCGTCGTTCTGACGATCGTCTTCGGCGTCTATCCGAATCTCGTGCTCGATATTTCGTCGGCTTCGGTCATGCAACTCATCGATAATTATCAACATGCGGTTGGCGCGTTGCATAGCGCCGCTTTAACACGGTGAAGCGATGAACGCGGCGCAAGTGCCAAATCTCTTGCCGCTATTGCCGGAACTCGTGCTCGGGCTGGGCGCGATGGCGCTACTGCTGATCGGCGCCTACCGATCGGCGCGCGCCAGCGAGTTCGTCGACGGTGCAGCGATTGTGCTGCTGTTGGTGGCTGGCGTCATCGTCGCGTTCATGCCCGCCGGTAGGCTGACGACCTTCGGCGGCAGTTTCATCGTTGACGAGTTTGCGCGTTTTCTCAAAATCCTGGCGCTGCTCGGCTCGGCTGCTGCGATCGTCATGTCGCTCGATTATGCCAAGCGGCACGCGCAACAGCGCTTCGAATATTCGGTACTCATCCTGCTATCCACGCTCGGCATGCTGATGCTGATCTCGGCCGCCGACCTCATCGCACTTTATCTCGGTCTCGAACTGATGAGCCTGCCGCTCTATGTCATTGCGGCAAGCCATCGCAACACGCTGCGTTCAACGGAAGCCGGCTTGAAATATTTCGTGCTTGGTGCGCTGTCGTCCGGCATGCTGCTCTACGGTGCCTCGCTGGTCTACGGCTTCACTGGCACGGTGAACTTTACCGCGATCGCACAAGCCGCGGGGCAGGGGGGAATAGGGCTCATATTCGGAATCGTATTCCTGTTCGCGGGATTCTGTTTCAAGGTTTCCGCCGTGCCCTTCCACATGTGGACGCCGGACGTCTACGAAGGTGCACCGACGCCGGTTACGGCCTTCTTCGCCGCCGCGCCCAAAGTGGCCGGCATGGCCATGTTCGTGCGCGCCGCTGTGATGGCGTTTCCCGGCATTACCTCGCAATGGCAGCAGATTGTCGTTTTCGTCGCCATCGCGTCGATGGGGCTCGGCTCGTTTGCCGCGATCGGCCAGCGCAATTTCAAGCGGCTGATGGCCTATTCCTCGATCGGTCATATGGGTTTTGCGCTGGTCGGGCTCGCGACGGGCACAAGCGAAGGCGTCCAGGGCGTTCTCGTCTATGTGGCGATATACATCACCATGACGCTCGGCGTGTTCGCCGTCATCCTTTCGATGCGCCGCACGACCGGCATGGTGGAAAGCATCGATCAGCTCGCCGGACTTGCGCGCACGCAGCCGACTATGGCGTTCTTCCTCGCCATGCTTTTGTTCTCGATGGCCGGCGTCCCGCCACTCGCAGGCTTTTTCGCCAAGTTTTACGTTTTCCTCGCTGCCATCAAAGCGGGCTTGTACGTGCTTGCCGTGATTGGCGTGGTCACAAGTGTGATCGGCGCTTATTATTATCTGTCGATCGTCAAGATCATGTATTTCGACGAGCCGGTCGGAAAATTTGAGCAGATGCCCTATGAGCTGCGCGTTGTGCTAGCGATTTGCGGGCTGTTCAACATCTTCTTCTTCGTTTATCCCGCGCCGCTCGTCGGAATCGCCAGCGCCGCTGCGCATTCCTTGTTCTGATGCAACTTGATCGCATTGTGGTCGAGGAGGGGGTGCGGCTGGAGGCCTTGGCCGCGATCGGATCGACCAATGCCGAAGCGCGCGTACGAGCGCAGCAGGGCGAGCGCGGCCCGCTCTGGATCACCGCCACGATGCAGCGCGCGGGACGCGGGCGGTACGGCCGTACTTGGATTTCGCCGCCGGGGAATCTCTATGCGAGTCTGCTGCTGACCGATCCTTCGCCGTTCGAGCAAGCGCCGCAGCTCGCTTTCGTCACCGCTTTGGCCGTGCGCGATGCTATCGTCGCTGAAGCAACTGCGCTCGCGCCGCAACTGGGCTTGAAATGGCCGAATGATGTGCTGCTCGGCGGTCGCAAATGCGCCGGTATTCTCATCGAGGGCGAGGCCGCTTTCGCTGACGGTCCCGCGATGCTGAACCGGCTCACAGTCATCATCGGCATTGGCGTGAATTGCGTCAGTCATCCGCCCGCCCCAAGCTTGGCTGCTTCTGAAGCCTCAAGATCACCGAGGTTCGAGGAGAAACCTGCTTATCCGGCAACCGATTTGCGCGCGCACGGCGCCGATATCACGCCGGAACGATTATTTGCCCGGCTGTCCGTAACAATGTGCCGGCGACTCGCTGAGTGGAACGGTAGCCGCGGGTTCGATGCGATCCTTGCCGACTGGCTCTCGCACGCGCGCGGCGTCGGCGAACATATAACTGTCCGCAATAGCGGGGCAGGGACGCAGGGGCGTTTTGTCGGCGTCGATCATTCCGGTCGCCTGGTGCTCGAGTTGGGCAATGGCGCCATGACGAAGATATCGGCGGGAGATGTCTTTCCGTTCACGGTCCGCGACCGACGCCGCATTGGCGATCCGTCGAGCTAAAGGCGATGGCGCAGAACGAACTGGTATTCGCCGCTCTTGGCGGCATCGGCGAGATCGGGATGAACCTCTCGATCTACGGCTTCGGCGACGAGCGACGGCGACAATGGATCATCGTCGATTGCGGCGTCTCGTTCGCGTCAGAAGAGCATCTGCCGGGCGTCGATCTCATTCTGCCGGATATCCGGTATCTGATCGAAGAGCGAAGTAACATTCTTGCGCTGGTGCTGACCCATGGTCACGAGGACCATATGGGGGCGCTCATCGACTTGTGGCCGCGCTTGAAAGTGCCTATCTATGCCACGCGCTTTACCGCAGCTTTGTTCGAGGCGCGCCGCGCATCCGAGCCGGGCGCACCGAAGATTCCCATACAAGTCGTTCCGCTCGGCGGTCATTTGCAGATCGGCCCCTTTGCCCTGGATTTCATAAGCGTGGCGCATTCCATTCCGGAATCGAATGCGCTCGCGATCCGCAGCCCCGCCGGCACTGTGCTGCACACCGGTGATTGGAAGATTGACCCGACACCATTGATTGGCGGCCTCACCGACGTCGCCAAGCTCGCGGCGCTTGGGGACGCGGGTGTGCTGGCGCTGGTCGGAGATTCCACCAATGCGGTCCGTGACGGCCGCTCGCCGTCCGAAGCCGATGTCGCCAAAACGTTGAGCGAATTGATCCGCAACGCGCCGCGCCGCGTTGCGGTGACGACATTTGCGTCCCATGTCGGGCGCTTACGCGCCGTTGCGGATGCCGCGCGCGCCGCCGAGCGGGAAGTTGTCGTCGTAGGGCGGGCGATGGAGCGGGTCGTGCAAGTGGCGCGTGAGACCGGCTATCTCGATGGCGTCCAGGAATTTCGCGGCATCGAGAGCTACAGCTATCTACCCCCCGAAAAAGTGGTCGCCTTGTGCACCGGGAGCCAGGGCGAGCCGCGCGCCGCATTGGCGCGCATCGCCGAAGAAGAGCACCCCGATGTAGCGCTGTCGCGCGGCGATCGGGTCATTTTTTCGGCTCGTCCAATCCCCGGCAACGAGAAAGCCATTGCTCGCGTGATGAACGGCCTGGTCGAACAAGGCATCGAGGTCATTACCGATCGCACTCACCTGGTCCACGTCTCCGGCCATCCGCGCCGCGACGAATTGCGTGATATGATCGGCTGGGTGCGGCCGAAAATTCTAATCCCAGCCCACGGCGAGGCGCTGCATCTTGCAGAACACGCAGCGCTTGCGCGCCGCGCCGGCGTGCCGCAGGTCCTGCTCTGCCGCAACGGCGATCTGGTCAGGCTCGCGCTCGGTAACGCAGAGATCATCGACCAACTTCCTTCGGGCCGGCTTTACAAGGATGGTTCGCTGGTCATCGAGGCTGAAGCGCGGACCATTGCCGCGCGGCGGCGGCTCAGTTTTTCCGGCATCGTGTCGGTCGCGATCGCCATGACCGAGAAGGGAGCGCTCGCCGGTTATCCGGAAGTCGAGCTCATTGGGCTACCGGAGACCGATGCCGGCGGAACGGCTTTGGCGGAGGTGGCGCGCCGCGCCGTCGAGGAGGGCTTTGAGGCACTGCCAAAGCCGCGGCGCCGCGACCCTAATGAGGTTGCCGAAAGTCTGCGGCGGGCAGTTCGCGCCGCCATTGCCGAGCGCTGGGGCAAAAAACCGATCTGCCATGTGCACGTCATCGTCGTATAGGACGGGCAGCAAGCGCAGGAGATGAGACTTGATCGGCAAGCTCAACCACGTCGCCATTGCGGTGCAGGATATCGGCAAGGCCGCCGCGCTGTACCGCGACGTTCTCGGCGCCGATGTCTCGGCCGCCGTGCCGCAGCCAGACCACGGCGTCACGACCGTGTTTGTCGCTTTGCCGAATACGAAAATCGAACTGCTCGAGCCGCTAGGCGACGGCTCGCCAATCGCCAAATTTCTCGAGCGCAATCCAGATGGCGGCATTCACCACATCTGCTACGAGGTGGGCGACATTCGCGCCGCGCGCGACGCGCTCAAGTCGGCCGGCGCCCGGGTGCTCGGTGACGGCGAGCCGAAAATCGGCGCCCATGGCAAGCCGGTCCTGTTCCTGCATCCGAAGGACTTTTCCGGCACTTTGATCGAACTCGAACAGGCCTGAAAATGCCGGTCGCTACTGGGCTCGCCATCTTTTTCCTCATCTGGTGGGTGGTGCTGTTCGCGGTGCTTCCCTGGGGCATCCACAGCCAGCATGAAGGTCAGGACATGGTGCCAGGAACGGATCCCGGCGCACCAACCAGAGCCAAGATCGGCTGGAAATTGGCTTGGACGACGTTAGTCGCGGCCGCGATCTATGCCGTCGCCTACGTGGTCTATGCGGAGCATTGGGTGACCATTGACGGTCTGATGGGTGTGCTCGGTAAAAGAAGTTGAATCAATAGCTTAGCGTATGTTCCTGCGAATTTAATTTACGCAGGTGGCCGCGTCCGCAAAGAAAAAGCAGGGCCGCAGCCCTGCTGAAACTCTCTCATCCGAACACCACGCTTATCTTTATTCGTTACCGGTGCGGCTCGCGACACTTTTTGGTTGCGCGGGTCGTCCTCCCGAGACTTGGACCCAGTGGATATTCCTAATCGATCTTCTGACCGTTGTCATCTGTTCGGATTCATGTTGGCGAGCATTCCAAGTTCGCCGAGCGGAACTCTTGTATTTGCAGCGCGCTTGCGGCTTGACTGCGCCGCGCTCGCGCATGATCCCGAAAAGTGGGAACCGTTTTCGGATAAGGTCATGCGCAAAGAAAGTGTTACGGATCGATAGCGTTTCAGCTCGATCAAATCGCGTTTTAGTGCCTTTGCCGCGGGAATCCATGCGCCTGTCCCACTACTTCCTGCCGATTTTGCGTGAAACGCCGAAAGAGGCGGAAATCGCGTCACACCGGCTAATGCTGCGCGCCGGCATGATGCGCCAAGAAGCGGCCGGCATTTACGCCTTCCTGCCGCTCGGCTTTCGCGTCTTACAGAAGATCTGCACGATCGTGCGCGAAGAGCAGGACCGTTCCGGCGCGATAGAGCTGTTGATGCCGACGATCCAGCCGGCCGAGCTTTGGCGCGAGAGCGGCCGTTATGAGGCCTATGGCAAGGAGATGCTGCGCATCCGCGACCGCCACGACCGCGAGATGCTTTACGGGCCGACCAATGAGGAGATGATCACCGAGATTTTTCGCAGCTATGTGCGCTCGTACAAGGACTTGCCGCTCAATCTCTATCACATCCAGTGGAAATTCCGCGACGAAGTGCGGCCACGCTTTGGGCTGATGCGCGGGCGCGAATTTCTCATGAAAGACGCTTATTCCTTCGACCTCGACTTCGAAGGCGCCAAGCACGCCTATAACCGCATGTTCGTCGCTTATCTGCGCACCTTCGCGCGCATGGGACTGCGCTCGATCCCGATGGTCGCCGAAAGTGGGCCGATCGGCGGCAACCTCTCGCACGAATTCATCATTCTGGCGGATACCGGCGAAAGCGAGGTGTTCTGCCACAGCGATTATCTGGGTTTCGAAGTACCGGGGCCGGATGTGAATTTCAACGACGTGGCCACCCTGCAGACCATCGTGGACAGGTGGACGTCGCTCTATGCGGCCACATCCGAAAAACATGATGCCAGCGTCTTCGCCAAGCTCGCCGGCAAAGGTATTTCCGCCCGCGGCATCGAAGTCGGTCACATCTTCTATTTCGGCACAAAATATTCAGAGCCGATGAAGGCAGCCGTCACCGGGGGCGATGGGGTGGAGCATCCGGTCCATATGGGGTCCTATGGAATCGGCCCGAGCCGGCTCGTTGCCGCGATCATCGAGGCTTTCCATGATGAGGCCGGCATGAAATGGCCGGAACCCGTCGCACCGTTCCGGGCCATGATCCTCAACCTCAAGCAGGGCGGCAGCGACACCGACGCGGCATGCGAGCGCCTCTATGCCGAGCTCAGCGCCAAGGGCATCGACACGCTTTATGACGATCGCGATGAACGCCCGGGTGCCAAGTTTGCGACCGCCGACTTAATCGGTACTCCCTGGCAGATCCTGATCGGCCCGCGCGGCCTCGCTGAAGGCAAGGTGGAATTAAAGCGGCGCGCCGACGGGCGGCGGGAACTCCTGTCGCCGGCCGATGCTGTGGTCCGGCTGACCGCATGAAGCTGTGCGTGGTGCGCCTTTGGCCCTATTTTGCGCGGCTTGAAAGCGCCAGAATCGTGTGAAACTCCGAGCATTCGCGGGGACCCACCGAGATGGCCGAGTCGACCGGCACCCATCCCTTTGCCGCGTTCGAGTGGATGCTGTCGCTGCGCTATTTAAGAGCACGGCGACGGGAGGGATTTATTTCCGTGATCGCCGGCTTCTCCTTTCTCGGCATCATGCTCGGCGTGGCGACCCTAATCATCGTCATGGCGGTCATGAACGGCTTCCGCCAGGAGCTGCTGACGAAGATTTTGGGGCTCAATGGTCACCTGTTGATCCAGCCGCTCGAATCCCCGCTGACCGACTATGCCACGGTTGCTGATCGTGTCAGCAAGGTTGACGGCATCTATCTCGCTGCGCCGCTGGTCGAAGGCCAGGCGCTCGCTTCATCGCCATTCAATGCGTCCGGAGTGGTCGTGCGCGGCATGCTCGGCGCCGACCTGGCTAAGCTGTCGCAGGTCGCCAACAACCTCAAGCAAGGCACTCTCGACGGCTTCGATAGCGGCCAGGGCCTTGCGATCGGCCGCCGCCTCGCCGAGCAGCTTTCGCTCCGTGCCGGCGACAATGTCACGCTCGTGGCCCCGCGCGGCGCGGTGACGCCCATGGGCACGACGCCGCGCATCAAGGCATACAAGGTCGCCGCCGTGTTTGAGATCGGCATGTCGGAATACGATTCCGCTTTCGTGTTCATGCCGCTGTCGGAAGCGCAGGCCTATTTCAATCGCACCGGCGATGTCACCGCGATCGAGATCTACACCAACGATCCGGATAACATCGACCGCTTCCGCCAGGCGGTCACGGATGCCGCTGCGCGGCCGATCTATATGATCGATTGGCGCCAGCGCAATGCGACCTTCTTCAACGCGCTTCAGGTCGAGCGCAATGTGATGTTCTTGATCCTCACGCTGATCGTGCTGGTGGCGGCGCTCAATATCGTCTCCGGCCTGATCATGCTGGTGAAAGACAAAGGCAGCGACATCGCCATCCTGCGCACGATGGGCGCGACTCAAGGGGCCATGATGCGGGTATTTCTCATCACCGGCGCCTCGATTGGCGTGGTCGGCACCGTCGTCGGGTTCCTGCTCGGTACCGTGGTCTGCCTCAACATCGAGGAAATCCGCCGCTTCCTGTCGTGGCTGACCAATACCGAGCTGTTCTCGCCGGAGCTTTATTTCCTTTCGAAGCTTCCGGCGGACATGAACATGAAGGAGACCTTGGCCGTCCTCGTCATGGCGCTCGGTCTGTCCTTGCTGGCGACGCTTTATCCATCTTGGCGGGCGGCGCGGCTCGATCCCGTCGAGGCTCTGCGCTACGAGTGATCAGGTGCGATGGACGACACCACGACCATACGCCAGCCAATGACGTCGGCAGCCAAGGACGAGGCTGACCCGCTCGTTTTTCTGCACGGCATTAGCCGGCAATTTCATCAAGGCGAGTCCACGCTCGATGTTCTCAAAGGCGCCGAGCTTGCGGTGTGGCCCGGCCAATCGGTCGCGCTCATAGCGCCGTCGGGCGCCGGCAAATCGACGCTGTTGCACATTGCCGGCCTGCTCGAACACCCCGACGCCGGCGAGGTCTATATCGATACGGTCGCAACCTCGCATCTTTCAGATGCGCAGCGCACCCGGATCAGGCGCATTGAGATCGGATTCGTTTATCAGTTTCATCATCTGCTGCCGGAATTTTCCGCGCTCGAAAACGTCGTCCTGCCGCAGATGATCCGCGGCCTGCCGCGCGAAGAGGCGACCAACCGCGCCGCCGAGCTTCTCAGCTATCTCGGTCTCAAAGAACGGCTGATGCATCGTCCCGCGGAATTGTCCGGCGGCGAGCAGCAACGCGTCGCTATCGCCCGTGCGGTCGCCAATGCGCCGCGAATTCTGCTGGCCGACGAGCCGACCGGCAATCTTGACATGCACACGGCAGACCATGTGTTCGCGACGCTTAATCAACTCGTCCGCGCCTCGGGCCTCGCCGCGATCATCGCCACGCACAATCTCGACATCGCAGCGCAAATGGATCGTCGGGTCACGATCCGCGATGGGCTCGTCGTCGAATTGTCTTAGCGGCTGCCCCCGAAGGCGAAGCGTGTTCAGTACGGATACCGATAGGGACGCAGCGGCGATGCGGTCCAGGCGGCGGTACATACATATTGTTGAGCTGACAGAACCCGCCGATGCCGCTCACCGTCGCCATGCATCGCTGAAATCTTGTGAAGCCGCGATTTGTCGCGCCGCCGAAGCCGCGGCCGCTGTAATAGGCGCACCACGGATAATTTTTGTGCCGACCGCGCTGGTCATGATGAGTAGCCCGAGCAGGCTAAGCACGATTTTCATGGGTATTCCTCCCGCATCGCTTCAGTCGAGGAGAGCGTCCGTTCGACTTTTGAGTTCAATCTGCGGTGGCATAGTGGGCGGCGAACACGTGCGTGCGAAGGATCGGCAGTCGGCTCTAAAGGCGCGTTAGCCAAGGCTCGTGTGCCGACCAAGGCCTCCACAAAATCGCTTGACCTGAGAACATATATGGAACTATGTTCCCTTTATGTTCAGAAGGGTCAGGTCATGGTCCGGTCGGTTTTCGAAGAGGTAATCGCGCTCGCGTCATTGAGCCTGTTTCTCGCAACGGTCGCGGTGTGGGCCCAGGTTCTTGGGGTGTTCTAGGCGCTCAAGACCATCCGCGCGGTGGTCCAATTGGTCGCCATCTGCGGAGAAGCTTCGCGCGCCCATGCGAGCGGGCTGGATGAGGGGTGCCGCAAGGCAGGCATAGCGGGGAAAAGCGGCTGGCGAAGCGGGCCAGAATCACGGCGCTGTTCTAATCCTACCCGTCCGGTCGCGACTTATCGTGCCCCTAATCCAGCGGATTTAACCGCATGCCAGCTGAACCCGCTTTTGTGCATCTGCACGTGCATTCGTCTTACTCGCTTTTGGAAGGCGCACTGACCATTGTGCGCTTGGCCGAACTCGCCAAGCACGACCGCCAGCCGGCGCTCGCCTTAACCGACACCGATAACATGTTCGGTGCCTTGGAATTCTCGGAGAAACTCGCCGGCTATGGCGTCCAGCCGATCGTCGGTTGCGCGATCGCAGTCGATTTCGGGGATGTGGAAACGCGGAGCACCGGTGTCGAGCAGGCCTTTCCGCGGCTGATTTTGCTCGCCGCCGATGAGAACGGCTACCGCACGCTGATGCGGCTATGCTCGCGCGCTTATCTCGAGACGACTGCGCAAGAGCAGCCGCATATCAAAATCTCGTGGCTTGGCGATGCCAACGAGGGGCTTCTTGCCCTTTCGGGCGGACCGGGTGGACCGCTCGATGGCGTGATCGTTGCCGGACAGAATCCCGTAGCGCTCGGGCGTTGCGAGCGATTGCAGGAAATGTTTGATGACCGTTTCTACATTGAATTGCAGCGTCACGGCATGGCGTCGGAGCGCATTGCGGAACCGCGCCTGATCGAGCTTGCTTATGCGCGGGGGCTGCCGCTCGTGGCAGCGAACGAGCCATTC
>Ga0126369_10003581_pt1 | contig 11220 bp, 11 predicted proteins | sample PanSoiMetaPlot_1_FD_109646 | JGI IMG/M metagenome (GOLD analysis project Ga0126369, IMG submission 109646) | Tropical forest soil microbial communities from Panama - MetaG Plot_1 | ecosystem: Environmental > Terrestrial > Soil > Tropical forest > Bulk soil | place: Panama | collected 2016-02-17
GACGGCGTGATTGGAGCTCGCAAACACGACGCGTTTGACGTGCTGGCGTCTTGCCGCCTCGAACACGTTGTAGCAACCCTCGATATTGAGCGGGAGCACCTTTTCCCATTCCGACTCGACAGATGCACCGGCGAGATGCACGACGCAGTCGATGCCGGCCATTGCCTTTTCGACAGCCGCGATGTCGCGGATGTCGGTGGTGTGGACTTCCTCACCCGTCCCGGCCGCTTCCATTGGCGCGACGTCGGCCAGACGAATGAGCGGATAGCTGCCGCGAAGGCCGGCGCGGAGGGCGCGGCCGATCTGTCCTGCCGCACCAGTGATGAGGATGTGTTTCATGGCGTCTCCCCGAACGTGTCGGCTTGGCGGTCGAGATGGCTCCGCGCGTCACGCGACGCCCGCGGCGTCACCAAAGCGGCGCTCGTAGGCGCGAATATAGGCTTCCGGCGAGGGGCGCAAGTGGGCGCGCGTGAGCTTGATCAGTTCGTCTCGGCGTGCGCCCCGTAACGCCGCGATCATGGCGATATGGTCACGTCGCGCACGATGGAGCGATTCGGGAAAAGCGTTGGCATAGGAGCGAATGCCGTAGACTTTCTGCGCAAGGTGCTCGATCGTGTCGATCAGACAGGCATTGCCGCAAAGCCCGAACAGGGTGCGGTGGAAATGCAAATTGGTGTAAAACATCGTGAGCATGTCGCCGTCGTCGATCGCGGCGCTGTGCTTCTTCTGGAGTTCGTCGAGTTTGGCGAGGTCACTTGCGGCGGCGGGAAGCGGGAGAATACGTACCGCCATGACCTCCAGCTCCTCGCGCACGGCGTAAATTTCCCGCACTTCCTTCGGCGTGAGATCGCGCACGATGGCGCCGCGATTGGGGATGCGCTGAACGATGCCCTTCTTCTCGAGCTCGAACAGCGCCAGCCGTACGTCACCGCGATGGGTGTTGAAGCGGTCGCATAGATCCTGCTCGACCAGCCGCTCGCGCGGATGACGCCGGCCCAACACAATGTCTTCTTCGAGACTCGTGGCGATTCTGTCGGCGATGGCCGGTTGCCGCGCGCGCCTTGACGGCGACTTGCGCGCGGCCGATGCCGTTGTCGCGGTATTGCGCGGCGACGGTTTGCGGAGGAGAGTCCTTGTGACCATAGCGAAATCTGAGATGTCTAACCGCGCGCCTCTGCGGAGCATTGCCTAAGAGAAAACAATATTGTATACAATATGAAAAAGCAACGCGAGAACGCATGGGAGGACAATGCAATGGACAAAGCTCGGGAATCTTCCGGGAAGCATTCTGAGCGCGCCTGCGCCCGCCAAGTTGCAAGGAACGCCAAGCCTCCGGGCGTGGTGCGGCAACGCCGCGATTTTCTGAAAGCGGCCGGCGGCGCGCTCGCCGCCAGTGTAGTCGCCGGGTTCCCATTGCGCGCAAGAGCGGCGGACCCGGTGAACATCGGCGCGCTCTACCCGCTCACGGGGCGCGATGCGCAAATCGGGCAGGGCTGCGTCGCTGCCGCAAAGCTCGCGGTTGAGATGGTCAACGACGCCGGCGGCATCAAGTCGCTCGGGGGCGCGAAGCTCAATCTGATCGTCTCCGACATCCAGAGCGACACCACCGTCACCCGCACCGAGACCGACCGGATGATCTCCGGCAACAAGCTGTCCGCCATTCACGGCTGCTTCGCGAGCGCCTTCACGCTGATCGCGAGTGAGGTGGCGGAACGCGCCAAAGTGCCGATCTTGACCGGATCGAGCTCGGATCAGCTCAACAAGGGCCGCAGCTACACGTTCACGCCGTTCTGCCGCGCCTCGCAATTCGCGCAGGCGCAGTTGCAGATGTCCAAGCTCGTGAGCGATAAGCCGAAGGTCGCGGTCATTTTCGAGAACACCGCGTTCGGTACCTCGACCTCGAACGGCCTGCGGGAACAGGCGCCAGGCGAAGGGGTTGAGATCGTGCTGTTCGAGCCGTACTCGTCCGGCTTCACTGATGCGAGCCCTCTGATCAACAAGGTCAAAGCATCGGGCGCCAATGCGCTGTTTTCAGTGTCCTATCTGAACGACCTGATCCTGATCGTGCGCACGGTCAAGCAGGTCGGCCTCAATATCGCGATCAACGGCGGCTCCGGCGGGTTCGTCATTCCCGATTTCTACAAAAACGTCGGCACACTCGCCGAAGGTCTGCAGGGCGTTGCGCACTGGAACCACGACATCAATGACAATGCGCAGAAGGTGAACGTCGAATACAAAAGGCGCACCGGCGAATTCCTGTTCGAATATGCCGGCGGTCTCGTGGCACAGACTTTCATGATCGCCGATGCGCTCGAGCGCGCGGCCTCGACCGATCCGCAGAAGGTGCGCGATGCCATCGCCAGCCTCGACGTGTCGTCCGGCTATGCGGCGATGTGCCCGGGCGGCAAGGTGAAGTTCGGCCCCGACGGCAAGAACATCTACGCGCACCCCGTCGGCGTGCAGTGGCAAAACGGCGATCTCGCGAGCGTGTTCCCGCAGGCCGACGCGCGGGCACCGCTGGTGAAGACGTGAGTTTTGAGTGTGAGGTTCGTTTCGGTAGTGGGTGTGAATGTGAATTCGGTGGATGCCAGTGCGTTCCCTCCCCCGCAAGGGGGGAGGGAACGCTCGATCAGTGGTCGGAGCGAGACGCATCGGAGCGGTGACGTACTTAGCATTTCCAGCTCGCCCGCCCCCAAATGCTAGAAATCCTCGCCCAGGCGGTCGTGAACGGCCTACTGATCGGTGGAATCTACGCGCTGGTAAGCATTGGCGTGACGCTGATCTTCGGCGTCGTGAAGATCGTCAATTTCGCCCAGGGCGAATTCGTGATGATCGGCATGTACATTTCCTTCTTTCTCGCCACGCAATTCGGTGTCGACCCAATCCTGTCGCTCTTCGTCTCGATGCCGGTGCTGTTTGTTGTCGGAGTGGTCGTGCAGCATTTTCTGATCCGCCGGGTTCTCGGCGCCAACGACATGCCCCAGATCTTTCTCACCTTCGCGCTCTCGCTGCTGCTCTTGAACGTCGCGCTGATGCTGCTCACGGCGAACTACCGCACCGTGCACACCTGGTATTCGGACGAGGCGTTTCATTTTCTCGGACTTTATATTCCAGTGGCCAAACTCATTGCGTTCGTCCTCGCCATGGCGCTGAGCGCGTTGCTCTGGCTGTTCCTGCATGCAACGGATCTCGGCAGGGCGATGCGCGCGGCGGCGCAGAATCGTGACGTCGCCATGCTGATGGGGATCAATCCCGATCGTGTCTTCTGCGTCGCACTCGGGCTGGCGCTCGCGCTAGCCGGCGCTGCCGGTTCCCTGCTGATGCCGTTCTATCCCGCCTATCCGATGGTCGGGCAGGTGTTCGTGCTGATGGCCTTTGTGGCCGTCGTGCTCGGCACTCTCGGCAATATCATCGGCGCGCTGATCGCGAGTCTGATGATGGGGATCGCTGAGTCGCTCGGCATTCAGTTCATCGGCGCGGATTCCGGGCTTATCGTGGTGTTCCTGATGCTGCTGCTGACACTGGCGGTGCGGCCGTCCGGACTTGCCGGCGGGAGAGCGCGCTGATGCGGGCGCTGGGCGGTTGGACGAGGGCTTTACTCGGGCTGCTCGTCGCCATCCTTCTGACGCTGCCCGTGGTGGTAAAGAGCTCATTCGCGATCGATATCTGCATCCGCATCCTGATGTTCTCGTTCATCGGCGTTGCCTGGAACCTCATGGGCGGCTACGCCAAGCAGCTATCGTTGGGCCATGTCGCGTTTTTTGGGCTTGGGGCATACACCTCCACATTGTTGCAGATCGATGCTGGGATCTCGCCCTGGATCGGAATGCTCGCCGGCGGCGTGGTGGCTGTCATCGCAAGCCTGCCGATCGGGTGGTTGTGCTTTCGTCTGCGCGGTCCGTATTTCACCATCGCCACCATCGCCACCGCGCAGGTCCTGATGCTGATCTTTCTCAAGTTTCGCGATTTCGCCTGGGGCGCGGAGGGCACGACCATTCCGAATCTCGGCAACGCGCCGCTCATGATGCAGTTCGAATCGAAGGCGGCGTATTACTATATCGCGCTCGGCCTGCTCGCGATCGCGCTCGCGATCACCTACCGTATCGAGCGCTCCTGGCTCGGTTATTATCTCGTCGCCATCGGCGAGGATGAGGATGCCGCCGAAGCCATCGGTGTGAACGCGCCGCGCGTCAAGCGCGACATTTACATGATCAGCGCATTCCTCACCGCGATGGCCGGGACCTTCTACACGCAATACATCTACTTCATCGACCCAGCGACGGCATTCAATTTCAGCATCTCAATCGAGGCGGCTTTGGTGTCGATCGTCGGCGGGATCGGAACCCTGTGGGGCCCGGTGATAGGCACGGTGCTGCTGGAGACGACATCGACATTGTTGCAGAGTTGGCTCGGCAGCTCGACGGGTGGCGTGCAGCTCACGGTCTACAGTCTTATCCTGATGACAGTCATCCTGTGGCGACCGACGGGGCTCATCGGCGTCGCGACGGAAGCCTACCAGCGCCTCGTCCGCCGCAAGCCGGTGCAGGCTTAGCGCGATGGCCGAGGCGCTCGTTGTTCGCAATCTCAGCAAGCGATTCGGTGGGCTGCGCGCCGTGCAGGATGTGAGCTTCTCCGTCAAGGAGAACGAGACGATGGCGCTGATCGGGCCCAACGGCGCCGGCAAGACGACGAGCTTCAATCTCATCACCGGTTATTATCGGCCGGATTCCGGCTCGGTCTCGGCCTTCGGCCGTGAGCTCGTCGGCTTGCGGCCGCACAGCGTCTGTGCGCTCGGCTTGGCGCGCACGTTCCAGGTGGCAAAGCCGTTCGGGGCGATGACCGTCCTTGCCAACGTGATGACCGGAGCCTTCCTGCGCGACAAGCACGTCGATACTGCCGCGGCAAAAGCGCGGGAAGCGATCGATTTCGTCGGGCTGTCGGCGAAAATTGATTCACCCGCCCGCGATCTGACCACCATCGACCAGAGGCGGCTCGAAATGGCGCGCGCGCTTGCGACCGAGCCTCGGCTTTTGTTGCTCGACGAGGTGATGGCAGGGCTCAATCCGTCCGAGATCGATCAAGCGGTTGCGCTTGTCGAGAAGTTGTCGCAGCGCGGGCTCACCATCGTCATCGTCGAGCATGTGATGCGGGCGATCATGGCGGTTGCGCGGCACATTGTGGTGCTCGACCACGGGCAGAAGATCGCCGAGGGCGCCCCGAAAGATATCGTCTCCAACCCGGACGTGATCCGTGCGTATCTGGGCTCAGGCTACGCGCAATCGCCGACGACGGAGATAGGCAGTGCTTGAACTGTCGCAGGTCAGCGCGCGCTATGGGTCCGTGCCCGCGATAAGCGGCGTGACCATCAACGTGGGCGAGGGCGAAGCCGTCGGCCTGCTCGGCGCCAACGGGGCCGGCAAGAGTACGACATTGCGGGCGATATCCGGACTGGTGCGGCTCACCGCGGGCACCATCACGTTCATGGGGCAGAAACTCACTTTGCTGCCGCCATACAAGATCCCGGAATTGGGGATCGCCCACGTCCCCGAAGGCCGCCAGGTCTTTCCGGACATGACGGTGCAGGAAAATCTCGAGATCGGCGCTTATGTGGGCAAGGCACGCGAGGTGCGCAGCGGCACGCTCGATCTGGTCTTCAGCATCTTTCCGCGGCTTGCTGAGCGTCGAACGCAGCGTGCTGGCACCATGAGCGGCGGTGAACAGCAGATGCTCGCAGTCGGACGCGGCCTGATGCTGAACCCGCGCTTGTTGATGCTGGACGAGCCGTCACTTGGCCTTGCACCGGTGATGACCGACGTGACCTTCGAGAAGATCCAGGAGATCCACAAAATGGGAACGGCGATTTTGCTGGTAGAGCAGAACGTGAGCCGTGCGCTGACTCTGGTGCAGCGGGCCTACGTGCTCGAAAGCGGGCGCGTGATCATGCACGGCACCAGCGCAGAGCTTGCCAACAACAAGCAAGTTCAGGCGGCGTATCTCGGGATCTAGGAGATCGCCCAACTGTGCGTGTGGGCTAACGGGTCGCCAGCAGATTCAGCCGTATTCGGGCTTCCTCGGATCCGAGCGCACTTGCTTTGGTGTACCAGAGCCGCGCCTGGGAGATGTCAGCCGCCACGCCCTGTGCTCGCAGGGTGGTCAGCACGACCGGGTCATAGGTGGCGCCAAGCGTGATCGCGGCGCGCGCGTTATCCGCCTCCGCTGCCCGCCGCAGCAGAATTCGCGCCGCGGCGACGTCGCCTTCGGAAATGAGATCTTGGCTACGTTCAATGAGAAACTTGATCTGTTTACCATCGAGGCGAATTTGCGGCTCTGCAATCTCGGCAGCCCGCGGGGGGGCCTGGCGCAAGGCCAGACGAGGCTCGAGCAAGTGGTCGGTTGGCTGTGCCGGCGCCGCGCCGGCTTGCTCTTCCTGCGCGCGAAAGTCAGGCAGGACCGTGTGCGGCGTCATTCTTGCCGTGATCAGCAATAACGACGCGAGCATCGACCCGATAACGACGGCCGTCACTATGTCAGGCACGCTCAGCCGTGAGCGCGGATCGAGCAGCCTTTCGTAGATCGGCTGGCCGTCGGCATCGATGTCGCCACGGTCAAAGGCTTCGCGCTTGTCCTCGTCGCCGAGGACCTCGTAAGCGGAATTCACCTCGGCGAAACGTGCTGCAGCCCTGGGGTCGTTCTTGTTGTTGTCGGGATGCAGCGCTTTCGCCAGAGTGCGGAACGATTTCTTGATATCGTCGGCAGTCGCCGAAGATTGCAACCCCAAGATCTCGTAGGGGTCGCGGATACTCGGCACAAAATCTCTGACCGGCGGCTGACGCGCCCAGCCCGATAGATGGTATGGAAGCGGGTCGGCGACCCAGAACGCACGCCAACTCATGTTGCACCTGTCCAGGGGTAAAACCGGACGTAGCGACGATGGAAGCTATCAACTCAGGGCATCGTGAACAAGAATGCGACCCCGAGCATCTTGATAGAACAACCCGCCCGCCTGACTATTCACAACTTCGAGATTATGAAACAGCAGTTGGCGTCATTGTGTCTGGGACGACGCTTGCTCTGCGGATCGCGGGAATGCACGGGACCTGCGCTCGGCAGAATATTACCGCGGCAAGCGCTCTTACAGGTACCCGGGCAGACCTTCGCATCGGTTTCCGACCCCCTGACTGAGCGCCAGCGGCTCCCACGGACGGACGCGGCCAGTTCAACGGTGTCGACCGGCTCCTTAGGGAATGGCCCAACCGCGCAAAGTCTTCTCAGTCTCGTCGTTCATCGGAAAAAACGACTCGATCCGCAGCTCCTGCACCGTAATGTCCTGCGGCGTCCCTAGCGTCGCGATCGTGGTGAAGAGCTGCAGCGAGATCCCATTCTTACGGAAGTGCATGGGCAGAACCGGTGCAGTAGCGGCCTCGGTCGAAGATTCCTGCATCGCGGCCTCGACGCCGGCGTAAGCCAGCAACCGCGCCAACAAGGCCGCGCTTTCGGCGGTGCCATCGGCAGCGGCATCCGCTTCGACGCTGCGAATGAAATAGCGGACAACCTCCTGCCAATTGACGAGGTGTGGGCGCAAAACGTCCGGCGCAACGAGTGCGTCGGCGAGATTGACCTTCGCGTCCGGTGGCAATGGTCCGACCAGAAATGCTACCAGACGTGCAGTGCCGCTGTTGGCCGTGAGGACATTCCAATGGCGGTCGACAGCGACCGCGGGAAACGGCTCCTGTTGTGCCAGAATGTAGTCGAGCGCTTTTCGCACCTGCGCGAGCTCGCGCGCGCCGAAGGCGGTCTCCTGCCACACCGGCGCAAAGCCGGCCGCGAGCAGCAGGGCGTTCTGCTGGCGCAACGGAACATCGAGCGACGCGGCAAGGCGAATGACCATGTCGCGGCTTGGCGCGGCGCGTCCGATCTCCAGGAAACTCAGGTGACGTTGCGAGATCCGTGCTCGCGCGGCGAGCTCGAGCTGCGACAGCCGTCGGCGTTGTCGCCAATCGCGCAGCGCGGTAGCGAAATCTTGCTCGCGCGACATATGAGGGTCACTTGCCGCCTGCGAGCGCCTTCACCAGTTGATAGAGATAGTCCTGGCCCGCCAAGAACGATTTCACCGCCACGCGCTCATCCTTGCCATGGATGCGGACGTCGTCGACGTCGCCGGCGAGCCCGGAATGACCGTAGGTGGGTATCCCAGCGTTGCGCAAATAGCTGCCATCGGTCGCGCCCGTCGACATCGTGGGGATGACGGGGGTGTCGGGCCAGAATTTTCCTGAGAGCTGTTGGATCGCACCAATAATTTCGGGGTTCAACCGGGAGGGCTCGCTCAAGACCGGGCTGCCAATCGGTTTCACGGAAATTTGGCTGTCCGAGAGCACCTTCACCAAGGTCGCGGTGACTTCATCGACCGGTTCTCCAGGCAAGATGCGACAATTGACGGTGGCGCGGGCGACCTGCGGAAGCGCATTCTCCGCATGCCCGGCCTCCGCCATGGTGGCGATGCAGGTGGTGCGCAGTTGCGCATTGTAGAATGGGTTCGCGGACAGCCGCGCGATGGCCGCTGGGTCGGGCTGCTCTCGCAGGATCGCCTTGAGATCGGCGGCCATCGGCTCGTGGTCCCGTTGCGCGACTCGTTCAAAATAGGCGCGGGTGGTCTCATTCAACGTGACGGGGAAGTCGTATTTCGACAAACGCGCCAAGCCTTCTGCCAGGTGATAGATGGCGTTGTCCTTGGTCGGCAGCGAGCTGTGGCCGCCGCGGTTCGTCACCTCCAGTCGATAGTTGAACGAGACTTTTTCGCTGGTTTGAATGCTCACATGGAGCGGCTTGCCGTTCTTCAATCCGACGGCACCACCCTCGTTGAGGGCAAACTCGGCGTCCATCAAATTGCGATGGTTCTTGAGCAGCCATTGAATCCCCAAGGCGTTGCGATCGAGGATCTCTTCGTCGGTCTCCAGCGCGAGAATGATGTCGCGGTCTGGCTTGTAGCCCTCATGTTTGTAGCGGATGAGATTGGCGACAAAGGTTGCGGCCATGAACTTGTCGTCGGCGGTGCCGCGTCCGTAGAAGTAACCATCTTTCTCGACCAGCGTGAACGGATCATATGTCCAGTCCTCGCGTTTCGCGTCGACCACGTCGAGATGTGCCAGCAACAGCATCGGCTTGCGCGCGCCGGTGCCGTGGAGCCGCGCTACCAGGTTGCCCTTGCGCGAAGCAGGCGAGAACACGTGCACGTCCGATTCCTCAAATCCCGCCGTGCGCAGCCGTGCGGCCATGGCCTCGGCGGCGCGCGCGGTGTCGCCCGTGTTCGTGACGGTGTTGATCTCGACGAGCTCCTTGTAGATGTCGAAGCCCAGTTGCTGTGGAGCGGTCAAAGGCGCGGAATGCGCGGGCTTGCCGAGGCAAGCCAGAAGAGCCGACGCTACCAGAATGAATGTGACAAGCCGTGTCATGGCCGCCTCTCAATCTTGCAATGCCTCAAATGCACATGCGGCAGCACCAAGCATAGTAGTGGAGCAAAGAGAAGCCCATCAAGACTCTCCCGCTTGTCATAACGCCATCCCGAAAGACGACATGACTACCTTCGAGGTAGTTGCGGAAATCGTCTTTCTCTGAGACATCCGATGAGTTGGAGGAACGCGACTTGCGCGAGTGGCTCGGTGTTCTCACAGCGATCGCCTCGAGCGCGTTCGGCGGGACGGCGGCGGCGGTCACGCGCTATCTGGTCGCCGATGCGGATGCCTTGACTCTGGCCGTTCTGCGCTGGGGTATCGGGTTTCTTTGCGTGCTGCCGATTGCAATTCTCATGCGCGCGCGAATGCCGAGCCGCCGAGATTGGCCCGCCGTTGCTGCGTTGGGCATCGGCTTTTTCGGGCTGTTTTTCATTCTGTATAACATTGCGATCGGCTATACGACTGCGGCCCGTGCCAGCCTGGCGCTGTCGACTTTGCCGCTGCAGACTATGCTGGTCGGTGCGCTGCTCGGCGTCGAGCCGTTAACTGCACGCAAATCTGCCGGCGTCTGCATCGCCATTCTCGGTGTTTTCGCGGCGCTGGCGTCAGGCCTTGTCGCGGCGCCTCCGGGTGCCTGGCGCGGCGAATTGATCATGACCGGCGCCGTTCTCTGCATGGCGTTCTACAACGTCTTATCGCGCCCCTTCATGCAGCGATCGAGCGCGCTCGGATTTCTGACAGTCGGCATGGGATGCGGCGCGGCGGCGCTCACGCTCGTGGGCCTCGCTGCCAATCGGATGCAGGTGCTAAGCGCCTTCTCCGTGCCGCAATGGATTGCCGGCATCTATCTCGGCGTGGTTGGGGGTGCGCTCGCGTTCATACTCTGGGTGCTTGCGTTGCAGCGGACCACGCCGACGCGCGTTGCCGCCACGATGACCGTGAATCCGATCGCCGCGGCCTTGCTCGCGCGTCAACTCGTTGGTGAACCAGTGACGCCGGAGCTCATCGTTGGGCTGCTTGCAGTTGCCCTGGGCATTTGGGTTGCGACGACCGAGCCCGCGAAGCTGGCGGAACCCTAACTCGCCGGCGCGCCAAATCCGATCGTTCGTCGGCTCAGGCCGATAGTGATCGCAAAACCTCCGACAAGGTCAGCCAGGCTTACGAGCACGAGAAGCACAGCGGCCTCCCAACGACCTGCCGTGCGCAGCAATTCGGGATGGCCGACAATCGCCACGGCCGCGACCAGGAGCGGAACCACCGACGCCAGTCCGTCGAGGACGCCCACAAACTGCTCACGATAGGTCATTGCGAAGGGGATCGAGATCAACTGGAAGCCCAGATAGAAAAAGACGAGCCAAGCCATGTTGAAGCCGAGGCGATCCGGCGTGAAAAATCCGAGTTTGCCCTCGAGACCGAAAAGATTGCGGCCGGCACCCCAGAAGAAATAGACCTCCCACGCGGCGAGCGCCAACGCCATCAGAACGCTGATCCCGGACAGCGACAGATGCCCCGTACCGACGCTGCGGGGTGAATCGTGTGTTGCTGCAACCATTGCAATTTCTCCCCTCGGACGCTCTTTGCGCGACATCGCATCCTGAAAAGCGTGCGAACTTTTCAGACGACGCGCCCGGACAAACGTCCAACGCGCTCGCCCGCTTTGGGATCCCTCAGTTTTCGTCAATTTTGATTGTTTGGGGTCGCCGTAACGGATCACGGCCGCACGGCCGGTGCGTCCATCGCCATGCCGCGGGCGCGCACCATCAGATAAAGC
>Ga0126369_10003582_pt1 | contig 11219 bp, 6 predicted proteins | sample PanSoiMetaPlot_1_FD_109646 | JGI IMG/M metagenome (GOLD analysis project Ga0126369, IMG submission 109646) | Tropical forest soil microbial communities from Panama - MetaG Plot_1 | ecosystem: Environmental > Terrestrial > Soil > Tropical forest > Bulk soil | place: Panama | collected 2016-02-17
CCAGCCGGCGGCGGACGTCTATGGAGGCTGCTTCGATCACGGCGAGCCGTTGTTGACGTCCGCGAGGCCCCATCGGGCTCATTGGCCCGGTGCCGAACCTCCGCCAGAGCAGAGCTCCCGCGCCGATGAGTCCCAGCACCAGCATGAATGCGACGATGAATCTCGCCATGTCCGGCATGCTGCCAAACAGTAGTTCCATTGAGGTACTCCGTATCCCCCGCGATCCCCGGTGCAGCGATAGATAAAGTTTGACTTTTATTTGGGCCGGGTTAATGGCGGACGAATATTCCAAAACCCCGGATTTTCTGCACCCGTCGCGACAATGCTGTCAGGACGTTGCTCCGCGCCGGCCCGCTTGCCCTTCATTAGCCATATGTCCGGCGAAGCGCGCTCCACAAAGTGCGCCTACCGGTTTAAACGCCGCAAGCCAAGTACAGGGAACCCGACCACAAACGCAATATGACCGTAGCCGATGTCGGGCTTTTTTCTATGTTGCGGACCCAGATGGGCGATCGCAGCGGTTGCGATATTGGTCCATTTGCTCGCGTTTGCGGTCATCTGCGGCAATATGATCCAGCTATATGCTCGATCGAAGCGCCGCCATCAATCTGCTGCCAGGGGCTGTCAGCTCGTCTCGTGCAATAGCTTGAGGATATCGTGTGCGACATCCTCAAGCTGCCGGTTGGCGGTGAACATCAGCCGCACGCGGGCTTGCTTGTCAAGGACGTAAATGGCGACGGTGTGGTCCATGGTGTAGTCGCCGCCGGGCAGAGGTATTTTCTGAAAGAACACCTTGAACGCCTTCGCCACCCGGCGGATTGCATCAGGCGCTCCAGTCAGCCCGACGAAATTCGCCCCGAAGGCGTCCGTGTAGTCGCGCAACACCTCCACGGTGTCGCGCTCGGGGTCGACGGTGATGAGCGCGACTTGAACGAGGCCGCGTTCCTCGCCGAGCTGGTCGAGGACCGCCGATAGATTCAACAGAGCGGTAGGACACACCTCAGGACAGTGCGTAAAGCCGAACAAGAGGACGGTCACGCGTCCTTTGAAATCGTCACGGCTGCGGGCGCGGCCGTCCGGCCCAACAAGGCCGTATATCACATTGCCATAACCTTGGCCCGTGATATCCGACGTGCGAAAATCGGATGCCGAAGTGATGCCGATCGCCATGATCATTGCGACGCCGGCTACAACCGCTCGCGACAACGATGAGCATGGTCGGGTCATGGCGTGTACACCTCGTTTACGGCGACGACTGAGAACATGCTGGCTCTGGCGACACCCGAGACAGCGTAGAGTTTGCCGTCGATAACCCCCTTAGCGAAGCCGTGCCGCGGTGTCGGCATCGGGGCTTCCTCGGTCCAGCTATTGCTTTTCGGGTCGTAGGCCTCATTGGCGCGGAAGACGCGGCCTAATTCATCGACCCAGCCTTCGCCCCCGATAACGTAAATCTTATCGTTGAGCACGGCAGCCCCGATCCCACTTCGCGACGCCACCATCGGTGCGCCCATCGACCACGTGTCTGTCGCGATGTCGTACACCTCGTTTATCGATACATTCGATGACCAGCCGCCTGGAAAGCACGACCCGATGGTGCCGCCGATCACATAGAGCTTACCGTCAAGATAAGCGACATCATGATGGTTGCGCGCGAGAGGCATGGGCTTCAATGTCGTCCAGGTGTTCTTTTCGGTGTCGAACACCTCCAACGTGCCGACAAGTTCGACCGGCCCGCCGGCGTTCAGGCCGTCCGCAAGTTCCATTCCGGAAGGTATTTTCGCTCCACCTACCGCATAGATTTTATTGCCGACAGCCACAGCCGCGAACGCACCCCGCGGCGTCGGCATCGGCGGCAGCGCCGACCAGCTTTGTGTCTCAGTGTCGTAAGCCCAGACCCTGTCTTCAGGATACCAACCGATCCTGCCCGTATCGGGCAGGCGGAAGCCACCGAGCACAAAGAATTTCTTGCCAATTCCGACCGCGGCCCCGTGGTGGACGGGGACCGGATTGGACTTCAACTGTGTCCAGGCATCGGCTTTGGGGTCATAGGACCAGAATATGCCGAGCGGTTGAGTTTTGAGATTGACGCCCCCATAGACGTGTTGGGTCTGCATTCTCTCGCCGCCATAAACGTAAAGAAGCCCGTCCACTGCGGCACCGACGACTTCGTTCTCACCTCGAGGGATCGGCTTCATTTGCGCCCAGTTGCCTTGCGCGGACGCCTCCCCCGACAACAACGCACTTGTGATTGCCACGATGAGCCATGGTCTGATCGGCATGTCTCCTCCTGCCCATTCGCTACTGCGCTCCACGAGCGTTATCTGCTTAGAGGTTTGTTGCGCTGAGCCCCCGATCGGAAGCTCAGCGCTTGCCGTGCGGTCCTAAGAGACCACCAAGGGCCGCATCATGTCGTGTTCTTCGTGCTCGAGGATGTGGCAGTGCCACACGTATTCATGGCCGCCGGTCCGTGGGCTCAAAGGATTGCCCAAGGACGCGGGCAGCTTAGGCAAGCTGAACTGCATGGTCACCGTGATTACTTCGCTGGGGTTCATTCGGACCGTTTCCTTCCAGCCGATCTCGTTGGGGTCCGGCGGGAAGGGGTTCCCAACCAGCGTAATGCCGGTTGAAGGATCGCCAGTGAAGGCCTGCCGTTGGATGATCTGCACATTGACCAGGTGGAAATGGATCGGATGAGTGTCGCCGGTCAGATTGAAGAGCTGCCAGACTTCAACCGCAGCGGCGCTTGGGGTCTCCGTGGCCGGCGAGTCATATGGCCGTCCAAACATTGTCAATCCCTGATTGTTAAAACCGCTGCTGGCGGTGGTCCCCAGCGTCTGGATCAGACGGCCGAACTCGTCGAAGTCCTCGTTCAGCGTCAACTGGCGGGTGACAGGTCCCGTGTATGGGACCGGGCCCGGCACCGCCGGGTTACCATTGTTGTAGAGCAGCCCGGGTTGGTTTCCGGTGAGGAAATTATTCTGCAGCTGCGTATTCAGTTGTGACAGCCAAGATGAGGTAGGAACGCCGTCTCCGCTGCCGGCGGTGACCACGATCTTCATCAGGGTCCGCGTATTTGGTCCGAACCCCTGTAGGGTCGTAGGTGCCCCGCCAAAGGCGGACTGGTCCGGATCACCGGTGAAATACTCGTTACGAGCATCTCCACTGGGGAAAGGTGCGACTGAATCATTGTACAGTATAAAGGTTTGACCGGCCGCACCGTTGAAGTCGATCACAACGTCAGCACGCTCCGCCGGCGCCAGCAACAAATTGAAGGGCCCGTCCGGATTGGCAGTCAGCGGATCGAATTTTGGCAGGGGAGTCGTGTTGTTGTGAATTGATACTGCCGGCAGGAAACCGCCTTCGGTGCCGACCTGGTACATGATTGGTCCGGGCGTGCCGACGTTTGCTTCCCCGGGACGGGACAGATTTTCAGGATATAGATTCATGTGATAGAACCGCGCCTGGGAAGCGTTCAACATGCGGAATCGGACTCGCCGGGGTGGCACCCGAACGACCGGGTAGACGCCACCGTTGATCAGGATCGTATCGAAGAAGGCCTCGGCCACCACGGAGGCCGGCGCGGGCAGCGTGTAGTTCGACGCAGTAGGAAGCACCGCCGGCGGGAATGCGCAGGGGCCGTAGTCCCACCGCCCCGTCTGGCTGGGCGCGCAACTGGGGTTGGGGCCCGTGCCTCCGGTTTGATTTGGTTCGTAGATGTGCGGGTACCAGAGATCGGACTCGTTTCCCCACTGCCAGCTGGGATCCTGGGTGAGAATGTTCGCCGGCACGAAGGTCTTGTCCTGGATGATGAGCGGAGTTCCGACGAGGTCGGGAAGGAGCCCCGAATTGACCAGCCCGATTTCAAAGTTGTCGACGAGCACTAGAGCCGAAGCTATCCCCGCATAGGCGTTGGTGCGGGTTATCCCTATCGCGTGGTCGTGATACAAAAGCAATCTCGCGCTCTGCTGCATGGGATAATAGTAGGTGGCCGTACCGGGAGCCGGGTTTGTGCCGGGCACGTTCATGAAGCTGGCGCCTCTAAGCCCAAACGGGTCAAACCACTGGAAGGGCGTGCCGTCGCTGAACCAGGGCGTAAAACCGCCATGCAGGTGGGTCGCAATCCGGTTCTGGGGCAGCTGCCCGACTGTTTGAGTTGACGAGGCCATGATGGTCGGGTCGACCGGGATCAACATTTTGTTGGGTAGCTGGTTCGTTACGTTGAGCAGGACTGGCGTGTCTCTTTTGGCCACGATCACCCCGGCGAGATATTTCTGGTCGCTTGTCGCCAAGTCGTAATAGCCCCAGAATTGCGTAGATTGCTTCAGGTCCGGGTGCATCTTTTCGCCGAAGGGCTTCACGCCGAGTCGGTAAATGTCCGTGTTCACGCCGGCGAACTTCGCGGTGGATTTGGCGGCCAAGGGGATGTATTGACCGATCTGGTTGGCGCCGGCGGGTCCCAAGCCGGGCAAGTCGGTGACGAACTTGCGAATGTTAGTTGGACTTTGGGCGAACGCATACGCTGCTCCCCCGTTGAACCGCCACGGCAAGTACCCGGCCGCCGCGGTGGCGGAGGTCATTGCGATAAATCTCCGTTTAGTCATCCGCATGACTGTTACTCCCTAACGAGAAGCAACAGACAAAGACCTAATGATAACTTTGCGCTTTGATTTATATCAATGGAGCGATAAGTTAAGTACTTGATAAGTGCCAAGAACATTTTGCGCGAATTCTAAAATGATTCGCGTATTGTCGTATCCTGCCCAACATCGCGATAAAAAATCGAGGAACATTCGACTTCACGCGGATGCCTTGCGATTGCCGGCTCGTCGTGACGCTCAAACCGGGAATTGAAGGAATTGACCCATGGTCCGAGCCGAGATCGATATGCTTGGCGGCTCCAGCTTGCTGCTCTGCGCAGTCCCGAATCTGGAGAGAATCATTTAAATAGAATCATCGAAGGTTCAGGCCGGGACGTGCTCTTGCGCCGGTCGGACCGGGGCACCGGGGCAAGCAGAGGGCCGCCGAATAGGGTGGTTGTTGGATAAGAGGTTCGGTTCGTCATGGCAATGCAGGGCCTGAGTACGACGATGGGAGAACGTAACGAACACCGGGGCAGCATTGCTCTGGTCCTGCTGGTCGCCGCCGGGCTGATCGTCGCTGCCGCCGGCCTGATGCTGGTTGGTCGCAATCAGGCTGGATCATACGTGATGTTTCTGCTGGCCGCGCTCGGCATGATCGGGGTTTTCTCGCTGTTTGCCCTCGCGGCCGGGGTGCTTCGAATTTCCGGCCGGGAGACATCCAATTCTACGCTCGAGCATGTGATCGAACATGCCCCTGAAGGTATTGTGGTGACGGATGCCAACGGGCGCGTCCTTTACGCCAATGCGGCCTACCGGGCGTTTTCGGGCGCGACTGGGACTCAGGATGTTCGCCCGGTCGAGCGCGTGTTCGTCGGCGATCCGGATATCTCGGAGGCGGTCTATCGTCTCCTCAAGGCGAGCCGTGACGGCACACGGCACCAGGAGGAGGTACGTATCATCGCTCCGCACGGCGAGCCGGCGCGATGGCTTCGGCTGCGGGTGCGCCCGCTCGGGGCGGCGGAGAGGCCCGGTGGGACCAGGCGGGCTTCCGTGTGGACCGTTGCTGACGTGACCCGCGACCGCGAGCGCCAGGAGAGTGTGTTCCAGGAGCTGCAGCACGCGATTGACTACCTCGATCACGCGCCGGCCGGCTTTTTCTCGGTCGATGCCAAGGGCGATATCGGCTACATCAACGCCACCCTCGCTGGCTGGCTCGATTACGATCTTGCTAAGGTCGGCTCCGGTGGGCTCCGGCTTGCCGATCTTTTGCCTGGCGACAGCGCGGCGCTGCTGACAACGCTGCCGGCGCATCCGGGCGAGGTGAGGACCGACGTGCTCGATCTCGATCTGCGCCGTCGCGATGGCCGCACGCTGCCGGTACGGCTTTATCACAGAGTCGCATTCGCGACCGATGCCACCCCCGACGCATCGCGTACACTGGTGCTCAACCGCGTCGGCGGTGCCGGTGACGATCCATTGCGTGACGCTGAAGTGCGCTTCATGCGCTTCTTCAACAATACCCCGATGGCGATCGCGACCGTCGACCGCCAAGGTCGCATCGCCCGCAATAACGCATTATTCGCACGCCTCTTTCAGAACATGCTCAAAGGCGAGGCAGTGTCGCCTTATGGGCGCACCATCCGGCGCGTCGTTGCCGAGAGCGACCGTGCGGAACTCGATAAGGCGCTTGCGGCAGCGGCGCGGGGCCAGGGCGACATCAAGCCGATCGATGCTGCGCTTGCCGGAGAGGGCAAACGGTGGGCGCGTTTCTATGTCACGCCGGTCGAAGAAGCCGAACGCGATTCGGAGGCCGCAATCGTCTACGCCATGGAGACCACCGAGCAGCGCGTGTTGCAAGACCAGGCCGACCAGGCGCAGAAGATGGATTCGATCGGCAAGCTCGCCGGCGGCATTGCGCACGATTTCAACAACGTGCTCTCCTCCATCATGATGGCGACCGACTTTCTGCTCACCGCCCATAAGCCGTCCGATCCGTCCTTCCAGGACATCATGCAGATCAAGCACGACGCCAACCGTGCCGCGAGCCTGGTGCGCCATCTGCTGGCGTTCTCGCGCCGGCAGACGCTGCGCCCTCAGGTGCTCGATCTCGGCGAGGCGCTGTCGGACCTCTCCATATTGCTGCGCCGGCTGATCGGCGAGCGGATCGCGCTTGACCTCGTTCCTCCGCCAAGCGACCTGTGGGCCGTCAAGGCCGACCAATCCCAATTCGAGCAGGTCATCGTCAATCTCGCGGTCAATGCCCGCGACGCCATGCCGGATGGCGGCAAGCTAACTTTGCGAACCCTAAATGTCGCAGCCGCGCAGTGCCGCGACCTCGCTCCCAAAAGCATGCCGCCGGGCGAATATGTGTTGGTGGAAGTGAACGATTCCGGAACCGGCATTCCGGACGACATCATCGATCAGATCTTTGAACCGTTCTTCTCCACCAAGGAGGTCGGCAAAGGCACTGGGCTCGGCCTCTCCACGGTCTACGGTATCGTTAAGCAGACCGGTGGATTCATTTATCCGGAATCGACAGTCGGAAAGGGCACGACTTTCCGTATCTTTCTGCCCCGCCACATTCCGACGGAGGAAGCAGCGCCGGCTGCAGCGTCGGAACCGGGCGCTGCTGCCCGTATCGACAGCGCGGTGCCGAAACCGGCGGACGAAACCGGGCAGGGCACCATCCTGCTGGTCGAAGACGAGGAAGGATTGCGCGGTCTTAATGCGCGCGGGCTGACCTCGCGCGGCTATACAGTGCTTCAGGCGGCGAACGGCGTCGAGGCGGTCGAGGCCTTCGACAGCTACTTTGGGAAGATCAATCTCGTGGTTTCCGACGTGGTGATGCCGGAGATGGACGGGCCGACTCTGCTGGCCAATCTGCGCAGCCGCGATCCCAATGTTAAGATTATCTTCGTGTCGGGCTATGCCGAGGAGGCATTCGACAAGCACCTTCCGGAAGGCGAGAAATACAAGTACAACTTCCTTGCCAAGCCATTTACCCTCAAGCAACTCGTAGCGGCGGTGAAGGAAACGATGGGCAAGTGAATACGGACACAGGTTCAACTGATCGACCGTCGACCGATCAACCCTCAAGAGGTTCAGCGTCAGATTATGATAACAGACCGGAAACCCCGGGTGAGCGTCGGTTGGTCAATCTTCTGATCGCCGGATTCATTTTGTTCGTGTTAGGGGCCGCCTTCTGGCTGGGGGAAGCGCTCTTTGAGACCCATCGCCTGGACGATTGCATCGCATCGGGTCGGCTTAATTGTGCGCCCATCACAATAGCACCACCGCCCCCGCCGCGTTGAACGCACGTGAAGCGCAGCGGAGCGTTTATCCGCAAGGCGGTATTTCTAGTTTGCCCAGAAAGTCCAAGCCCTGCCTGGATCATATCGGCGATCATAGATGCACTGGAAACCGATATATTCGCCATACCCGCGGTGCACGCTGGTGACATTGGCGAACCGGTTCCAGCGGGCGCAATGAGCAGCCGCGATATAGCGGTAGTTAAGGTTGGTCTCCGGCGTCCACTGAATGATGCCGCCGGTGTCGTTTCCCGTGAGGCCGGGGCCGACATGGGCCGCATGGGCGACGAGCGGGCTGAGAACCAGAGCAGTCGATAACATCCAGCGCATGGGATCAAGCTCCTGCGAACGGCATGTTGGCCAGTCGATTTTTCAATCTGTCTGCCATTGTGAAGCATATTTCAAGCGCTCAAAGCCGCGAATTAACAATTCGGGCGCCACCGTTGTTTCTCTGCCACCATTGTCACTTGACCGCATGTCGCCGGTTTACCTTCCGCGCGTCTCGTGCCACAGCAGGAACATCCCGGACCCCACCACGATCGCCGAACCCGCCAGCAACGCCACTGACGGAATGTCGCCCCATACCAAAAAGCCCAGAATAATTGCCCAGACGAGCGAGAAGTAATTGAACGGCACCACCGCCGAAGTGGGGGCGAGATGGAGCGCGCGCGTCCACAGATATTGGCCGAGCGCATTGCCAAGGCCGTTCGCCACCATCGCTCCCCAGTCCGGGAGGGTCGGCGTCACCCAGCCGAACGGCAACGCGACGGAAAAGACGGCAGTGAGGATGACCATCTGATACATGGTCAGCGTTTCGGTTGACTCGGTTGCAGTCATCCCGCGTACGCCGACCGTGACAGTGCCGAACAGGATCGCGTTGGCGAGCGCGAACAGAGAGCCGGTCTGGAACGTGTCGACGCCCGGGGAGGTCACCAGCAACACGCCGAGAAACCCGATGATCAGTGCGCCCCAGCGCACCGGGCCGACCGTTTCCTTGAGAAACACGACCGCCGCAACGGTGGCAAAAAGCGGCGCTGAGAAATTGATTGCCACTGCGCTCGCGAGCGGCATCAGGCTGAATGCTATGATGAGAAAGGTTTGCGCGCACGACTGGGAGATGCCGCGCACCATGTGGTCGCGCAGCCGTTTGGTGCGAAACACTGCGAGGCCGGTCAAAGGCAGGATCACAAGACTCGAGCCGATCAGCGCCGTCGCGGCCCGCACGAATAGCATTTCGCCGATCGGGTAGGCGGCCACCAACCATTTTGATAGCGCGCTTGAGCCCGCGAACAGGATGGTCGCGACGAGCATGAAAACGATAGCGAGTGGGACGCGTTCCTGGCGAATTCCTTGCCGCTCGCCTGTTATCTTATCGGCGGCGCCGCTTGGCTCTTTCACCGGCTGCTCCTTGGGCATGTCCGGACGGGCCGGCGCGGCCACCAGTATGCTAACAGGGAAAAAATGCTATTGCGATTGTCACAAGACTGTCAGCCGTTTTTGCTTCGCCGCGGTTGCCATTAACCGCAAGGGGAGATCATGAAAATTCAGGCCTTTTTCGCTGCCGGACTTGTCGCGATAGCGACCCCGATCCTGGCTCAGACTCCCTCTGGGCAGGCTGTGCCGGGTGTCGCCCCCCACAATGTCGTGATCTTCGTGGCGGACGGCCTTCGCTCCCGGGCCGTCAATGACAATACGGCGCCCAACATGGCGGCGCTGGCGCGGCAGGGCGTGTTTCTGGTCAATAGCCATTCGGTTTTTCCGACCTTCACCATGGCCAACGCCTCGGCCATAGCCACCGGCCACCAGCTCGGCGACACCGGCGTTTTCTCGAACACGCTCTATGTCGGACATCCCCTGCCGAGCGCCGCTAACAGCCTGACGCCGTTCATTGAGAACAATGCGGTTCTTGGCGATCTCGATGGGCAATTCGGCGGCAACTTTCTTAACGAAGATACCATTGTCGAGCTGGCAAGGGATAAGGGCTACAGCACCGCCGTGATCGGAAAGCACGGCCCGACGCTGCTGTTCAGTCACACCGAACGCAGCGGGTCGCAGACCATCGTGATCGACGACACCACCGGCTCCGCGCAGGGCATCCCGGTTTCGCCCGAAATGGTCGAGCGTCTGAAGACCGCCGGTCTTGCGACCGCAACGCCGTCCCGTGGCGCCAATGGTGTTGCCGGCAATGCCAAGACGCCGGGGACCAAAGTCGCCAACGTGATCCAGCAGGATTACCTTGCGGCGGTGGCGACCCGCGCGGTGCTGCCGTTGTTTGCGGCGCGCAACAGGCCGTTTCTACTGGTGTTCTGGTCGCGCGATCCGGACGGCACCCAGCATAATCAGGGCGACAGCTTCTTGACGCTCACGCCCGGTATCGACGGACTGACATCCTTAGCCGCCATCCGCAATGCCGACGACAATCTCGGTCGCATCCGCGCCGCGCTTGCCGAACTTGGTCTCAGCGAAAACACCGACATCGTCGTCACGGCGGACCATGGCTTTGCAACCATTTCGAAGGAAAGCGTCAGCAGCGCTGCTGCCCAGGCTCACCACGCCGACACCCCTCCCGGGCACCTGCCGCGCGGCTTTCTCGCCTTCGATCTCGCCAAGGCGCTGGAGATGCCTCTGATCGACCCGGACGACAATTATGCAGTGGTGCCGGAGGGCGCTCATTCGCGCAACGGCAACGGCCTGATCGGCGGCGACAAGGACCATCCCCAAGTGATCGTTGCAGCAAATGGCGGCTCCGATTTGATCTACATTCCGGATGGGGACAAGGTGTTGGCTGACAAGGTGGTCGCAGTGCTGCTGACACAGGATTACGTGAGCGGCATTTTCGTCGACGAGCGGCTCGGCAGGATCGCCGGTACGCTATCGCTCGCCGATATCAACCTCGACGGCACGGCGGTGACGCCTAGGCCCGCGATCGTCGTCAACTTTCGCTCCTTCGACACGGTTTGCGGAGAGCCGGTCCGTTGTCCTGTCGTGGTTGCGGACGCAGCACTTCAGCAGGGCCAGGGGACGCACGGTTCGTTCAGTCGGGCGGAAACCTGGAACTTCATGGCGCTGGCCGGCCCCGCCTTCAAATCGGGTTTTGTCAATACCGCCCCTGTCAGCAACGCCGATGTCGGGCGCACGGTTGCGGCGATCATGGGGCTGGAATTCAAGGACAACGGTGCACTCACAGGCCGCGTCATTGCCGAGGCCATGCCGGGCGGCGCCATGCCGGAAGTAAAGGGCTGGTCGGTCGTTTCCGAACCGGCCGAAAACGGATGGCGCACCGTGCTCGACATACAGAGCGTCGGCAATGTGCGCTATCTGGACGCCGGCG
>Ga0126369_10003583_pt1 | contig 11219 bp, 6 predicted proteins | sample PanSoiMetaPlot_1_FD_109646 | JGI IMG/M metagenome (GOLD analysis project Ga0126369, IMG submission 109646) | Tropical forest soil microbial communities from Panama - MetaG Plot_1 | ecosystem: Environmental > Terrestrial > Soil > Tropical forest > Bulk soil | place: Panama | collected 2016-02-17
ACTCTTTCAGAGTTCGATCATATTTTTCGATTCTTTTCCCAGGGCGTTGCCCTGGGCTGGGAATTTGCGAACGCCTGCGGCGTTATTCATCTCGCGGAGTCAAGTATATCGATGCCGTTTAAACGGTTTCCAGTTCTAGCTCCGCCACCTCGCCGCGCTAAAGCGACGGCGTGAATGCGAAGAGTCTATAAACATCTCGGGGCCCGGTTTTTTCGAGGCCGATTATCAGGAGGCTCTCGGATTGTTGTTGAATTTCGTGGCTCGTAGCCTACCACACCGTCGCCTTGTTCTTTCCAAATCTGCGGAATCCGCGAAATCTGCGGACAAATCTTCTTATGTCTGAACAAACACAACGCCTGGTTTCACTCGACGTCTTCCGCGGCCTGACGATCGCGGGAATGGTGCTCGTCAATAATCCCGGCACCTGGTCGCACATCTATTGGCCGTTGGAGCACGCCGAGTGGAATGGCTGGACGCCAACCGACCTCATCTTCCCGTTCTTCTTATTCATAGTTGGCGTCGCGATTCCGCTCGCGTTCGGCAAACGAATTGAACGCGGCGATCCGCGCAAGTCGCTCTTCATCAAAGTCGTCTATCGAGCCGTCATCATATTTCTCCTTGGCGAATTTCTGGCCGGCTTCCCCTATTTCAATCTTTCGACCATGCGGATTCCGGGAGTGCTGCAACGAATCGCGGTCTGTTATTTCTTCGCCGGCTTAATTTATTTGATTGCCCGGCCGCGCACGATTGCGATTGTCGCGGTCGCGCTGCTGATCATTTACCACTTCGTGATGACCCGCGGGCATGCGCCGGGATTTTACGTGGGCGATTTGAGCAAGGAAGGAAGCCTCGCCTCTTACATAGATCGCACCGTCTTTGGTCCGCATGTGTGGCGGCAGGCCGTGGTTTACGATCCGGAAGGAATCCTGAGCACGATGGGCGCTCTGGCAACCACGCTGTCGGGCATGCTGACGGGGTTTTTAATTCGCGATCGCAACCTCACTCCCATTGAAAAGGTGAGCGTCATGTTCGTGGCCGGATTTACCTGCGTAATCGTCGGCTGGTGTTGGAACCCCTGGTTCCCGATCAACAAAGGCCTATGGACCAGTTCCTATGTTTTCTTTACTACCGGGCTGGCCCTCGAATTCCTGGCTCTCTGCTACTGGCTGGTTGATATCAAAGGTTACAAAGCGTGGACCAAGCCGTTCGTAATCTTCGGTGTTAATGCCATCGTTCTGTTTGTCGGCACCGGAGTGATGGCGCGTCTGATGGGGATGAGTTCGGGTTTCATGGGCAGGTTGAGCACGCTCCTGCATATCACCAAGCCGGACGGATCGCCCATGGCCATTCAGCCGTTTGTTTATGATCATCTGTTCGCGTCGTGGCTGTCGCCCAACAACGCTTCGTTAGGATTTGCGATTTCATTTATTCTCTTGTGGCTTTTTCTGATGTGGTTGCTTTACCGGAAGAACATCATCATCAAGATCTAATGTCAGAAGCCCGACCGTCAGGGAGGGCGGGTCACGGCGACGGTGACATCACCGAGGTGTTTCGCGATTGCCCTCCCTCACGGTCGGGCTTCTGACATAAAGGAGAACCCTATGCCAACTTATATCGCGCTGATTAACTGGACCGCCCAGGGGATTGCCAAAGTGAAGGACAGTCCGAAACGGCTGGAAGCGGGCCGCAAGGAATTCAAGAAACTTGGCGTGGAAATTAAGGAGTGCTTCTGCACTATGGGCCGCTACGACCTGGTGTGCGTCATGACCGCGCCGGACGATGAGGCCTATGCCAAGGCCACCCTCAGCCTGGGCCGAAAAGGCAGCGTCACCACGGAGACGCTCAAAGCCTTCACCGAAGACGAATACCGGAAGATTATCGGTTCGTTGTAGGTCGTCATCGCGGAGCGCGGGCATCCCTGCCCGCATGAGCGCGAAGCGCGAACCGATCTTGAGCTTGCTGCGCAAGCTTTGCGGGCAGGGATGCCCGCGCTCCATTCAGCGTCCGTATCCCGGGCCGCGCAGAGGTCGTCCGGCGTTTACGGCCGTTCGGTTCGCGCTATCAACCTCGATCTGCCCGTTCACGATCACGTAATTAATGCCGGCGGGATATTGATTCGGCTCTTCGAACGTGGCGCGATCAATGATCGTCTGCGGATCGAAGATGGTGATGTCGGCAAAGTATCCTTCGCGCAGCAAACCTCTCTGTTTTAAACCGACATTCGCGGCCGGCAGTCCGGTCATTTTGTGTACGGCCAGCTCCAGCGGCATCAGCTTTTCATCGCGAACATATCTTCCGAGGATGCGCGGATATGTTCCCCAGCCGCGCGGGTGAGACTTGGATCCCGCCAACGGCCCATCGGTGGCGCGCGCGCCGCTGTCCGTGCAAATGCTGACGAGCGGCGACTTTAAAGCGGCTTTCATGTCCGCTTCGCTCATCATGAAAAAGATGGCCCCGGTCTGCCCATGATCCGCGATGATGAAATCAAACAAGGCGTCGAGCGGATCCTTGTTTTGCGCCGCGGCAATCTCTGAAAGTCGCTTCCCCTGCCAGTTATCGAGCTCCCGATTCACCACTGAGCCGATCAAAATTCCGCCGGGGCCGCCACTGCCGAGGTAAATGTTCTCCCAGTCCCGGGAGTCGTTGCTGATTTCTTTCCTGAGGCGCTGGCGCGTGGCAGCGTCTTTCAAGCGCGCCACCATGGTGTCCGTTCCCCCTTCGAGCGCCCAGGGCGGCAGACACGCGCTCAGCGAGGTGCTGCCGGCCACGTATGGATAGACGTCAGCCGTGATCTTCAGCCCTTGTTTACGGGCATCTTCGATCCGCCGCAGCATCTCAGGCATGCGTCCCCAATTTTTCTGGTAAGCAGTTTTGAAATGCCAAATCTCTGCGGGGATGTTGGCGCGGCGGGCAATCTCAAAAACTTCCTTCATCGAATCGTCGATCGCATTTGCTTCACTTCGCTGGTGACTGATGTAGATGCCGCCGTATTGATGTGCGACCCTGGCCAGTTCCACAATCTCATCGGTTTTGGCGAAGCGGGCCGGCACATACTGCAGTGAAGTCGACAAGCCCAGCGCGCCGTCTTTCATCGCGCCGGCGACCAGCGTTTTCATCTGCTCCAATTCCGCCGCCGTCGGGGCCCGGTCGTCGTAGCCAATCACGTACTCGCGCACCTGAGTGGCGCCGACGAAGGTGCCGAGATTCAGACCCGACCCTTGCTTTTCGAGCCGCTTGAAATACTCATCGAGCGTGCGCCAGTCAACCGTCAGGTTAAAGCGCCGGTTGAAATCCTCCTGCTCTTTGAGAATGCGATCGTTGACGGGCGCGATCGATTCACCTTCACCGGTAATCTCGGTGGTGACCCCCATCATCACCTTGCTCATGCCGCGCGAATCGATTAGCAGGTACTGCTCAGACTGCCCGAGCATGTCGATGAACCCCGGCGCGACGATCTGGCCGCGGGCGTCGCGGGTCTGTTTGGCGGTCGCGCCGTGCAGGTTGCCAATCTTCGCAATGCGATCGCCTTTGATGCCGACGTCGGCCTTGAAGCCGGCCTTCCCCGAGCCGTCGACAATTGTGCCGTTCGCGATAATCAGATCATATTCGGGCGCGGCCGCGGCCGTTTGTTTTATCATGGTGGCAAAGCTGCTTAAGGCCAGAGTCAGGCACAGCAGCACTAGTAGCAATCTCATCATCATCGGACCTCGTGGCAGTAGCGAAAAGGCTGGTGCTGGTTAATCGATAGCAGTGTTAGAGTACTGGCTTTAGCCGGCCCTTTTCTTTTGGCAGCAGCAAAGCCCAATTAAAGTTGGTACTCTAACGGCGCTCACCTGCGCAACGCTCGCAAGAAATGCGGCGTTGATTATAATCGCGAATCATTTTTTCCGAACTAACTAAACCGGGAGAATCTTTGGAAACTCAAAAGCCACTTAACGCCGGCGAAGTTGCCGCCGCCACCGAAGGAACATTATCAGGTGACGCGGCAGCGCTGGTCATTGATATTAGTCATGATTCACGTCAGGCCAGGCAGGGCTGTCTGTTTGCCGCGGTGCGCGGGGAACTCTTCGACGCCCACAAGTTCATTCCCCAGGTAATGCAACAAGGCGCCGTAGGGGTGATCTCGGAATCTGAGCGGCCGGATGATTTCGCCGGCGTTTGGATTCAGGTGGCAAACATACGCCGCGCCATGGCGGTGGCCGCTGCCTCAGTCCACCATCATCCGGCGCGCGAGTTGAAACTGGCCGGCATTACCGGGACCAACGGCAAGACCACCTGCGCTTATCTGATCGCGTCCATACCCGAAGCCGCCGGTGAACCGGTGGCAATGACCGGAACGGTCGAATACCGCCTCGGCCAGGAGAGGAAAAAGGCGGGCCGAACTACGCCGGAAGCTCCCGACATGCAGCGGCTGTTACGTCAGGCGGTCGAAATCGGGTGCCAGACGGCGGTGATGGAATGTTCGTCGCAAGCGATGGACTTTCATCGTTGCGACGAGTTGGATTACGAGGTTGCGGTGTTTACAAATCTCACGCGCGACCATCTCGATTATCACAAGACGATGGAGAACTACTGGTACGCGAAGCAGCGTCTGTTTGACGGGCGCCTGGGTTCGCGGCCGCGGACCTCGATTATCAATCTTGACGACGCGCACGGCGTGGAACTCGCCGATCGCTTGAAAGCCGAGGGCCTGCACGTGATTACCTACGGCGTGAATTCGCCGGCTGATGTTACTGCTCACCAGGCTGACTTTTCCTTGAATGGCATGACTTTTCGTTTGCAGCTAAGCGAGCCCGCCGGAGGCGCGCGTACCGAGATTGATTTTCATTCGCCTTTGGTGGGTCCGCCTCATGTGTACAACACCCTGGCGGCCGCAGCCAGCGGTCTGGCGCTTGGTTATTCAATCGAGGTGGTGACCAAGGCTCTGGAAAAATGCACCGGCGCGCCGGGGCGATTCGAACGCGTGCCGCACAACGGCGATTTCGCGGTGGTGGTCGATTACGCCCACAGCGACGATGCGCTGCTGAACGTCCTGCGCACTGCGCGCGAGGTGACGAAAGGAAGAATCATCACTGTGTTTGGTTGCGGCGGGGACCGCGATCGCAGCAAGCGCGCGCCGATGGGTCAAGCGGCCGGCTCGTTAAGCGACGTGGTCATCCTGACTTCCGATAATCCCCGGACAGAAGATCCAAATCAGATTCTGTGTGACGCCGAAGAGGGCATTACCGGGACCGGCAAGCCTTACGAAAAGATTGCGGATCGCCGGGAAGCGATCCATCACGCCATCGAGCAAGCGCGGACTGATGATTTGGTGCTGATTGCCGGCAAAGGGCACGAGGACTACCAAATTATCGGGCGCGAGGTTTTTCACTTCGACGATAAAGAAGTGGCGCAACAGGCGTTGGCGGCTATGCGCGACGGGGAAAAGACCATCTGACATTTGACATTTAGCCATTTGAAAGACGGATGCCTCGCGGGACTTTGTCTCAAGAGTCCGTCGACGTGCTGACCAGCCAGGATTGAGAATCTCGTTGCGGCTTGCCGCCCGCCAGTGCGGTAAGGCTTGCCTTACCGGAACGCGGCCCAAGCGCCTTTTCAGGCTGTGCCTGCAAGTCGAGGCGCAGCCTCGAAATATCACTGACAGTCTTCTCGGGAAGGCGAGCCTTCCCGCACTGGAGAGCGGCTGAGCCGCATTTGTCGACAACATACTTCACGGGACAGTCGTGCCTTGATAAGCGGCAAATCAAATCAACAAATGACAAATATCAAATGACAAATGACAAATGACAAATAGTCCCACTTCCAAGGGTCTCATTCGCGGCATTCGTCGTTGGGACCTCGTCGCCGTTACGATCAACGGCATCATCGGCGCCGGCATTTTCGGTCTTCCATCCAAAGTCTACGCCTTGATCGGCAGCTACAGCCTGATCGCTTTCATCGTCTGCGCGCTGGTCGTGATGCTGATCATTCTCTGCTTTGCAGAAGTCGGCAGCCGCTTCGCAGAAACCGGTGGTCCTTACCTTTATGCGCGCGAAGCCTTCGGTCCGGCGGTGGCATTTGAAGTGGGATGGCTGATTTGGTTGGCGCGCCTCACCGCGTTTGCGGCCAACTGCAACCTGATGATTAGCTACCTGGCCTTCTTTTGGACGCCGGCAAACACCGGATTTGTTCGCGCCATGATCATCCTCGCCGTGGTGGTCGCGCTGACTGCCCTTAATGTCCTGGGCGTGCGCCAGGCGGCCATCGCGAGCAACATCTTCACGATCGGCAAGCTCCTGCCGATGTTGATCTTCATCGCCGTGGGCCTCTTCTTTCTGAACAGTCACGCCTTCACGCTGGGAACTCGCCCGGCGGCCGGACCATTTTCGCAATCGGTGCTGTTGCTGCTCTATGCGTTTACCGGATTTGAGATGGCGGTGATTCCTGCCGGAGAGATTCGCAACCCGCAAAAAGATTTGCCGCGCGCATTGCTCATTGCCATGGCGGTGATTGCCTCAACCTACATTCTGATTCAGGTGGTCTGCATCGGCACGCTGCCGGAACTGGCGAAATCAACCAAACCGCTGGCCGACGCGGGACAAAGATTCATGGGCACAGCCGGCGCCGCCATCATCTCGGCCGGGGCCATCATCTCGGTTGCCGGAAATCTGAATATCACCGTGCTCTCAGCGTCGCGGGTGCCGTTCGCGATAGCGGAACAGAAACAGTTGCCGGCGATATTTGCGCGCGTGCACCGGCGCTTCTTCACCCCGCATATTTCGATTGTGGTGACGACAGCATTAATGCTGATCCTTACGTTGCAGAGTTCATTCGTGGCGGCGCTGACGATTAGTACGATTGCGCGGCTGGCCGCCTATGCGGTCACCTGCGCGGCCTTGCCGGTGTTGCGCCAACGGGGTAGCGCGCCTGCGGCTCACTTCAAACTCCGTGGCGGGGTTGCGATCGCGGTGGCCGCGCTGTTGCTCTCAGCCTGGTTGCTGCTGAACAGCACCCGGGCGGAAGCAATTGCATCGGCGATAGCAGCGGCGGTGGGACTGGGGTTTTACCTGATATACCGGTTATGGGCCAAGCCTGAAAACCGCAGAGATGAACCCGCATGATCCAACTATGCCTCAACCGGCTTTTTGTCGTGAGAGGGTTTCTATGCGGCTTGCCGCTGCCCAGTGCGGTAAGGCTTGCCTTACCGGCAAATATCCCCGAGTCTGTGCAGGCTATGCCTGCCGAGGCGTAGCCTTGAAACATTTTTTAGAGAGTTGACGGAAAGGCGAGCCTTTCCGCACTGGGCAGCGGCGAGCCGCCGTGATGCTGTCGATTTCTGATCTGTGTACATCCGCGTTCATCGGTGGTTTCCTTACGCCGCTTCATGCACCACGCGTCCATCCATGATCGTCATCGTGACGCGCGTGTTCTCGATCTCCGCGGGATCGATCTCGAAGATGTCATCCGAAAGCAACACAATGTCGGCCAGCTTGCCTTGCGTTAGGCTGCCCTTCACTTGCTCCTGAAATTCAGCGTAAGCCGAGCCGATGGTGTAGGCCCGCACTGCTTCTGCGACTGAAATCTTCTGGGCGGGGATCCAGCCGTCAGGGTGCTTCCCATCCGGCGTCCGACGGGTCACGGCTGCGTAAATCGTGAGTAACGGATTTAGCGGGGCGACGGTCCAATCTGTTCCCAGGGCCAGCGTCGCGCCGCCGTCAAGCAAAGAGCGAAATGCGTAAGTTGTCTGCGCGCGTTCGGCGCCGATGCGTTTCTCGGCCCAACGACCGTCGTCGATGGCGTGATAAGGCTGCATTGAGGCGATGACGCCCGCGCGGGCGAATCGTGAGATGTCATCGGGGCGCAGGTGTTGCGCATGCTCGATGCGACAGCGCCGGTCGCGAACGCCATGCTCGGACTTGAGTTGTTCGAAAATCGAGAGAATCTCGTCGTTGGCGCGGTCGCCGATGGCATGAATCAGCACCTGCAATCCGGATTGTTCGGCGCCCCGGACGCGTTCCAGCATCGCGCCGGCGGGGAACATTTCGTCACTGGGAATGCCGCTGGTCCCGGGCTCGTCGAGATACGGAGTGAAGAAGAGCGCGGTCGTCGAACCCAGGCTGCCGTCGGCAAATCCTTTCAATCCGCCGGTGCGCAGCATCGCGCTGCCGAAATGTGCGCGCACTCCGGTCCGCGCCAGTTGTTCCCAGGCCGGCAGCGGCCACACCGCGTAAATGCGGGTCTTCAGTTCGCCGCGATCGAGCAGAGTCTGATAGACACCGGTGTCCGCGCCCGCCGACATGTCCTGCACGCTGGTGACTCCCAGACTCGCCGCATAATCAGTCGCCGCCCGTGCGCCGGCCAGCCGTTCATCAAAACTACGTGGCGGGAAAACTTTCCAGACGAGACTCTGGGCCGCATCTTTGAGAATACCGGTCGGTTCGCCGGCAGCATCGCGGACAATGACACCGCCATCGGGGTCGGCGGTATCGCGGGTGATGCCGGCGAGTTTCAGCACCAGCGAATTTGCCAGGGCCATGTGACAGTCCAGGCGATTCACGAATACGGGTGTGTCGGGCGCGAAGGGATCGATCAGTTCCTTGGCCGGCAGTTGCGCGGCGGGCCAGCGCTCGTGATCCCAATCGCCGCCGGTCAGCCAACGTTCTGCCGCCAGGCTCGCCGCAAAATCACGGATGCGAGCGGCGAATTCCTGAGGCGAATTCGCGTCACGAAGATCGACACTCGACAGTTGGAAACCCCCGCTCATGAAATGCACGTGAGCGTCGTTGAAGCCCGGGAGCGCCAGACGGCCTTCCGCATCGATAACTCGTGTCTCCGCTCCTTTGAGTTGCTGAATGTCTGCGCTCGATCCAACTGCGACAATTCGATTGCCGAGGATGGCGATGGCCTCCGCCTGCGGTTGCCGCTCGTCAACGGTGTGGACATTCGCATTGATGATGATGATGTCGGCAGCCAGAAGTTCCGTTTTCATGTGCGTGGTTGTGCTGGGAGCGCGGACGCCCTCGTCCGCACTCTTGCCGTTCAGACACCGTCGAAAGATCGGCGCGCCGCAGTGGGCCGGCGAGGACGCCCGCGCTCCCAGCAAAATGGCGCGTAGTGTATCATCACGGTACTTCATCGAAGAGTATTCATGGCAGCCAGCGAGCAGCAGATTCACCCCGATGACAGTCTCGTCAATGAACTGCGAGACATTGTCGGGGACGACAATGTTCTCTCCGATCCTGACGAACTGCTCGTCTACGAAACCGATGGCTTGCCGCAGCACAAGCATCTGCCGCGGGCCGTAGTATTTCCGAATTCAACCGAAGAGACTGCCGATGTGGTCGCGCTCTTGCACGAGCAGGGCGTCAGTTTTGCCCCGCGCGGCGCCGGCACCGGACTCTCGGGCGGCGCCCTGGCAATCAACCGCGGGGTGGTGATCGAACTCGCGCGCCTGCGCAAGATTCTCGACGTCGATCCCGAGAACCGGACCGCGCGCGTGCAGACCGGCCTGGTCAATGCGCAGCTTTCGCGGGCCGTCGCGCCGCAAGGCTTGTACTACGTCCCCGATCCTTCCAGTCAGCCGTCCTGCACCATCGGCGGCAATATCGCCGAGAACGCGGGCGGGATTCATTGTCTGAAATACGGCACGACCACCGATCACATTTTGGCCGCGCGCGTCGTTCTGGCCGACGGCGCAGTTGTCGATCTCGATTGTCAGGCGCCCGGTTACGATCTGTTGGGCGCGTTTGTCGGCTCAGAAGGAACGTTTGGCATTGCCACTGAAGCGACGGTGAGGCTCTTGCGAATACCGGCGGCCGTGCGCACGCTGCTCGCCGATTTCAACGACGTCGATCAGGCCAGTCGTGCGGTTTCCGCCATCATCGCCGGCGGGATGCTGCCGGCGGCGCTGGAGATGATGGACAACGAAATCATTCGCGCCGTGGAAGCGAGTGTGTTCACGGCCGGGCTGCCGATTGATGCGCAGGCCGTGCTGCTGGTTGAACTGGACGGCATCGAAGCGGGGCTTGATGACGAGGCCGAAAAGGTGGAAAGCATTCTGCGCGAGCACGGCGCGCGTTCGGTCCGCCTCGCCTCAGACGAAAAGGAAAGAAAGAAACTGTGGGCCGCGCGCAAGGGCGCGTTCGGCGCAGTTGGACGTTTGAGCCCGGACATCATGATCCAGGATGCCGTGGTGCCGCGCTCGCGACTTCCCGAAGTCCTGGCCGAAACTTATCGCATCAGCGCGCAATACCAGATCAAGCTGGCCAATGTCTTTCACGCCGGCGACGGCAACCTGCATCCGCTTATTTGCTTTGACCTGCGGCGCGGAGATGACGTCGAACGGGTGCGCCAGGCAGGCCGCGAGATCATGGAAACCTGCGTGCGGGCCGGCGGATCGATTACCGGCGAGCATGGAGTAGGTCTCGACAAGAGTGGTTACTTGCCCCTGATCTTTTCTGCCGCCGACATGGATGCGATGTTGCGCGTGCGCGCCGCATTCGATCCCTCGGGGCTCTGCAATCCCGGCAAAATTATTCCGCTGCCACGCGGCTGTGGTGAAGCGCGCGCCGTGGCAAATACGAATCTGTCAGTACCGGGAGCGGTAGCGACCGGATCAAGTGAATCTCACGCCGTTGATGATCAGGCCGCTACTGACCCAAGCGAAGGAGAGACACGCAGTACGCGGGTGCAACCGCTGATCGCGCAAAGAATGAAGGAAGGCCGCCTCGCGAACGATTTCAAGCGAATCGTCGGCCCGCTGAACATCACCCGCTTATCTGATGACGGATTTGCCGAGTCGCTGCAATCCAAAAACGTCGAGCGCGCATTGGTGCTGGCCCCAGGTTCGGCGGCCGAACTCAACGAGGTTGTTGATCTGGCTGCGGCTGAGCCGCAAACAATCATTGCGGCGGGGGGAGGTACCTTTCTCGATGCGGGAAAAGTGCTGGCCGACGCGAACTTAATTGTGACCACTCGCCGCCTGTCAAAGCTGATTCGCCATGAGCCTGCAGATTTGGTAGCGACTGCTGAAGCCGGAATGACCTTGCGCGAATTCCAAAATCAATTGCGCGAGAACGGACAATGGCTGCCAATCGATCCGCCCGATGAAGGCGCGGCGACGCTGGGTGGAGTGGTCGCCACGGGAATCTCGGGGCCACAACAACTTGGGTACGGACCGGTGAGATCATTTGTCATCGGTTTGCGCGCGGTGCTTTCCGACGGCACGGAGATCAAAGCCG
>Ga0126369_10003584_pt1 | contig 11218 bp, 8 predicted proteins | sample PanSoiMetaPlot_1_FD_109646 | JGI IMG/M metagenome (GOLD analysis project Ga0126369, IMG submission 109646) | Tropical forest soil microbial communities from Panama - MetaG Plot_1 | ecosystem: Environmental > Terrestrial > Soil > Tropical forest > Bulk soil | place: Panama | collected 2016-02-17
CACGCTCAATGCGCTCGGGCCCTGGCTCAACTTTGATGTGCCAATATCGAGCGTAAGCACGTTGGGATTACCATGGCGTTCCGGCGCATCTGCATCGTTGCTTGGATCGAACCAAGCCCCGGTTGCCATAATTGCGACCTGTGGCATCACTCCTTCGTTAAGCACGGCGCTCGCCAAGCATGCGCCGCGGTCATTATAGACCCGCACTGAATCCCCATCTCTGATGTCGCGCCGCGTGGCATCGGCGGGGTTCATCTGAATGGCTTCGCGTCCCGCGATTTTGCCCGATTGCGAAACTGGTCCCGGATCCATTTGGCTGTGCAAGCGACCATGTGGCTGGTGGGTGACAAGGTGGATCGGCCACTGTTCCGCGCGCGGGCTGCCGAGCCATTCGGCGGGAGCTATCCACGCAGCGTGCCCAAGACAATCGTCGTAGCCGAAACCGGCGATCGTCTCCGAAACAAGCTCAATGCGACCGGATGGCGTTTTGAGCGGGTGTCGTTCGGGATCGTGACGAAACTCTTCAAATAGAACGAAGTCTCGGTCGGGTGACGGCAACTCAACCGAGCCCTCGGCCCAGAACTGCTGAAAGTCCGGCAGTTCGATACTTTTACCTACAGCTTTGTCTCGGAGCCGGTCGTAGATCCACTGACACCAGCCCATTTCGTCCCGACCTTCAGTAAAGGCTTGCTCATAGCCGAGGCGCCCCGCGAGCGCGCGGAAGATGTCGTAGTCGTTCATTGATTCGCCAAGCGGCTCGATTGCTTTGTGCATGGCAAAGACGAAGGGGTCGCGCGAAGAACCACCGACGTCATTGCGTTCGAGCGTTGTCGTTGCCGGGAGGACGATGTCGGCGCGTCGCGCGGTCGGGGTCCACCAGCTTTCGTTGACGATGATTGTTTCTGGTTTCTGCCAGGCGTGCCGCAGGCGGTTGAGATCCTGATGATGATGAAATGGATTGCCACCGGCCCAATAAATCAGCTTGATCTCGGGATAAGTATCGTTTCGGCCATTGAACTCATAGCTCGTGCCGGGATTAAGCAGCATGTCGGCGATCCGCGCGACGGGAATCGCCCTGTTGGCCGGATTGGGCGGTAGTGAGAATTCTGGACCTGGAATATCGACGCGTGGTGCACCGACCCCGTTGAGCGAGCCGTGGGCGAAACCGAAGCCGCGGCCCGGCAGCCCGATGCCCCCAACGATCGCGGCAAGAGTGATCGCGGCCCAGTACGGCTGCTCTCCGCGGTGCGCCCGCTGCAACGACCATGAGCATGTAATGAAGCTGCGCAAGTCGGCAGTACGGCGGGCAAGATCGATAATTGTGTCGCGCGGCACGCCGCAAATCTGCGCTGCCCATTCGGCGGTCTTCGTGATACCGTCCTCTTCGCCGAACAGATAGCGGCGAAAACTCTCAAATCCAACGCAATAGCGCTCGAGGAAATCACGATCGTGTCGTTGCTGTGTCACGAGCGTATGTGACATAGCGAGCATGAGTGCGGTGTCGGTGTTCGGGCGAATCGGGATCCACTCCGCATTCAGGAATTCAGGACAGTCCGATTTCAGCGGACTCACCACGACAAATTCGATGCCCGCCTCTTTGGCGCGGCGCAGCCAGACTTCCAACGCGTGCGCCCCAGTGCCACCTGAGGTGACCTGTGCGTTTTTCATCGCTAAGCCACCGAACGCGATCACCAACTGGGTATGCTTTACTACCGAAGGCCAGTCAGTAACGCGGCCGGTGACAGGCTGATAGGTGCCGATAACGTATGGCAGAAGAAACTGCGCCGCGCCCCAGCTGTAGTTGCCAACCTGGTCGACACAGCCACCACCTAGAAACAAAAATCGCCGCACAAGCGATCGGGCATGATGCAACCGTCCCGCCGACGACCAGCCATAGGAGCCACCGAAAATCGCTTCAGCGCCAAAGCGGCCACGCACGCGTGACAGCTCGGATGCTACGAGATCCAGCGCGGTATCCCAGGACACTTCAAGGAATTCGTCAGCACCAGTACGCTCGCGGCCTTTGCGCCAACCCTTTCGCACCGCCGGTCGCTTGATACGCAATGGCGAGTGCACCATAGCGGGAATCGCTGCAAGCATCCCGGACGGTGCGGGGTCACGCGGAAAGGGTTCGCAGCCTATAACGCGCCCATCCTCAACCAGAGCCGTGAAAGCTCCCCAATGAGCCAAAGATGGAAAGCGTGCGATGGTCATTCGACACGCCTGCGCACTGTCTTTGGATTTTTTTCTATGAGGTCGCGATATTCGGGCGATTGCGTGACCTGACGGCGAGCGTGGTCGGCCTGGGCTGCGAATTCCAGAATCCGTTTGCGTCGGTCCGCCAACACCAATTGCTTCGTCAGCGTAACAGCTTTGGGCGAATTGCGCGAAAGAATTTGCGCGATTGAGAGAGCCGCTTCATAAGAGTCAGGCGCTACGCGATGGACAAGGCCGCACGCAAGCGCCTCAGAGGCATCGATCAATCGGCCAGACAGCATCAGGTCCAGCGCGACCGGCTCGCCAACGATACCAGGCAGAGTGATGGCGCTGATCCCAGAAATCATACCGTGCTGTACTTCCGGAAATCCTAGGCGCGATCCCACGGCTGCGATCCGAAAATCGCAATGGATGGCCAGCGTCAAACCCATTCCGATCGTAAAGCCGTGCAGTGCGGCAATGACAGGTTTATTAAGTTCAATACCGACGCCGGGAATCGCGCGCATCAGGGTGTCGGTGGAAACCATCGCTCCTGTGTGTTGAATCTCCTTAACATCAGAACCAGAGCAAAAGGCCTTTTCTCCAGCGCCGCGAAGAACAATCACGCGTATCTGCGGATCAGTAGCGGCATCGCTCCAGATGTTAGCGAGGCGCTCCTTACTAGGCACATCCAGAGCATTCAACTTATCGGGGCGATTTAACGTCACGACCATAATTCCATCGGAAATCATTTCGTGCAGGATGCTCATCTGTCGCTGTCCGTGTCCGATTGAATTAGATATGCCAGAACCTTAAGAAAGGTCACGGTATCTGCGCAAGGCAACCCTACGCGGATAGTTGAGCTTGTTTGGCATTGATGGATTCCGCAGATGAAAGCAATTGTGATCGAGGCATTTGGGCCGCCGGAAAACTTGAAAGTTCACGATTTTCCCACTCCCAAGCCGGGATCTCACGACATCCTTGTGAAAGTTGAAGTCGCCGGTGTGTGTCACCACGATGTCCTTCATCGGGCCGGCAGGCTCCCGGGAGCTAAGGCGGGCGTCGTTCCAGGTCACGAAACTGCTGGCCAGGTCGTCGCCATTGGTCCAGAGGTTGCGACGCATGCGCTCGGCGACCGAGTTGTCATCTATCAGCGTCGATTTTGCGGTCAGTGTCGGAATTGCCTTCGTGGACGACAGGATATGTGCCGCGCTCTCGGTTTACCTGCTGTTGATACCGAGGGCGGCTATGCTGAGTTTGTGTGTGTTCCGGCCAACATGGGAATCAAGGTTCCCGATCGCGTCGATTGGATTGCGGCTGCGCTTTCGTGCTGTCCAATTGGCACTAGCTTACGCGCTTTAAAGGAGGTCGCCCGAATAAGCCCGGGCGACACCGTGCTGATCAACGGAGCGAGTGGTGGTCTGGGCGTGCACCAAATCCAAATCGCCCGCGCCCTTGGGGGGAAGCCAATTGCAGTCACGACAAGCCCGTCTAAGGGCAATATTCTAAAGTCGCTGGGCGCCGAAAAAGTAGTTGTCACTAAAGACCTCGCATATTCCTCTGATGTGTGGCGGCTAACCGACAAGCGCGGTGTCGATATCGCAATCGACAACGTCGGTCTTACTTTGCCAGAAACGCTGCGCTGCATGGCTCAAGGCGGCATCGTCGTCGTGCTCGGCAATGTGGGTGGGGATGCCGTGCCAGTACCACCCGGTCTCCTGATTGGCCGACGATTGCGAGTAAGCGGCTCTGGAATGGCGACGCTGGAGGATGTTCGACAGTCTCTCGCGATGCTGCAAGCGGGTATGATCAAGGCTGTGATAACGGCGTCGCTCAAATTCTCGGAGGTAGCTAGGGCTCACGCTATGATCGAGGCCCGCGCTGTCGAAGGACGCGTCGTTTTGCAAGGCTGGTGATCGATGACGATCGCACGCTTGCTGTTGCGTTGTGCCCAGCTCTGGGGCGAGAAGCCAGCATTAATTGATGAATTGCGCGACCTTTCGATTTCATTTTCGCAAATGGTCGACGCCGCTTTTTTTTTCGGATCGAAGCTTCGGCGGCTCGGCCTTGCCACTGGAGATAGGGTCGCGATACTCGGAGATGCGACGCCGGAATATCTCATCGCGGACTACGGCGTTATGTCTGCCGGTCTGGTGCGTGTGCCACTTGATCCGAGCCTCTCAATCGATGAATTGGCCAATCAAATCCTAGATGCTGAAGCGCGTTTGCTGCTGTGTGATGATGCTCACACAGAGCTGGCCATATTGCTTACCGAAAAGGCGAGGGGAGCAGTCCAACACTTAACCATCGACATGGGAGTTTTTGACTTTCCGGTTCGCGAAGCCATCCGCGTCAAACATAACGATGAGGAAATAGGCCCAAGCTCGCTTGCTTCGCTCAATTACACGGGTGGCACATCCGGTGAGCCGAAGGCTGTAATGCTTGGCCACGATAACTTGCGAGCCATTGCACAGAATGTCGTTATGGCGCGCGCGATGGGACCAGGCGATGTAATGGTCAACATGCGCCCCCTGTGGCCGATTGCTGGCATCATCGCGTTCGCTCATTTGGCTGCAGGCGGTCCCGTGGTACTCGGCGGGCGTTTCGAACCCGCTCGCATGGTATCTTTACTTCAGAAATATCACGCGGCGACTACGTCCATGGTCCCGACTCATCTGGTCCGACTGCTTCGCGATTGTCCGCCGGCCACGCTCCGTTCGCTTGATGCGCTCCGCAGCATCGACATCGGCGCAGCGGCAATACCTTTGGAAACGTTTGAACAGGCTCTCGACGCACTCGGCCCGAAGATCGGCGTTCTCTATGGGCTCACTGAAGCATCATGGAGCTGTTATCAACCCCCGTCCGCTCTTGACGCACCACAAGATGTTCGCCGCGCGCGGATGCAGTCAGTGGGGCGGCCAGTATTCGGATGCGACATCATGATTGATACCGCAAACGGTTCAAAATTTCCCGAGCAATCTGGCGAGATTTTGATTCGCGGCGCGCATGTCATGAGGGGCTACTGGAAACGACCAGATTTGAGCGCGCAGGTTCTAAAGAATGACTGGTTCTGCACCGGCGACCTTGGCATGATCGACCAAACCGGGACTGTTTCGATCATTGGCCGGATTAAGGAAATTATCCGCACCGGAGGAAGATCAGTTCTACCCGATGAAATCGAAGCCGTCTTGCGCCAGCATCCTTCCGTGGCGGAAGTCAGCGTCGTCGGTATCCCGGATGCAGAATGGGGCGAGCTTGTAACGGCGGTAATCGTCCCAGCACCTGGAGTCGACGTCAGCGAACAAATTTTGAAGGACCATTGCGCGGCGTTGCTCTCCCCGCATAAGCGTCCCAAAAGCGTTCAAATCGTTCGAGAGTTGCCGAAGTCGCACTATGGAAAAATCCAACGGAGCAAGGTGCGAGTCACTGCCATGGGGCAGAGTTCCGGCGAGACTGGGAAAGCAGAATGAAGCTGTCTCTGTCAGTGCGCGTTGGAGAAAAGTATACGAATAAGCGCGAAGCGGCGATTTCGCTGGACGAACTCGTCGATATTGCAGTCGTTGCCGGCTATCAAGCGATTTGCATGCGTGCCTCCCAAATCGGTATCCATTCGCAGCGCGAGGAAATTGTATCGAAAGCTCGTCTTCTGCGCGAACGCGGCCTCGGTGTTTCGATGATAACCGGTGATTTTGCAATTCCGGAAAATACAGATGAGGGTCCGAATGCCCTGCGCAATATTGAGCCCCATCTCGATCTTGCTGAGGCACTAGGTTCGCACCTCGTACGCGTCGCACTCAGGAAAGATGAGGACATCGTTTGGGCGCAGCGCGCGACCGACGCGGCAAGGGAGCGCGGCATCACGCTAACGCACCAGTGCCACAACCGCTCGCTATTTGAGCGCATTGACGAAACGTTGGATGTCCTGCGCCGGATCGATCGCGTTAACTTCGGCCTGACCTACGAACCGGCTAATTTAGAATGCTGTGGACAGAGTTACAGAAGGGAGACGCTCAAACGTTTCGCACCTCACCTCGTAAACGTTTATCTTCAGAACCAACGCCTCAATCCTGCTGGGCAATCGGTCATGAAAACTTGGTGCTGTGGCGATGTGTCGTTCGACCAGATTCCACTGTGGGACAGCGGCGGTATCGACTTTCCGGGGATCATCGCTGCGCTTGAAGAGCTTAGATACACGGGATACGTGACGGTACACCAGGCTGCACTGTTTACGCCGCAGGAGGATGCTGGCAGGAGCGCGCAATATCTGCGCTCCATCGGAAATTTCGAACCGACGTTACATCTTGGCAATACCGCAACTAGGACGCGTTGAATCGTGGCAAAAAGGGCAGAGCGGCAATCCGCTCGGCGATGCAGTCATCAATTTGGTGAGATCTTGGATCATTAGTGCCAAGCCAGCTGTGCGCTCTTCGGCGTCATGACGCGGCGATCAAGGAATGACGGCCGGCCTTGATCAATGGCCAGGCCTGCACTTGAGCAGGGGTGGGCTGGACAAAGTGGCCAATAAACCACTGCTCGACCGCGGGATGGAACAGCTTTGCAAGGTTCATGGACGGGGACTGCACGAGATACTCGTATATAGGCAGCCAAGTTTCATATGCACGTACGGCCGCTTGCGCCGGACCAAGAACAGATGCAAGGGGCGGGATGCACCTTCGCGGCTACGGAGGGCAGTGGGCGGCCTGGCTCGCGCTCCCATCCAACTGTTGGATGCCGGGATGCGCATCTCTCCGTTCGAATAAACGGCTTGGGCCGCCCGCTAATGAGGCCTGGGAGGCCCCTAGATGGTCGTGCGGGCGGCGTGGTCGTGCCGCGATGACGATCTCGCGAACCAAATTCATCCGCGGCACGGGCCGCCGGCGCGGCAATGAGCAGCGCGATCACAGCGCCGGCCAAGCGCGGCATCGACGTCATCACAACGGCATCCCTCATCTGATCCAACACTCCCAGTGCTCTACAAGGTGGTCAAGGGCGCTTCGCCCCAACGCGTTGTGATGGAGCGGGCGAGCGGCCTGCGCGACGCGTTCCTGGCGGCCGCGCGCGAGCCAGTCGATCTGGGTGCCGATGGCATCACCACCAATTGCGGATTTCTCTCGCTGTTCCAGGCGGACATCGCGTGCCATGTCGGCGTTCCGGTCGCAACCTCAAGTCTCATGCAAGCGCCGATGATCGAGCGGTTGCTGCCGGTCGGCCGGCGGGTCGGTATCGTCACGGTGAATGCGAAAACGCTCACTCGCGAGCATCTCCTGACGGCGGGAGTGGCACCCGACACGCCGGTGGCGGGTACAGAAGGTGGGCGCGAGTTCACCCGGGCTATTCTCGGTAACGAGGCGCGCCTCGACGTGGCGGCGGCGGAGCGCGACGTTCTTGACGCTGGAGAGGCACTCATTGCCCGGTATCCCCACATTGGGGCGGTGCTACTGGAATGCACTAACATGGCGCCTTACGCACGTGCACTGAGTGACCATCTGCGGTTGCCGGTCTACGACATGATAAGCTTCGTCGCGTGGTTCCACGCTGGCCTGAAGCCACACGATTTTGGTCACCCAGCGAGTACCCCGCGCCCATGGAGGGAAGCAAAATAAGTAATCCGAACGACGAGCGGTCAGTCGCGCATCACCGCCCGCGGGCGATGTTCAGCTTCATTGAGTTTAAGGCGTGTGTTCTGATCCTCAAGCGTGTTCTGGGCATCAATCATGCTGCAGCAGTTTCGTTTTCAGCAAGCTTTTGGAATTCTGTGAGAATGTCGTGGTGATGCTGCGCCAGATACCGCACCACTCGCGCGTTACCGAGCAATTTCCCGACGTAGCCGTTCGATAGAACAAGATCGAGGTGGTCAGCACCGTAAGACTTTTCCGCAATTCTGAATTCACGTTGTAAACCGACCGACTCGCGTTCCATGAGTGCGATTTGCTCTTCGCTAAGCCCCTTCACTTGCTTTGGTTTGTCAGATACGACCAATTGATCCGGTTGGGTGGCAGCGACTAAGGATTTTGCGTAATTTGTCGTGAACTTGTTCATCGCGACCATCAGTTCTGCTGCCTCGATCTGCCGTAATGGCACGAGCCTCCTTAGCTCAGTAAAAGTTGTAATCGCGATGTGCTTGTCTTTGAGGATTTCAGCAACTTCTGGACAGATACCGTCAAGCAACCGCCGCTTTCTAATGATGCTCTGGACGTCTACGTTGAGTGCCTTTGCGATCCGCTCCTCGGGAACGCCTCGCTGCACCGCTTTCAAGATCATGTGGTGCTCTTGAATCATTGCTAGGCGATTGATGCGCTTATTATAGGTGAAGGCCTCGTCATCGGTGGAAATCAAGCAGGTCACGGCAGTTTCACCGAGGTCCTTGAGGACCTCGATCCGCATGTGTCCATCGAGGAGTAGAAACTTATTCGGATCATCGCGGTCGCGTGCAACAGCAGGCGGCTCCACGATACCCACCTCGCGAATCGACGCGGCAATTTGCAAATATTTGGACGTCTTCTTGGTCGCCGGCGTTATTAACTTCAAGGGTTGGAGCTGCGCGATCGGAATCCTTAGACGGGCTCCTTCGAACGCCTGTTTTATGTTCGGTATGGTTGTGATGCGACCCATTACGCCTGGACCCCGACCTGGATGCGTGCCGCGATAGTCCCTGGTAACGTGTCAATACCTTCGACTCGTAGCAGCGTCACAAAATTCTCATCTGCGAAGAGCTTTCGAAGAGCTTCCGTGACGAAGACTAACCGGTTACGCGTGGCAGTGGCCTTTCGAATCAGCAAACGCTTGCGGTCAACGTCCTCTTGGTAAACGCGAATGAGCTGATTCGATGTCAACGGTCGCTCTCGGCGTTTCCCGCTCATGTTTTTATTTATCCGAAGTCCCTTTCCTCTACGCAGGCGCTGCTCGATCAATCGCCTAGCCGCAATCAGCTTTTGCCCACGTAGTAATTTCTTTTCGTAAGCCTGTTGAAGGATGGACTGCGTTTCGGTATCGGAGGCTGCAGCAATTTCAACGGCAATGCTGACAGGAATCTGATTAGCTTCGACAGCTCGCAACAGGCGATGTTCGCTGTTCTGCAGCAATCGTAAGACTGCCTTAATATATTCGATGGTCAGTCCCGTTTTACGTGCGATTGCAGTATCGTTATAACCGCGGCTCTTCAAACCTTCGATGTCGTGGAGCAGGTCAATAGACCGGTGCTGGCGGCGAGCCAGATTTTCCACCAGGCTCATGACCATACAGTCTTCCATATTAGCTTCGATGATGTTCGCTGGGATTTCTTTCTGGCCAAGCGCCTGATAGGCCTCAAGTCGGCCTTGTCCGCAAACCAGCGCATATCTCGGCCCATCGGCGTCGTCACGGCGAGCGACCGTGATGGGCCTTTTAAGGCCGATGTCGGCAATGTTTGATATGATTTCCTTGAATATTTTCTTGTTGCGCGCGCGTGGATTGATCACATCGATGCGCTCAATTGGAATCGTTTCTAGTTTGTAATCTTCGATTGGATCGTTCATGCAACCTCCCGCAGGCTCACCCGTGCCGCCAATGCAAAGAAAGCCTCCAAAGTAGGGAACCGGTAAGCGTCAAGTGAAATTCCGTTGTCTTCCGCGAGTTGCAATCGCGCCGCAGTCATGTCGATGCGCGGCAGTAAGTAGTAATCCAGGTGATTCTGATTTAGGCCGTCCATGCGTACGGCGACAGTGATGTCTGGCCAAAGCCCGAAATCGAAGCGTATCCTCCAGCGAAGCGAACCTGCGGTGGTCGTTCGACACCGCACCACCACGATGGAAGCGGTGAACTCACCATTTACGTTCAGGAGCTCAGTTGCGGGGTCCTGTTCGACGGTGCCGCCTGCCTGTTCAATACCTGCGATCACATCCGCGACGATGTTCGGATGCATACGCCGAAGCGCCCGATTTATTTCGATATACCGGTAGTCGCGGTCTGGCGTATAGCCGACCAATGCGTAGACGCGGAGAAGACTTCCGAAGCGGCTTTGGTAGGCACTGCTGGACGGCAGGCTCTCAGCCTCGTCGATGACTAGACCGGAGAGATACCCGCGATCCCTCAGTAGCTTTTGCAATGCAGTGATCATCTGATCATTTGATAGCTTTTTGAAGCGCTCGCGGATGATAGCCTGTGCAGCTTCGAACAACGACCGATCAACGATCGGCTCAAAGGCTTTCTCTGCCCGAATCCACATGTTTGGACTATTGCGAACGCGCTTTCCCTTAAGTTTGAAAGACCCACGATTCCAGACGTTGTTTCCGATGTATTTCTCGTTAATCAGGACCTGATGAACCGTACCACGGGTCCAGCACCGGCCGAGGTCCGTTGTAATCCCGCGTTCATTCAGAGCATCGGCAATCTCGCGCTCAATCCTTCTCTCGTTTACGAACGATGTGTAAATCCAACGAACTGTATCAATTTCTTCGCGTGGCCCTGGGATTAGAACCACGCGGTCGGTTTGAATGCTCTTGTGCTCGCCCCTCGAAAGTTCACCTTTAGAGGCGCCGGCTTGGTCAACTAGATTACGGCGCAAGCCGTATCCAGCAGGACCGCCCTGGCGGTACCCAAGCGCTATTAATCGGCTTTGTCCTGCGAATACTTTGACAGAAAGCTCCCGGCTGTATTCGCCGGCCATAGCCCGCTTCACACCTTTAACGATCGTAGAGACCGGGCTCCCGTCGTTTTCGAACTGCTCGGCGCAATATTGAACGCTAATACCCGAGCGCTTGCAGATGTACTCGTAATAGGCGCTTTCGTCAGCGTCTTGAAACCTGCCCCATCGACTGACGTCGTAGACAAGGATGGTCGTAAAATCGGTTCGGTTTGCTTGAACATCGTCGATCAAACGTTTCAACGCGTTTCGGCCGCCCAGACTGAGTCCGCTTTTACCTTCATCAGCGTAGGTGCGGACAATCTCTATGCCACGCCGTGCTGCGTAGTTTTGTATCGCCTCGGACTGATTTTCTGTCGAATATTTCTGATGTTCGGTCGACATCCGGACATACTGTGCAGC
>Ga0126369_10003585_pt1 | contig 11218 bp, 10 predicted proteins | sample PanSoiMetaPlot_1_FD_109646 | JGI IMG/M metagenome (GOLD analysis project Ga0126369, IMG submission 109646) | Tropical forest soil microbial communities from Panama - MetaG Plot_1 | ecosystem: Environmental > Terrestrial > Soil > Tropical forest > Bulk soil | place: Panama | collected 2016-02-17
GCTCAAGGAGCTCATCCCGCCGCACATGTTCCAGGTGCCGATCCAGGCCGCGATCGGCGGCAAGATCATCGCGCGCGAGACCGTGCGTGCGTTGCGCAAAGACGTCACCGCCAAATGTTACGGCGGCGACGTGACGCGCAAGCGCAAGCTTCTGGAGAAGCAGAAGGAGGGCAAGAAGCGCATGCGCCAGTTCGGCAAGGTGGAGATCCCGCAGGAGGCCTTCATCGCGGCACTGAAGGTGGACGTGTGACGCCACGGCATCAATTGCTGACTCGTCATGCCCGGGCTTGGACCCGGGCATCCATCAAAAGAAACCCTTCATGCGAAGAGGATGGATTTCCGGGTCACGCCCGGCAATGACGGTGGATGGATCAGTGCCAACGGCCGTCGGCGCCGTAGCTCTCACGTCCCGCCGCGTTCGAGATCGTGATCCGGCATCGCCACGAAGATCAGCACGGCGATGATGGTGATAACGAATCGGAAGGCACTCGGCACGCCGTTCCATTGCTGCGACTGCCACATGCCGAACCATTCCCCTGCGATCGACATGAATCCGACCTGCCACAGCAGAAACCCGAGCGTAAGGCCGAGGACGGCGAAGCTTTTGGCTCGATTGAACGTGGCGGCATCGGCGCGCAGGGCGCGCGCGAGCGCCGCCGCGCCGACCCAACACAGGAGCGCCGTTGCTGCCTGCGTCGCGATGATGAGCGCGTAGGCGGCGTGCCAAAGCGCAGGATTGGTGATCGCCCGGTATTTGATGGTCGAGAACGGAAAGATCGTGCCCATGGACATGACGTGCTCGACGAACGCAAAATTGGTGTTGTAATCGGTCAGGTTGCCGAAGACGACCAATGTGGCGAACAGCGCGATCGCCGCCACGGTTGCCGCCTTGGCCGCACGAATGGCGATCATGGAGATCCTTGCAGCTTATTCGTCACGACCTTCCGAAAAAGTTGAGCAGTTTTATCACACTGGCGCTCCCAGCCGATTGCCTGATGAAATACTGATCGGTTGCCCGGTGTTCTTCGAACACGGGATTCGCAAGGATGGCGTTCCCGCCGCGAAAGAGGGAGGAGATCAATGAACAAAGGTATTGCAAGTATCGCTGTCGCCGCGCTGACGGCGTTTGTGATCGAGACACCCATGGCGTTTGCCGAAACCGTCAACCTCAAAGCCAGCCTGAACGCCGCGCAATCGGTGCCGCCAACCAACAGCGACGGTACCGGATCTTTGCAGGGCAGTTACGACACTGTGACCAACCAGTTGACGTACACGGCACGTATTCCGGCCTAACGGGCAATGCCACCGCGGCGCATTTTCACGGGCCCGCCGATCCGGACAAAACTGCCGGCGTCATCGTCCCGGTCCAGGGCTCAGTCGCAAGTCCGATCGACGGAACCGCGACGCTGACCGATACCCAAGCGGCCGATCTTTTAGCCGGTAAATGGTATTTCAACATTCATACCGAGGCGAACAGGCCGGGGGAGATTCGCGGGCAAGTCACGAAGTGACATTCGCGAACATGATGTCGCGCTCGCGCCGATTGCGACAGGCAGTGCCACATCGTTCCCTCCCCCGCTTGCGCGGGAGGGACCGGGAGGGGCACGCAACAAGATAGACCTTTGAGCTCGCCCCCTCCCCAACCCTCCCCCGCCTGCCCGGTCGGATCCGGATTTTTGCGCTGGCTATGAGTGCTTGGCCATGGCAAGCAGCCTCTCGATAAACTTCGCGTATCGAGAGGACCAATGACGCCGAGAGCGAACAGCCTAGCCGCGAGTCTCGCGCTCGTTCTCGCCGGGGCCCCGGCGAGCGCGCGCGCCGGCGATATCGTTCTTAAAGACGCGGCCTCCATGAGCGGCGCGATTCTGTGGCTCAGCTCAGGCGCACCGGGCCTCGTCCTGGCGGTGGTGCGCGGAGACGAATCCGTCGTGCTCGGCTACGGCGAGACGCGCCCCGGCAGCAAGGTCGAGCCCGATGGCGGCTCCATTCTGCGCATGGGCTCGATCGCCAAAGTCATGGCGGGTCACGTGCTCGCAAGCATGGCGGCCGACGGCGCGGTAAAGCTCGTGCATCCGCTTGCCAAATACGCGCCGGCCGGCGCGAAAGTGCCGGCATTCGCCGGGCGCGAGATCACGCTGCTCGACCTTGCAACCTACACGGCCGGGCTGCCGCGCGAGCTGCCGGATGTGCCGGATCCCAAGCCCGGAGAGAACCCGTTCATGCACTTTCAAGCCGATGCGTATTGGCGCTGGCTCGCGCAGGCCACGCTGCCCTACGCCCCGGGCTCCGGCGCGATGTATTCCAATCTCGGCTTCGGGCTGCTCGGCGAGGCGCTCGCCAAAGCCGGCGGCAAGCCCTATGCGGCGCTGCTGGCCGAGCGCGTGGCGACGCCACTGCGAATGGTCGACACGACCACGAAACTTTCCCCGGCGCAGACGCCGCGCGCCATGACCGGGCTTGATCTCAACGGCAAAGAGGCGCCGCTGTGGGATACACCGACGGCGATGGAGTCCTCCGGCAACGTCTTCACCACCGGCGACGACATGGTGAAATGGATGCGCTGGCACCTCGCCGACGACGCCACTGGCGCCGAAGTGCGCACGATCGACCAGGCTCCCTACCGCTGGCACGACGGCCTCAAGGCCGCTGTCGGCGTCGGGGGCGAGAAGATGGACGGGCTGGGGCTCGGCTGGATCATTTCGCTTCCCAAGGAGAAGCGCCCGTTGATCATGACGAAGAGCGGCGGCATCGCCGGATTCATGACCTATGTGGTGCTGGCGCCCACGCGCGGAGTGGGCGTTTTCGTCGCGGTCAATCGGCTCAACTTTCCCATGTTCGAGGGGCTCACCAGCGCCGCGCACGACCTCGTCGCCGATTTGGCGCCGCGCTGAAACGCGCGAGCGCATCAAAACTTGGAATGATGCCCTCTTACGATCTCTTGACGATCGGCCACTCCAATCTCGCGGCCGATCGTTTCATGGCTTTGCTCAAGAACGCGGGCGTGAGCGCCGTCGCCGATGTGCGCTCGGTCCCGTTCTCGCGCTGGTGCCCTTGGTTCTCCGCAAAACAGCTGGCACAGCGGCTCGCGGAGGAAGGGATGACCTATATCCAGCTCGGTGACGCCCTGGGCGGTCGCCCGCGCGATCCAAAGCTTTACCGCGATGGGGTGGCCGACTACGAGGCAATGGCCACGCGAGAGGAATTTGCGGCCGGCCTCGGGCGCGTGGTGGATGCGAGCGAGCGCCAGCGCGTCTGCCTTCTTTGTGCCGAGCGCGAACCGCTCGATTGCCACCGCTGCCTGCTGGTTGGACGGGCGCTCGTCGAGCGCGGACTCGCCGTCGGCCATATCCGCGCCGACGGCACGATCGAGACGCACGCAGCTACGGAAGAGCGCTTGCTCGCGATCAGCGGCGCCGACCTCTTCCGCGATCGTGCGCAGAACCTCGCCCATGCCTATCGACGGCGCGCGCGGGCGATTGCCGCGCGGCTCAAAGACTGAATGTGACGGGCGCGCGAATGGCCCCGGATTTGATCTGGGGGCGAAGAGCCCAGAGGCCGCATGATAGGTGCAGAGTGCGCCCTTCCATACAATCGCCACATGCGATGTCCCTCATCCCCGAAGGGGCACAAGATTCTGGATCGGATGCTGCAAGGATGAGAACGATAGAGCCACCGAGCGCATCTCGCACGATTGTGGTGCGTATCGCCGCATTGGCGCTGGCCGCGTTGCTCGCGCCCTCGGGCGCAATCGCGCAGGACAAAGGCACCCTCAACCCGCAGCCGTTGCCGCCGCTCGCCAAGCCTGACGACCCCGCAACGCCAGCCAAGGAATTGTTCGGGCGCAAGACCGCGCCCGCGCCTCTGCAAGCGCGCACCATCGGCTTCTATTCCAAGGGCTGTCTCGCCGGCGCGGTGGCGCTGCCGATCAACGGGCCAACGTGGCAAGTGATGCGGCTCTCGCGCAACCGCAACTGGGGCCATCCCAAGCTGATCGAATTCCTCAAGCACCTTTCAGCACAAGCGCCGAAGACCGGCTGGCACGGCCTCCTCGTCGGCGACATCTCGCAGCCGCGCGGTGGCCCGATGCTCACCGGCCATGCGAGCCATCAGGTTGGGCTCGACGCCGACATCTGGCTTACGCCGATGCCCGACCGCGAGCTCACGCGCAAGGAGCGGGAAGAAATCTCAGCGACGATGGTGGTGGCCGAAGATCGCAGGGACGTCGACCCGCAGGTATGGACGCCCGCGCACACGGCGGTCATCAGGGCCGCGGCGAAGGATCCGGAAGTCGCCCGCATCTTCGTCAATGCGGCGATCAAGAAAGCGTTGTGCCGCGAGGCCGGCAGCGACCGGCGCTGGCTCGGCAAGGTGCGGCCGTGGTGGGGACATGACTATCACTTCCACGTGCGGATCAACTGCCCGTCCGATAGCCCAGACTGCGCGCCGCAGCCGCCGCCGGAGGCGGACGACGGCTGCGGCAAGGATCTCGAGTACTGGTTCACCGAGGCAGTGCTGCACCCAAAACCGTCACCGGTGCCGGCGAAACCCAAGCCGCCGCTGAAGATGGCCGATCTGCCCGCCGCCTGCCGTCAGGTGCTGCTGGCGCCGTAGGCGCCAATCTTGTGGCTGCCGAAATATTCGCGCTGACTTTGCCTTTCCGCACAGCGATATAATACGGACGTCAGTTGTTCTCGACTCGTCATGCGCGGGCTTGACCCGCGCATCCATCGCAAAAAAGCACTTCATGCCTAAGCGATGGATTGCCGGGTCAAGCCCGGCAATGACGCGATGGGTCAGTGGCAAGGCCCTTGATATAATGCTGTTCCAATGATCGAAGGCGGCACGACCAATCCCAGCGCGCGCGAGCTCGCGATCCTGCACGAGCTCGAGAAAAAGGTGCTGTGGCTCGCGAGCTGGACCATCCATCACGCCAACCATCTGCGCGAGAACCTCGACGGCGTGAAGGTCGGCGGACACCAGGCCTCCTCCGCCTCGCTCGCCACCATCATGACCGCGCTCTATTTCCACGCGCTGCGGCCGCAAGACCGCGTCGCAGTCAAGCCGCACGCAAGCCCGATCTACCACGCGATCCAGTATCTCTTCGACCGGCAGACCCGGCAGAAGCTTGAGGATTTTCGCGGCTACAAGGGCGCGCAGAGCTATCCCTCGCGCAGCAAGGATATAGACGACGTCGACTTCTCGACGGGCTCGGTTGGGCTCGGCGTGGCGCAGACGCTGTTCTCTTCGCTTGTTCAGGACTACGTGCGGGCACATGGTTGGGCGTTAGAGCGGCCCGAAGGCCGCATGATCGCGCTGGTCGGCGACGCCGAACTCGACGAAGGCAACATCTTCGAGGCCATCCTCGAGGGCTGGAAGCAAGGGCTGCGCAATTGCTGGTGGATCATCGACTACAACCGCCAAAGCCTCGATGCGGTGATCCGCGAGGGTTTGTGGGCGCGTTACGAGGCGCTGTTTCAAGCCTTCGGCTGGGACGTGGTCATCCTCAAATACGGCTCGCTATTGCAGCAGGCATTCCGCGAACCGGGCGGCGAGCGTCTGCGCCAATGGATCGATAACTGCCCCAACCAGCTCTATTCCGCGCTCGTTTTCCAAGGCGGCGCCGCCTGGCGCAGGCGCCTCCTCGACGAGATCGGCGGTCAAGGCGCCGTCACGCGGCTGATCGAGGCGCGCTCCGACGAAGAACTCGCGCGGCTGATGACCAATCTCGCGGGCCACGACCTGCCCTCGTTGATCGAAGCCTTCGCCAAGGTCGATCACGAGCGGCCGATCTGCTTCATCTGCTACACCATCAAAGGTTTTGGCCTGCCGTTCGCGGGGCACAAGGACAACCATGCAGGCCTGATGACCCCCGCGCAGGCGGAAAGCTTGCGCGCCGCGATGAACGTCCGTTCCGGACACGAGTGGGACAAGTTCGAAGGATTGAGCATCGCGCCGGCCGAGCTGCAGGAATTTCTGCGCCGGGTACCGTTCGCGGCCGGCACGCGTCGCCACCAAGCCGCGCGCATCGAGGCGCCGGCGGATTTGCCCGTGACGATCCAGCCGGTGATGTCGACGCAGACGGGTTTCGGCGCGCTGCTCAACGAGCTCGGCCGCGGAAAAACCGCGATCGCGGAGCGCATCGTCACTACGTCGCCGGACGTCACCGTCTCGACCAATCTCGGCGCCTGGGTCAACCGGCGCGGACTATTTGCCCGCAAGGCGCTCGCCGATACGTTCCGCAGCGAGCGCATTCCCTCGACGTTTAGTTGGGATTTCTCGCCCAGAGGCCAGCACATCGAGCTCGGCATCGCCGAGATGAATCTGTTCATTCTCCTCTCCGCGCTCGGCCTCTCGCACGCGATCAACGGCGAGCGCCTCATCCCGATCGGCACGCTCTACGACCCGTTCATTCAGCGCGGGCTCGATGCGCTCAACTACGCCTGCTACCAGGACGCCCGCTTCATTCTGGCGGCGACGCCGTCTGGCATCACGCTGGCGCCCGAAGGCGGCGCGCACCAGTCGATCGCAACCCCGCTCATTGGGCTCGCCCAGGACGGGCTCGCCGCCTTCGAGCCGGCATTCGTCGACGAGCTCGCAGCGATCCTCGCGTTTGCCTTCGACTACATCCAGCGCGATGCCGAGGGCGAAGCCTCGGAACGCAACTGGCTGCGCGACGAGACCGGCGGCTCGGTCTATCTGCGGCTTTCGACCCGGCCGATCGAGCAGATCAAGCGGGCGATGACGCCAGAGCTGCGCCAAGCGATCGTCGACGGCGCCTACTGGCAGCGCGCGCCCGGCCCGAATTGCCAGGTCGTGGTGGCCTATACCGGCGCCGTGGTGCCGGAGGCGATCCAAGCGGTCGGGCTGATGGCCGAGGACCGCCGCGACGTCGGCCTGCTTGCCGTCACCTCGGCCGACCGGCTCAATGCCGGTTGGACCGCCGCGCAACGCGCGCGCGAGCGCGGCCTCGTGCACGCGCGCGCGCATATCGAAAAGCTGCTGGGCGATGTGCCGTCCCACTGCGGGATCGTAACGGTCATCGACGGCCATCCGGCAACGCTCGCCTGGCTCGGCGCTGTCCACGGCCATCGTGTGCGCGCGCTCGGCGTTGAGCATTTCGGGCAGACCGGCTCGATCCCGGACCTCTACCGCCACTACGGTATTGACGCCAACGCCGTCGTTGCGGCGGCATCGGCGCTCACACCGGGCCGGCCGATCCGCCACCTCAAGGCGCTGCCATAGCACGCCAAACTTCTTCTCGCTTGGTCAGGTCATTGGGAGTGCCCCCGATGCAAACAGCCCTTTGCAAGCTCTTGGGCATCGACGTGCCCATCATTCAGGCGCCCATGGGCGGAGCCGTGGGTCCTGCCATTGCCGCGGCGGTCAGCAATGCGGGCGCACTTGGCATGTTGGTGCTTTGGCGAGCGGACGTTGAGGAGGTGCGGCGGCAGATTCGGGAAACCCGCTCGCTTACGCGGCGACCGTTCGGCGTGAATCTCAATTTGGAATTTCCGCAGGAAGAGCGTCTTGCGGTGTGTCTCGACGAAGGCGTCCCCATCATCTCATTCTTCTGGCGTGATCCTGCGGCGCTCGTGCCGCGCGCCAAGGCCGCAAATGCGATCGTTCTTCACACAGTCGGGACAGCCGAGGCGGCGCGCCGAGCCGTGGACTGCGGCGTCGATGTCGTCGTTGCGCAAGGGTGGGAAGCGGGTGGCCACGTCCGCGGAACGGTTGCCACCTTGCCGCTCGTTCCCGCCGTCGTCGACGCAGTCTCACCCACACCCGTCGTTGCCGCCGGTGGGATCGCCGACGGCCGCGGCCTTGCCGCGGTCCTCGCGCTCGGAGCATCGGGCGCATGGATCGGCACGCGGTTTCTCGCCAGCAACGAGGCGGCGATTCACCCGCGCTACCGTGAGCGGTTGGTGAAAGCGACGGAGAACGACACCGCGTTCTTGGAGGAATTGTTCGATGTGGGCTGGCCGAAGGCGCCGCATCGGGTGCTGCGCAACAAGACCGTGGCCGCCTGGGAAGCGGCGGGGCGTCCCCCTTCCGGCAAGAGACCAGGCGAGGGCGAGGTCATCGCGACATCAAAGATCAGCGGTCATATCGTTCGTTATCAGTCCTACACGCCCGGCGCCGACGCGGAGGGCGACATCGAAGCGCTTTCGCTCTGGGCCGGCCAAAGCGTGGGTCTAGTATCGAAGGTGCAGCCAGCCGGCGAAATTGTGCAGGAGATTGCAAAAGAAGCGCGAGCGATTCTTGGAAAGTTGTCAGCGTGACCGCACACACAGTTACGCCGCCGTCCAATCCGGCCGGATCGGTCCGGACACCCCGTCGAGCGCGCCGTCCGCGAGCTCGCAGACGAGGAGGCGCGCCGGATCGACCGGGCCGGGCATGGTCGCGCGACCCTTGGGAATGACTTTGAACCCGCTCTTGCCGTAGTAGGGCTCGTCGCCCACCAAGAGGACCAGCCGGTGACCCTCGGCCTTCGCTTCGGCGAGCGCCCGCTCGATCAGCGTATAGCCGACGCCCCGTTCGCGAAAGGCAGGGTCCACGGCAAGCGGCCCGAGCAGCAGTGCCTTGGTTTTGCCGATGCCAATCGGCGACAGACGCACCGAGCCGATCAGCAGCGTGCCGATACGTGCGGTGAACGACAGGTTGAGTCGATGGCCCATGCGCTCGCGCAGCCGGTACGCCGACTTGGCATAGCGGCCAGGGCCGAACGTGCGCTCGTGCAAGCGCTCGATCGGCACCGCGTCGTCAGCCGTTTCCGGCAGGATGCTAAGGGACAGGTCCGTCATCTGCTCAAGCTGCGCGCTTAGCATTTGCCGGCGGCGAGGTCCATTGTCCGGCAGGAAACCTGCGCGACGGGCGGAAGAGCTGCAAGCTCTCGTGCGAGTGCTTAGATAATTGCGACCCCGGGAATGGAGAGCTTGGCCATGGGCCTCTTAGTCGACGGAGTTTGGCGGGAAGAGCAACACAGCGAGCGCACGCCCGATGGACGCTTCATGCGCCCGACCACGCGCTTTCGCAATTGGGTGACGCAGGACGGCAGCGCGGGCCCGACCGGCGAAGACGGCTTTGCCGCCGCACGCGCCCGCTATCACCTCTACGTGGCGCTTCCCTGCCCTTGGGCGCATCGAACGGTGATCATGCGCTTGCTCAAGCGGCTCGATGATACGGTGTCGATGTCGGTGCTCGAGCCGCTCTATGGACCGCGCGGCTGGCGCTTTGGCACGAGCCCGGGCACCACGCCCGACACCGTCAACGGCGCAAGCGAGCTTTATGAAATCTATCTGCGCGCCGATCCACGCTACACCGGGCGCGTGAGCGTGCCGGTGCTGTGGGACAAAGAGCGGCGGGCCATCGTCAACAACGAATCGTCCGAGATCATCCGGATGCTCAACGGCGCTTTCGGTCGCTTCACCAACGTGCATACCGACTATTACCCGCCCGCGCTGCGCGAAGAGATCGACCGCGTCAATGCGCTCGTTTACGAGAACGTCAACAACGGCGTCTATCGCGCCGGTTTCGCCACCTCGCAGGAAGCCTACGAAGAGGCGTTCCGCGCGGTGTTCGGCGCGCTCGACGACGTCGAGCGGCGGCTCTCGCGCCAACGCTACCTCGTCGGCAAGGACATCACGGAGGCGGATTGGCGGCTGTTCACCACGCTAGTTCGTTTCGACGCGGTCTATTACAGCCACTTCAAGTGCAACCTGCGGCGGATCATCGACTATCCCAATCTGTCAAATTATCTGCGCGACCTCTACCAACAGGACGGCATCGCCGCGACCGTGAACATGGATCACATCAAGCGGCACTATTACGCCAGCCAGCGCCACGTGAACCCGACCGGCATCGTGCCGCTTGGGCCGCAACTCGACTTTTCGGCGCCGCACGATCGCGGCAGATTCGACAATTAGATCGTGCTCTCATGAATCGCCGGCCATGTCCGCTTTCGGGCAAACCGGACATACCACGCGGACTTCAGCCCCGAATTCAGAACAATTCAGATCCGTCTCCGAGACTTGTCCGCTCCACTGTGGCAGGCTGCACCGACAGCAGACCAAGTGCAGAGGAAGAAGTCGCGGTGTTCAATACAAGACGGCGTGAGCTCATCACGTTTCTCGGCGGCGCGGCAGCATGGCCGCTCGCGGCAGTTGCCCAGCGGCTCAAGGTGCCACAGATCGGTGTCCTCGTGCTGACGAACGCTGATGGGCAGTCATTGACTCGGGAATTGCGGCTCGGACTCCGAGATCTCGGCTATTCTGAGGGTCAAAGCTTTGCCTTCCAACTGCGTTCCGCGGATGGGGATGCGGCTCGGCTGCCGCAACTGGCTACTGAGCTCGTGAGCTCGCAAGTAGATGTGCTTGTGGCAACCTTCACCCCATGCGCTCTGGCTGCAAAGCAAGCAACAACAACCATTCCAATCGTGATGGCCGCTGTTGCGGACCCTATCGCTGTGGGACTGGTGACCAGCTTGGCGCGCCCCGGCGGCAATATCACAGGGTTTTCCAACATGGCCGCCGAAACGGCCGGAAAAAGCGTGGAATTGTTCCGGGATATGCTGCCCTCGATAGGTCGCGTTGCGGCTCTAGCCAACCCAGCCGACCCCTTCACGGCTCCTTTTCTGGAGCAGGTCCAACTCGCGGGTCGGACTGCCGGGATTCGCATCGAACCTGTCGCGATGGCCCGAGGACCTGAAGAAGCAGACGCCGCCTTGGCCACAATATCCCAGGAGGGGGCCGAGGCCGTCGTTGTTCAGGGAATTTTCTTTTCCAAAACAATTGCTGAGCTGGCTTTAAAATACCGCCTGCCCACAGCCTCAGTACTCCGTCAATTCGCGGAAGTGGGAGGTCTCATTTCGTATGGCGCCGATATACGCGACATATACCGGCGCAGCGCCACGCTCGTACACAGGATCCTGCAGGGTACGAAGCCATCTGACTTGCCCGTTGAGCTACCGACGAGGTTCGAACTTGTTTTGAATATGAAAACCGCGAAGGCACTGGGGATCGACGTGCCTTGGTTTTTTCAGCAACGCGCCGATGAGGTCATCGAATGAATGACGGACGTCCGCCCCCACGCCGCTCGCGGGGGAAAGGGCCATGGCGAATGAGTACACGTCCTAGACCGTGCCTGCCGAAGCACCCCTCTTTCTCAGGCGCGCGGTGGCGACGAGATCGAGCCGTCCATTCGCATCGATGACCACGCCATA
>Ga0126369_10003586_pt1 | contig 11215 bp, 8 predicted proteins | sample PanSoiMetaPlot_1_FD_109646 | JGI IMG/M metagenome (GOLD analysis project Ga0126369, IMG submission 109646) | Tropical forest soil microbial communities from Panama - MetaG Plot_1 | ecosystem: Environmental > Terrestrial > Soil > Tropical forest > Bulk soil | place: Panama | collected 2016-02-17
GAGGGCAACCCCATCGAGGGCATAGACGACCGCCGCGAGCGCCGCCGCGAGCGCTGCCGAGATGGCAGCGAAGAATCCCAGCCAGCGCGGCACGCCCTGCGAGAGGTTGAGCGCGAAGCAGAGGACGAGCAGCCCCGCCGTCGTGATCGCCACCCCGAGGAACTGGCCGAGGTGGATCGCGGCCCAGCTCGAGCTCGTGGCGTACGCGGCGAACTGGGCCTGGTCGGTTGGTGTGGGACTTCCCGGATGCGGGAACTGCAGCACCTCGTAGACCACGAGACCGATGAGCAGCAGCATCCCCGACAGACGAAGCGAGTTGCGGTCAGCCATTTCGTGCACCTCCTGTGGAGGCACGCTAGGCGGAGGCCGCGCCGACCACATCCGTGACAACCCGTAGGGGTCCCCGTATTTCGCGATAGGGTGTCCTCATGGTCGCGGCAGCGCAGGGCGCGAGCATCGCCCAGCGCCTCGATCGGCTGCCCCTGACGTGGACCCTGTGGCGGCTCGCCCTCGTGACGCAGGCCGGGTGGGGCCTGGTGGTCGCCACCGACGCCATCGCGGCCCGGATCTACCCCTTCATCTGGGGCCCGGAGCACGCGTTCGACACCGCGCAGTTCTCGCTGCTGCTCGTGATCTCCACCGGCGTCGGGATCGTCGCCGGCGAGTATCTCTTCGGCCCGCTCGCGGATCGGTTCGGGCGCAAGCCCATGCTGCTCGCCGCGGCCGCGACGTGCGGCCTGGGCACGCTGCCGGCCGCGTTCACGAGCAGCTTCGCTCTGCTCACGGTGTCGCTGGGGCTCGGCGCGGTGGGCATCGGCGGCGTGCTCGCCACCAACACGGTCTACCTGGCCGAGGTCGCGCCGAGCGAGGTCCGAGGCCGCATAGCCCAGACATCCCAGGCGTTCGCGGTCTTCCTGCTGGCCGTGCTGGCGAGCCTGCCCGCGATCTTCCTGATACCCGGGCACTATCAGGTCTACGTCGCCCTGATGGCCGCCGGTCCGCTCCTCGTGCTGGTTCCGCTCGTCGCCTTCGTCCTTCCGGAGTCGCCGCGCTGGCTGGAGGCGCACGGCCGGCGGGAGAAGGCGGACGAGGTGGTCTCGAGGCTCGAGCGCGAATCGGAGGTCCGGGCGGGCAGCCTGCCGCCGCCGCAGGTCGGGGACGTGGCGCCGCAGGCCCGAGCCACCGTTCGCGACCTCTTCGGGCGCGAGTACCGCGGCCGCACCCTGCTCCTGCTCGTCTGCTGGCTGCTGGGCTACAGCGGCCTCATCTACGGAACGATCGGCTTCCAGAACCTGTACCTGGCGCTCGTCGGGTTCCCCGCCCGGTCCATCTTCATCGCAGGCCTGATCGCGAGCGTCCTGGGCGGTGCTGCCGGCCTGGTGTTCGCGGGCCGCCTGAACGAGCGGTTCGAGCGCCGGTTCCTGATTCTCGCCGGAGCCGTCCTCGCCTCCGCCGGCCTGTGCCTGGTCCTCGGCACTGGCGCGGCCTGGCACAGCGTGCTGATCCTCACCCTCGCCGGGATCGTCGCGAGCGCCGGCATCTACCTCTGGCTGTTCAACATGTACACGTACACCGCCGTCGCCTATCCGACGCGCATTCGGTCGGTCGGCACCGGCTGGACCGACGGCTTCGGACACGTCGGCTCCATGGTCTCGCCGCTCATCCTCGGCGCGCTCTTCGCCGCGACCGCGAGCGCCGGGTACATCGGCTTCTTCGCCTACGTGATCGTCCCGGGCGCCCTGCTGCCGGCCCTGCTGCTGGCGCGCTTCGGCATCGACCAGCGGGCCGCGCCGCTCGAGGCGGTCACGGGCGCGTGACCTCGCGTCAGATTGCGGCGAGGACCGCCAGGGCGACAGCGGGCAACCTGCCGGCGGAGCTGACGAGCTTCGTCGGCCGGCGCCACGAGTTGGCTGAGATCAAGCGGCTGCTGACCACGACCAGGCTCCTGACCCTGACGGGGAGTGGGGGCGCGGGGAAGACGAGGCTGGCGCTTCGCGTCGCCGGCGACCTGTCGCGCAGCCTGGCGGACGGCGCGTGGCTGGTCGCCCTGGCGCCGATCGACGATCCGCTCCTGATCACGCAGGCGGTGTTCAGCGCCCTGGGCGTGCCCGACGTGTCCTCGCGGTGGTCGCTCTCGGCGCTGAGCCACTCACTGCGGGAGAGGCGCCTGCTCCTCGTGCTCGACAACTGCGAGCACCTGCTCGACAGCGCCGCCGGTCTCGCGGGGACCCTGCTGCGATCCTGTCCCGAGCTGCGCATCCTCGCGACGAGCCGCCAGGCCCTCGGCATGCCGGGAGAGGTGCGACACCGCGTCCTGCCGCTGTCCCTGCCGGAGGCGGTCGGGTCGTCGAGCCCGGGGCAGATCGCCGGCTCCGACGCGGTCGCGCTGTTCGTGGAGCGCGCCGCGGCGGTGCAGCCCGGCTTCTGCATGGACGAGTCCAACGCCGCCTCGGTGCTCCAGATCTGCGCGCGCCTCGAGGGGATGCCCCTTGCGCTGGAGCTCGCCGCGGTGCGCCTCGAGGGGCTCTCCGTGGATCAGCTGCTGGCCGGACTGGATCGCGAGCTGCTGGCGCCGGACGCGGTGCTGCGCGGTGCGGAGGCCAGGCAGCGAACGATGGAGGCCACGCTCGACTGGAGCCACTCGCTGCTGAGCGAGCGCCAGCGCCGCACGTGGGCGCGGCTGTCCGTCTTCGCCGGCGGCTTCGGCGCCGAGGCTGCCGAGGCCGTCTGCTCGGACCCGGAGTCGCCGCCCGAGAACGTCCCGGGCGTGCTGGCCGCCCTCGTCGAGAGCTCGATCCTCCGCCGCGACCACGCCATCCAGCCGCCGCGCTACTCGATGCTGGAGACCGTCCGCGAGTTCGGCCGGCGCAAGCTGCGAGAGCTGGGCGAGGAGCTCGAGGTCCAGACGCGCCACCGCGACTGGGTGGTCGGCCTGGCGCACGCCACGTCCACGTTCGACGACACGAACCCGCAGACCTTCGACGCGGTCCACCGCGAGCGCGACAACCTCTGGAGCGCGCTGGAGCACTGCCGCCGCGGGCCGGGCGATGCCGCTGCCGGCGTCGACATCGTCGCGTCGCTCATCAACTACTGGATGGCCCGCGGCCCCCTCCGGGACGTCCGGCGCTATCTCGAGTCGCTGCTGCCGCTGACGGAGCCCGACAGCCGCGTGCGGGCGCGAGCCCTGGTCAGCGCTGCGCTCTTCTCGAGCGCGCTGGACGATGCCGCGACCGGAGAGGCCCATGGAGCGGAGGCGCTGCGCATCGCCGGCGTGCTGGGGAGCGCCGACGTCGCATCCTGGGCGGCGGGCGCGCTGCTCTTCACGGCCTTCGTCCAGGGGAAGCGAGAAGGCGTGAGCGAGCTGTGCCGGTCGATGCTCGAGACCGGCGGCGAGACCGGGACGGGCGTGGTCGCGAGGTACTACACGTGCCAGCACTGGCTCGAGGAGGACCGGGTCGACGAGGTGATCGACATGGGCGAGGCCGCGGTCGCGATCTGCGAGAGGGTGGGCGACCTCTACTCGCGCGGCATGATCCTCAACACGCTGGCGGAGGCCCGGCGCCGCCGCGGCGAACCGGCGGCGGCCGAACTGCTGGCCCGTGACGGCGTCGTGTGCAAGCACGCGCTCGGCGATCGCCGGGGAGTCGCCGCGCTCATCGAGACCCTGGCGTGGATCGCCGCCGACGCCCGCGACGATGCCCGTGCCGGCACGCTGCTCGGCTGTGCCCAGAGTCTGCGCGACTCGATCGCGATCCCGCTCCTGACCCCGTACTTGCCGCATCACCGCGCCTGCGAGGACGGCCTGCGGCGCCGGTTGGGCGAGGCGCAATTTCGCAGAGCCCACCAGCAAGGCCTGGCGATGTCCGCCGGCGAGGCGGTCGACTACGTCCTCGGCGAGGCGGACCCGAAGCCGGCCCCGGCGGCAGCCACGACCCCCACGGTCCTCAGCCGCCGCGAGCTGGAGATCGCTCGCCTGGTCGCCGAGGGGCTCACCAACCGCGAGATCGCGGCCCGGCTCTTCATCTCCAGCCGCACGGTCGAGACGCACGTCACCAACATGCTCAACAAGCTCGGGATCAGCTCGCGCATCCAGCTCGCCCGCTGGGTCGAATAGGCCGAAATACGTGACGACCTACGGGATTGCCCCGATGTCGCCCGGCGGGGCGGCCCGATAGCCTGCGGTCGATGACCCCACCCACGCTCTTCCTCGCAGAACAGCGGCTGCCCCGGATCACGGACTCGGAGCTGACCCTCATGCAGGCGGCGCTGATCGACGCGTCCCTGCGGTTGACCGCTCGGGGCGAGCTCGTGCGCTACCTGGGGTCGACGTACTTGCCGGGACCAGAGCGTCTGCTGAGCCGCTTCGAGGCCGCCAGCGCCGAGATCGTGCGGATCGTGTGCGAGAGCTCGCAGGTTGCGCTGACGTCGCTCGAGGCCGCCGTCGACCTGCCGGTGCCCGACTGATCCCCGCGGCGGGGAAAGATACGTGGTGGTCTACGTGTTTCTCCCGATTCCCGGACGCGGGGTCATCCATACGCTGGCCTCATGGTCACAGATGTTTCCGCAACCGCAGAGAGGCGAGGGACACTGCGAGGTCGAGCCGCCGCCGCGGCGGGGACCGCGCGGGTGACCCTCCGGTCCAATGCGCCGGCGATGCAGGTCGCGCGCTTCGCGGGCCACTACGTCCAGATGAGCATCGCGATGTACGTGGGCATGTTGCTGCCGCTGGGCCTGCTCCTGTCGGCGTTCGGGCTCGGCCCGTTCTTGCGGTCGCCCGAGGCGCTGGCACTGCTGATGACCTCGGAGATGGTCATCGGGATGGCCGCCTGGATGGCCATTCGCCGGCACCCCTGGCAGCACACGGTGGAGATGTCGGCCGGCATGGCCGCTTCCACGGTCGTTGCGGCCACCGCCTCGCTGGCGGGCCTGCTTCCGCACACGGCGGCGAGCTCGACGCCGGTGGGCATGCTGATGTGGGTCGGGATGCTGGCTGCGATGCTTTTCCGCTGGCGCGACTACGCGCATTACGGCCACTGCCACGAAGCTCGCGAGCGGGCGGTGGCGTGAGGACGCTCCTTCGGCGGAGGCTCAGCGCGGGCCTCCGCCGATCACATTCTGGGGGAGGTGCACCCTGGAGTGGGCGTGACGTCGCCCTCGGCGAGGTACGTCGAGCGTCCGCCGAAGGGCTCAGGTGCCGGCGAAACCAGCCGGCCGGCCGGACAGCAGGTCACACATCGTCTCGACCAGCGTGGCGGGGGTGGTCTGGGACTTGATCAGGTAGGCCAGCGCCCCCAACTCGGCGCCGCGCCGGATCAGCTCCGGGTCGCTGTAGTTGCTGAGCACGATCACGGGCACCCGCGCGCCGCGCACGTCGCGGCGAAGCCGCTCCAGCAGCTCGAGTCCGTCGAAGCCGGGCAGCCGGAGGTCGAGCAGCGCGACCTGCGGCGGTCGGTCCAGCGCCTCCGCGAGTCCGCTCGGCCCGTCCGTCGTGATCCTGACGCAGTGGCCGTCGACGGTGAGCCGGATCCGGTACATCTCTGCCAGGGCGGCGTCGTCCTCGACCAGGAGCACGTCCAGGCGCGCCCCACGGGCGCCGTCCCCGCTTGCACTTGCCTCCCCGTCGGTGTCACCCGCGCGACCGACCGCCGCAGCTTTCATGCTCCACGCTGCTTCTATCAGGCGGCCGGCAAAAGAAGCTGCAATTTCGGCACGACTACCGGGTCGATCGTGGTCGTCAGGAGGACCCCGGCAGGTCCCACGCGCTACACGGTCGCTCTCCGGGCGGCGGTCCGGTTGCCTCCACCGCGACCGCGACACTATCCTCCTCCACGGTGGACAGGGGGGGCATCGGACGCGCCGCTGCGGGCTGCGCCCTCGTGGTGATGGGGGTGCTGCTCGTCGCATGCGTTCAGCCGGCGGCGCCGAGCAGCACGCGGACGGGCGCGAAACCTGCGCCGACGCCGACACCGGCTGCTGCCGAGATCCTCCTGAAGCCGGCCTCGTCGACGATGAAGGACATGCACTTCACCGCGACGGTGCACGCGATCACAGACACCCAGACGCTGACGCTGACAGGTCTGGGCGACATGGTCGTGAAGCCGTACAGCGCGTTTCACTTCCGGGTCCAGGGGATGGCGAACGGCACGTCCGTGAGCGAGGAGGTCATCACCAGGAACGGGACTGACTACGTGCGTCAGGGCTCGAAGTTCAACGCCTCCCCGTCGACGCAGACCTCGGACGTCAACACGTGGCAGACGGCGACGGCGGCGGTGCTGGTCGGGGAGGAAGCGCTGCCGGCGGGCAGGGCCTGGCACGTGAAGGCCAGAGCAAAGCCGGGCAATCCGTTCGAAGCTTGGATACGCGTGAGCGACGGCTACCTGCTCCGGTACCTCGCGAGCTCGAACACGGGGAGGACCAGCTTCGACTACACGATGGTGGCCTTCAACACCGGCGTGGCCATCGACGTGCCTCCCCCCAGCCAGGTCGGGTGACCGCCTGCGCCGGGCCGGCGACGCGCCTGACCGCAACCGACACACCCCGTCCTGCATCTCATAGGAGTGATCGCGAAGATGCCCCGCTTCCTGCTCCGTCTCCGGCCGGTCGCTCTGGCGGTGACCCTCGCTCTCCTGCTGCCAGGCACGGCCAGCGCGTCCGGTGACGCGAAGCCGGCCCCGCCCACCGGAGGCCACGACGTCACGAAGCCGTGGATCACCTCGCAGGTGTCGGACCAGGTGGCGGCGGCCAGCGTCGGGCCGCAGCAGCCCCGCGGCAGCGTGATCCCCCTTCGGCCGAAGACGCGCGCGGCCACGGCCGGTTCGGCGGCCCCCGCCAGCCCCGTGCTCAACCGCGAGGTCATGGGCTTCGCGAGCGCCACCAGCCTCGACGACGCGAACGTCGGCTTCCGGACGTGGAACTTCGGGCTCCTGTCCGACGTCGCGTACTTCGGCATCCACGTCAACACCGACGGCTCGCTGGTGAACGATTCGGGCCTGCAGGTCTGGCAGTCGGCCACGGCGAGCAACCTGATCAACGCCGCGCACGCGGCGGGAGCCCGGGTCCTCCTCACGCTGATGTTCCTGCCCACTGCGGCCAACAACGCCACGACGTGCCAGGCCCTCGCAGACGCGTCGACCACGACCACCATCAACCAGGTCATGCCGCTGGTCCAGGGGATCGCGGACGGGATCGACATCGACTACGAGGCGAGCAACACGCAGTGCCCGGACGGCCAGTCGCTGCGGGCCAAGCTGCCCGCGTTCGTCCAGAAGGTCAGGAGCAAGAACCTCGGCCACCTGGTCGTGGACACGTTCGCGAGCTCGGCCGAGGACACCGGGGGGTTCTTCGACATCCCGACGCTGGCCGGCACTGTCGATGCCCTCTTCGTGATGGCGTACGGGCTGGAGACGAGCAACGGCCCGTGCGCCCTCTGCATGGGGCCCACGTCGCCGTTCGACGGCGCGGCTCCGAACTACACCTGGAACGTCACCCGCGCCGCCAACGACTACGCGCCGTGGGCGAGCAAGACGATCATGGGCCTCCCGTACTACGGCGTCGCCGGGTGCGTCAACGGACCCAACCCGCCGGCCAACGCGCCGGTGCTCAGCCCTGGGGCCCAGTACGCGGGGGTGCCTTACACGACATTCAGCACACTGCCGTCCGATCCGTCGGTGAGCTCGTTCCAGGCGCATCGGGACGCGCTCGACCCGGGCGGCCAGGAGCGGTGGGCCTCCTACTTCAACAGCTCGCTGAACTGCTGGCGCGAGGCCTACTGGGACGATCAGCTCTCGCTGGTCCGCAAGTACGACCTGGTCAACCAGCGCGGCTTCCAGGGCGCCGGGATCTTCACCCTCGACTTCGGCGGCGGCTCGCCCGAGCTGTGGAACGCCCTGGCGCTGGAGTTCGGGTCCGCTCCGACCGTCCAGTCACTCGGCGCCATCGCCGCGACGGCCCCGGCCGTGGCCTCGTGGGGGACGAACCGCCTGGACGTATTCGTCGTGGGCCTGGACAGCGCACTCTGGCACGACGCCTGGGACGGAACGTCGTGGAGCGGCTGGCAGAGCCTGGGCGGCCTCGTCACGTCCGCTCCGGCCGCCGTGTCCTGGGGCCCGAACCGGATCGACGTGTTCGTGCGCGGCGGCACCGACAGCTCTCTGTGGCACCTGGCCTGGAACGGCAGCGGCTGGGCCTGGGAGGGGCTGGGCGGATACCTCACCTCCGCGCCGGCGGTGTCGTCGTGGGCCGCGAACCGGCTCGACGTGTTCGTCCGGGCCTCGGACAACGCGCTCTGGCACAAGGCGTGGGACGGCAGCGCCTGGGGGGGCTGGCAGGGGCTGGGCGGCCTGCTGTCGTCGGCGCCGGGCGCGGTGTCGCCGGGCCCCAACCGGGCCGACGTCTTCGTGCGTGCCAACGACAACTCGCTCTGGCACCTGACGTGGAACGGCAGCACCGGGACCTGGGAGGGGCTGGGCGGAATCCTCGTCGATGCGCCGGCAGCGGCGTCGACCGGGTCGGGCCTGGTCGACGTGCTGGTGCCCGGGATCGAGGGGCTCTGGCGGCGGTCCTGGAACGGGTCGGCGTGGGGCGACTACACGTCGGTCGGACCCATCACGGTGTGGCACTTCGGCCCTGCCGCGGTGTCGCAGGCCGGCTCGGGTCACCTCGACGTCTTCGCCGCCGGGCCGGATGACGCGGTGTGGCACTTCGTGATCTGATCGGGCGACGCCGGTCAGGTCGGGTGCGTCATTGTCGCGTCAACTTGTCCCGTCAGATCGGGACAGCTGCCCATGCGGTCCGCGGTGCCGGTGCTCTAGGATTGCGGCACTTGGCGCTCTGCCGGGATGGCAAAACGGGAGGCAGAGGGGAAGGAGGAGCGATGTCGAACGGATTCTTTCGGCGACTGCTGGTTGCCGGTGCCGCCGTCCTTGCCACGGGCCTGGCCTCGGTGCCGGCCCGAGCGGCGTCACCGTCGTCACCGCCTTCGCTGGGTCACGGGCCCTGGAAGCCCACCGCAGCCTCGGTGCACCTGATGCGGCCCGCCGGCTCGACGGCCGGGCCCTCGGCGGGCGCGCCGTCGGGGCAGCGGGTCATGCCCGACGCGCCGGCCGGCAACGGCCAGCTCACGTACCACTTCGGTCCCATCCAGGACTCTCCGAAGCTGTTCGTGGACTTCTGGGGCTCGGACTTCAACGCGGACACCGACGCCGCCGGCTTCACCGGGTCCCAGGGCGCGAACTACCTCACGGCCTTCCTCAACGAGATCGCCGGCAGCGCGTGGCTCAGCAGCCCGATGCAGTACTGCGAGGCGGACAGAGTCGCGATGCCGCCCAACGCGACGATCACCAGCTGCGGAGGCAACACCCACGCGGGTGTGCCGGTCGTACCGGTCCAGGCCTGGAACGACGGCAACGCGGTGGCGATCACGCATCCCAACCTCACGCAAATCGATGCCGAGGCCGACGCTGCCCGCACGCACTTTCTCATCCCGGCGGGTGACTTCAACTCTACGGTCATCGTCGTTTCGCCGCCCGGAAAGTCGACGTTCAGTGACCCCTCCATCGGTCCCGGCTCGTTCTGCGCCTTCCACTTTTTCACCACGACCACGGTCTTCGCGTATCAGCCCTGGTCGCCTGACGCCGGCACGGGGTGCCACACGAACGAGGTGAACGCCACCAACGACACGTTCGGGCACGGCCACTTCGACGGCCTGTCGATCTCGAGCGGCCATGAGGTTGCGGAAGTGATCACGGATCCTCTTCCCGGCGTCCTGGACCAGGTCGGCAACACAACCTTCGGCTGGATCGATGCCGCCGGGTTCGAAAACGGTGACAAGTGCTCGCGCCTGCACATCTGGCCTGAGCGCGATATCACGTTCGCCACCGACTTCTTCGCCGTGCAGCCGCTCTACAGCGACGAGGGGGCGACCTGCGCCCTGGAGGAGGTCGGCGGCCTGACCAATGCGCACGCCGCGATCGCGGCGCAGGACGCCGCTCACCGCGACGTCTTCGTCCGGGCCCTGGACAACTCGCTGTGGACGCGCAGCTCGGCGGGCGGTCCCTGGTCGGCCTGGACCGCCCTGGGCGGAGTCCTCCTGGCCGGCCCGGCCGCCGTGTCAAGAGGCTCCGGCTTCCTGGACGTCTTCGTGCGCGGCGGGGACTCGGCCCTGTGGCACCGACCGTGGAACTCCACGACGGGGTGGGGCGCCTGGGAGTCGCTCGGCGGCCTCATCTACTCGACTCCCGCCGCGGCCTCCTGGGCCTCGAACCGGCTCGACGTCGTGGCGGTCGGCCACGACGGAGGGCTCTGGCACCGTGCGTGGGACGGCACGTCGTGGCAGGCCTGGGAGCCGCTGGGCGGCGTGGTCACCGCCGATCCCAGCGCCGTCTCCTTCACGACCAACCGCGTCGACGTGTTCGTCCGCGGCGGCGACTTCGCCCTGTGGCACCGGTCCTTCAACGGCACGTCCTGGGCCCCCTGGGAGCCGCTGGGCGGCCTCCTCGGCAGCGGCACCTCCGCGGCGTCCACGGGGACGAACCTGCTCCAGGTGTTCGTCCTCGCAACCGACGGCTCGATCTGGCGCGACAACTTCGACGGGTCGACCTGGTCCTGGAGCGGGCTGGGGGGCACCTGGCCGATGGACCCGGCCGCGATCTCCCCGCCCGCGACGTCGGGGACCCGTTTCATCGAGTTCTTCAACCCCGGCTCCAACGGGTCGACCGAGCGTCTGGTGCTCGGCCAGTAGGAGCTTGCTTCGGGAGCCCGGCCACCCCCGGGTGGGTGGCCGGGCCGCCCGTCGTCACGCGTCCCACCAGAGCGCCACCAGATCGGGGTCGTTCGAGGCCCAGGTCGCCGGGTTCGTCCGGTCCGCACCTCGCTCGACCAGAGCCGCCGCGACTTCCGGATATCGCTCCGGCGCCAGACAGAGGCGAATCCGCGTCAGCCTGACGAGGCTCTCGAAGCTGCTCATCACGGCCGCCGCCGCGGGGCGCCGGTAGACCTGCACCTGCGGCTCGATCCCCAGTGCGCGAATCGCGGCCGCTGCGTCCTCCCAGGTCGGGCGATCCGGCCGATCGATGCCGTGGAAGAGGCGCCACAGCGGGTTGAGGCCGCTGAGCGGGTGACGCGCGGTCAGCTCCACCACCACGCGCCGGCGGGCGTGCGCGTGGAGGGCCCTGACGAACGGGCCGATGTCCGGCACGTTGTAGAGCACGTGGCTGCA
>Ga0126369_10003587_pt1 | contig 11213 bp, 7 predicted proteins | sample PanSoiMetaPlot_1_FD_109646 | JGI IMG/M metagenome (GOLD analysis project Ga0126369, IMG submission 109646) | Tropical forest soil microbial communities from Panama - MetaG Plot_1 | ecosystem: Environmental > Terrestrial > Soil > Tropical forest > Bulk soil | place: Panama | collected 2016-02-17
CGATTCGACACCGCTGCAGACTTTGTCGACAGGGTTCTAGCGTCGCCGAATGCACAAGTCCAGCAACCGTAGGCGGCTTTAGCCGGCGCCTACTTTCCCAACATGGAATACCGCTTCGTGTCGCGCATCGTAAGGGATACAAGCAGTGCAATTGCGATCACCAACGTAAGGTAGTACGAGAACCATGCTTCATGTCCAATGGACTTGAACCACAGTGCGATCGATTCGGCAGGTCCTCCGAAGATTGAAGTCGTGATAGCAAACGGCAGACCAACACCTGTGGCACGAACCGTGGTTGGAAACAGTTCGGCTTTTACTACCGCATTGATCGATGTATACCCCGCAATAATCATCCAAGCGGCTGCGATCAACAGGAAGGCGCCGATCGCACTAGAGGTTGTTTGCAGTGAATGAAGCAGCGGAATCGTGAAGATAGTTCCCATCGAGCCAAACCAAATCAAGAGAGGTTTGCGGCCGATCCGGTCCGACAGCGCGCCATAAATCGGCTGTAGACAAATCGCGAAAATAAGCGATCCTGCGCTTACCAGGGTAGTTTGGTTATCGGTCAGACCAACCGACAGCTTCAGGAACTTCTGCATGTATGTTGTGTACGTATAAAAAGCCGTCGTGCCTCCTGCCGTGAGCCCTACCACAATCAAAATCTGCCGTGGATGTCTGAAGAGAGCCTTAAGCGAGCTTTCATGTCTTACCGGCTTTCTTGCTTCGATGAACGCATCCGTTTCATGCAAACCACTCCGCATCTTGAGGGCAATGATCGCGATCATCGCGCCGATGACGAATGGGATGCGCCAGCCCCAGGCTCGCATCTGATCTGCCGTAAGAAATACTTGCTGCAGGAGAAGCAGCACGAGGATGGCGCAGAGCTGGCCGCCGATGAGAGTCACGTAGTGGAAGCTCACGTAAAAGCCGCGATGCTTTTCGTCGGCGACTTCTGTCAGATAAGTTGCACTCGCGCCATATTCCCCGCCGAGGCTTAAACCTTGAATAATACGCGCAAGGCCAAGGACTACCGGCGCCGCGGTGCCGATCACGGCGTACGTCGGTATGACCGAAATGACTAACGACCCAAAACACATCAGCAGCACTGACAGCATGAGTGCCTTTCGCCGGCCGTGATGATCCGCGACATGTCCAAAAAGCCAGCCGCCGATCGGTCGCATCACAAAGCCGATTGCGAAGAGAACAGCTGCATTCAGTTGCTGAATAACCGGATCATTACCAGGAAAGAACGAGTTCGCGAAATAGAGTGCAAAGGCGGTGTACGCGTAAAAGTCGTACCACTCGACAAGGTTCCCGACGGAGCCGATGAAGATCGCCTTCAGACGCCGGCGTACATCGGCGAACCGGAACTGATCAATTTCGACAGCAACTTCACTCATCTTTCCACGAATCGGGACCGCAAAGAACGGCCACGGAATCCACGGCTAGTCGTTACACTCCACTAGACGCTGAATCAAATTTGCGTTAAACAGAACACCGGAGACGGCACACTATGACACGATTCGGCGCAGCAACTATCTTTATTCTTTTGCACGTAACAATTAGGGTTCCAGCCTTGACGGCCGCGGTTTCCGGCGAAACCGTTTATCAGAAGCGATGTGCGTTGTGTCACGATTCCACCAACGCGCGCGTTCCAGCGCGGGACACACTGAAAAAGCTCCCGTCGGCGCGAATCCTTCGCACGTTGGACTTCGGAATGATGATGAATGTGGCGTCGCCGATGACGCGCGAGGAACGCGAAGCCGTTGCCACATTTCTGGGAACTCCTGGAGGAGACGCAACTCCAACGGCCAAAAACCATTGTGCCGATCGCAATGTGAATTTGACGAGCATTCCCAAGGGATCGTGGAATGGATGGAGTGCTTTCCCCGAAAACACTCGCTATCAGCCACGCGAAGCTGCCGGTCTGACTCTCGATCAGATACGGCGGTTGAAATTGAAATGGGCATACGGTTTTGAAGGAGATGTGAACGTGATCGGCGCGCCGACCGTCGTTGGACGTTATCTCTTCGTCGGCAGCGCAAGTGGGGCGGTGCAAGCTCTCGATGCGAGATCGGGATGCGTTCATTGGATTTTTCAGGCAGATGGACCTGTCCGTTCAGCAATACTCGCCGTTCCTCTCGACAAGAACTCAACCAGGCATGCGCTCATGTTCAGCGATCTGACGGGTTGGTATTACTCGGTCGACGCGGCAACGGGACGCCTGCTGTGGAAGAAGCGCATCGAGTCCCATGACTCAGTACGGTTGACCGGCGCCGCCGCTGTTTATCAGGACATGCTTTTCGTACCGGCCGCATCGTGGGAAGAAACACGTTCAACGAATCCTGATTATCCGTGTTGCACTTTTCGTGGGAGCGTGACGGCGTTGCGTATCAAGGACGGAACCCAGGTGTGGAAGACGTACACCATCGAGGAGGAACCGAAGCAACTCGGAAGTGCTCAGGGCGTCGTCGGACAATGGGGACCCTCGGGAGCCGGCGTGTGGTCGTCACCCACTCTCGATCCGAAGCGAGGCGTTCTGTACATCACAACAGGCGACAACTTCTCTTCACCGGGCACCTCGATGAGTGACGCCGTAGCCGCGCTTGAAATCAAGAGCGGACGAATTATGTGGTCGAAGCAGGTGACTCCCAACGACGTCTTCAGCGGTGCATGCACCACAAAGCCGGGCGGCTGTCCGGGTCCTGATTTCGACTTCGGATCGTCAGCTTTGCTTCAGAAACTGGCAAACGGCCGCGAGTTGCTCTTTGCCGGACAGAAGTCCGGTGTGGTTTATGCGCTGGATCCGGACCGCAAAGGTGAAATCGTATGGCAAACTCGTGTCGGAAAAGGAAGCGCGAACGGCGGTGTGCAGTGGGGCATGGCGAGTGATGGACAGAAGATCTATGTACAGGTGTCCGATGTTGCGCGGATCCGCAAAACAAATCCCGATCCGACGGATCCAAACACATCGATTCTCGACCCCACCCAGGGCGGTGGCCTGACAGCCCTCCGAGCTGAGTCCGGCGAGAAGGCATGGTACGCACCGCCCGCTCCATGTGGATCCAAGTCCGGCTGTAGTCCCGCGCAGCCCGGCGCCGTGACAGCGATTCCCGGCGCGGTCTTCTCCGGCTCGCTGGATGGACACATTCGTGCCTACAGCACCGAAGATGGTCACGTCCTCTGGGATTTCGATACGATCCAAACGTACGAAACCGTAAATGGCGTGAAGGGTATGGGAGGATCGCTCGATGGCGCCGGGGCGGTTATCGTCGGTGGGATGGTCTTTGTCAATTCGGGTTATTCGAAAAACGGCGGCTTGCCGGGAAACGTCCTGCTCGCATTCGCGCCGGAGAATTAACGCGAATTGGAGTTGAGCTAGGCTGTCGCCAGAAACTCGCGGAGAAGATTGGAGGTCACCCGCCGCCGGTAGGCTTCCGTTGAACGAACATCATCGATCGGACGTATTTCGTCCTGAATGGCTTCAGCCGCCTCTTCAATGAGCTCAGGTGTGAGCTGCCGGCCGCGAATGACGTTTTCCGTCTGGACTGCACGAAGCGTGTATGGAGCAACGCTGGCCAACACCATACGAAGGTCTTCGACGGTCTGATCAGCGCTAAGAAGGATTCGCCCCGCCAAAAGTGTTTTCGAGATCGCCTGGAACCGGCGTGTGCCGACTTTTCGAAAATACTCGCGCCAGCCGGATTGCGGCACTGGAAGATGAATCGCAGAGATCAGTTCGTTTGCACGGCGGTCCATTTGTTTGTAACTGTGGTAGAAGCGGGACAACGGCACAATGCGCCGTCCATCCTTACTTGTGAGTTCAATTTCCGCATCGTACGCCATCAACGCGGGTACGCCATCAGCGGCCGGCGAGGCGTTCGCGATGTTTCCGACCCACGTTCCGCGGTTTTGAATGGCTAACGCGCCGATTTCGCGAGCGGCCAATGCGAGCATCGGGAATTGCTGTCGCACGCTGCTGGTGCGGACATCACGATAAGTCGTGAGAGCGCCAAGAATAACAGACCGGCTGCCCGGCACGATCGGCTTCAGCTCCGGTAGTTGTTGAAGATTCAAGAAAGTACACGGACGCAGACTGTGCGCTTCAAGGTAAACCATGACGTCCGTCGCTCCCGCGAGCGGCACGATGTTGGCCTCGGCAGAAAGGGCATCGAGAGCTTCCGCGATTGAGTGTGGATTAACGACTTCAAAACTCATTTCGTCCCACCGCCTCAACGGATTTGAAGATTCGTGTATAACCGGTGCAGCGGCATTGATTGCCCGCCAGTGCTTCTCGAAGATCTTCGGCCTCGTCTGGGTTATTCAAGTAATACAACGCAGCCAGAATCATTCCTGGCGTACACACCCCGCATTGGGCGCCGCCGTTTTCCTGGAAAGCGTGTTGGAGAGGATGAAGGTTAGCGTCGTCCGCCAATCCTTCAATCGTTGTGATGCTTTTTCCCTGAATCTGACATAAGGGAACCATGCAGCTGAGCACCAGCAATCCATCCATGATTACTGCACAGGCGCCACACTCGCCTTCCCCGCATCCTTCCTTAGTTCCTGTCAGGTTGAGATCTTCACGCAATACATCGAGCAGACGCTTCATTGGAGCAGCGGACAACGTCTGGTTCTTACCGTTAACGACGAACGAGACTTGCATCATGTGCACTCATTTTCGCAATTCGGGGTCAGCCCCAAAGGACTGATAAAGCAAGGGGTCTGACCCCAATTCGATGTTTCGCATGATTCGTTCAGGAAGAAGCGGCACTTCGTTGATGAACCGGCCGCCTAAGGCATGAGCAACTGCCGACGCAATAGCGGGCGCCGGCCCGTCAATCGGCATCTCGCCGATGCCTTTCGCAGCGTAAGGACCGGGATTGTTGTATGGAAATTCGACGAACTCGACGTGAATATCCGGTGTATCCGCGGTCGTAGGGATAATGTAGTTTGTGAATTGGTTGTTCTTCATCGCGCCGCGTTCGAGTACGACGTCTTCATAAAGGGCGAATCCGATTCCCTGAGCAATGCCACCTTCGATCTGCGCCGCAGCGAGCGCGGGATTAAGAACTCGGCCGCATTCCACCGTTGAGACGAAATTCGTGACACGCGCGCCATAGTCCGTCAGATTAACTTCCACTTCGGCCACGTCACAACTCCACGAGTATGCGGCGTATGCATCTCCGCGATAGGTGGTTTCGTCCCAATAGATATCCGGCGGCGGTTCGTACCGTACACTCACCACGAGTGTGCCGTGTTGCCTGAGGTATTGGCTGGCCGCGGATCGAAAATCTTCTGGTTTGTTCAGCCGGTGTCGGAGCTCCAACGCAGCGCGCTCGATGAGTTTTCCAACGATCATCGTGGTTCGCGACGCTACGGTTGGTCCACTGTCCGGCACCGTTGCCGTGTCCGGCTGATGAATGCGAACCAGGTCCGGAGAAATCTTGCAAGCCTCGGCAACTATCTGAGCAAAGACTGTGTTTGTTCCCTGACCGTATTCGACGTTTGCAGCCAACACCTCTACACCTCCCTGTTCTGTCAGCCGCAGTGATATTTCCGAGGCCAAGTGAACCTCGCCGCCCCCGGTGAAGCCGCTGCCATGAAAGAAAACGGATAATCCGATACCTTTACGTTTCTGCCCTCTATCCCGGTTTGCCTGCTCGTATTGCGAGCGCTTGTGCCTGTAGTTGGACAACTCCAGGGCGCGATCCATCAGGCATCCGAGATCGAGTTCGTCCTTGACGACTTGACCTGTGGGCATGCGATCGCCTTTGCGTAGAAAGTTCCGGCGACGGATTTCCGCAGGGTCCATTCCCAAGGCTTCCGCCGCCCGGTTCATATGCATCTCTATTGCGAAGATAGCTTGAGGAGCGCCAAAGCCTCGGAACGCGCCATGCGGCACCGAGTTCGTTTTTACGACGCGGCTGCGGATTCGAGTGCAGTTGCATCTATACGGGCCCCAAGCGTGCAACGTTGCCCGGGACAAGACGACGGAAGAGAGTGTCGGATAGGCACCGCCATCGAGCACCAGGTCAATATCGAGCGCAACGAGCGTTCCGTCGCGCTTGAACCCTGCCTTGATGTGGGTTCTTGATGGGTGCCGTTTCGTCGTAGCCCACATGTCTTCGCGGCGGCCGTAAATCATCTTTACTGGCCGGCCGGACTTCCAGGCGAGCAGAGCGGCATGACCGGCAATCAGGTTCGGGTACTCTTCCTTCCCGCCGAAACCACCTCCAGTTTCAGTCTGTACAACTCGTATACGTTCCCTGGGAAGATTGAACAAAGGCGCTACGGCCTTTTGAACATAGAAAGGGCACTGCATCGAACCCCAGATCGTAACGCTCTCTCCAGGAATTGCAGTGGCGATGACGGCTTGCGGCTCGATATAGAGATGTTCCTGCGCTCCCGTACCGTACGTCTCTTCGATGATGACATCTGCATCAAGCCAGTTGTCCGATACGTTGTCACCTTCGATCAGATAAGATTTGAAGATGTCGTTTCGCTCGAGCGCCGCATCCATCGTAAAAACCGCCGGAAGTTCGTCAACATCCACTTCGATTTGATAAAGCGCCTTCTCGAGAAGTTCCCTGTCGGCATGAGCGATAAGTGCGATGGGTTCCGCGAGGTGTTGGATTTCTCGATAGACAAGAAACGGCTGTTCGGAATCGATCAGCGTGACGCCGTTCTTTCCAGGAATGTCTTCCGGCAGTACAATCGTGAACTCGGTCCATGGGAATCCGGGGTTGAACCGGATTTCTTTGATCGTGCCGTGCGGCACTGTCGATCGCACGGTACGGCCATAGAGACAGCCGTCGAAGCGCATATCATCTGCGTAGATGGCTCGACCGGTTACCTTCGGAATGCCCTCTTTGCGGTGTACACTTTTCCCAATCGTTTCGAACTGGTCGTGCATGGTCGCGGAAATAATAATCGAAATTACGACTTGGGTCCCCGATGCTCTTCTTGAAATTTGGTAACATGAGTCAATGGTACTCGCGGACGACCTGCACCACACTCACGCGCGAATACATCGACTAACCAAATCGTCCCGTAAGAGTCTCTTTCGGATGGCTAACACAGAAAAATAGCGACGGTCGAACGTTCGACCGAGGTCAGGATGCATGAGTCTTCGTCGCGGTTTATCGCTGTTTGTAATCACGTTGTCTACTTTGGCTGTGGGTGCCGGACTCTCTTTGGTTTTGCTCACGTCCCATTTACACCGTGCAACTTTGGATATGGAGGATGGTCTGCACGGCGTTCATCTGGCCGAAGAGTTGCAAATTGATCTGCTCAGGTATGACCGGACAAGCGACCCGTTGATGCGGGCCGACATTGAGCGTGATCTCCGGCAAAATATCTATAACGCGCGGCAATACGTCAATGCTCCCGATGAGGGGAAGGCGTTAAACGACGCAGAAAAGTTCCTCGATATTTATTTTTCTCAGGCGCGGCAGCGAGGCTTGGAACCCAATAGCAGTGCTCTCAACGACACGTTCTCTGCTTTGAGGCGGTTTGTCGACATGAACGTAGAGCAGGCGGACGCATCCTTGAAGGAGTCCGAACGATGGGATGAGATGGGTGACCGGATCGGTCTCGGCGTAGGCGCTGTGCTTCTTATCGGCACAGCGGCCATGTTGATCTGGTTGAGAGCGGTCGCTTTCCGACCAGTCTTTGAAATCCGCAATGTAATCAAAAACTTTGCGGGCGGTGACAAGACTGCACGTGTCCCCGTGGACGGCCCGGAAGAGCTGCGGGGCATCGCGTCACAATTTAACGAAATGGCAGATGCACTTGCACGCCAGCACCACAATCAGGCGGCGTTCCTCGCTGCCGTCGCGCATGATCTTCGGAATCCGCTGAACGCTTTAAAGATCTCCGCTGATGTGCTTTCCGGTCCGGGTGTTACGTCGGACAGGCTCTCCAGCTTAAACGGCGTCATCAAAAGGCAAGTAACGAGCCTTGATCGCATGGTGGGCGATCTTCTCGACTCTTCCAAAATCGAGGCTGGAAGTCTCGAGTTACGGCTGGAAGAATATGATGCCCGTGGGATCGCTCGAGAAGTTTTCAATTTGTTTAGTTCTTCCTCGCAGATGCATGAATTCGCGCTGAATCTGCCGGATACACCCATTCCGCTCCACTGCGACCATATTCGAATTGAACAAGTGCTGAATAACCTCATCAGCAATGCGATTAAGTATTCGCCTGGCGGAGGCAAAATTTCACTAAGTTTGGCAAAGGCCGGTGACGACGCGCTGTTTGAAGTCTCCGACGAAGGTATGGGTATCCCGCGAGAGGAAATCCCTTATGTCTTCGAGCCATTCCGCAGGTCCCGAGCGAGAGAAGATATTCCCGGCGTCGGTCTTGGTTTATCAGTGGCCTACCGTATCGTTCGTGCGCACGGCGGTCGAATTCACGTGGAGAGCCAGATTGGAAAGGGAACAACATTCCACGTGTATCTGCCGGCGATAGTCTCCCAGCGAGTGTCCGCGTAGCGGAAGCATTCCCCTCCTCGTGAGGAGAGATGGTCGCGCACACCGAAATGTTAGTTGTGAGCGACCACCCCGCCTGCGGTGCTAAGGTGGGCTTCGCCGAAATTTCTTGATGCCCATCACTACCGCAACGCCTCGAGAATTTCTTCGAGCTTGGGCGCAGTCTTCGCGTCCTTGAATCGCGAGAGCCGATTGTAAATATCTGCTGCGGCTATGTGGAATCCGTCGGGCGCTCCGGCGTCTTTGAATGTGCGGGAGATCTCTTCCATCTCGCCGACGAATCGCCAGGCTTTCGGAGCGTTGGCCTGGATTCGCTTCAGAACTTGTTCGGGATACGCGGCGTCTTCGGATCTCCATCGATCGAACAAGGCTTCGCGGACATCTAGAGCTTCGGCCGTTGCGAGGATGCCGGCAAGCAGGGCGACCGCCCCTTTCGTATTTGCGGCGTAACACATCTTGAGTGCAGAGGCCTTTCCGATTTCATCGCCGAGGACGTTTGTGTCAAGAGGACCCGCGGAAAAGCAGTCGGAGACTTCATGCGCGCGGGGTCCAGATAAGTAAAGGCACGTCGTGTGTGCCTTCCAGGCAGGAAAGCCGATGATACCGCCATCGACAAAACTTATATCGGCTTTGATCATGGAACTGCTCATCTGAATCGTCCGGTGCGGCGCGATCGCGTTTGCATCCACGAACAACCCGTGATACCGGGCGCCTGAAACTTCCCGCGCTACTGTTTCCGCAGCATGCGGCGGGCAAACGCTCAAGATGATCGGACATTCCAGGCATAATTCTTCGACGGTGTGAGCATCTCGAAGCCCGAACTTTGCTGCGCGTTCCCGTGTGGCGGCACTTCGGCCCTCGGAAACCCAGAACACCTCGCACCCGCTATTTTTCGCAGAGGCTGCAATGGAGATACCCATTTCACCCGGATGCAAAATTCCAATTCGCATGAAAATCTCCGCTATAAATACTTTTTCATCCAGCCGAAAACGGTTTCGTGCCAACGCTTGCTGTTCAGAGCGCTAAGAACCCAGTGGCCTTCATCCGGGAAGACAAGAGCCTCGGACGGTACTCTGTTCCGCCGAAGGGCGGTGAAGAGCTGTAGGCCCTGATCGACCGGGACGCGGAAGTCCTGCTCGTTCGTAATCACAAGCGTCGGTGTCTTGATATTCGCGGCCGACAAGTGCGGCGAACACCGCGCGAAATGGCGGCGAGCTGCGGCGCTATTCGGCGGTCCGCCGGATTCCCAATCGGTGAACCACAGTTCCTCACTTTCGAGCGACATCGTTTCAAGGTTGAAGACACCATCGTGCGATACCGCAGCTTTGAAACGATCTGTATGTCCAATGAGCCAGTCCACGGCGTATCCGCCGTAACTTGCGCCGGCAATTCCCGTGCGCTGAGCATCGACGTATGGCAGCTTCACGACCGTGTCGAACACCGCGTTCAGATCGGTCATGACCTTGCCGCACCAATCCTGTGAAATCTCGTCGACGAATTTTTGGCCAAAACCTGTGGAGCCGCGCGGATTCGGAGCGACAATCACCCAACCCTGCGAAGCCCACAATGCCGGGTTCCATCTATACGACCAGCCATCATCCCACGCACCCTGCGGTCCGCCGTGAATGAGAAATACCGCAGGATATTTTTTCCCGGGATCGAAATTAGGTGGCTTGAGCAGCCAAAATTGAATTGGAGCGCCTGCCGCTCCTGTCACGGTGAGGCTTTCGTGTTGCGGTGGTGTGATTTGATTCAGCCACGACGCGTTCTCGTTTGTTAGTTGTTTCAGTCCACTACCATCGGGCGAAACACGAAACAGGTCAGGCGGAGAGGTGAGCGTCGACTTCGAATAGACAATGAAATCCGGTCCTGCATGAATCTGCGAAATCGTTCCGCCCTTCGCTACAAGGTTCGGCGTACCGCCTCTGATCGGAACGCTGTACAAATTGGCTAAGCCTTTGTCAGCGGCGGTGAAAAAGATCGTGTGGCCGTCGGCGGAAAAAGCGAACTCGTCAATGGAGAGATCAGGAGATTCGAACAATGTATGCTTTGTGTTCGTCGCCTGATCGTACAGATCCAAATACCAACGATCGGATTCAAATCCCGCGCGGCGTTGAGATTTGATCGCCAGTAATTTCCCATCTGGAGAGAAGACCGGTTGTTGATCCGCACCCGGGTTCGTTGTGATCTTCTTTAATTCACCTCCCGTGATCGGAACCAGCCAGACATCACGGTTGGTACTCATCATCTCCTTGTCTTTGCCTTCACGGTTGGAAACGAACACGACGGAGCGGCTGTCAGGCGAAAAGGTGATTGCGCCGTCTTCATCGAAATGCGGCGGAGAATCGAAGTCACCAGGTGTCACATCGCGGGTTTCACCGCCGTCAAGATCGGCGACGATGATGTGATGTCGAATGTGCGTTCTCCATTCGTCCCAATGGCGGTAGGGCAGTGACGTCAATACTCGGGCTTTGACTGGATCCTTTTCCGCTGCCTCTCGTGCGCGTTTGTTGCATTCTTCATCCTTGCATTCCGGATAAACGTCGGCGACGAAGGCGGCTCTCCTGCCGTCATGCGACACAACCAGCGGTCCCTGAACTCCGCCTGATAATTTTGTGACTTGCTTTACGTCACGGCCGTCTGCGTCCGACACATAGATTTGTGGCGCGCCGTCGCGACTGGAGATGAACACGATCCGCTTGCCGTCGGGGGTGAATCGCGGAG
>Ga0126369_10003588_pt1 | contig 11211 bp, 21 predicted proteins | sample PanSoiMetaPlot_1_FD_109646 | JGI IMG/M metagenome (GOLD analysis project Ga0126369, IMG submission 109646) | Tropical forest soil microbial communities from Panama - MetaG Plot_1 | ecosystem: Environmental > Terrestrial > Soil > Tropical forest > Bulk soil | place: Panama | collected 2016-02-17
CAACATCGGCTTCGCCACCGACAGCACCCACCGGGCGGCCCTCTCGCTCTTTGACACGGGCTATGGGCATTCCAACGCCGCGATTCAGTATCTTGCGGACCAAGGCAGTCCACCCGTGGCGGATTTCGTCTCGATGGATGCCGGCGGGTTCACGATCAATTGGACGACCGCCCCCGGCACTGCGCGGCTCATCTTCTACTATGCTCTTGGCGGCAGCGACATTACCAACGCCAATGTGCTCCAGTTTCAAGCGCCCGCCTCAACAGGCAACCAGTCGTACACGGGAATGGGGTTTCAGCCGGATATCTGCATGTTCATGACGGCGGCCTCCGCCACCGCGCCCCCATCCCGCGCCACGAATGTCGATTCCATCCAATCCGTCGGGATGGCGACCAGCAGCAGCAATCGCTGGAACCACTTCATGGTGGGCAACAGCGCCACCCCCGGCTCATGGACCAGAATGACGAACACCCGCGCCATCGGGGCGACCGATTCCAGTAATGCCACCACGCTCCTCAAAGCCGATGTCGTGACCTATGATGCTGATGGCTTTACGCTCAATTGGGGCTTCACCACGAACAATGATTACGTCTGGGCGCTGTGCCTGAAAGGCGGCAACCATTCGATCGGGACCATCACGCAACCGAGCAGCACCGGCACGCAAGCGATCACGGCGCCGGGCTTTACTCCCACGGGACTGTTCCTCGAGAGTTCTGAGCTCGCCGTGGTCGGCACCCAATCGCAACCCATGACGGGCACGCGCGGGACCGCCTCTGCGACGAATAGCCGGTGGAGCGTCGGCAAATTCAATGACAATTCCCAGGCTGCGAACTTCGATGCAAGTTCGGTGCGCACCGACCGGATCACCGAAGCCTTTACCGCGACGAGTCCCAGCACGGTCAACCTGCAGACTGTGGCGGATCTCAATTCCTTCGATGCGCTGGGCTTTACCCTCAACTGGACGACCGTGGACAGCACGGCGCGAATCTTGGCGTTTTGGGCGATCGGCAGCACGTCGAGTCTCTTCGATACGCTCGCCTGGCAGGAAAATGATGTCAATGCCGCGCAATTCAATATCTTCCGGGGAATCGGTGGCGCAGCGCAGACGTTCCTCAACAGTATCCCAGGTGGATCCGGCACATTCGGGGTGAGCGAAAATTATCTCGCGGGGCAAACGAACCGCTGCTACAGCGTGACCGCGAGCAACACGGCAGGCAGTTCGGCTGCCTCGAACACCGCCTGTATCGGCGGGACCATCAGCATCGCGCCGGCCACACAACCCACGCTCACGGTCGGGCAAGCCTGTTCCCTATTAACGACAGAAGTGGCGAGTGGGGGAACGGCCCCCTATACCTACACCCAGACGGGCGCCCCTAGTGGCTGCAGCTTGAATAGCGGCACCGGCGCATGGACCGGCACCCTAAGCGCAGTGGGGAACTTTTCGACCAAAGTGACCGTCACCGATAACGTGGCCGCGACCGCGAACGTGACCTACACGATCCCGGTCGTCGCGTTCCAAATCACGCCGGCCACCCAGCCGAACCTGGCACTCAATACGGCGTGTAGTGCCCTCACCACTCAGGTTGCCACTGGCGCCGTCTCTCCCTATACTTGGTCAACCTCAAATCAGCCGACCGGATGTAGCCTTGCAGCCAGTACCGGCATCTGGAGTGGTACGACGAGTGCCACGGGGACCTTTTCCAGTTTTACCGTGACGGCAACCGACTCCACGGCAGGCACACCATTGACCACGACCATCCATTACAACGTGACCGTGACCGGGCCGGTGATCAGTCCCGCCACGCAACCCACGCCGCTCACGGTGGGGCAAAGCTGTGCGGTCCTCACCACACAGACCGCCACGGGAGGGACAGCACCATATACGTGGGCGCTCGTGTCGGGGCAACCGAGCGGCTGCTCGTTGAGTAGTGGCGGCGTGTGGAGCGGCACCATCAATCTCACCGGCACGTACACGACCATCGTGCGGGTGACGGACACTAACAGCGCCACGAACACGATTACCTACACCATCGTCGTGAATCCCATCGCGAGCATCCCACCGTTGCAATTCCAGCCCGCGACGATTCCCGCCGCGCAGTTGACCATCGCGTACTTGCAGCAGATTACCGTGAGCAACGGCGTGCCCGCCTACACCTGCACCGCAACGGGTGTGCCGAGCGGCTTGAGCGTGAGCAGCGGGTGCCTCATCAGCGGCACGCCCACGGCCACGGCTGGGACGTATTCCCTCACGGTCACGGCCACGGACAGCCGTAGCCCCACACCCACGAGCACCAGTCAAGTCTATGGCCTCGTCATCAATCCCGCTCCGGTGTCCCCACCGAGCCCATCAAGCAACGTCACGGTGACGTGGAGTTGGTCGGGCCTCGATACCACGGGGGCCGTGGAACATTTACAGGGGTTTGAAATTGATCGCGGCACGAGCAGCACGGGGCCGTTCGTGGCTATTGCGACCGTGCCTCCCGCCCCGCCGTTCCGCTATATTGATATGGCCGCACCGACCCCACAATCGTGGTATCAAATCATCGCCATCGACACGGCAGGCAATCGGTCCGCGCCAAGTCCTGCCACCTGTTATGGGTCTGGCTGTCCAGCGCCTACGACGAACGTCTTGCCACCATCCGCGCCCTTCGCGCCACAGGCCAAATAATGCGCGTTCTGCTTACCTTGCTGTGCCTGGTGCTGATCGTCGGCGTGGTGAGTGGACAATCGACGGCACCCCCGGAAGCTCCGACGAACGTGCAAGTCACGCCTTCGCACTTACAGATTTCCGGTATAACCGGCGATGCCGTCGTGCTGAGTTGGTATGAGGCAGATTGTCCTGGGATGAGCTACACGATGGCGATGAAAGCGGGCACACGCAGTCTCACCGTGACCTGTTATCCCTAGCGGCGACGGGCCACCACCAGCGAGCCGATACTGAACTCCTGCGCCGTATCCCACGTATCCAAGCGTCGGCACAGCCACGGGATCAGCCAGCGACACCACGGCCACAGCACGAGCTTGATCGGCCACGGAAAGAACGAGGTCACGCGTTCGGTTTCCTGCCCGTAGAGCCGGAAGAATCCCCCGTTCGATTCCATCGTCACAATGTCCAACGCATGGTCTGGCAGGATGCGCTCGTACCAGTAGCGCGAGAAGCCGCCGTAATAATGCACGGGAGCCTGATGAATCCCCGACGTGAGCGGCGCGGTGAGGCAGAGCGTGCCATTGGGCTTGAGCACGCGCGAGAGTTCCGCAATCGCTTCTTCGGGCCAGGTGAGATGTTCCAGCACTTCGGTACAGAGCACCGCATCGAAGAAGCCGGTATCGAAGGGCAGTGAGTAGATTTGACAAACGACCGCAATCGAGGCGGACGGTCGCATGTCCTGCGCCGTATAGACGCAGTGATTGAACCAGGACCGAAACGGACAGTCTCCCGCGCCCGCATCGAGAACGCGGCTCAGTGAAGGAAGTGATGCGGCCCACGACGCGATGAAGTCTTGGCGCGCTTGTTCCCCCGGCATCAGACGAGGACGCCTAAGAGCCGCAAGGCGCGGTCCCATCGCTGCTCCCAGGTATGGCGCACCATCGCGCTCCCACGGGCATGATACCCAACCGTGTCGCGGTGAATGTGATGCGTGTCGAGAAATTTGAGCTTGCTGAGTAACTGCGGGATGTCGCGGTAATACTCGATGTCATAGCCTTCGATGAAGCACCGCTCTAACTCAGGATTGTACGTCGTGAGATAGCAGGCGCCGCTCATCGGCGCATCGAAGTCCCTGAGTTTCAGCGTCGTCACGTGATCGCTGTGGCCGATGTAGCCGATGCCGACCACGATCTGCGAGCGGCCCATCACGTCGGCCATGCCCTTCGCATCGAGCGGGCCGTTCGGCCAGCCGTCGCCATAACACGCAATGGGAAAGCCTTCGTCCTGAATCGCCTGCACCATCTTTTCCCGCACCCCGTACTTCGTGCCGATGAAGCTCAAGGGAATGTCGCGCACGGGCGCAGGACGAAACAACGCGGGATCGCTTGCCGGGGGCCAGAAGCTCGCGGGACAGTCTTCCACGGCGTACCACAACACGGCGTTCGGATCGGTGGTGAGCACGAGATCCAAGCAGGGAATCAGGCCGAGTGAGCCGTGCCCCCGTTGCCATAACTCTGGCAGCTTGTCATCCATCGACACATTGGCAATCGGTGTCCCGCCGACGTGCGTCAGTTTTTCCAGATCCATCCATTGCGCCCACATTTGGCCGAGAATCGCATCGCAGTGGGACATTCTGACATACGCCAGCACGACGGCCACTCCGTTTTCCGTTTGCGCCTCCTGCGCGTTCATCGAGGCACTGGGATACACTTGCCGCACCACGGTGACGGTTCCGAACTTCTCCAGCGCTTGCAGACAGCCCGACTCATCCTGCGCTTGATTCGCGCTCACCCACAGGAGATTCAGCGTCCCTTTCTTTTTTGCTGTGGGCGAATAGCCACGCCTCGCTTGCCGCTCCCGCACCATCCAGTCTGTCGCACCTGTGCCGGGAGAAATCTGTAACCGTTCCGCTTCATGGGTGTAGTGCGCTTCCAATCTCGCCCGCGCCCGGTCCATCGTCCACGATTTCCAATTCGCGTTTATTTGGCGTAGGAGGCCATTCTTTTTCAATTGAGCCGTTAGCATCGCGTCACCCGGTGATCGTGGCCCATAAACTAAATATGCACGCACCAAGGGCTATCGTGGCGGCGGCACCGACCAGCACACCGTACCAAAATACATTCACATAGCTGACATCAGGGGAATTGGGATAGGAGATGTGATCGAAGGTTTTGTGTGTAGTAAATAACACTACCCAACTCGTTGACTAATCTCAAGAACACGGCGAACATCATTTGGATCAGTGATCTGTGGCAAGAGACTCTCTAACTTTGTTTCAAGGTCTGGAACCTTCTCTGGATTGTGTTGGCGGCACCATGCGAGTCCTGCTGCCGCAGCAATCGCATCAAACAGCTCCTTGCCAATCTCATCAGGCATCATACGTCACCCCGTTTCCCGTAGGCGCTGTACCAGGCTTGCCAGCCAATCGGATCAAAGTGCTTGTTGGGTTCGTCTGGAAGTGGGAGTGGTTTCTCTAACAGTTCATCTTCCCATCGGTGCTGATTGAGCCAGGTTGCAGGATTTGGGATAAACCCTTGTCTCCACTGTTCAGACTGTTTTTGTTTCGCCACAGCCTCACATAACACTTTCATGGGTGGTCGGCTCCCATTCAGTTTATCCCATGCTTTTCTGGCTTCATGCTTTCCGACTTTCTTGGGGTATTCCAGATACCAATGATCGAATCCTATTAACTCATCAACACATACCTTACTCTCCTCTTCTCTCCTCTTCTCTACTCTACTCTCCTCTGAGAGCACCCTCCTCAAATTTGATGTGAGTAAGAAACCTGCACGATATAGCGGCTTTAGATCAATTTCTGTACGCTTGATGTACAGTCTTTGTCCAAGGTATGTACGGTCATTGTACACGTTATTATCGGTGTCATCAGCCAACAAAAGCAGTGCTATGTACAAGAAACGATGATGTGTGGACAGTTTCATGAACTCTGGATCATGTAAAATCTTCTTCCAGAGTCGAATCCATGGGCGAGTCCCTGAATGGTTTTTTGACGACTGATATTTGTCAAAATTTTTAATGCGGAGGAATTTCTGCGGCACGACTGACTCACTTTTCACAAATGAAAGGCCCTGCTCTAGTGGTAGCTAGCTCAGGGCCTTTCAGCGTCTCCGGTCGCGCCATCGTCAGGACGCGCCCAAAGTGCATACCTGCTACCACAGGTTAATATAGTCATTATGAGGTGGTCAACATACGCTCCTCATTTTAATCTGTCAAGGCACGTTTCCATTCAACTCCCACACCGTCTGCTGCCACTTGTTGACCTTCCCTTTCCAATGCCGCAAGCTCCACCCCCAGACTTCTGCGCGCCCGCCACAGGCGAGCCATAGCGGGGCCAGGAGCGAGTGTTGCACCTTCTGGCAGCGTTCCGCAAAATGGTTCATATTGGTGCATTGGACGAGTAAGGGAGGATGGCCCGCTTTCAACGCGAGCAGATCGCCAAAGCCCAACAAATCTTTCCTGAACGCGAAGCGGCGATGTTCTTTCGGATCGTACCCAACCTTCATGTATTCCGTAATCTCAACAGTGTAGCCATCTTGCTCTAGGCATTTCTTGCTACGTGACAGTGGTGAGGTTTTCGCGCCGCGACTTTTCCCCTTCATCGCGTCTTCATCACCCGCATAATTTGAAAATCACGACCATACTTGGAAACGGGGCACTATTCTTACTGCCATTGAATTTCAATCGGCCTTTAATAAAGCGAATTTCTGATGCGAACAAACAATAGTCGTGAAACCACTTCGTATCAGTGCGAGCCGGTAAGAGATAGACAGCAATCATGGCTTCATGTGCCTTCCGCAAATACTTCACGATCTCCGGCCCGTATGGTGGGTTACAAAATACTCGTTCACCAGTCCACGCTCGCAGACAATGGAGACTGCCTTCATCATATGGGCATGGATCTAATGTAAACCGAAACTCCTTATCTAATTGTTCATAGACGTATCTGGGTGTTGCCCAGTGGGGAGACAACGAACTAAACATGACTCTATTCATTTCTCAATCACCTGTGCATCACCCGCTTCGCCACGGCGTACAGATCGCGGCTGTCGGAACTGTCGATGTCCATGATCTCGTGCATGGCGGCTTCCAGTTCCTGCACACGGTCAGCGAGGATGCGGTAGTTGTGGAGCAACAGCGTGAGACTCCCAGGAGGTCCGTCAAGCAATTGCTGCTCAAACTCTTCTGGTGTCATGATGCGAAGGTCCATGGCATCACTTCTCAAACAACGTGGAGGGGGCGGGTGTCTGATCCGCACCCACGGACGCGCCGACGCCTGGAGTCGTCGTCGTGGCCCCCTCACGCAGTTGGTCGATTCGCTGTTGATTGGCGCTCCGCGCCGCGTTGAGCGGTTCATCAGTGATCGTCTCGACTTCAGTTTCATCCAATACACCGAGCCCACAGATGGAGAGCGTGGCCCGTCGTTTCGCTTTCGTTTCCGCTTTCATTAAGGCGTTGGCAAATTCTTCCCCTTTGAGTCCTGCAATCGGGACGGCGCCGGTGGACATGTCGGTGCGCCCGTGGCGATCCATCACACTCACCGTCACTACCTGCACGCCTTCGACTTCTTTGTGACTCATCATGGTCACTGACACCTGATGGAGCTTGCGAAGTTGATCGGTACAATCCCGCTTCGCGTAGAACTTGAGTTTGCCCTTCAAGACAATATACTCAAACGGTTGCGTGAGCGGATTCAGCCCCAGACTCTCGCACACCGCTTTGTAGAAACTCAAGCGTTCCGGTGGCGTGAGCTTAGACAAATCGCCCTCCAGCAAGACTTTTTCTTGAATCGCTGGGGGCAGGATGGACTTCGGTTCTTTAATCGTGATGTTTGCCATCGGGTGTCTCCTTCTGTGGGGGATCAATGATGAGGTTAATGTTCGTGTTCCCACCCGCGAACCATTTATTATGGACGAGTAGAGGGATCACAATACCAATGCCGCGATCTAATTGCTCTTGATAGTCTGCTTTCCATGTGATCTTCAGGATTTTTGCAGGAACAGGTCGGCTCATCCTTCCCTCCAAATGAGCAGATTGAGCGCGGATTGAAACGCCGCCCAATCGCGGGCGTTGTGCTTGACGGTCACGACCTTCGGCGGCTTCCCCTCGGCGCTGAGATAGACGAGGAGCAACCGCTTCGCCTCTTTATAGAGTTCCAGCTTGTGGTACGCCATGAGTTGGATGGGATGCCAGCGTTGCGGGGTGCCGGTTTTGATCTCGATGAGGGTCAACACACGCTCCTGCCGCCGCTCCGTCCACCCATAAAAGTCCGGGGTGCCCCCGAAGGGGAGATAGGAAATGCTCGATACACTGGGAGTCTCGGTAAAAATGGGGGTCGGCCCAAGTAATTTTGTCAACATACATAAGCTTTGATAGTAGCCTTCATAGACGGGGGCCACTTCCGGCGTGATGCTTGACACTTCCAAGCGAAAGAGCGTATGAATATCGTGCCCTCGTTCTTTGTCGGCCTCAGAGCCATAGAAGGGTGTGCTCATCATCGCCTGAACAATCTGGCTCAGAGCGAAGTGCGTCCCGTTGTAGTGGCGGGGCTGCGTGCGGTCAATTGTAATCATGGCCACACCCACATCAATAGGAGCACATAGATTATGACGATCATCCATAACACCGGATTGTCATACCAGTTCACATTCATGGCGTACTCATCGTCTCTCCTTTGGTAAGCAGTTCGCATTCACCAGTACATCCTCGTTCCACGCTTGCGGGGCCCACCACCGCGCGGCGAGCACGGATTCCGGTGGGAGCACACCGAGCACACAGGTGCGCTTGTCCGGTCCCTGCAACGGCAGGGTGGGCGCGGATGTGCAGCCGAGACACAATATAATGGTACACAGCATCAGTCGCATCGCTCACCTCTGGGAATATTGGTAATCGTCGTACACCTCGACACAGGCCGGTTGTCGTCCGAGCTTCACCAATTGATTCATCAGCACCATATCCACCTTCAGCAGATCGCGTGGAATTTCCATGAGCAACGGATGATCGGCGTGCACGTCCTCGATTTGTTCGGGGAGCAGGTCTTTGATCTTCCACCGCTTGACCGTCTGCCGCACTTGCTTGGTCCCGGCTTGGGTGGGGATCGCGGTCGGGGGCGCCTCGATCTCGCGCGGAACTTTGAGCACGGCTTGCACGCCCTGTTCGTCGGCCTTGGCTTGAATCTTGGCGTTCTGGTCGTGGGTCTGCCGATTGATGGCCTCTTGCTGTTCCAACGCCCGCCGCACCTGTTCCCGGTCCCACTGGCTCATCACCACTTGCAAGCGCGTTTCATACGTCTTGCACTGACTGATGAAGGCATCAAACGGCGCTTTCCTCGTTTCCCATGCGTCTTTGAGCGGATCGCATTCTAGCTTCTTGCGTTCTTCTTCCTGCTTGCGAAAGGCGCGAATCGCGTCCCACAGGTCGGCAGCGGCTTGGCGGTCAGGGGCCGTTTTCACCGTGAGGCTGTTCACCTTCTGAAAGGCAATGACCGCTTGATCCTGCACGGTCGGGCCTTTCTTCACGTTGGCGCGGGGGGCGGTGGGTTTCATCGTTGTGTCTCCTTTCGTGTTGTTCTCCTCAGAGGATACTTCTTCGCCATTCGCTTGTTGAGCGAGCGCAGTATGTGGGGAATGTCGCGGAAGTTTTGACAGTGGAGTAATAAATTGAGCCGCTGTAATTCTTCGCGAATGTCCATCAGGACGGCTAACTGCACTTGCTCATGGTCGTAGCCGTTGTCTGTTTTCCACAGTGGCCATCGAACATTGTGAGCGTCTTTGAAATAAGGGACTAATTGTCTCACCTGATGCTCCATTTCTTCTTCAACCGATTCGTTTGCGCGGCCTTCTTCGCCGCGAGTTGACTTGTCTTCTTACTCGTGGGTGGCAGCACGACCCGCTTTGCGGGGATCAACTCGTCGCTGGGAATCCAGTCTCTCATTCAGTATCCTGCTTGCATAGCGCAATGATTCGTCTGACTGTTGGATAAGTGTATTCTTCATGTAGCGGGGCAGTGGTGTACATACTATTTGCTTGGCATAACAAACTGGTTAAGATGACCTCGGCCCAGCTATAGGTAATGCTGCCGTCTGAATGTTGAATCATTTATCGTCCCTCCACTCGGTACCGCTCCATCGCGGTGTAAAACGCGGTATTGTAGATGCCCTGCTGCCAGCTATTAAAGGTGGTGACAGGCGGTCGGCCATCGCGAAAGTCCATGTACGCCATGCGCTCCGTGCGATAGCTCACGCGATCCGTTTCGTCCTTGCACGTCGCGATCAACTCTTCCAGATGGGCAATGGCTTGGGTGAGGGTCATTCTGGTTCCGTGTTCGCAGAAATATCTGCAACAAACGCTGCAATGATAGCTAAGAATCCCAATTCCGATTCACCATGTATAAAGTGCAGAACTGCTGATATAGCGAATCCCACAGCAGCAAATAACTTGAGCAGAGTAATAAAACGTCCCACTTGTTTCACTGTCATGGTTCCACCTGTGTGAGTTGCACCGTGACGACTTCACTAAACTTATTCACCACATTCGGAATGAATTGATAGCGCAACCACGAACGCGGGAGATATACCGGACCCCACTCCGCCAGGTCGGTCGGGAGCGCCGTGCCGTCAGGTTTCAGAAACGACACTTCCACGCGTTGCCCCAGGCCATTGTCAAAGACCAGTTGCTGAAGGGCTGGGGTCATCACGACACAGCTTCCCACACACACGTGTGCCGTTTGCGCCGTGCTGACGTTGGATAACTCAATCATGGGATACAGCACCGTGGGCGTGAAGGAGAGATGCCAGTCCTTCAACTTATAAAACGTGCCGTTCATGGGTTCGTCAATCGTGGGAGGCACGAGGTCCGTGTTTGATGGCGTGGTGTCCTTTATATAGGAGAACGTCCCGTTTAGCGTCCCGCCGGCTGGCAGTGTGCCGGTGATGGTCCAGGTCAGGACCACGGGATCGGAGTTCGCTGGTGGGGCAGATGGTGGTGGAGTCGGCGCAGGAGCAGGCTGGGCGCCACTTTCCCCGCTCGGGCCACAGCCGAGGATGATCAGAAACAGTCCGAGGAAATAGGCGCGATTCACAATCCCTCCAACGCCTGCTCCAGGCGAGCCTTGGCGATGCGAATGTGTTGCTCCAATCGTTTCACCTTTTCATCGAGGGCACGGTAATTATGAAGTAATAGCGTCACACTCCCAGGTGGACCGTCGAGTAATTGCTGTTCAAATTCTTCTGCTGTCAGTATACGCAAGTCCATGCCTCATCTGAAAGCAACTCCCATGCCGGGTGCTGTCTGAAATTCCTCAAGGAAATCAACGTGTCCAGTTGTGTACAGGTGAAAAGTGTAGACGGATTCCCCAGTGTTCGAAAATGAACTGTAGACAATAGGGGCAACCGGCTCAAAACATGACCACGATCATAGTCTAGGAAGTCTGTAGGCATGACTACGTAATCCCTTATGAGCAGCTGATAGGGTAACTACGTAATCCAAGAACACAGGAGAATCCTGAGGAATCCTCATCATTCTATCCACAGGTTATGCACAGCTTGTTCA
>Ga0126369_10003589_pt1 | contig 11210 bp, 4 predicted proteins | sample PanSoiMetaPlot_1_FD_109646 | JGI IMG/M metagenome (GOLD analysis project Ga0126369, IMG submission 109646) | Tropical forest soil microbial communities from Panama - MetaG Plot_1 | ecosystem: Environmental > Terrestrial > Soil > Tropical forest > Bulk soil | place: Panama | collected 2016-02-17
AAACCCGGAATGACGCTCGGCTTCTTCGGTCAAAACTACACGCGAAACATCACCTGGGCGGAACAGGCGAAGGGATGGAACGAGTATCTCGCTCGGAGTTCCTACCTCTTGCAACAGGGCCTGTTCGTTGGAGATCTCGCGTACTACTACGGTGAAGGCGCTCCGGTCACCGTGCCTTTTTGGAAGGCGATCGATCCCGCTCTGCCGGACGGCTACGCGTGCGACTGGATAAACACAGACGTTCTGCTCAATCGCTTCACTGTAAAGGATGGCCGTCTTGTGTTACCGGATGGAATGAGTTATCGGGCGCTCGTCGTGCCGGAGGATGTGAATCATCTAACGTTTCCAGTCGTCGAAAAGATCCGTGATCTGGTTGCAGCGGGAGCGATTGTGCTCGCACCCAGACCGGGGATCTCGCCCAGTCTTTCCGGGTATCCCTCGAGCGACAATCAGCTCCGGTTCGCAGTCAACGATCTGTGGGGGCCGATCGACGGCAAGAGCTTCACTGAGCATAGTTATGGCAAAGGTAAAGTGTACTCGGGCACTCCGGTGGCGCAGGTGCTGATGAACGAGAAAACGCTCCCCGATTTTGAGTACAATCGCCCGGCCGTTGACAGCGAACTCGTCTGGATTCACAGGCGCTCCGATGATGCGGACATTTACTTCGTCGCAAACCAACGGGACCGTTCCGAGGACGTAGAGACGAAATACAGAGTCTCGGGAAGGAATGTGGAGTTGTGGTACCCGGACAACGGCAAGATCGAACCGGCGGCCTACACGATCGTCGAAGGCGCAACGCTGGTACCCTTGCATCTCGATGCCTACGGTTCCGTGTTTGTTGTGTTTCGCGGAAAGGCGGCCTCGACTTCGCGATCTATTCCAAAAGCTGTGAGGACTGAGTTAGCTACGGTCAATGGCCCATGGGATGTTCGCTTTCCGCCGAACTGGGCTGCCCCGCCGAACCTCAAGCTAGATAGCCTGATCTCGTGGACAAAATCTTCTGACAGTGGTGTGAAGTATTTTTCGGGCACGGCAACGTACATAAAAGACATCGAAGTCTCCGCGGACCAATTGCGATCGGGTGGCAGGGTCTTTCTCGACCTTGGCGAAGTAAAAGACATTGCAGAGGTTTCGGTAAACGGTACGGCTACTGGGACGGTCTTGTGGAAACCACCGTACGCGGTAGACGTTACTTCTGCATTAAAGCCCGGGACAAATCATCTTGAGATCAAGGTGACAAACCTCTGGACAAATCGCGTAGTCGGTGATCACCAACCCGGCGCAACGAAACACTATACGTTCACAGATTTCAAACCGATGAACCTCACCAAGGATTCTGAGTTACTGGAATCCGGTCTACTGGGACCGGTCCGGCTGTTGAAAGTCAATGATCAGTAAAATCTGTTGACGTTTCGCAGGGAGCCCCGATGTTATCTCGCAACGTCTTTAGAAGGATATCGTTCGCAGTTTTCCCAGTTGCGTTCTCACTATTCGCACTTGCACAGGACCATCCACTGCCGAGCGACGAAATCGAAACGAAGATCGAAAGTCTTCTCGGACGCATGACGCTTGAAGAGAAGATCGATCTTCTGGGTGGAACGCACTTTTTCGATGTGCCTGGAATTGCTCGATTGGGCCTTCCAGACTTGCACACAGCGGACGGCCCTTTTGGCGTTCGCAACGACGGACCCGCAACCGCCATGGCGGGAGGCATCGCTTTAGCAGCAACCTGGAACGAAGCATTAGCCACGCAGGTTGGAGCGCAGATCGCGCGCGATGCGCGCGCGAAAGGAAAGCATTTTCTACTGGGTCCCGGCGTAAACATCTATCGGACCCCTCTTAACGGTCGAAACTTCGAGTACTTCGGCGAGGACCCGTTTCTGGCTTCTCGGATGGCGGTTGGTTACGTCAAGGGAATGCAGCGTCAGGGCGTATGCGCAACCATCAAGCACTTCCTTGGGAACAACTCCGAATTCGGACGCCACACGACCGACTCGAATATCGGCGAACGGGCCCTGCGAGAGATTTACCTTCCTGCATTCGAAGCGGCCGTGAAGGAAGCACAAGTCTGCTCCGTCATGGATTCCTACAACCTTGCCAACGGCGAGCACATGACGCAGAACGGAGCGTTCAACAATGATCTGCTCAAGAAGGAGTGGCAATTTCCAGGCATCGTAATGTCGGACTGGGATGCAACCTACGATACTTTGGGCGCAGCCAACGGTGGTCTCGATCTCGAGATGCCATCGGGGAAATTTCTCAATCGTGAAGCTCTCATCCCGCTAATCCAGGCAGGCAAGGTGTCGCAGGCGACGATCGACGACAAGGTCCGCCGCATACTGCGTGAAGAGTTTCGGTTCGATTGGTCGGACCGCCCGGCGGCGGACGTGGATATCCCACGCTACAACGAGCAGGGACGCGAAGTTGCTCTCGAAGCTGCGCGTCAAGGCATCGTACTCTTAAAGAACGGGGGAAATGTACTTCCATTGGATCGCACGAAAATCAAATCGATTGCCGTGATCGGCCCAGATGCCTATCCTGCGGTCCCGGTCGGTGGAGGCAGTGCACAGGTTACGCCGTTTCACGCCGTAAGCTTTCTCGAAGGCATCAGCAGCTACGTTAGGGGCGCGGCAAAAGTCTATTCGAGCCATGGAATTCCGAGCCTGAAGAAGATCGCGCTGGAAACAAATTTCGCTGTGTCACCGGGCGGCGCTCACGGAATGAAAGTCGAGGTCTTTGATAACCAAAATCTGGAAGGCTCTCCTACCCGGACTGGCACCGACGAGCACATCAACTTTGGTGAACCCCTCAATATTCCAGCAATTTCGGAAGAAGACTTTGTTCCCGGCCCCCTCCCTCCGGACCAGCCTACTTCGATCCGTTGGACAGGCTTCTACACGGCTGCGGCCACAGGCAACTACGAAATTGTCGTTCAACAAGCTGGCTTCTCAGATTGCGGATATCGGCTGTTCCTCGACGGCAAACTCATCCGCGATAGTTGGACCCTTACGAAGTCGATTGTTGAGGACACGGTCGCGTCGCTCGACACTTCTCCTCACAAGCTCGTACTGGAGTATCACAGCGCTGCAGGGTTTGGGGGTGCTTTTGTGCGCTTGGGGATCGCCCGCCAGGGCAATTGGGTCGATCCGAAGGCAGTAGAGCTCGCGACGAAAGCAGATGTTGTGCTATTAACCGTCGGGTACGATCCGTCGACCGAAACAGAGGGCTTCGATCGTACCTTTCAGCTTCCTCCCGGGCAGGACGAGCTGATACGAAAAATTGCCAGCGTCAACAAGAACACGATCGTTGTCGTGAGTTCCGGCGGAGCTGTGGACATGAGTTCCTGGTTCGACCGTGTCCCAGGCCTGATCCAGGCGTGGTACCCGGGGCAGGAGGGCGGGCGGGCGTTAGCTGAGATTCTGTTTGGAGAAGTAAACCCTTCGGGTCGTTTGCCGGTGACCTTCGAAAAGCAGTGGGAAGACAATCCCTCTCATGATTATTACTATCCGATCGCAGGCACGAACCGCATTGACTACAAAGACGGAGTCTTCGTCGGTTACCGCGGATACGAAAAGAATCACGTGAAGCCGCTTTTCCCGTTCGGATACGGGCTCTCTTATACGACTTACAAATTCAGCGATCTGAAGATTTCTCCACCTGTTGTGGGCACGGCACAGTCGCGAGCGGTCGTTTCATTTTCCCTCACCAATACCGGCACACGTGCCGGCGCCACGGTTGGCGAAGTCTACCTGTCTGAGAGTCGCTCATCCATCTCGCGGCCGTTGAAGGAACTCAAGGGATTTGCCAAGGTCGATCTTAAACCGGGTGAAACGCAACAGGTGCAGGTCCCTCTCAACGATCGGGCGTTTTGCTCTTACGATGAGAAAACCAGCCAGTGGCGAGCCCACGCGGGAATCTACGAGGTAATGGTTGGCAGCTCTTCGGAAAAGACTGAGTTGTCGGGAGAATTGAAACTTGAAAAGGCGATTGTGGCTCCGTGAATTCACATTTAATGCGAATCGCGGCGTTCGCCGAACTCAGTTCGCAACAAGGTGTAGCGGTCCAGCCACTGCCGTTCGTCTTCCCCAGGAGGAACTATCGTGATGCGTGTGCGTAGCGTGGCGTTGTTTGTAGTCGTTCTCATTATCTCAGTCGCCGCAAACGCGGCTCCCGTGCACCTGCGCTGCGAATCGCTTCAGAATCCTTTGGGAATCGATGCGCTCACACCTCATCTCTCGTGGCAAAGTGACAACAAGGAAGCAAACTGGAAGCAATCTGCCTACCAGATTCTGGTGTCGAGCAGTGCTGAACAGCTCAGTGCGGGACGCGGCGATATTTGGGACAGCGGCAAAGTAAGTTCTGGCGAATCGGTCGGGATCTCCTACGGAGGGCCGCAACTCGAATCTCGCAAGCGTTACTACTGGAATGTCCGTGTCTGGGACGCTACCGGAAGGCCGGCACAGTCGTCCGAAGCGGCTTGGTGGGAAATGGGCCTGTTGAACAAAGAGGGCTGGAAAGCCAAGTGGATTACCTGGACGAATCCAGACGAGGCAGCGGATCGAGACGGCGTTCGGTGGATCTGGGTTGCGGGGCAGGATGCCTTCAGTATGGAGCCGAAAGCATCGGCGGAGTTCCGTGCAGAAGTGAACATCCCCGAGAAACCGCGTGCTGCAGCGTTGTTTCTTCTCGCGCGGGGAGACTGGGTCGCGAAAGTGAATGGTCACCTTGTGGGCGCAAAGGAAAGGTGGAACTCGTTCGACCGGCAAGATATTGTCGGGGAACTTGTACCCGGCAAGAATCTGATCGAAGTCACTGTCACAGTCAGGCCCCCGGAACAGTTTGGACCCGATGCAGGCGCCAAGACCAAAAAGGCGGCCCTGACGGGTGTTTTGAAAGTCACGCGAGCAGATGGGAGCGTCCGGCGCTTTTCGACCAACGGCGATTGGCAAGCGCGCCTTAGCACCGATTCCGCTTGGCAAGCAGCAAACGTGGTCGGCGACCTTAATGAAAAACGAATGGGAGACGTTCCGCCGCTGCCCCAACCCGCTGATCTGCTGCGTCACAGCTTTACTGTTTCTAAAAACATCAAAGCTGCACGGCTTTACGTGACTGCTTTGGGCAGCTATCGAGTCTTTCTCAACGGTCGACGTGTTGGAAACGATGTTCTGACTCCCGATTTCACCGACTACACCAAGCGCGTTCTCTATCAGACCTACGATGTAAGTGAGTGGCTTGCGAATGGTGCGAATGCCATTGCAGCCGAACTTGGCGAGGGATGGTTTGGCAGCGGACTCACGTGGGAGGGTCGATCGTACTTCTTCCTTCGTCCGCCAACTCGGTTGATTGGGCAACTCGAGATCGATTATCAGGATGGCACACATGAGACGGTAGTTTCCGACGACTCTTGGAAGGGCGCCGTGTCCCCAATTCTTCGCTCGGAAATTTATGCGGGGGAAGTCTACGACGCTCGCACGGAGCAGGCGAACTGGAACGAATCTAATTTCAACGATCGCAGTTGGACTCCTGTCACCGTTGCTGATTCGCCATCGATCTTACTGACAAGCCAAATGTCGGCGCCAGCGCGTGTCACGGAAACGCTCACGCCCAAGAGTATTAGTTCATCGACCGACGGAAGTTATGTCTTCGACATGGGACAGAATATGGTCGGATGGGTGGCGCTGAAAGCGCATGGCCCGGCGGGAACTGCTATACGTCTCCGTTTCGCTGAAATTCTGAATCCTGACGGAACAATTTATAGAAAGAATCTGCGTAACGCAGACGCCACTGATCTATTTGTTCTTCGCGGCGAAGGAGAGGAGACCTTTCGGCCGCATTTCACCTTTCACGGATTCCGCTATGTCGAGGTAACTGGGTATCCGGGGACGCCGACGCTTGATGCGATCAAGGGCGAGGTGGTCAGCAGCGTCAGTGGGCTTCCAACTGCCACCCTGAATACGTCGAGCGATCTTGTAAACCGCATGTGGTCGATTGGGATATGGGGACAGCGTGGGAACTTCCTCAGCATCCCAACAGATTGCCCGCAGCGAGATGAGCGCTTGGGATGGATGGGGGATGCCGGCGTCTTTTGGCGAACCGGCAGCTACAACTTTGATATCGACGCCTTCTCGCACAAGTTCATGGACGACGTCGTGGATGCGCAAACCAATAAGGGCGAGTTTACGAACGTATCACCCGACGTACTGCGCCCCTTCGGAAGCCAGGGCGCACCGGGCTGGGGTGATGCCGGCGTCATCGTTCCGTGGACCACCTGGATGCAGTACGGCGACAAGTCAATCATCCAGGAAAATTGGCCGGCGATGGTCCATTGGATGGATTTCCTACAACAACAGAATCCTGACTTTTTGCGCAAGAAGGGAGTCGGCCCAAACTTCGCCGACTGGCTTGCGCCTGACGAGCACACGAACAAAGACCTTCTCGCGACGGCTTACTGGGCGCTGATCGCTAACATGATGTCGCAGATGGCTCATGCAATCGGAAAAGAAACAGAGGCCAAGCAATACGGCGATTTGATCGGCAGCATCCGAGGCGCATATCAAAAGGTGTATATAAAGGATGACGGCGAAGTGGAAGGTGGAACGCAAACTTCCTACGTAGTCACTCTCTATACAAAGATGGCCCCGCCCGCGCTTGAACCAGCAATGGTGAAAAACCTGGTGGCAGATATCGAAAAGCGTGACTGGCACCTTTCCACAGGGTTTCTAGGAACTCCTTTCCTGCTTTTTACGCTGACGAATCATGGCCGAGCAGATGTCGCATATCGCCTGCTGTTGAATGAAACCTATCCCTCCTGGGGTTACATGCTTTCAAAAGGTGCAACAACATGGTGGGAACGGTGGAATGGAGATACAGGTGATCCCGCGATGAACTCCTACAATCACTACGCCTTCGGATCGGTCGTTGCGTGGGTCTATCGGTCCGTCGCAGGAATTGACACTACATCAGCGGCGCCAGGATACCGCGATATCGTTATTCACCCGCTTCTGGACTCGCGGATCACGCGCGCGCGCGGGGAATATGAGTCTGTTTACGGAAAAATTGTGAGCGATTGGAAGGGAACGCCGTCAGGTCCGTTCGTATTGGATGTGACCATTCCTGCCAATACGTCCGCGAAAGTGTTTCTTCCGGCGATCGCTTCTGCACATGTTACGCAGGACGGCAAGCCCGCGAAAACCACAGCAGAGGGTGACAGTTACATCGTTGAAGTAGGTTCCGGCTCACACACGTTTGAAGTGAAGTGAATCCTTCACGGCAGTCAGGAAACCCTCGCCGACAGCCCGGAGGCTCGGCCCGCTTAAATCATCAGCGTCTGGATTCCTCGACCGAAACGACTTCCCTGCTGAGGTGATAGTTTTGTCAGGTGGCTCCAACATTCGATCGTACGCAGCGGCGTCGATCGCAACGCTAGTGACCTGCAGCACACTCCTACTACTTACAATTTACGGCGGCAAGGTGCTTGCCCAGCGAGATTCCACGTCCGCAGACCTCAAGCAGCAATTTCTTCACCCGCCGGATGACTGCCGCATCATGATGCGCTGGTGGTGGTTTGGCCCGGCAGTGACAAAGCCAGAACTCAAGCGTGAACTCGAACAGATGAAAGAAGCGGGAATCGGCGGTGTCGAGATTGCCACGCTCTATCCTCTGGCGCTCGATAACCCCGCGACTGGCTTTCGGAATCTTACGTTTCTCTCTGACGAACACATCGAGGCGATCCGGTTCGCAGCCGATGAGGCGCGGAAACTCGGCTTGCGTATCGATATCACTCTCGGGAGTGGCTGGCCGTTCGGAGGGCGACATATTCCCATCACTCAAGCGGCCGGCGCTATGCGGATCGAGAAAGCAGTAATTGCCGCCGGTGTGAAATCAATTTCAGTCCCGAATATCGGGAGCGGAGAAAAACTTGCTGCCGTATTCATCGCACCCGGGTCGACCGATCCTGCTGACTTCAAGAATGCGAGGCAATTAGAATCGCCAGACATCCAAAATGGCCGCCTGCAGCTTCCCGGCCAGATAAACGCTCCTCAAACCGCGATCTTCTTTATATCGAGCCGCACGGGAATGATGGTGAAACGCCCCGCAGCGGGAGCCGAAGGATTTGTTCTCGATCATTACGATCAGAGTGCGATCGAGACCCATCTGCACTCCGTGGGTAATCGCCTACTAGAAGCCTTCGGAGACCATCCACCATATGCAGTATTTAGCGACAGTCTGGAGGACTACGGGTCGGACTGGACGAGCAATTTGCTCGAAGGGTTTCGTCAACGCCGGGGGTACGATCTCACGCCGCACCTGCCAGCTCTGGTTGCCGATATAGGGCCAGAGTCGGCGGCCGTGCGTCATGATTGGGGAAAAACACTCACCGAACTTACCAACGAGCACTTTCTCATGCCCTTGCACGCGTGGGCGCAGCAGCATCACACGTTACTGCGTTCTCAAACATACGGATTTCCTCCGGTCACGTTATCGAGCAACCGATACGAAGATCTCCCCGAAGGTGAAGGCAAGGCAACGATGTTGATGTGGCGCCAGTTTTCTGACACGCGCTGGGCCGCCTCGGCTGGACATCTTTTCGGAAAGCCCGTGATCTCGTCGGAAACCTGGACTTGGCTGCACTCGCCGGCCTTCCGGGCGACGCCACTTGATATGAAAGCAGAAGCCGATCTGCATTTTCTGCAAGGAATCAATCAGCTTGTTGGGCACGGTTGGCCGTACTCGCCAGAGAGCGCCGGGGAACCGGGATGGCGCATGTACGCGGCGGGCGCTTTCAACGCTCATAGTCCATGGTTTTTTGCGATGCCTGATTTGGCAGCGTATCTGCAGCGCGTGAGTTTCGCTTTACGCCAAGGGGAACCTGCGAACGATGTGGCGCTGCTGTTGCCAAACGATGATGCCTGGGCCTCCTTCACGGTGGCCAGCGATTCGAATAGTGCGGTAACCACGAAAACTGGTTTTAATACTCGTGGAGAAAACATCAGCATCGATGAGACCATGCCCAAGCTTCTGGGAGATATAGTCATCGGGGCGATTGTCGACGCAGGCTTCAACGTGGACTTCATCGATGCGGATGCGATCGACTCGCTTGGTGTTTCTTATCCTGTTCTGGTGTTACCAAGTGTTGAACGCCTGCCTCTCGCCACGTACCGGAAGATCGAGGACTACGCGAAAGGCGGAGGAATTGTCATTGCTACGAGGCGCCTGCCGTCAACTGCTCCCGGATTCACGAACGCGGACGCAGAAAGCCGCGAGATTCGGGAAATATCGCAGCGACTCTTTCAGAGCAATACTGCGACCGGGCATTTCGTGGAAGACGACGGTCAACTGGGAGAATCGATCGCAAAGTATTTGACACCAGACATTCGTTTCTCTCCAAAGACGCCCCAGGTTGGTTTCATTCACCGATCACTTCCAAATGGCGATCTATACTTTGTGGCGAACACAGACAACCGTTCGGTACGAGTGAAGGCGAATTTCAGGCAGAAACGAAAATTTGCTGAGCGGTGGGATCCGTTCAGCGGTCGAACTTCCCCAATGCAAGGTCCTGAGAACATTGTGCTCTCATTAGGTGCCTACGAATCACGCCTGATTTTCTTCACAGACTCCGCGCCGAACCAGTCAGTTGGTAAGGTGCCTGAACCTGCGCACAGTTCTAACTTGCAGCCTGTCTCGATTGATCTCTCTACAAAGTGGAAGCTGTCGTTCAAGGGTACGAACCAGGTCGGCGAGATGACTACTCTGCATTCCTGGAGCGATGACGAGCAATCCAGGTACTTCTCCGGCCAGGTAGTATTTGAAAAGCAATTCGATCTGTCGCCAGACGAAATCAAGGGGAGAGCGTTGTTTCTCGATTTCGGCGAAGGAAAGCCGGTTTCGAAACCAGACCCGTTGCCTCGTTTCAATCTTTGGGCATTCCTGGAGAGCCCGATACGAGAAGCCGCTGAAGTTTACGTGAATGAACAGCGCGTTGGTGTCGTCTGGCATCCTCCGTACAAGGTTGAGGTGACTCGGTTCCTACACACGGGCAATAATAAGCTGCGAATCGTTGTTGGGAATACCGCGATCAATTCCCTGTCGGCCAGCTCTCCTCCGAATTATCGTCTCCTCAATGATCGCTACGGAGAGCGCTTTGTTCCTCAGGATATGGATCACCTGCAGCCGCTACCATCAGGGCTTCTCAGCGGAGTCTGGCTGCGGACCATGGATGAAGATCAACAGTAAACAGGCTCGAACGCCGAATCGTCGACGGGCGCGGCTAGCCCTGCACATACTTTGTGGGGGTGAGACGAGAACGCTCGGTGCGTGTGTTTTGGAAAGGTCGAGCGCGATTTCAATATTCAGCGACGCAGTCTTAATTCGTGTTCGACGGAAACGTAATGCCCCAGAAATTGCTCGCCTTCTCGTCCTGCGCAACAAACTCCACGCCGTAAGTAGGAATGCCCTGTTTGGGCTGCAACTTAGCGACGACTCGGGCAGAAATCTGGACGCCACGCTGATTTCGCAAAATGACCGTGGACCCCACAATCAATTCACGCTTTAGGTGTACTGCTCCGCCGTGCTTGTTCAGGCCAGTCGCTCTCGCCGGCATCGAAAACGAGCACTTTTGATGATCCTCTCCTGACAAGCCAACGGGCGCTTTCAGCCCCATCCGGGTACTTCGGCGCTTGGCGAGCTGGATGCGGTTGGTCGGTGGGGTGAACAGGTCAGGACGAAGAGCTTTGGAGCTGCCTTCCGGGGATTTTGGGTTCATGCCGATTCGAAACGTTAGACTAGCTCTCCGGTGGCCGCAATGTACGCCAGTCACCGCTCACGGTTACCCGTCGTATCGAACGCTTTTAACTTTGGGCAGCCGTATTGACAATCTTAGTATTGTGAATGATCCAACATTGTAGACCTCGACAACGAGGGAGCACGTAATTGTTACGATACGTTACCGAAGTGTGAATGTTGATCGGCGGTCGGCAAACCAGCGCATTGCGTTGTGATGCGGTCTTCAGGTTTTACAGGAGACTCTGATCTCCTCGATCAAACGCAGAAGTCAAATACCGTGCCCCGTTAAACAGATTCTCCGCAACATTGGTTTGGTATAGAATTTTGTGCCTCCGGCCGGAATCCTTTCAGGAGAATAACCATGAGTAAAGTTCCGCACATTCCCAAAGGCTACCACGCTGTAACTCCTTACTTGATTATCAAAGGTG
>Ga0126369_10003592_pt1 | contig 11203 bp, 11 predicted proteins | sample PanSoiMetaPlot_1_FD_109646 | JGI IMG/M metagenome (GOLD analysis project Ga0126369, IMG submission 109646) | Tropical forest soil microbial communities from Panama - MetaG Plot_1 | ecosystem: Environmental > Terrestrial > Soil > Tropical forest > Bulk soil | place: Panama | collected 2016-02-17
AGCGCTGCACGACGCGGACGACGGAGTCCACCAGCGCCGCGTGGACCCACAGCAGGAGGGCGGGGTCGGACGCGTCGTACGGCAGTCCGGTCACGGCATCGACCCCGCGCACATGGGTGTGGACCGCCCGAACGCGCGCCGCGGCCGCCTCCACCGCCGCCCGCTCGCCGTACGTGACGGTGAGGACGTACCTGCTGGTCGCCTCGAGCCGGCCGAACGGATCGCGCCGCCAGTCGCTGTGCTCGGCGACGCCGGCCATGGCGAGGGGGTGCAGCGCCTGGAGCATCAGGGAGCGGATGCTGGCGATCGGGAAGCTGCGGTCCCGGTGGAGCCGCCAGACGACGCTGCCCGGGCCGAACAGCCCGTCGTCGGCGGGCCGCTCCGGCACGGCGGCGCGCAGGGCGCGCGCCAGCGGCAGCAGTGGCGTCAGCTCATCCCCGGCGAGAGGTTCCATGCTTCGATGATGGCTGGTCCGGGTACCGGGGGCGCCGCTCGGGGCGGGCGAGGAGGTTTCCCTCCTCGCACCTCCACCGAGCATGGCTGCGGGGTGAGGTTCTTACTCAGGAGCCGCACGACGCGACTCCTGCACGACCCTAAGGCAGGCCGCGAACGGTGCGACCGCGGTTTTATGTGGTTCAGTGAAGTGTCGAAGACGTTACCTGCCGGCCCGCAGGTCGTTGCGTCCAGCGTGAGAAACGTGGTCGTGGGGCTCGCGCTGCTGTGCGTGTGCGCCTGCGGCGCGGTGGCCCGGACGGCGTCGACGACCGGGACGGCGCCCGCCCCCTCTCCGCTCTCCGCGGCCGACCTGCAGTACCGGCTGATCGACACGGTTGGCGCGCCGGTCTCGTGCGAGCTGTCCCAGGGCCCCGTGGTACGCAGCGAGGACCCCGCCGACGTCGCGCGGATGGTGGCGGCGCTCCGCGCCCAGGACCCGGCCGAGTTCGACGCGATCGTCCGCCACGAGCACCTGAACGCGGCCAGCCTGTCGCCCGCGGACGACCTGCGGGTCGTCGGCCAGGCCAGCGTGCTGGCCGCCGTCAAGCTGACGCCGCAGGGGTCCGGTTACGGCTTCGCGTACGAGGTGCAGGGCCCGCCGACCGCCGAGGTCAGCGGCACGATCGACGCGACCGGCGCCATCCACCTGGCCACCCGGGCGGCGGCGCCGCGCCGCCTCTGCCCGCTGTGAGGTCCAGGGCCGAAAGTCCCGCCTCATCAGGGCAGTTCGACCGCAGCGTCAGACCGGTCAGCGGTGTGACGATGGTCTGGCGATGGACGACACGAAGGACGATGGCCGGCCCGCTGGACCGCTCCGCCTGATGCTGGTCGACGACCACGAGGTGGTGCGCAGCGGGCTGCGGACGATGCTCGAGGCGGGCGGCGAGGTGCGAGTGGTGGCCGAGGCCGGATCGGTCAGGGACGCGATCGCCGAGGCCGAGCGGACCCGGCCGGACGTGATCGTCATGGACGTGCGGCTGGTCGACGGCAGCGGCATCGAGGCCACTCGCGAGATCCGGGCCCGGCGGCCCGAGACCAAGGTCCTGATGCTGACCTCGTTCGCCGACGACGAGGCGCTGTTCGCCTCGATCATGGCCGGGGCCAGCGGCTACGTCCTCAAGCAGATCCGGGGCACCGACCTGGTCCGCGCAATCCGCTCGGTGGGCCAGGGCCAGAGCCTCCTCGACCCGGCGGTCACGGCGACCGTGCTCGAGCGCCTGCGCCGGGGCAAGCACCTGCTGCGCGACGAGCGCCTGGCGCGGCTGTCGGCGCAGGAGGAGCGGATCCTGACGCTGGTCGCCGAAGGACACACCAACCGCGAGATCGGCCTCCGGCTCAAGCTGGCCGAGAAGACCGTCAAGAACTACGTGTCGACCATCCTCTCGAAGCTGGAGGTCAGCCGCCGGGCCGAGGCCGCGGCCTACCTGGCCCGCCACACCGGAACCCCGGGCGAGCAGCCCTGACCGCGGACGCCGGCCCCCGATCCAGGCGGGTCCTGGTGGTCAACGCCGGGTCGAGCAGCCTCAAGCTGCGGCTGCTCGACGGCGACGACAGTCTGCTCGCCGACGAGGACCTGCCGGCCGCCGCGGACGGCTTCGAGGAGGGCGCCGCCGGCTCGATCGTCGGGCGGCTGGACGCCGTCGACGCCGTGGGCCACCGGTTCGTGCACGGCGGCCCGCGCCTGCGCGGGCCGGCCCGGCTCGACGCGGAGCTGGAGGACTACCTGCGAACGCTGGTCGACCTGGCGCCGCTGCACCAGCCGCGGGCGCTGGCCGGCGTCGCGCTGATCCGACGCCTGCTGCCGTCGGTCCCGTCGGTCGCCTGCGTCGACACGGCCTTCCACGCCACGCTGCCCGGCGCGGCCGCGACGTACGCCGTGCCGGCCGAGTGGCGGGAGCGCTACGGGGTGCGTCGCTACGGCTTCCACGGCCTCTCGCACGCCTACGCGGCCAGGCGGGCGGCCGAGCTGCTCGCCCGGCGCGTGGACGAGCTGCGGACGGTCACGTGCCACCTGGGAGCCGGGGCGTCGCTCGCGGCCGTGCGCTTCGGGGCCTCGGTCGACACCACGATGGGCTTCACCCCGATGGAGGGCGTCGTGATGGCCACGCGCTCCGGGTCGGTCGACCCGGGGATGCTGCTGTGGCTGCAGGAGCGGGCGGGCCTGACGGCGGCGGCGATGACGGACGCGCTCGACCGCCGCTCGGGCGTGCTGGCCCTGGCGGGCACGGCCGACATGCGCGAGGTGCTGCGCGCGGCCGGCGGCGGCGCGCCGGATGCGTGTCTGGCCCTCGATGTCTACGTGCACCGGCTGCGGGCCGCGGTGGCCGCCATGGCGGCCGCCATGGACGGACTGGACGCGCTCGTGTTCACCGGAGGGGTGGGCGAGCACGCCGCCGGGGTGCGGTCTGCCGCTGGCGGCGGCCTGGGCTTCCTCGGCGTAGCGGTGGACGAGCCGCGCAACCGCGCCGTGCAGGGCGACGCGGACGTGAGCACGCCCGGCGCCCGGGTGCGCACCCTCGTCGTGCGGGCGCGAGAAGACCTGGAGATCGCGCGCCAGGTGCGCGCCGTACTGCGCGATGAGATGAGTTGAATGGTCGGAGGACTGGCTGGAGGCGGAACTCGACGCCGCGGAACCGACACTTTGCAATAGGAAACCGCCTGATAGACAGTGCTCAGACGCCATGGCAGACTGTTCCAGCAAGCGGAACGCGGAAGAGGACAACGGCACGGCCCCGGTGAAGGCCGCAGAGCCTACCCCCCTCTGCGGAGCAGTGGCTGTCGAGCGTGCGCGCGCTCTCGGAAGCTCACGTGGTAGGCCCTGGGCGAGCTGGGCAAGACGGCGGAGGAACGCTGCAACACGTGAGGTTGACGCATGGCTGGAATCATCGAGCTCTACGAGGACACGGGGAGCGCCTGGCGGGTGCTCACCAGTCAGGAAGGGACCACCGGATACCGCTTCATCATCGTCGACCGTGCCGGCCGGAGGACGTTCGCTGACGACGCGCGCGAGTTAGCCAAGGGCAAGGTGCCCTCCGGACTCGAAGCGGTCGACCTGGACATCGACTCCGCGCACGGGATGGTGCTCATCGCGCCCTGCGCCCTCTGGAGGCGCGGCCGGGTGCAGCGAACCGAGGCGAGACCCGGGGTCCTCACGGAGGCATATATCGCCGGAGATCTGGAGCCCGCCGAGCCCGTCGCCGCGGGGTGACGGCGGATGCCCCGCCGAGGCCCGGGGCCTCACTCCGGGACCGGCGTCTGCAGCCCGTCGCTCATCCTGGCGGTCCAGCTGGCGGTCGCGATCGCGAGGCACAGCTCGTAGACCTGGTCGGCGTCGAGGTGAGCGTCGAGGTCGTCGAGGTCGGACTGCTGCACGCTGCCCGGGTAGGTGGCGAGGAGGTCCGTGAAGCGCAGGACGGCGAGCTCCACGGCCGAGAACAGGTCGGCCCTGCGCCGGGTCCCCGGCTGCTTCAGCGCCTCGATCTGCTCCTCGCGCACGCCGCGCCGCTTCGCCGAAGCGGTGTGGACTTGCGTTCAATACTCGCACCCGGCCAGTATCGCGGTGCGCAGGAAGGCCATCTCTTTGAGCGGGCCAGGGAGAGCCGATTCTGCCCAGAGCGCGCCGTACAGCTGGTTGTAGGCCCGCAGCACGGCGGGCCTCCGCGCCAGCGTCCGGTTGAGGTTGCTGACCGACCCCTGCTCCTTCTCCAGCGCATCGAATATCCGCCGCACCTCCGGCGCCGCCGATTCCCTGTCGACGAGCTCGATGCGCATCACTCGCCCGCCGTCCGAACGTCGGTGAGAGCAGCCGCCACCGGGGCCCATGCCGGTGGCCGGGGGAGGACGACGGCGGGCTTCGGTGCCGGTGCCGGTGCCGGTGACGGCGCGGTGCCGCGCATCGCCGCCAGCGCCGCGTAGACCACCAGGCCCACCGCGGAGAGCATCGCCGTGAGCATCACCACGGTGAAGCCGAGACTCGATCCGATCCATTCGCCGATCGCGGTGCCGTTTGCCATGGTTCCATGTTCGATCGGCCCGCGCGATCCCCGCATCCGGCGGCCGACTGAGAGCGTGACTGTTTGCTTGACTTCCGGGAGGCCTTTCGCACATCCGGCCGGATGTGCGAGTTCAGCTCCCCTCCGCGGCTGCCTCTTCCAGAGAGAGGCGGCCGCCGCTCTCGTGGGCGGCGGCGAACCCCTCGGGGCCGAGCTCCCGGCGGAGCGCGGCGAGGACCGGGTCGTGGGTGGGCCGCTCGTCCTTGTCCGGCGCCACCTCGATCGGGCAGATCGCCCCGGCCGCGCCGTACAGGCGGGCGGCCCGCGCGGGGTCGCCTCCGGCCCAGGCCACGCGGGCGAGCGACCGCAGGGATACCGCGACGCCCTGCCGCTCACCGACCCGGGCGAACCCGCGCAGGCTCTCCCGGGCGTACCGGCCGGCGGTCCGGGGGTCGCCGGCGGCCCAGGCCACGCTGCCCAGGCCCTCCATCGCGGCGGCCAGGTGGAACGGGGCGTCCAGGTCGCCGGCGATGGCCGCGGCCTCCTCGATCCGGGCGCGCGCCAGGGTCAGGTCACCGTTCTGCCTCGTCTGGTTGCCCAGGTTGACCAGGCACATCGCCGTGCCGAGGGCGTTGTCCAGCCGCCGGTGGATCGCCAGCGCCTCCTCGTAGAGCTCGGTGGCGCGGCGGCCGTGCCCGTCCCGGCTGAGTGCCACGCCCAGGTACATGAGCGAGACGGCCAGCTGCGCCGGGTCGTCCATCCCGCGGAGCAGCATCACGGCCTCCTCGAACAGCCCCAGGGACCCGTCGTGGTCCCCGAGCCGCTCGACCGCGGCCCCGAGCCCTCGCACGGCGTCGGCCAGTCCCCTGGCGTCCCCGAGCTCCCGGGAGACGGCAACGCTCTCCCGGAACCGCAGGACCGCCAGCTCGTAGGACCCCCGCCGCCAGGCCAGTGCGCCTGCCGCGCGCAGCGCGGCGGCCCGAACCATCGGATCCGCGTCGTCGCCGGCGCCGAGCAGCCGCTCCAGCACCGCCAGCCCCTCGCGGGTGTGACCGCGGTCCAGCCAGAAGTCGCGGAGCGCCGCCGCCAGACGCAGTCCGCTCTGGACCGGCCCGTGCTCGCTCGCCCAGCGCAGGGCGGCGCGCACGTTGTCGAGCTCGCGCGTCAGCCGTTCCAGCCAGGCGCCCTGCTCCGGGCCCGCCAGGGCTGGCCGAGCCTCGGCCGCCAGTCGGGTGCACCACTCCAGGTGGGCCCGGCCCGTCGCCTCCAGTTCACCGGATTCGTCCAGCAGCTCACTGCCGAGCTCGCGCACGGTCTCCAGCACCGTCACCCTTGGCTCGACCTGGTCGTCGGCGACCCGGCGGACGAGGCCGTGGTCGACGAGCCTGGCGAGGCCGCGGAGCACGCCCGCCGGCAGCGGTCCGGCAGCCTGGCAGACGTCCTCCAGCGCGTCCAGCGGAGCGCTGCCGGCGAACACCGAGAGCCGGCGGAGCAGAGCCCGGTGCTCGGGAGCCAGCAGGTCGTGGCTCCAGCGCAGCGCCGCGCGCAGCGTCCGCTGCCGCTCGGGCAGGTCGCGCGGGCCGTCCACCAGCAGGTCCAGGCGGCGATCGAGCCGCCGGAGCAGCTCACGCGGCGGCAGCAGCCGGACCCAGGGCGCCGCCAGCTCCAGCGCCAGGGGGAGGCCGTCCAGGCGCCGGCAGATCGCCGCGACCGCACCGGCGTTGCCGGCGGTGAGCTCGAATCCCGGCGCGGCGGCGCCCGCCCGCTCCAGGAACAGCGTGACCGACGCCACCGCGCGCAGCGCCGCCGGGTCGGCGGCGCGCTCGTCCTCGGCGGTCGGCTGGCGCAGCGGCGGCACCTCGACCTCGTGCTCGACGCGGATCCGGAGCGGCGCCCGGCTGGTCGCCAGCACGCGCAGCTCCGGGCACCTGGCGATGAGTTCGACCAGCTCCGGCCCGGCCGCCAGGACGTGCTCGAAGTTGTCCAGCACGAGGAGCAGCTGGCGCAGCGCGCAGTGGGCGGCGACCGTCTCCAGAGCGGGCTCGCTGCCGACCTCGCGCAGACCCAGCGCCTGGCGGACAGCGGGCAGCACGAGGCCGGGGTCGGCCAGTGGGGCGAGCGTGACGGCGACCACGCCGTCCCGGTAGTGGTCGGCTAGCTCGGCGGCGACCTCCAGCGCCAGGCGGGTTTTCCCCGCGCCGGGCGCCCCGGTCAGCGTCACCTCGTGGACGTCCGGCGTGGCCAGGGCGCGAAGGACGCCGGCCAGGGTCTCCTCCCGGCCGACGAACGGCGTGGACGGCGTGCGCAGGTCGGGCGGGACCCGGAGCGGGGCGTTCGCGTGGTCGGGCCGTCGTTTCACCGCCGCGGCGAACGTGCGGCGCTCGGCCGGGGTCAGATCCAGCGCCCTGGCCAGCATGGCGACCGTCGTCGTTCTCGGTGCGGTGCGCTGGCCGCGCTCCAGCAGGCTGACCGCGTCCGTGCTCAGGCCCGCGCGGCCGGCCAGCTCCTCCTGGGTCAGGCCGGCGGCGCGCCGGTAGGCGCAGAGCAGGTCACCGAACGAGCGGAACCCCGACATCTCCGGCTCCGGTGCACGCTCCTCCTGGGACGGTTGGCAGCGTAGCGCGACGGCTGGCGCTCGTGAGGCGGCGGCCAACGCGGAGCTCGTCGCGTCCGCGCCTCCGGCTGGCGGCTCGTACCCGGCGCCGGCCGGCCCGCCTGCGGGGAGGTGGTATCGACCGCCGCCCACGACGATCGTAGCGCGCACGCTCTGCGACGGTCGCGCAGGACCCTTGTGTCCGCTATCGTGGCGGCGAGACACCGCCTCCCGGATTTCGGCACGCCCCAGCGTGCCCCATCTGAGGAAAGCGATGAGCCACGTCACCTGGCTGCCTGAGCGGTCCGAGCGCGCGCTGCGCTCGGCCCTGGCCGAGGTGGCCCCGGCATTCGCCGCGGCCACGATCGAGCTGTCGAACCGGCCCGGAAGCGGTCCTCCCGAGTTTCGCCGCGGCAGCGCCGTGCTGGACGGCTCCCACGTCGTCAAGTTCGCCTGGTCGGAGCCGGCTGCCCGATCGGTCGTCCGCGAGGGCGGCGTCCTCGGGGCCCTGGAAGGGACCGGCCTGCCGCTGCCCCGGCTCCTGCTGGCCGCACGGACGCCGGCCCTGCTCCTCTATCGCCGGATCGAGGGGGTGCCGCTGACGTGGGAGCGGGCCTGCGGCATGTCGCCGCCGCGGAAGCGCGTCCTTGCCCGCTCGCTGGCGCCGCTGCTGGCCGCGCTGCACCGGTCGGCCGGTGCGCTCGAGGCTGCGGGCCTCGACCTGGGCCCACCCGAGGCGCAGGCCGGCTGCGGCCGGCTGCGCCGAGACCTGCTGCCGCTCCTCGATGCCGCCCGCGCCACCTGGGTGGAGGACCTCGTCCGCCACGTCGAGCGGACCCTGGCGGCCCCGGCCGGCGAGCCCGTGCTGGTGCACGGCGACCTGCACGGCTGGAACCTGGTGATCGACCCGGCCCGGGATCGCGTCGTGGGCCTCGTGGATCTCGAGGGGGCCGCCGTGGGCGACCGTCACTTCGACCTCCGCTACCTGCCGGCGCAGGAGGCCGGCCTGGCGCTGCTGCGCGAGGTCGCCGAGGCCTACGAGGAGGCGTCCGGCAGGGCCGTGGACCTGGAGCGGGTCATGGCCTGGGGTGCGCTGACCGACCTCGGCGACGCGCTGTGGCGCACCGAGCAGGGCGTCGAGGTGGTGGGCGGTCCGCTGCCGCGCCGCGTCGACGGCCTCCGCCTCCGCCTGGGCCGCGCGGGCCTGGGCTGGTGATGCGGCGCGCAGCTCACCGTCCGCAGTCCGCCCGTCGAGCGTCGAGCGCGGCCCGGGTCGCGACGTTGTACGACTCCCAGCCCCCACCGGCCGGCCCCGGCGCCGCGCAGATCCGCCTCATCAGCGCATCGCGGTCCTCGGGGCCGAGGCCGGCCGCGCCGGCCAGCGCCGGCGGAGTCGCGTCGGCCGAGAGCGACGCCAGGTAGTCGACGTCGAGCCTGCCGGTTCCCTGCGCGCGCTCGACGTTCAACCGCACGACGAGGTCGTCGGGGCCGACCGCGTTGAGCCCGATCAGCACGGCCAGCGTCAGCGCTCCGACCGCCCCGAGCAGCCACCTCCGGCTCGACCCCACGCCGGCGACGCACGCTCCGAGCAGGACGAACGCGCCGGCCAGCAGCCCGGCGAAGACGTGGCTGTACAGCCGCAGCAGGGTGAAGCCGTAGGCCTCCTCGTACAGCTGCAGCCGCGCATGGGCGACGGAGACGATGAGCAGCACGAGGCCGATCGCCACCTCGATCGCCACGATCAGTGCGCGCCGCTGGGGTCCCGGCTGCGCGGGGATGGCGTCGCGGACCACCACGACGACGAGCCAGGTCAGCCCCGCCACCCAGAGGAGCTGGAAGAAGCCGGAGCGAGCGTACTCGGAATAGGAGACGCCCGCGCTGCGCAGCGCGCCGGCGCCCCCGCCCAGGGCCGCCACGACCTGGGCCACGGCGAACAGGACGAACAGGACGTCGATCACCGATACCACGACCAGGGCCTCGCGGCCTCCCAGCCAGACGCGGCCCGCCCGGGCGGCCGGGTGCGCGCTCGACAGGCCCGCGGCGACCGCGCCCACCAGCAGGGCGCCGGCGACGACCAGGACCACGTGGAGCATCGCGTCCGTCGGATCGCCGCCGCGGTCCACCTTGAAGAACGAGGCGAACACCGGGTCGGCGGAGCCGAGGAGGACGCCGAGGACGGCGACGATCGGGACGGCGACCGCGACGCCGCGGACCAGCGCAAGGGCGTCCGACCGCCGCCGTGCGGTGACCCGACCGGCCAGCGTCACGGCCGGCCGCAGCATCCACCCCGGCACCCACACCAGGCGGGGCAGCAGGGCGATCGCGCGCTGGCCGAGCGTGGAGCAGCGCAGGTCGAACGGGCTGCCGCTCCGACCCACGAGCACGCCGGCCGCGAGGAGGAGGGCGATCGCGGCGAGGTCGGGCAGCACCAGCCAGGGGCTCGCTCGCAGGACGAGGCAGGCGGCCAGCACCGCGGCGCCGGCGAAGCACCACACCGCACCCGGGCTCCTGGTCTGCCGGCCCGCGAGGACCACCACCACGAGGGCCCAGACCGTCACCGCGGCGCCCAGGGCCGCCGTGCCCGATCGGACGGCGAGATCGAAGAGCACCCCGGTGCCGATCGCCCCGACGAGGAGCAGGGGGCTGGCCTCGCTCACCTCTTCGAGGCGCGGCCAGGGGGAGCCGCTGACCTGTTCTTGCATGCCCGCCACCCTAGGTGGACGGGGTCGGCCGGGAGTAGTCCAGCCCGTCACCCGCCAGGGCATGACGACCGTCACGGTGCGGAGGGCGCGCCCCTGATCAGAGCCAGCCCCGCCGCTCCGCCAGCCGCGCGGCCTCCACCTTGCTCCGCGCGTGCAGCTTCTGGATCGCGACCGAGAGGTGGTTGCGCACTGTGCCCTCGGCGATGGCCAGTTTTCGCGCGACCTCGCCGGCGGTCTGCCCCTCCGAGCTCATGAGCAGGATCTCCCGCTCGCGAGGGGTCAGCGGATTGTCGCCGTGCTCGATCGCGCTCACGGCCAGCCGCGGATCGATGACCCGTTCGCCAGATGCCACGCGGCGAATCGCTGCCGCGAGGTCCCGGGCAGAGACGTCCTTGAGCACGAATCCGGCGGCGCCGGCCGCGAACGCGCGCTTGAGGTACCCCGGCCGGCTGAACACCGTCAGGATCAATGAGCGGCAGGTCGGGACATCGGCGGCCAGCTGCGCGGTGACGGCCAGCCCGTCCACCCCGGGCAGCTCGATGTCGAGGAGCGCCACGTCGGGGGCCGCCGCCCTGGCGGCGGCGACGACCCGGTCGCCGCGCGCGACCTCGGCCACGACCTCGATGTCGCCCTCGTGGGAGAGGATCGACGTCAGCGCCTCGCGAAGGAGGTTCTGGTCCTCCGCGATGAGGACCCTGATCACGTCCCCAGGGCGAGGTGCACGTCGAGTCGAAAGCCGCTGCCGGGGGCGGTCATGGTGGTGACGCGGCCGCCGAGCGCCTCGACGCGCTCGCGCAGGCCGGCCAGGCCGGTCCCGCGATCGGTGCTGGACGCGCCCCGGCCGTCGTCGCGCACGATCAGATTCGCCTCGCCGGCGAGGAGGCTCAGCTCGATCCAGCAGTGGCGCGCGGCGCTGTGGCGAAGCACGTTCGTGGAGGCCTCGCGAACCGCCCACGCCAGCGCGGCCGCGTCCGCGGCCCGGATGGCCTCGGGATCGGCCGTCTGGACGTTGCACCTGACCCCGCAGGCCTCGAGCATCTGACGGGCGTGCTCCAGCTCTTCGGCGAGGTCGGGAGCGCGGTACCCGGCGACGACGCGGCGCATCTGTTCGAGCGCCGAGCGCGCCGTCTCGGCGACGGCTGCGGCCCGCCGCGCGAGCCGCGGGTCGGCGTCCGGCGGCAGGTCCAGCACCAGCGCCTCGCTCTGCAGGAAGACCGTGGAGAGCGACTGGCCGAGCTCGTCGTGGAGGTCCCGCGCCACGCGGACCCGCTCCTCGGAGACTGCGAGACGCCGCACCTCCTCGCGGGCGAGACGGAGCTGGACGAAGCTCGCCACGTGGCGCCGGACGGCGACCGAGGTCAGGCCGAGCAGCGGCATGACGAGCAGGAGGTCGATCTGGACGATGCCGCGGCCGCCGGCCC
>Ga0126369_10003593_pt1 | contig 11202 bp, 10 predicted proteins | sample PanSoiMetaPlot_1_FD_109646 | JGI IMG/M metagenome (GOLD analysis project Ga0126369, IMG submission 109646) | Tropical forest soil microbial communities from Panama - MetaG Plot_1 | ecosystem: Environmental > Terrestrial > Soil > Tropical forest > Bulk soil | place: Panama | collected 2016-02-17
CCCGCGACCACCGTGACGTTGCCGAGACCGAGCCGCCGGGCGAGCTCGCGGACGCGGGACGCCGATGTGTCGCTGAGCTCGCCGCCCACGAACTCGTTGTCCGCCGCGCCTGCCTTCACGACGCCGTGGAACGTGTCGCAGAGGTAGACGTGGGCGTCGGGGCAGTGCTCGCGGGCGCCGGCGGCCATGAGGCAACCCGAGCCGCCGCGCCACACGCCGACCTCGAGGAGGTCGCCCTCGACCGGGGCCACCTGCTCCACCGACCGCCACAGCTCGTACAGGCGATAGATGTCGACGAGCGTCGCGTGCCGGACGGCTTCGAACGTCCGCATGAATGCGGCGTCGGTCCACCACGGGGAGTAGGTGGCATGCGGCACGACGAGCTGATGCCGGATGCGGGGGTCCTGCCCCTGCAGCCGTGTGACGGCGAGGAGCCGCTCGAAACGCCCGGGTCGGCGAAAGGGCGCCGCGAGACTCCTGAGCAGGCGTTGCCTCAGCGCGCCCGTGTCGCGCTTCGGGCTGGGCTCATCCTCCGGCACGCGCACCATCCGATTCGGTTCACCGACGACCCGCGGTGGCGTGTCGGAGCGTACCGATCGTTCGAGGACGAGAAGGCACGGCCGGCCGGGAGCCGGGCACCGCGCGGAGAACCATCGTCGTGCTCGAACTGATCAAAGCCGTCGTCCTCACGGGCGCGCTGCTGATCGCCTGCGGCGGTGTCGGCGGCACGATCCTGCGCTGGGCGCACCTCGACGAGCCCGGGGAGAAGACCGCTGCCCGACCGATGTCGTTCGGTGTCTGCGCCGCCTTCGGCCTCGCCATCCTGATCGCGTTCGGCGGTCTCGGCGTCGTGCTCCATATCCCCGTCGCGGTGACCGTTGCGTTGTTCTCGGCGACCGGCATCGCGCTGCAAGCCGTCCACGTCGTCCGCCACCGACCGCGGTGGACGGGGCCCTGGGTCGTCGTTCTCGTCGTCGAAGCGGTGGCGCTCGGGCTCGTCCTGCTCACCCAAGCGGGCGTCGGCATCGCGTTCCGCCTCAACGTCTGCGACGACGTCCTCGCCTACCTCCCCGAAGCGCGTCGTCTCCTGTCGACGCACACGCTCATCGAGCCGTGGAGCACGCGCCGGCTGCAGAACTACGGAGGGCAGACCTTCCTCCAGGCGAGCTACATCCGGTTCCTCGGCAAGACGGCACTCGGCCTCACCGAGACGCTCCTTCCCGTCGCCTTCCTCTGGGCGCTGCTCTCGACCGCGTTGCGGCGCCCGCTCACGCGACTCGTGGCCGTCGTGCCGCTGCTCTTCCTGCCGTTCTTCGACGTCGCCCGGGCGAACACCGCCGGGACGCTTTCCCTGGTTCCGCTGCTCGTCGTGCTCGGGGCGCTCGTCCTCGTGCTCCGGCGCGCCGCGCAGGAAGCGAATCGCCGCGGGACGTTCGTTGCCGCCGCTGCTCTCGGCGTCACCGCCGCCGCCGCCGTTGCAATACGGACCAACACCACACCGGCGGCGGCACTCATCGTCGCCATCGGCATCGGCACGACCGCGGGGACAATCGGCGACAAGGTGCGAGCGGGGGGCGTGTGCCTGGCGGCCGGGCTCGCGGCGTTCGCGCCATGGTCGATCGCGATGTGGCAATCCTCGGAGACACCGCTCTATCCGGTGCTGGCCGGCAACGAGAACCAACGCGTGCCCTCGGTGGGCGGCACGAACTCGATGGACTTCGGCGACTTCCTCCACACCGCCCGGCACTTCTTCACGGGTGGCGTCTACCCCGCCGCGCTCGTCGTCATCCTCGTGCTCGCGGTGGCCGGGTGGAGGGTGTTCCCGAAGACGGCGCCGATCGCGGCGCTCATGGCGGGGGCGGGGCTCGCCAACATGATCCTGCTCGTCCCGAACATCTCGCTCGTGGCGATCCGCGACTTCGACCGGTACACCTTCCCCCTGGCGGCGGGTGTGCTGTTCTTCGTGCTGCGCGGGGCTCTCGTCCGGCTCGACGAGGAATGGCCGCTGCTACGACGACCAGCACTCGCGCCGGCCGTGTTCGCGGCCGCTGCTCTCGCCGCGTTCTTCTGGGTGGGTACGCGGGGTCCCGACGCGATCGTGAACGTCTCAAATGTCGACGCCGCCCGCGGCTACGTCGAGCGAGCCGCCGACGTGAGCGATCCCGACGCCCACGTCACGTCGAACGCAGCGGTGACCGCCTCCGGCGCCGCGCTGGCGGCGGTCCCGCCCGGAGCGAAGACGATGCTCGCGGTGTCCGAGCCTGACGCGTTCCTCACGCTCGGCGCCGATCTCCAGAGCATCGACGAGCCCGGGTTTGCCGCGCCGGGCGGCAAGTTCCCGTTCTTCTCCGGGCCGAAGGCCAAGGTCCGCGCCCTGCGCGACGCCGGCTTCGACCACCTCATCGTCTCGGTGGGGCCCACGTACCGCTGTTTCGAGCGCGCCCGCATGGAGATGTTCCTGAACGACCCCGTTCTCGGCCTGCGGCTGCAGGCTCCGTACGTGCTGGACTTCGTCGACGACATCGACCGGTTGGCGCACCGGTACCCGCAAGCGACGCAGACGGTCGACAGCTACTACGTCATCGACTTGCGCGCCGTTCCGGGAACAGCACCGAGACGGGCCGAATCCTGACCCCCGTAGGCTCTGGGGACTCTGTGGAAGGGACGAAGAACGCTCATCCCGCCGGCTCCTGGTTCGTCGTGGGCGGAGCCGGCTTCATCGGCAGTCATCTCGTGGACCGGCTGCTGGCGTCGACCGGGGTGGACCGGGTCCGGGTGTACGACAACTTCTCGTCCGGGCGTGAGTGGCATCTGGCGCCGCACGCGCGTGATCGCCGGCTGACCACGATTCGCGGCGACGCGAGCGACGTCTCCGCGTTGCAGGACGCCATGGCGGGACACGACGTCGTCGTGCACCTCGCTTCGAACCCCGACATCGCGAAGGCCATGACCGAGCCGCGGGTCGACTTCGACGACGGGACCAAGCTCACGTTCAACGTCCTCGAGGCCATGCGGAGCGCGGGGCCTCGACGGATCCTCTACGCCTCGGGCAGCGGAGTCTACGGCGACGTCGGCGATCTCGAGGTCGACGAGGACCACGGCCCGCTCGTCCCGGTCTCGACGTACGGGGCCAGCAAGCTCGCCGGGGAGGCGATGATCGCTGCCTATTGCGCGATGTTCGACATGTCGGGACGAGCGTTCCGCTTCGGCAACGTCGTCGGCGCGCGCCAGACGCACGGCGTCGGCTTCGACTTCCTCGGAAAGCTGATCGAAGACCCGCGGCGACTCGAGATCCTCGGAGACGGGAACCAGAGCAAGTCGTACATCCACATCGACGACGTGCTGGACGCGATGCTTCTCGCCGGCGAGGCGACGCAGGCGCCCTACCGCGTCTACAACGTCGCGACCGGCGATTACATCACGGTGCGCGAGATCGCCGACCTGGCGGTGGAATGCGCGGGCCTCGACCGCGACGAGGTCGAGTACGAGTTCGCCGGAGGCGACCGCGGATGGAAGGGAGACGTGCCCGTCGTCCGGTTGAACACCGAGCGCATCCGGGACCTGGGCTGGAGATGCCGCCGGACGAGCGATGCGGCGGTGCGCGCGGCCTTGGGGCATATGCTGGCCGAGTCCGATCGACTGTTCGGTAACAAGCACGGCTGAACGTCACGACGAACGACTGACCCGCACGCCCATTGCCACCCGGGAGACGTGTCGATGGTCCCGAACGACCTCGCCGTCAAGCTCTTCGCCGACGGGGCGGACCGCGACGGCATCCTGCACCTGTCGGCGAACCCGCTGATCAAGGGGTTCACGACGAACCCGACCCTCATGAGGAAGGCGGGGGTCGAGGACTACGAGTGGTTCGCACGCGACATTCTCCAAGCCGTGCCCGACCGACCGTTCTCGTTCGAGGTGTTCGCCGACGATCACAAGGAGATGGAGCGCCAGGCGCTGAAGATCGCGGCGTGGGGCGACAACGTGTACGTCAAGATCCCCGTCACGAACACGCGGGGCGAGGCGACCGGGCAGCTCCTCCGACGACTGTGCGGCTCGGGCGTGAAGGTGAACGTCACGGCGCTCATGACGAGCCGGCAGGTCGCCGAGGTGGCGCGGTCCCTCGAGGACGCGCCGTCGGCGTTCGTCTCGGTGTTCGCAGGCCGAGTTGCCGACAGTGGGCTAGACCCGGTGCCGATCATGCGCGAGTCACTCGATGCCCTGCGCCATCTCCCCCGCGTCGAGCTGATCTGGGCGAGCCCGCGAGAGCTGCTGAACATCGTCCAGGCGCACGAGATCGGGTGCGACGTCATCACGTTGACGCACGACCTGCTCGACAAGCTCGCGAGCCTCGGCAAGGACCTCCACGAGTTCTCGCTGGAGACCGTCCGCATGTTCCATCGCGACGCCGGGACCGCGGGATACTCGCTCTAGCGGGCGCAGCCGGTCCGCACGGTAGGGTCCTTCGCCGCTTGGAGGTCAACTCGATGTCAGCTCGATGAAGACGCCGCGCACGTGCATCCTCGGCGCCGGCGTGAGCGGCCTGAGCCTCGCCTTGTTGCTCGACGGCGACGTCGAGATCTTCGAGGCCGGGCCCGATGTCGGTGGTCATGCCCGGTCGATCGTGGAAGACGGATGGACCTTCGATCGCGGTCCCCACATCATGTTCTCGAAGCGTGCGGACGTGCTCGAGTTCATGATCCGCAGCCTGCGCGGCAACGTCCACGCCTCACGACGCAACAGCAAGGTCTGCATCGACGGTCACTTCGCGAAGTATCCGATCGAGAACGACCTTGCGGCACTTCCGACCGACCTCCGCAACCGGTGTCTCCTGGACTTCCTCTTCAACGAGCACGGAGATTCGATCGCCGAGCCGCGAAACCTGCACGAGTGGTTCCTGAAGACCTTCGGCGCCGGCCTCACGGACGCCTATTTCGTTCCCTACAACGAGAAGGTCTGGAAGGTGCCGATCGCCGATCTGTCGATGACGTGGTCCGAGCGGATCCCGCAGCCGCCGCCGATCGACGTCGTCCGCGGCGCCCTAGGGATCGACACCGAGGGCTACGTGCACCAGCTCCACTTCCACTACCCGCGCCGCGGCGGCTACCAGGCGATCCCGCGCGCATTCGGCGATCTCCTGCCGGCGAACCGCATCCACTGCTCCGCCCCGGTCGAGGGGATCGTCCCGACGCCCGACGGGGTTCGGGTTCGGGCACGGGGTGAGGAGCATTCGTTCGACCGCGTGGTCTCGACGGCGCCGCTCCCGATCCTCCTGCAGCTCCTCGACGACGTGCCGGCGCAGGTTCGCGATGCGGTGGCGGCGTTGCGGGTCCATCCGATGCTCGTGATCAGCCTCGGGTTCCGCGGCGTGGACCCGCACCAGTTCTCGTCCGTGTACTTCCCGACCGGCGACTTCCTCGTCAACCGCATCAGCTCGCCTTGCACGTTCTCGCCCGAGAACGGACCGTCCGGCTGCTACAGCATCCAAGCCGAGATCACCTCGACGCCCGGCGGGTCCGAGCTCGCGATGAGCGACGAGACGGTCGTCGAGCACGTCGTCGCCGGGCTGCGACTCAATCGGGTGCTCCGACCGGACGAGGAGCCGATCTACTCGCGCGTCGACCGGTACGAGTACGCGTACGTCGTCTACGAGCAGGGATACGAACGGCACCTGGCACTCGTCCGGGAGTGGCTCGAGGATCGGGGGATCTACCCGCACGGGCGGTTCGGCGCCTTCGAGTACCTGAACGTCGACGGCTGCGTGATCCGGTCCATCGAGCTCGCCGAGCGTCTGAACGGCCGTCCCACGTCGATCGGTGAGATCGACATCGCCGACGACGAGAGTGTCGCGGCCTCGCCGTCCGCTCGATGAGTGCTCCCGGCGCCGGCCGGTCTTCCTCCTTCGCGGACGCCTCCGTCGTCATGATCGCCCGGAACGAGGAGGCCGCGATCGCTCGGGTCGTGGACGACGTCCGGCACGCCGTCCCGGAGGCCGAGGTGGTCGTCGTCGACGGCTCGTCCGACCGGACCCCGCAGATCGCAGCCGAACACGGCGCGCGCGTCGTTCGGGAGCCCGGCGGCGGGCCGGCGAGCGCGCTCCTGGCCGCCCTCCGCGCCGGCGATCAGCCGATCGTGGCGACGGTCGACGCCGACAACACGTATCCGCCCGAGCTCCTGCCTCCGCTCATCGAGCTCGCCCGCTCCGGCTTCGACGTCGTCGGCACGGACCGGCTCGGCTTCGGCCGCCCGTCCGCGATGCCGCCCTCCAACTACGTCGCCAACCGGCTGTTCGGTGCGATCGCGTCGACGCGAGCTCGCCGCCGCGTGCGCGACGTGCACAGCGGGATGCGCGCCTACCGGCGGGAGGTGATCGAGAGGTTCCGATGGGACACGAAGGGGCTCGCGCTCCCCGTCGACCTGTTGCTGTGGCCGGTGGTCGCCGGGCTGCGCGTCACCGAGGTCCCGATCGAGTATCGGGAGCGCATCGGGACCACGACGCTGGTCCGTCTCCCGGGATCGCTCTGGACGCTCCGCCGCCTGCTGCGACCCTTCCCCGACGGATGGCAGTCGGACGCCCGCGGCCCGATCGGTCGATGAACGGCATCGGATACGGTCCGGGGGTGCCCGTGCTCCGCTCCGTCCCGAGCGAGGGACAGCCCCGCAAGCTCGAGCTCGGGTGCGGGGAGCGCCCCACCCCCGGATACCTCCACAACGACAAGAACGCCTTCCCGGGCGTCGACCTCGTCGGCAACCCGTGGGAGCTCGACCTCGAGAGCGACTCCCTCGACGAGGTCCTGGCCCTCGGCGTCGTCGAGCACCTCACGTACCGCGAGGCGCGGGACACGTTCGAGAACGTCCATCGCATCCTCGATCACGGCGGCGTCTTCGTGTTCGACGTCCCCGACCTGCCGGTGTGGTGCGGGTACATCGTCGACTACTTCGACGGGAAGCCGACGCCGTTTCCCATTCAGCACCTCCTCGCGACGCTCTACGGCTGGCAGCGCTGGAGCGGCGACGAGCATCACTCCGGGTGGTACAAGGAGCTCGTCGAGGAAGAGCTCGTCAGAGTCGGGTTCTCCGCGCTCGAGTACGGCGTCGACAACTTCCTCGAGCGCGGGCACGTACGCAACCGGATGCTCCGACCCGCCGACGCGCACATCTACTGCGTCGCCCACAAGGAGCGACACGCGTAGCGCCTAGTGCGCCTCGGCTGACTACCGGCCGTAGGCGGCCTCGACGACCCGGAAGGCGGCGATCGCGTCGTCGAGATCGGCGCCCCGGGCGGGGCGCCCGGCGAGGTCGGCGAGCACGTCGTCGAGCTCGGCGGCCCACGAGCCGTCGGGTTGCGGCCACTCCCAGGACGCCGTCACCGGCGGTCCCATCTCCGGGAGCATCTCGTAGCGCGTGAGACGCTCGACGCCGTAGCTGCCGCCGAGTCCCGAGACCTCGAGCTTGGCGCCGCGCATGGTGACCTCGAGCGAGAAGAGGTTCTTCCACTCCGTCCACGACGCGTGGAGCCAGGCGAACGCACCCGACCCGGTGCGCAGCGCGAGGTACGCGTTGTCCTCGACGTCGACGGGCCAGAAGTCGGTGCGGAGCTCGGAGAACACGAGCTCCACGTCACCGGTCAGGTGGCGGACGAGGTCGACGAGGTGCAGGCCCTGGTCGACGAGCTCGCCGCCGCCGGCGACCTCCCGCTGCGCCCGCCATTCGCGCTCGTAGCCGACGCGGCCGCCGTGGCCGTACCGAGCGCGGATGCCGAAGACCGGGCCGTACCGGCCCGATCCCACGTCGTCCTTCACGCGTAGGACGGCCGGGTGGAAGCGGTGGTTGAAGCCGACGCGCACGCGCCGGCCGGCGGCATCGGCCGCGTCGCGCAGCTCGAGCAGCGCGGGCAACGAATCGCCGCCGGGCTTCTCGACGAGCACGTCACGACCGCGTTGGAGGGCGGCGGTGGCGATCGGCGCCAGCCGGCCGTGCGGGGTGGCAACGATCACGAGCGACACGGCCGAGTCGTCGATGGCGGCCTCGACTGAATCGGCGGTGGTCGCGCCGGGTCTGGCATCGGCTACGGCGCGCGCTCGCTCGGGGACGGGATCGAACACGGTCCTCAGGTCCGAGCCGGCCGGGAGGGCGGCGGCGCGCTTCGCGCCGACGAGACCGGCGCCGACGATCGCGACCCCGCGCGTCACCGCGGGTTCTCGGTGTACAGCTCGTCGTCGATCCGCCGCAGCGTCAAGCCGGACGAGCCGACGAGCTGGTCCCGCCGCGCCACGAGGTCTTCGACGCGGTCCCAGCGCGCGCTGAGGAGCTTCCCGGTCAACCAGGACGACTCGTCGGCGAGCAGGAAGTCGATCAACTCGAAGAACGGGTCGAAGCACGCGGGTGCGTCGTGGGCGCTCACGGCTTCGTGCAGCTCCGCCCCGGCGACCTCGGGACCGGCGCGCCGCACGTCGTCGAGGAACGTCGTCGGCGCCGGGCCGGGGGCGACGGCGTTGATCGTGATGCGGTCGTCGCCGAGCTCGGGCGCGAGGACTTCGGTGAGCACGTCGACGGCGGCCTTGCTCGCCGTGTAGGCGCTCACTCGAAGCTGCGGTGCCGGCCCACCGATCCCGCCCCCCGAGAGGTTGACGACGCGCCCGCCGCCGGCGGCGCGCAGGAGCGGCACGAACGCCCGTGTGATGGCGACGACGCCGCCGACGTCAACGGCCACGGTGTGCATCCACTGGTCGACGTCGACGGTGTCGATCGGGCCCACGGGGCCGAGCACGGCGGCGTTGTTCACCACACCCCACACCCGCCCGTGCAGCTCGGCGACCCGGGCGGCGAAGGCGTCGACGGCGGCCGTGTCGCTCACGTCGACCGTGTGCGCGGAGGCGCGTCCCCCGGCCCGCTCGATCTCGGCGACGGCATCGTCGAGCTCGGCGGCGGTGCGCGCGCACATCGCCACCTCGTACCCCGTCGCGGCCAGGTGGACGGCGAGCGCGCGGCCGAGGCCGCGACCGGCGCCGGTGATCACGCAGGCGCGTCCCATTCGGCGACTCACCGCGCCGCGGAAGGGCCGCGCGCCGGTTGGTGCTCCAGCAGGAAGTCGACCGTGCGCTCGACCGCCTCCCGGATCCCGTAGCGCGGGCGCCACCCGGTCGCCTCGATGCGCGTCGTGTCGAGGAAGATGAACGGGTTGTCCCCGACCCAGCCCCGCTGCCCACCGGAATACGTCCGCCGGGGCGAGACGCCGAGGCGCTCACAGATCCAGTCGGCGGAGTCGTCGACGGTGCAGTAGTCGCGAACACCGAGGTTGAAGACCTCGAACCCGTGTGCGCGGCCGAGCCGGCCGACGACGGCGGCGACGCAGTCCGTCACCTCGAGGTAGCTCTTGCGCTGCGTGCCGTCGCCGAGGATGTGGAGGTGATCGGGGTGATCGACCAGCTGATCGACGAAGTCGCGCACGTGGCCGTGCCAGTACGCGCGGCCCAGGATCGATACGAACCGGTAGACGGTGGCGTTCACGCCGAAGCCTTCGGCGTAGGCGGCGATGAATCCTTCGCAGCCAAGCTTGGACGCGCCGTAGAGCGACGTCTGGATGGGGAAGGGCGCGTCCTCGGGCGTGGGGATGACCTCGGACTCCCCGTAGATTGAGCCGGTCGACGAGAACACGAGCTGAGTGACACCGGCCTGACGGACCGCCTCGAGGACGTTGTGGGTGCCGATCAGGTTCTGCTCGAGATCGCTTCGCGGCTGCTCCAGCCCGAACCGCACGTCCGCGTTTGCCGCCAGATGGACCACGGCGTCGGCACCCTCGAAGACGTCCGGGAGCCCGGCCGCTTCCGTCACGATGTCGCGCACCACGAGCGATGCCCGTCGACCGTCGAGGAGGTCCTCGATGCGCTCGCGACGGCCGGTGACGAGGTTGTCGACGGAGACGACGTCGTCCCCGCGGCCCACGAGGGCGCGCACGAGGTTCGAGCCGATGAACCCGGCCCCGCCGGTGACGACGATCCTCATGGAGCGGCTGCGGACGCCTCGATCGCGGCGACGCACTCGGCCACGTCGGCCCCCACGGCATCGGCGTGCAAGCCGGGCGGTGGATGCCCTTGCGACGTGGGGCTCCAGCTGTAGTCCCGCTCGAGCAGCACCGTACGCACCCCCGCCGCCCGCCCGGCGGCGATGTCGACCCAGCGGTCGCCGATCAGCCAGCTCGCGGCGAGGTCGAGCGCGTGGTCGCGTGCGGCGTCGAGGAGCAGTCCCGGCCGTGGCTTCCGGCACGAGCACGCGTCACCGTCGTGGACGCAGGTGTACACGGCGTCGATCGGAAGGGCGTCGCCGACGTACTCGTTGATCGCGTCGACGGTCTCCCGCGTGGTCGTGCCGCGGGCGACGTCGGGCTGGTTCGTGATCACGACGAGAACGTACCCATCGGCGCGCAGCGAGTTCAGCGCCTCGTCGACGCCGTCGGGAATGACCACGTCCGCGACCGATGCGGGCGGCACCGGCTGCCCCCGGCGCCCGCGCGCCTCGACAATGACGCCGTCACGGTCGAGGAAGACCGCGGAATGCAGCACGTCGTCCGATCCGTTCCTGGAGGCGCTCCCAGAGCCGGGTGTCGAGCGCCCACCGCGCTGTCTCGTGCCACGCGGACTCCGTCCCGATGTCGTGGAAGGGCTCGCGCACCACGAACGCGGCGAGCCGTCGTTCCCCGACCGCTGCGCCGAGCACGTCGGTGAGATCGAAGGCTGCCGCGGCGTCTCGGTGGGCAAAGGCGGCGCGGCGGAGCAGGAGCATCCCGTAGTCGATGTACGCGTGCGAACCGGGCGCCGCGTCCTTCTCGTAGGCGGTCACGATCAGCTCGGCGTCGATCGACACGTTGCTCACCCCCCGGCGGTCCTCGTTGCGCAGCACGGTCATCACTCCCTCGAGCCCCGCATGGCCGGTGAGGCGCTGCTGGGCGGGATCGAGGTCGACGTCGAGGAGCGTGTCGCCGTATGTGACCCAGAACGGGTCGGGCAGGAGATCCAGGGCGCGCCGGATCGCGCCGCCCGTCCCGAGGAGGTGCGGGCCGTCCTCGACGACCCGGACGGGGACGCGGGCGGGGCCCTCGGCCTCGACGTGGGTGCGGAGCGCGTCCGTGCCGAAGCCCGTGAGCAGGACGATCTCGTCGGCGCCGGCCGCCGCGAGCTCGGCAAGCTTGAAGTCGATGAAGGGCCG
>Ga0126369_10003594_pt1 | contig 11201 bp, 13 predicted proteins | sample PanSoiMetaPlot_1_FD_109646 | JGI IMG/M metagenome (GOLD analysis project Ga0126369, IMG submission 109646) | Tropical forest soil microbial communities from Panama - MetaG Plot_1 | ecosystem: Environmental > Terrestrial > Soil > Tropical forest > Bulk soil | place: Panama | collected 2016-02-17
GATCACGACATACATCACGTCACCGGGCTGACCTTCTTTGAAGATGATCTGTCCTGCCGAGAAAATTTTGAAGTCGGTCGTGTTCCTAAAGAGCTTGATTACCGGGATTATTGGTTGCATAGGTGTGCCCTCTTTGGTTAGCTGGGCCGAGCGGGACCGAGTTACTATCCTCGGCGATTGTTACGAGAACATTTACAGAGTGTTACGGAACGGTTATTTCTGCTCAAGGAGCATTCGGACTCGCCCCTCCTGAATGCCGCAGGGCCTTATGAGCTTGTGGCAAACGTTTCCCTAAGACTGCCCGAACTACAGCCAGGTTGCGTGTCCCAATCGAGTAGCGTTTAATAGCGCGGCTGAAGCGGAAGAAGCAGGGTATCCAGTGGCGAGGAATGGCTCATAAAACGACTCTGAAACAAAGGATCGGGCAAGCAGAGAGTGGATCACAAGGCTATCTTCCTAATCAGCTAGCTGGTCTCGCTCTGTCGCTCCACCGGCCCGGTCGCGTCACCAACCCCAGAGTAGACACTGCGCAAATCAGAGCGAAGAAAACCAGGCAGCCCAGAAGTAGAACCGCTCCCTTGATTTCCGCCATCATCTCTGCATCACACCCCCATCCCTAGATATTGAATTTGTCCCGCCCTCACGTCGTATAGAGCCATCATACCAAAGCTCCAAGAATGGTGGGTGGAGACCTCTCCCAGGAGGGGAAGAGAACTTATCTGGTCAGCGAGGGGGCGCCCACCGCCAGAGCCTCCACCCGGTTCCATTCCGAGAGCCAGGGGCACACTGATCTAGGAGGCGAGAGAGCGTACGGATGCCATTCCATACGCCGACACGACAGACTCCATACGCAGGTTAGGGAAGGCGCAAGCTGGTCGTAAATCCTGATGAACTATCTTGGATCAGACGCAAGTGGTCCGACTGGCTCAGGTGAGCCACTTCGAGAAACACATCGGTCCAGTGGAGGTCCGGCAACCGGAGCGTGACCTTCTTCAACGTACAGTGAGGATTCGCCCTCACCACTTCCAGAATCCGATCCCCGATGGTGGCTTCTTGCAGCATACGCTCCTCCTTGCTCTAACAGGAGCCTTTGAACGTGTAACTTTGCTAACAACTCACACATGATCGTCCCTAGGCTAGACCTTCTGTGTTAACCGCACGTAGATTCTTTGTAAAATCTGTGAAAAGATTTCGGCCCTTTCATTGCTTGATCCAGGCAGCCAATGCCAATACCCGTACTTTCCTCTTGTAATCAATATCCGTCCTAAATCGCTCCCTCGGATGGAATCAGTGATTCTGCGAGTCTTTTTAGGGCCTCTGTAACCGCTTGGGTCCCAGGTACCCGTCCCCGTATATGAACGGTTGGATCAAGCCTACCCTGACCTCGCCCCTTTAAACGCGTCCAGATCCTCTGTGAGGGTCAAGCGCGCCTGGCCGGGGTTACTGCGATTAGCTTGAGAGCCGATCGGCCAGCCCGCCAAGGTGTTCGTCGAACGCACCGTCGAGGATTAAATACGTAGGAAAGTAGGGGCCATGGCCCCGCAGGAAGCTCGCATTCGCCCGCTTCGCCGCCTCCACCGCTGGAAGATCAACGAAGCACACCTCGATCCGAAACCCCCGTGCCTTGAGTGCTTCACACATCCGCGTGAGGTTCTCCTGGTCATACCCGAGTGATTCCAGGATAAAGCTCGCTCGCCGCGCCACGAGATCCAGCACGAGCGCCTGGAGGAGATCGAGGGCTTCCAAGTAGACAGCCAACGCAGTCTCTGGGGTGTACTCTGGCAAGCACCGCATGATGCGTTCAAGGCTGACGATCGTGAACTGATCGGTGTCCGGCATGTGGCGAATCAAGGTGCTTCTGCCACTCCCCCGGTGCCCGATCACCAGTCGAACGATCGGCTGCCCCAGGTCACCACGAAGCGACTGCGGATTTCTCAACCCCTCGATGATTGTCTGATGGAATTGCTGACGTTTCGGGATGTAGTGCCCCGCTTGCTGATACCATTCCTTGGTCGGGACCGCAGCTTCCAGCGCCCGTTCCGCTTCCTGAACCCTCGGGTGTTGCTCATGGTCCCAGATCACCTTCGCCCGCTCGAGCATCTCATCGCCTTCGTTGGGCATACGGACCTCCTTCTGTTGTGACGCATGGGACAGACTCCGACCCAGGTGGTCGGCTGGACGCTGTCGATATGGGATGGGAGATTGGACGGGAAACTGAATAACCAGTTTTTAGTTAACGCCCATTCATCGCAAATCAACAGGAGGGGTAAAAAAACAGTGTCAGCAGCGTTGGGACAGACCGTGATGGAGGAGACCCGGTGAGGCCATCGTGAGATTATCGGATTACGCGGGACTGTGCCTCCAACCTTCTGTGTTGAGCCCGCGTGTCGAGCGGATCGGAACACGCATCCGTTGGGCCTTTGGAATAATCCTCAAGGTATTTCACGGTGCCTGTCTTGGGCTCCACAAAGGTAATTCTGACGTTGTAGTCGGTTAGTTTCTTATCCGGCCCGGGCATCTCTACAGCCTGGAGACGGGGATGCACGAAGGGGGCCGCGGCTTTCGCGGCTTCAAACCGATATTCCATCCACAGTTTATACCGAGCGATAAAGGCCAGGATATTTTCTCCGGCTACTCTCACGGGCTCCGGTTGCCGCATGAAACTCATCAGGACGTCGAGCGGACTTTCCCCGGACAGCAGCACTTTCTCGCGCATGACCTTCGTCAACTTGCCGTGGGAGCCTTTCTTGCGGCCAGCCCCTATCCGCTTCCCGCCATGCTGGCTGGTGATTAATTTTGATTCTTTTTCAAGTTCCTGTGTCATGCGCGTTGAGCTTTTTGACTGGGTACAAACCTGGCGAGCCGCTCAGTGTAGACACCCTGTTTCCGGTTCTACTCATCGACCTGACACCGCCACGCGGGAGAGGCGGCCTCCCCTACTAACAGAGCGTGTTCTTCGTTGAGTCGTCGTCCCTCGGCGGCCAATTCGCGGTACTCCTCGGCATAAACCTCAAGGGCCTTCTGAACGGTAGCCCACAAGGGGACATGCTGGCCTCTGGCAATCCGGCTCATCGTCTCGATCAGGGATGTGCTGATCCACGCCTCCAGACGACGGCGTTGTTGCTCGTGGAGCTTGGTTCGGTGCTTTCGGACACGGTCCTTGGGACTCATGGCCTCTCTCACGTCACTCGTTTGCTCGCCAGGGAAGCAGCCTCCCTGAGCCAAGCGCGATTCAGTGACAGGTTCAGGTTTTGTCAGGTGCTCGTAACCGGAAACATCTTTCTCGCACATGTCCATACCCCCGCTCCTCAGGATTCTCCATGACTGCTGACAAATATCACCTGTGGCAGTGGGGTGAACGCACATTGAGCGGTTCGAGGTTCAGTGTGCGTCTGCATCGTTCCCTTGGCCTTTCCCTTCATCACCCTGCGAAGTCCTCTCAGAAATGCGTGTCATGCGTTTGGGAGCGTGTTGCGTTGAGGGTCCCTCCCTCCAATACCAAAGGGGCCACTTGGACCAGCGCACCACAATCGGCCGAATTGGTGCCAACGTGGTGCCAAACTGCCCTGATCCACGCTGACTCACGAGCCTCTGTCCTCATGGTTTATCCTTCTCTGATTGTGTCGATTGATCATCGTGGGTGTTCTCAGGTAGGGTTTCGGTCTGATTGAGTATCAAACTGGAGGAGTGTAGATGCAGAGCGATGAACAGGAGATACGAGCGCTCGTTTCGACGTGGATTGCTGCCACGAAGGCGGGCGAAGTCGAGAAGGTCTTATCGCTGATGTCCGATGACGTAGTCTTTCTCATGCCAGGCCAGCCTGTCATGCGCAAAGCCGGCTTTGCTGCTGCGGCACGGGCTCAAGCGGGCAAAGGCGCTCCCAAGTTTGATGGCACGAGTGAGATTCAAGAGATCAAGATTCTCGGCGACTGGGCCTTTCTATGGACTAAGCTGACGGTTGTGGTTAGCCCATCCGGTGGCGCTCAACCCAGAAGACATGCAGGGCACACACTGTCCATTCTCAAAAAAGAAAACGGGAAATGGGTGTTGGCTCGTGATGCCAACATGCTGACTCCCGTCTAACACACCATAACCCAACTATTTATAGGAACCGTCGCGTGAGGCCAGAACTCCGCCTGGGTCAAGGCGCGTTTCTGCGCGCTGGGGCTGGGCGGGTGAGAAGGGTGGCTCTTTCAAGAGCCCGCGAGGACTATGAGCCAGAACGAGGAGGGGTCACATCCTCGTATGCTCTGATCACATCAGAAATAGAGAGCACACCGATGATCGTGCGATCGGCTGTCACTGCGAGGTGTCGGATCCCTTCTTTCTTCATCAGCATAATGGCTTCAGTCAAGGGTTCGGTTTCTTCGATCGTGATGACCGGCTTGCTCATGCACGACATGACGGTGGTTGTGTTGGGATCGAGGCCTTTTGCGACAGCCTTTCGACTGAGGTCGGAGTCGGTGACGATCCCAATGTAGCGCGAGCCGTCGTCCACGATCAGCGATCCGACTTTCCATTTCTGCAATAATTGTCCCGCTTCCTTAATTGAGGCCGCGCGATGGATGCTGCGCACATCGTGGGACATGTAATCTTCCACGGTCCGCTTACGCAACGCTTGACCATCGCCATCGGGTTGCCTGACGGATTGGAGGCGATAGCGCATTTCCAAGTCCGCGAGACAGCTCTCGAGGACTTGACGGCGCTGATGCAGACTTTCCCGCTCCACGTCGTGAGTTCCGCTCTCCTGGGCCTCCTCCGGCAAGATAGCGGCTTCACCGTTCTTGGCATAGTAGTAGGCTTCCAACTCATCCGATGCCTGGCCGTAAACCTGACTGATCAGCTCTTCGACTGCCTCATCGAATTCTTCTAGAGTGGTGGCAGGACGCTTTCGTGAAAGGAAGGGCTGGAAGAGCGCAAGATGCTTTCGAAACCGCGCGAGATACCGTTGAAGGATATCTCGCCGCATCAGCCCAGTCCTGGTTCGTCGGGGCATAGACTCCTCATCTCCATCGTCGGCACAGGAGAATAACGCAATCACCCTCGCCGGCTCAAGGGGAGACAGAGCCGCGAGCGACAAGGCACGCCAACAGGTCCCGCTTGTTATCCGCCGCCACGTTTCCCCTGCATTTCCTTCTCATAGAACTGGACCATATCGGCAATCTCTTCTTTGGTCATGCCCTTCTCTACCCACTTGTGTCCCTCATTGCGAAGCAGCTCTTCGGCCACTTCGGGCGACAACTCGCGCACTAATGGCAGGAACTTGGTGTAGAAACTCTTGGCGACCTCGTAAAAGCCCTGCCAGTGGACATAGTCAGGAGCTACTTTGGAGAGCCCGTGTCTGGCTCGTCGGCCCTCGTGGTGCCAGAGCTCGTAGAACACCCATTCGATCTTTTCATCGTACGGGGTTGGAGTGATCTTCTTCATAGCCAGCAGTTTGTCCATCGCCGCTTTCGCCGGCTTGCCGAATTTGTTGTTGTACAAGTTGATACCTTGGTCCATCGATGTGAAGAACCGGTCCACGATCTGCTCACTGTGACAGGAGGAGCAGACTTGTCTCATGGCTTTGCGCCGGTCCTCGTAATTCTCCAGTCTCGTTGAGATGACCGGACGGAGGGTCCAACTAATGCGGTCTCCCACGTCATGGGTGACTTCCTGTGTCATGGTCGCGCTCATATGGCATGTGGCGCAGGTTGGATAGAGATAATCCTTCCCGGGATGCCACTTTTCTGACGGGTCGGTGAGCTTCATCTTTTCCTTGTTCGCCTCGAACATGACGCCGTGTTTACTTTCATAGTAGGCCTCGATTTGCGGATGATCCGGCCCCATATGACAGCGACCACAACTCTCCGGTTGGCGCGCCTGGGCGATCGAAAAACTGTGGCGAGCATGACATGCTGAGCAGGTGCCTTTGGACCCGTCGGGATTCACTCGACCAATACCGGAATTCGGCCAAGTGGCTGGATGGAGCTTTCCTTTTTCCATGACCTTAATGATGCTCCCATGACAGCCCGCGCACCCAGTTGTTACGATTTCCGGCCCTTCCACGACATTGCCGAGGAAGTTGTCGAGGGAGCCGGTGAACTGCGCGCCCTTGGCATGATGAGATTTGGCAAATTCCTTTGCCTCCCTGTCGTGGCAGCGCATGCAATCTTTCGGCGTGACCAACGTGGAGATGAGGAACCCTTCATGGTCGTAGGCATCCGTGTCTCCTTTCTCAGCCCGGTGACATTCGACACATCCAATGCCTTTCGGCGCATGGCGACTGGTTTTCCAGTCGTTGATCCCGCCGACCCCGACATCCTTGGCCATATGGCAATCGATACACTTCTTGTTCTCGGCCGAGACGAACGGCCGGAGGCCCCCACCGCGCCGCTCTTCGACTTGGACGTATCCGACTCCCGTCAGGGCCAAGAACAAAATCAGGCACAGCCCGCCGATCGTGTAGCGGATAAAATTCTTCTTGCCGTTGCTCAATCGAGCTGGTTCGTCGTCATGGCCACTGTGCGCTGTATTAGGCTGGTCCATATTGGCCTCCTTAGGAAATGGCTACATCTGCGTATCTAAGTACATGAGGATAGCCATCGCCATGACAGCGACAGCTGCGACAACTCCGTTGACGTATGCCATCGGCCACCCGCGTTCAGCCAGGACACGGTCAATAAACGGGTACACCACGAAGAGGCCCGCCCCCCCCATCAGGCTCCACAACGCCACCGGTCCCGGTAACAACGAGATCCACATGTAGGGCGCCGAGAAATACCACGGAGGTGAGACGTCCGACGCCACTTCCTGCGGATTCGCAGGCAGACCGAGCACCGGAGGAAAAATCATAACCAGGTCCACGATCAGCACCAGCAGCCCAATTGCAATCGCACCCATTTTCAGTGTGTGTTCCGGATAGAAGGGATGGAAATGGCGGCTACCTTCTACATCCACAAACCCCATGAGCCGCACGATTACGACATGACCGATCACCAGTCCGCCCAGCAACACGGGCAACAGTTTCGTGTGGAGATCGTAGAGCCTGAGCAACGTCACCCCGGACACCTCTTCGCCTCCTCGCAATAAATACAACAAGGGAGTGCCAATAACTGGGAGCGTGCCAATCATGTTGGTGACAACCGTCATGCCCCAATACGACACGTTGTCGAAGACCAGGGAGTACCCGGTAAACCCCATCGCAAACGTAACGAAGAGGACAATCGAACCGCTGACCCATTTCAATTCCCCGGGCGATTGATAGGCGCGGGTCAGAAACACACGAATCACATGGAAGAGCAAGAACAGGATCATAAGGTCCACCGACGTCTTGTGCAGTCCGCGCACAAACCAACCAAGATAGATCTCGTGGGTGATCTGATCGACGCTCTCGTACGCCTTCTCCAGTGAAGGCACATAGTAGAAGGTCAGCAGGAGGCCGGTCACGACCAGAATTCCGAACAGGGTGAGCGGAATCGCCCCCAGCGTGTAGGGCCACCACTCCAGGTGCTCAGGCAGATCCTTCTGGATGTAATCGATCCAGCTCTTTGATTTCCCAGCCTGTTCGGTTTGTGCTACTTGCGTGGTCATGGATCCCGTCTCATCATGCTGAGCGTTCAGTCTTTAGCCAGCAGCCATCAGTGCTTAACGAAAAGCTAAGGGCTGACCGCTGACTGCTACACGTTCTGAATATTTACATACAGCTGCTCTCCTCGCTTAATAATATTGAACCGATCGAGCGGCCGCGGAGGAGGACCGGCGATGTTCAAGCCGGTCTTGTCAAAGGTGCCCTGGTGACAGGGACAGACAAACTGCTCCCGCTCCTTGTTCCAGGAGACCAGACAGCCGAGGTCTGTGCACCTCCGAGAGAATGCGATGATTCCTTCATTGCTTCTCAGGACCAGAATCTTGTGGGTGCCGAGATCCATCGGCACCGCTTCACCTAACGGAATCTTTGATTCGGTGCCGATCAACACCGTCTCCGCTTGTCTGTCCTTCCGGTTCGGAACGAGGAACTGAAGGAACCGAAACCCCAGGGTCCCGATCCCGAAAAGGAGTCCGAATCCCATCACCGCCTGACTGAGAAAGCGGCGTCGGCCTGCATCATTGTGAACAACAGCCATGGTTTATCCCGTGTATCCTTTTTCTCCGTGTTGATCGAGGTCCAGCCCCATGACCTCCGCCTCTTCATCGACGCGTGATCGCACCACTATCATTAACGCTTTCGCCAGTACCCAGGTCATCGCCCCGGCCACAGCCCATGCGGCAAGAGTTGCGACCAGTTGAATGAAGAATTGATAGGGATAGCCGTAGAACAGCCCATCAGTTCCACCCGGATTGACCTCGGTTGACGCAAAGAGGCCCGTTGCAATCATGCCCCACGTCCCTCCGACCCCATGCATGCCGAAGACATCCAGCGAATCGTCATAGCCCAGAATGAGCTTGACGTAATTTACGACCATATAACAGAACCCTCCGGATCCGATCCCGATCACTACCGCCGAGAGAGGGCTGACGTAGCTTGCTGACGGGGCGATCGCCACCAGCCCAGCCACTGCCCCGCTCACAGTCCCCAAGGCTGTCGGCTTGTCCCGCTGAAGCCACTCGACCGCCATCCAAGTCAGCGCAGCCGCGACAGCCGACATCTGAATGGCGACAAACGCGCCCGTGACAGTCGCCATCGATGCCGCTGCGGATGCACCTGCAAATCCGAACCAGCCCACCCACATCAAGGCCGCCCCGCAGAACGAGAAGGGTAAGTGGTTCGGCATCATTTCGATCCGTCCATACCCTCTGCGTGGACCGATCACCATCGCCATCACCAACGCGCTCACACCAGCGCTGATATGGATGACCGCCCCGCCTGCGAAATCCAAGCTGCCCAGATTGGCCAACCATCCGCTTCCCCAGAACCATTGTGCTAACGGGATGTACACGGCAACGACCCAGAGCAATCCAAAGAGAAGGAAAAATGAGAAGCGAACGCGTTCCACGATCCCGCCGGCAACCAATGCCAACGCAATCGATGCCATCATTCCGTGATAGACGAGCAACAAAGGCCCTGTGCCCGCTGTTCGACCGACCTGATTGCTAAACTCGTGATCGAACGTCAGTCCATCGCCGAAGAGTCCCCACTCAATCGAGACAAGCGCTAGGGCGACGAACGGGAGGGCGATCGTATTCAGGACGTTCTTCTTCCGCACCATGCCACCGTAGAAGAGGGCGATGCCTGGCACGGTCAGCACCAGCAACGTCGTGGAAATCAGCAACCACAACGTTTGATCGGAAAGCTGCATCACGCGCTCGCTCCGGTCAGTGAGACTCGGTACTCACAGGGTGCAATCAGCTCAATGGCCACGTCGTGAGACCGGCTGAGATGATCGACCGCCAACAACACCTGTGCCCAACCCAAATCCGGAAGCGCGCACAGATTTTCGAGCGTCTGTGGACCCTTTTCGCGCAACACTTCCAAGAGTCGTCTCTCACTCGCCGACATAATGTTGTTCGCTTCCTGCAGCATGTTCATATAACCCTCCTCACGAGTAGGCCCGTTCGTTGTGTTGACTGATATCTAAACCCATTCGCTCCTCCTCCGGCAGAATGCGCAGTCCGACCAAGCGATCCACGAGCTTCAAGACGACGAATGTCCCGACTGCGGAGAAGAGCACCACGACGATCACTGTCAAGACCTGCGCCCCAAAGAAAGATGGATTGCCGAGCAGCAATCCGTCAGCCCCGCTGGGATTGACCGCCTTTGACGCCAGTACCCCGGTCAGGAGAATACCCACCACGCCGGAAACTCCGTGGATGCCGACCACGTCTAGAGAGTCGTCGTAGCCAAGCCGTCCCTTTTTCATGATCGCAAGGTAGGAGAGGCTTCCAGCGGCAAGCCCCACTAAGAGAGCGGAGGACGGACTGAGATAGCCTGCTCCGGGTGTGACCATGGCTAATCCGGCAACCGCACCGCTGGCAATGCCGAGGACAGTCGGCGCGCCGCGATGCCACCATTCGACCGCCATCCAGCTGAGAGCCGCTGTGACCGCAGCGGTGTGTGTAGCGACAAACGCCACCACAGCCGTTTCATTGGCGCCCAGGGCACTGCCCGCGTTAAATCCAAACCACCCGAACCAAAGGAATCCCGTCCCTAACAACACCATCGGCAGGTTATGCGGCGCCATATAATCCACCCCGTATCCCTGCCGGGCTCCCAAGACTAACGAACAGACCAGGGCGCTGATCCCGGAACTGATGTGTACGACTGCACCGCCGGCAAAGTCCAATGCTCCCAATCCCGCCAGCCAGCCACCGCCCCACAGCCAATGGGCGATCGGACAGTAGATGACGAGGGACCAGAGCGCAGAAAAAATCAGGAGCGCACCGAACTTCATCCTCTCGGCAAAGGCTCCGGTGATCAAGGCCGGGGTGATCGCCGCAAACATCATTTGAAAGACCATGAAGGCTTGGTGCGGGATCGTCGGACCATAGGTCACATGGGGAGCCAACCCCACTCCGCTCAATCCGACCCAGTCTAGGTTCCCAATGATACCTCTCACGTCCGGACCGAACGCCAGACTATAGCCGCCGAGAACCCACAGTAGGCTGACCAGACACAAGATCACAAAACTCTGCATGATTGTCCCGAGGACGTTCTTGCTCCGCACCAGGCCGCCGTAAAACAGGGCCAACCCGGGAACGGTCATGGCCAGCACCAGCGCAGACGAGGTCAACACCCAGGCTGTATCCGCACCGCTCATCGGAACTGCAGCTCCCACGGCCGTCTGGGCCGAACTCCACTCCGGCGCGATGACGTCCGCGCAGACGGCGAGAACAGCCATTTGCTCCCGACTTCCGATCCGTTTCCACATAGCAGACTCCGCTTTCTCAAGGCAGAACATTTGAACTCTACAAACAAAAAGGCGTCCGCCATACCGTGGTGACGGACGCCTTTGTCCGCGAGATTCTCTGCTACGCGGAAGAACTGAAGACGACATTGTCCCAGTTCAACCGACTACTGACTGGTAACCGCGCTAACTGCTCAACCTATCTCGGCTCGTCAGCCTCCCTTTCAAAACGTCTTGTACTCCAGCCTTATTCCGTTCAGCGTGAGCCTGCTCCGGGCCATCCCTTGCCTACCCTGCAACGCTTCCCCTACTTGTGAGACGGAGTCCAACCCTCATCACTGGAATACGGCAGGGCCTTCCCATCGAACACGATGCGGA
>Ga0126369_10003596_pt1 | contig 11197 bp, 9 predicted proteins | sample PanSoiMetaPlot_1_FD_109646 | JGI IMG/M metagenome (GOLD analysis project Ga0126369, IMG submission 109646) | Tropical forest soil microbial communities from Panama - MetaG Plot_1 | ecosystem: Environmental > Terrestrial > Soil > Tropical forest > Bulk soil | place: Panama | collected 2016-02-17
GCCACCAAGGCGGACCACGTGCCGGACGTCCAGCGCGACCACCTCGCCGCCTTGCTGCGCAACATGGCGGCGCTGCCGGCGCTCGATGTGGTCGGCGCCCACGCAGGCGTCGACGTGGCGGCGATCGCCTCGGTGATCTCGACCGAGGAGGACACCCAGGAGATCGACGGCCAGCGCGTGCAGGTCGTGGTGGGACGGCCGGTCGGCGGCAGGACCAAGGCGAAATTCTTCGTCGGCAACGTCCCGATCCGGCCGCCGCGGGCCGGCGCCTGGGGCCAGCCGTTCCTCAACATCCCGGTGTTCGAGCCGCCGGCGATCGACGTGCTGCCGATCGACGGCATTGCCCACATCAATCTCGATCTTGCGCTCGAGTACCTGATCGGAGACCGGCTCACATGAGCGACCCGGCCACCCCCGACGAGCCGCCGCGTCCGCGCGTCGTCATGATGGAGGCGTCCGACGAAGAGGCCCGGCCCGACTCCCTCGGCCCGCGGATCATCGCGACGGAGCAGACCGGACGCGTGGTTGTGGCCTCGCCCGCCGTACCGCGGCAGGTGCCTGCCGTTGTGGAGCGCACGCGGCGCGGCAGCCGCGCGGTCCGGCTCGGCATGGCGGGCATTGCGGCCGGGTTCGTCGGCTGGCTCGGCATCGACGCCTATCTGTGGGTCGCCTCGGTGTTCGAGCGCAGCGTCGCCCTCGGCTGGCTCGCCGCGGCGGCCGTCGCCGCCGGCGTCGGCGGGGCCGGCCTCGTGATCGGCCGCGAGCTGCGCGACTTCCTGGCGCTGCGCAATGTCGAGGTCGTCCAGCAACGCATCGCGGCAAAGTCCGAGGTGATGCGCCCGGCCGAGATGCAGGAGAGCATCCGCGGCGTGCTCGCCGCGATCCCGCGCGACCGCGAAAGCGTGGCCGCGATCGAGGCGTTCCAGCGCAAGGTGCAGCGCCATCACACCGGCGCGCAGCAGCTCGAGCTCGTCTCGGCGACCGTGCTGGCGACGTTCGACCGCCGTGCCGAGGCGATCGTGCGACGCGCCGCCACGCGCGCCTTCGCGATCAACGCGATCAGCCCGACCGCGCTGACCGACGCGCTGTTCTTCGCCGCCACCAGCATCCGCATGGTGCGCGAGATCGCCGCCTGCTACGGGCACCGCCCGACCGCGGCCGCGACGCTGCATCTGCTGCGCCGCCTGATGGTGGAGGCCGGCAAGCTCGGCGCGATCGATCTCGCGGCCGCAACCTTCACCCAGCATATCGCCGGCGCGGTGGTCGAGCGGGTGGCGACCAGCGCGGCCGAATCCATGTACGCGGCGCAGCGCACCGCGCGCCTCGGCCTCGCCACCATGCAGCTGTGCCGGCCGATTCCGTTCCAGCCGCAGGAGATCCCCGGCATCACGTCGTCGCTGATCGGGAACATGCTGCGCCGCGCGCCGCGCGGCCGCGACGACGAGGGGCCGACCTAGCGGCATCATGGCGGGGTTCGGGCGGTGGCTCCATGCGCGGCTTGGTGTTAGCCTTCCCGCATTGCTGAAGCTCCGCGCGTCCCGCGCTCACCGTCGCATGAGGATCCCATGCTCGATCGCCGTCGTGTCGTTCAAGGCGCCGTCGCCGCCGCCTCGCTCACCATTGCGCCGCGCGCTCTCGCGCAGATCAAGCCGCCCGTGAAGATCCGCTACAACGAGGTCGTGCGCTCGACGCTCTATACGCCGGCCTATGTGGCGATGACCAAGGGCTGGTTCACCGAGGCCGGCCTCGACCTGACGATGAGCACTGCGAACGGCGGCGACAAGTCGACCGCGGCGCTCGTCTCCGGCGCCGCCGACATCGCGTTGATCGGGCCGGAAAGCGCGATCTACGTGCAGACCAGCGACTCGCCCACCAAGGTGCGCATCTTCTGCGGTCTGACCTCGACCGACGGCTTCATGCTGCTCGGCCGCGACAAGGTCGACAAGTTCGACTGGAAGTCGCTCAAGGGCAAGGAGATCCTCGGCTTCCGGCCGGGCTCGACGCCGCTCCTCTTCCTCGAGGCGGCGCTGCGCAAGAACGGGATCGATCCGCAGGCCGACGTGAAGCTCATCAACAACATCGGCATTCCCGCGCGGGTCGGAGCATGGCTTTCCGGCCAGGGACAGTACGCCATCTTCATCGAGCCGGACGCCTCGCAGCTCGAGCTCGACGGCAAGGCGCATTTCCTCGCTTCGATCGGCGAGACGGTGGGCTTCGCCGACTACACCGCCTTCATGGCGACCGAGAAATACATCCACGACAATCCGGCGGTCATCCAGGCGTGGACCAATGCGATCGACAAGGGGATGAAATGGACGGCGTCGGCGCCTGCCGCCGAGATCGCCGCGATCCTCCAGCAGTACTTTCCGGGCGTGAACCCGAAGGCGCTCCTCGGCGCCGCCGAGCGCTATCAGCGGCTCAAGATCTGGAAGAACACTCCGGTGATCGAGCCCGCCGCAATGGAGAAGTTCCAGGACATCCTGGTGCAGGGCCACGTGCTCGAGCGGGCCAAGCGCGTCAAGTTCTCCGACCTCGTCCTCACCGAGTTCGCCGCCAAGGCGAAGTGATCCGTGCCTGACGAAGCCACAGGCACTGCCTACTCCCCTCCCCCTTGTGGGGATGGGTCGGGGGTGGGGGTCGCGCGATCGGACGCGGCGTCGACATTTTCCCCCGCCGCTACCCCCCTCCCCAACCCTCCCCCACAAGGGCCACAAGGGGGAAGGGAGCAGGCTGGATCCGTGGTGGGCTCTCGCTCCAACACCAGCGCCGTCCCACCCAAGCTCGAGCTGCGCGACGTCGCGCTGCGTTACTTCGGCCGCGAGGGCGAGACCGAGGCGCTGCGCGGCATCTCGCTCTCGATCGCGGCCGGCGAGTTCGTCGCCATCATCGGGCAGAGCGGCTGCGGCAAGAGCACGCTCTTGTCGCTCATCTCCGGGATCCTGCGGCCGACCGGCGGCGCCGTGCTGATCGACGGCCGGCCCGTCGCCGGCCCGAGCCGCAAGGTCGGCTACATGCTGCAGCAGGACTACCTGTTCGAGTGGCGCACGATCCTCGAGAACGCCGTGCTCGGCGCCGAGATCCAGGGGCTCGACATGGCGGCCGCGCGCCAGCGGGCAACGGCGCTGCTCACCCGCTACGGCCTCGGCCAGTTCCTCAACCACCGCCCGCGCCAGTTGTCCGGCGGCATGCGCCAGCGCGTCGCGCTCGCCCGCACGCTCGTCACCGAGCCCGACATCGTGCTGCTCGACGAGCCGTTCTCGGCGCTCGACTCGCAGACGCGGCTCGCGCTCGCCGACGAGGTCGCCGACATCCTGCGGCGCGAGCGCAAGACCGCGATCCTGGTGACGCACGACATCGGCGAGGCGATCGGCATGGCCGAGCGCGTGATCGTGCTCTCGCGCCGCCCCGGCCAGGTGAAGTCCGACCGGCCAATCCGTTTTGCGACGCCGAACGGCGCCCGCCTCTCGCCGCTCGCTGCGCGCGGCACGCCCGAGTTCAACGGCTATTTCAACACGCTGTGGCAGGAGCTCGAAGTCCATGTCGAAGGTTGAGGGCGCACCGCTCATTGGTCAGAGCTTGGCCCCGAGCGCCGAATATCTCGCCTGGCTGCGCGCCGAGCGGCGCGACCAGCTGACCGTACGCGGCGCCCAGCTCGCGCTGCTGCTTGTCTTCCTCGTGCTGTGGGAGGTGCTGCCGCGCGCGCAGATCATCAATCCACTGTTCACCAGCTATCCCTCGGCGCTGTGGCCGACGTTCGTCGAACTGCTGCAGGCGACGCCGCAGCAGGCCAGCATCCTGACCCACACCTGGTCGACCGTGCTGGCGACCGTCGTCGGCTTCACCGCCGCCATGGCGCTCGGCATCGCGATCGCCGCAGCGCTGTGGTGGTGGCAGGGCCTCTACCGCGTGCTCGATCCCTACCTCGTGGTCGCCAATGCGATGCCGAAGACCGCCTTCGTGCCGATCTTCTATCTCTGGCTCGGCGCCTCGCTGTCGATCTACGGCATGTCGCTGGCGATCTCGCTGTTCGTCACCGTGCTGATGATCTACAACGGCTTCCAGGGCACCGACCCCAACAAGGTCAAGCTCGCACAGACGTTCGGGGCGAGCAAGGCGCAGATCCTGACCAAGGTGGTGCTGCCCGGGAGCGTGCCGACCCTGATCGCGGCGCTCAAGGTGAACGTCGGCCTGTCGCTCGTCGGCGTCGTGGTTGGCGAATTCCAGTCCGCCAATCTCGGGCTCGGCTACCTCATCCAGTACGGCAGCCAGATCTTCAAGCTCAACATCGTGATGACGGCGATCACGATCCTCGCGATCGTGTCGTCCGTGATGTACCTGGCGATCTCCTGGCTGGAAGCCGCGGTGATGCGGCGAAGGTGACAGCCGTCCGCGCCGCTACGCAAAGACTTCCGGGATTGCCGCGCCGGCCGGGCCCATGCCGAATCGATTGGGGCCGTCGGTTCCGCGTTGGCACCCCCACACGATCATGAAGATCCACCCGATCAACGGGATGAACTCGATCAACAGGAACCATCCGCTCATATCGATGTCGTGCAGCCGCCGCACCGACACCGCAAGATTGGGCAGGAACAGGATCAACAACGCCAGCGTCGAGAACACGTTCGCAGAACCGCGAAAGGCGATCATATCAACGATCGTGAGAGGTATGAAGATCAGGACGTAAAACAGCGCGAAGAACCAGTATTCCGACCGGCTGGCCCGGCCGCTGAACACGGCATATTTGCGAAAGCACGTGGTCGCGATCGCCCGGCCGAACCCCATGCTGGCGCCGCCGCCGTCGGCGTACGACTCGATCGGCTCTCCCGCCCAGGCGGCGGCCGGCATGGCGCCCCGCACCGCAATGAAGATGAAGAAGAACACGGTGGCGGTGATGATCGAGATGGCGATCGACATCGGTACCATCAGATACATCTGGCCGCTCCGCCGCAGCCAGGCGTACGCACCCACCAGTACGAACGCGTTCAGGATGTAAAACGCCGCCATCACGATCAGGACGGCGATGAGAAATGCCCCGATCTCGCCGGCCGACGATGTGACGGCGTCGCGGCGGCCGTGCCCGACCACCATCGGGGGAACCGCGCCAAACGCGCCGCGAAACACGATGAAAAGCAGGAACGTCAGGAGCCACGCGAGGAAGCTGACAGAGAGATTTATCACCGTCACCAGCATCGCGCCGCCGCTCTGAAACAGCTGCATGTAGATCGGCGTCAGCAGATACGGCGTACCCACCATCAAGACCGCGACGATGATCGCCCGCGCCAGGAAGAATGCCCCGACCTCGCCCGCGTTCGTGAGCTGCATCCCCACCTCCCCATGTAGGGCGGGCTGGCGCGAAGCGCGCAACCCACCGCCAAAATTCCCCCCCCCCGCGACGCTCCTCTACGCCGTCTTCCGCTTCTCCATCGGCATGATGCGCGCCAGCGCCTCGTCGGTGGTCATCACGTCGCCGAAGAAGATCGCGAACGTATTGAGCGTGCCGGCATGCTCCTCGTCGGTCCAGGTCGCGTTGCCGTCCGAGATCATCGCCACCCGGTAATCGCGCAGCATGGCGTCGCGCGCGCTCGACTCGCAGCACACGTTCGTTGCGGTGCCGGCGATCAGCACGGTGTCGATGCCGCGCGCCTTGAGCTGCGCGTCGAGATCGGAGGAGCCGGGCATGAACGCGCTGTAGGTGGTCTTGCGCGCCCGCAGATCGCCGCCCATCGGCTCGAGCTCGCCGAACAGCCGGAAGCCTTCCGCCTTGGCGTCGAGGCCGGCGAGCCGCTTCTGCACCCGCTCGGGGGTCAGCATGTACTTGTGATGATTGCCCCAGCGCGTGAGCGCCTCGACCGAGTCGGTCTGCACCCACACCACGGCACCGCCGGCGGCGCGCATCGCCCGCGCGAGGCGGTTGATATTCGGCACGATCGCGCGCGACAGCGGCACCTCGGCCGGAAAGCCCTCGGCACAGAAGTAGTTCTGCATGTCGACCACGACCAGCGCGCTGCGGGCGGCCTCGATGGTCTCGTTGGCGAACAGCCTGCCCTGACGGCGCAGGATGCGCTCCTTCACCCACTCGGGGAGAACGTAGCGATGCATGGGCATCTCCTCACGTTCGAGACGGATGCGGCAAGGCTAGGCCCGCGCGGCGGCCTGCGTCAATCCGGCGCGACTTTACCGGCGGACCGTTCTACACTGGTGAAAGACTTGAATTCCCAAGCGATTCTCAGGGAGAGTCCGATGCACGTGCGTGAACCCATCCTCAAGCCGGTCTCGATCGACAGCCTGCGGCCGACCCAGATGACGGTCGGCATGCGCGAGGTCGAGGAGAAGCGCCAACGCTGGCGCGAGCACAAGGGAAAGAAGAAGGCGGAGTTTCTCGGCACGCACATGATCCCAGTGATCCATGGGCCGAAGGACCGCTACTACGTCATCGATCACCACCATCTCGCCCGCGCGCTGCTCGATGAAGAGCAGCCCGAGGTGGTCACCACGGTGGTTGCCGACCTCCGGGCGCTCGATCGCGATGCCTTCTGGGTCGTGCTCGATAATCGCGGCTGGTGCCATCCCTATGACCAGAATGGCGTGCGGCGCGGGTTCGACGACATCCCCGCCTCGATCGCCGAGCTGCGCGACGATCCCTACCGCAGCCTCGCGGGCGAGCTGCGCCGCCTCGGCGGATTCTCCAAGGAGACGGTGCCGTTCAGCGAGTTCCTGTGGGCCGATTTCTTCCGCCGGCGGCTCAAGCGCAAGGCGGTCGAGAAGGACTTCGCGGACGCGCTGGAAAGGGCCATGCGGCTCGCCAAGGGCCCGGAGGCCGCCTACCTGCCGGGCTGGTGCGGCCCGGTCGTCGACTGAGGTGCAGTGGCGATCCGCGTCGCCGGGTTCAGCCGTGTCCGCCGCACCGATGACGCGGCCAAGAACCGCGAGCTCCTGTTGCTCGCGGACAAGGGTATACGCCAAGTTAACGTGCGAAATGCGACTCTCGACATGCCACATCACGAAAACTTTTCCTGCTCGCATGTTCCCTGTTAACGTTTGGTTAGCCGCAACCCCGAACAAGCCCGGTCGATTGTGATGTGCAATATCGACTTATGCATTTGTCAGCATTTTCCGCCTAGCTTCCCGAAAACACTACTAAAACTGGCATTCCGGAGAATGCGGTGAGCGGGCCTGCCTCGAGGATCCTGTTCTGCGGCACCGAGCGCGAATGCGGCGCGATGCGCGCCGTCGCGGCCGGTGCGCCGGACATCGAGCTCGTGACGATGAGCGAGTGTCGCGCGCCGAACGACATCATATGGCCGCCCGGCGGGAAGACACCGCCGGTCGAGGCCGTGATCGTCACCCAGTCGTGGCTGCTGTCGGGCGACCCCACCGTCATCTCCGAGATCGTCTCCGCCGAGGACGGGCTGCCCCTCGTGCTCGAGGCCGCCCAGCTCGATCACATCTCCGACTACATCGTCTCCGACCGCGTGATGGCGGTGCCCGAGGATCACGCGCGCGCCCTCCAGCTCGCGACCGCGCTCGCGCAGCGCTGCCGCCTCGAGCGCACGCACGCCCTGGCCACGCTGGAGCTCAAGGCCGCCCAGAAGGCGGCGCAGCTGGTGTCGACCGAGTACCAGCGCCAGCAGCGCGACCACAACAAGCTGTTCGAGACCGCGCTCAACAACATGTCGCAGGGCCTGTGCATGTTCGATGCGGACGCCAACCTGGTCGTCTGCAACGACCGCTACATCGAGATGTACAGGCTGTCGCGCGACGTCGTCGTGCCCGGTGCCAACCTGCGCACCATCCTGCAGCATCGCAAGGAGCGCGGAAACTTCACAGGCGATCCGGAGGTCTACCTCAGGGAGCTGCACGACAGGATCGCGAAGGGCGGCGCGCAGACGCAGCTCGTCCCGTCGGCCGACGGCCGCACCGTATCGATCGCCAACCGCTTGATGGCCAATGGCGGCTGGGTCGCGACCCACGAGGACATCACCGAGCGCACGCGCGCCGAAGAGCGCATCCGCCACATGGCGCGGCACGACAGCCTCACCGGCCTACCGAACCGCGCCGCCTTCCGCGACGAGTTGGAGCAGGCGCTCAAGCGCGCGCGCCGCGGCCAGATGCTCGGCGCGATGTGCCTCGATCTCGACCACTTCAAGAACGTCAACGACACGCTGGGCCACCTCCTCGGCGACAAGCTGCTGTGCGCGGTCGCCGCCCGCCTCAAGGACGTCGTGCGCGAGACCGACACCATCGCGCGACTCGGCGGCGACGAGTTCGCCGTGCTGCAGGTCGGGCTCGACCGGCCGGAGGCGGCGAGCTCCTTCGCCCAGCGCATCATCACGGCGATCAACCAGCCCTACAACATCGAGGGCCACCAGGTGGTCGTCAGCACGAGCATCGGCATCGCGATCGCGCCGAACGACGGCTCGACCACCGAGCAGCTGCTGCGCAATGCCGACATGGCGCTCTACCGAGCCAAGTCGGATGGGCGTTCGGTGTTTCGCTATTTCGAACCGGAGATGGACCAGCAGCTGCAGGCCCGCCGGTCGCTCGAGATCGACCTGCGCAACGCGGTGCAGAACGGCGAGTTCCAGCTGGTCTACCAGCCGCAGGTCGATGCCATCACCGAGGAGATCACCGGCTGCGAGGCGCTGCTGCGCTGGCATTCTCCGAGCCGCGGTACCGTCTCGCCCGCCGAGTTCGTCCCGCTCGCCGAAGAGATCGGCCTCATCGTTCCGATCGGCGACTGGGTGCTCCGGCAGGCGTGCTGCGAGGCCGTCACCTGGCCGAAGCCGGTGCGGGTCGCGGTCAACCTGTCGCCCGCCCAGTTCAAGAGCCGCAGCGTGATGCAGAGCGTCATCAATGCGCTGGCGGTCTCCGGGCTCGCGGCCAACCGGCTCGAGCTCGAGATCACCGAGTCGGTGCTGCTGCACGACAACGAGGCGACGCTCGCGACGCTGCATCAGCTGCGCGCCTTCGGCATCAAGATCTCGATGGACGATTTCGGCACCGGCTATTCGAGCTTGAGCTATCTGCGCAGCTTCCCGTTCGACAAGATCAAGATCGACCGCTCCTTCATCAAGGACATTTCCGACAAGGGCGACTGCGCCGCGATCGTCAAGGCGGTGGCCGGCCTCGGCAAGGGCCTTGGCATCGCCACAACGGCCGAGGGCGTCGAGACGATCGAGCAGCTGCACAAGGTGCGCAACGAGGGCTGCACCGAGGTGCAGGGCTATTTCTACAGCGCGCCGCAGCCGGGCGACTCCTTGCGCAAGTTCTTCGAGCGGCGGAAGGCCTCGCGCGCAGCGTAGCGCAAATCCCGCTGCGCTCCCCTCACGGCGCCAACAGCAGCTTCCCCAGGACCTCGCCGCCGGCGAGCATCTCGTGCGCCCGTCTCGCTTGCGCGAGCGGCAGCACGCCGTGGATGCGCGGCGCGAGCTTGCCGGCCGCCAGCATGTCGATCACCGCGCGCATGCCGGCGCGGCGTTCCTCGATGAGCTCGTCCCATGTGTGAATGCTGAACTGACGCAGCGCCGGCGAGTTCCTGCTCTGCCGCAGCGTCGGCTGCAGGTCGAGCTGCGCCCTGCCGCCGAGCATGCCGTAGACCACGAGCGTGCCGCACGGCGCGAGCAGCGCGAGGTTGCCCGGAATGGTCGCGCCTCCGACCGGATCGATGATCGCGTCGACGCCACGGCCGCCCGTGATGGCGCTCACCCGCTCGGCCAGCTTCTCGCTCTTGCGGTTGACGACGTGATCGGCGCCGAGCTCGCGGGCGAAGCGCGCCTTGTCGTCGCTGCCCACCACGCCGATCACGACGAGCCCTCCCGCCTTGGCAAAATCGATCAGCGCATTCCCCATACCGCCGGCCGCAGCGTAGATCAGCACGGTCTCGCCGCCGCGCAGCCGCACGCCATCGTGGAAGATGTGATACGCGACCTGATAGTTGGCGAGCGCGGCCGCGGCCTCGAACCCGACGCTGGCGGGCAACGGGAATGTCGCCTCCACGGGCGTCGCGACGTATTCGGCATAATGGCCGCCGCGCTGCGGCCGCTCGCGCGCCGTGATGTAGACGCGCTGGCCGATCTGCCGCGCCGTGACGCCCGCGCCGACCATCTCGATCGTGCCGGCAAGCTCGGTGCCCGGCGTCGCGGGCAGCGGCGGCATCCACGCGTAGGTGCCGGCGCGGATCATCACATCCGGCATGCCGACACCGATCGCATGCGCCCGGATCAGCACCTCGCCGGCCTTCGGCTCCGGCACCGGCACGTCGAGACATTGCAGCACGTCGGGCGGCCCCGGCTTGTCGAAACGAATGAGCTTCATGTGGCTCCCCGAGATGGCTCCGGCCGGAGCGCCCGCCCAGCATCGCCCCTACTGTAGGGCGTTTTGCAGCCGTACAGTCGGTGGGTGGACATCGCCGCCGCGAGCCCTCACAACTGGAGCCTCGTCCAAGCCCGAGGCCCGCGTCAATGATCCTGGACCGCGACGCCGAGATCCCGATGCGCGACGGCGCAGTCTTGCGCGCCAACATCTATCGGCCGGACGGGCCCGGGCAGTTTCCCGTGCTGATGACGTTCGGGCCCTACGGCAAGGATGTGCCGCTGCGCGAGTTCATGCAGGAGGCGTGGGACCGTCTCGACGAGACCTACCCGGAGATCCTCGCCGCCTCGTCATGCAAGCACCTGGTGTTCGAGCGGCCCGATCCCGAGGTGTGGGTGCCGCACGGCTACGTCGTGATGGCAGTCGACTCGCGCGGCGCCGGCAAGTCGCCCGGCCGGCTCGATCCCAACTCGCCGGCCGAGTTCCGCGATTTTTACGACGCGATCGAATGGGCGGCCGCGCAGCCGTGGAGCAGCGGCAAGGTCGGCCTGCTCGGCATCTCGTACTACGCGGCCGGCCAGTGGTTCGTCGCCGCGATGCGCCCGCCGCATCTCGCCGCGATCCTGCCCTGGCAGGGCACCTACGATTTCTATCGCGACCGCACGCGCCAGGACGGCATCTTCGCCAGCGGCTTCCTCAAGCGCTGGTGGGCGCGCAGCGTGCTGCGCAATCAGCACGGCAATGCCGACTCGCCCTATCACGACATCTATACCGGCGAGCGCACCTCCGGCTCCGTCGCGCTTCCCGCCGACGAGCTCGCGCGCAACCGGGCGAGCTACCTGGAGGACGTGCTCGCGCATCCGCTCAACGACGCGTTCTATCATGA
>Ga0126369_10003598_pt1 | contig 11195 bp, 11 predicted proteins | sample PanSoiMetaPlot_1_FD_109646 | JGI IMG/M metagenome (GOLD analysis project Ga0126369, IMG submission 109646) | Tropical forest soil microbial communities from Panama - MetaG Plot_1 | ecosystem: Environmental > Terrestrial > Soil > Tropical forest > Bulk soil | place: Panama | collected 2016-02-17
ATGCGACGCAAGAGCGCCAGGATGAGCCCCCACGTGAGCTCCGCGGTCGGATAGGGAAGCCCGCCGGTGCCGCAGACCGTGATCTTCCGGTCGATGGCCGCCGCCACGTCGATCGACGCGTTGCGCATGCCCGTCGTGACCAGGAGCTTCAGCCGCGGGAGCCGTTCGAGCAGCGCGCGGGGAAACGGCGTGCGCTCACGCATGGCCACCACGGCGTCGAAGTCCGCCAGTCGCTTGGCGACCGCGTCGGGATCGCTCAGGTGATCGGAGAAGACGGCGACGTCCGTGCCGGCGGGCAGGCTCGCCCAATCGGCCATGTGCCGGGCGACGTTCTGATAGTCATCGAGGATCGCAACTCGAGCCATATAGGTCTCCTTACCTTATGTCGTCGCCCCAGCGGTACTCGCGCGTGAGGTCGTCCAGGCGCGCCTTGAGGCTCGCGTCGAGGCCCTTGTCGACTGCGGTCAGCGCATCGTCGAGCTGCTCGGGACGACTGGCGCCGACGATCGGCGCGGTGACGACCGGATTCTCGAGCACCCAGGCGATGGCCATCTGTGCCATCGACACGCCGGCCTCGGCTGCGAGCGGGCGCAGCGCCTCGACGGTTGCCAGCTCGCGCTCGTGCCAGTAGCGGTCGCGATAGCGCGCGCCGGCGGTCGGGTGCGTGAAGCGCGTGCCCGCCAGCGGGCCGGCCTCGCGGCGGTGCTTGCCCGAGAGAAGGCCGCCCGCGATCGGGTTGTACGGGATCACCCCGAGCCCTTCCTCGGCGCACAACGGGAACAACTCGCGCTCGACCTGGCGAAAGAGCAGGTTATAGCGTGGCTGCGCGCAGGCGAAGCGCGCCAGGCCGAGGCGCTCACTGTGGCCGAGCGCGCGCGCGACCTGGTAGGCGAAGTAGTTGGAGCAGCCGACGTAGCGCGCCTTGCCCGCGCGCACGACGTCGTCGAGCGCTCGCAGGCTTTCCTCGATCGGCGTCGACGGATCGGGATGGTGAAGCTGGTAGAGATCCACATAGTCCGTGCCGAGCCGCCGCAGCGAGCCGTCGATGGCATCGAGGATGTGCTTGCGCGAGAGCCCCTGATCCCAAGGACGCGCACTCATGGCGCCGAAGCACTTGGTGGCCACGATGAAATCGTTCCGCCGTCCCGACAGCCAGCGGCCGATGATTTCCTCGGTGCGGCCAACGGTGGAGAGGATGCCGCCGATCGGATAAACGTCCGACGTGTCGAGGAAGGTGATCCCACCGGCGGCGGCCCGATCGAGGATCGCGACCGACGTCGGCTCGTCGCACTGCAGGCCGAACGTCATGGTGCCGAGACAGAGCCGCGAGACGCGAAGGCCCGTGCCGCCGAGACGAACGTGCCGCATGCCTGCCTCCTCACCGGATCGACGCCCGATCACCGTACGAGCCCGCTCTATAGCACGACGAAGCCCAGCGGTCGAGGACACCGACCCCGGCGATCGCCTATACTTTCGTCCGGAGAGCGAGCCTTGAGCGCTACCGTCGAGCCCGACAAATCGTTGATCACCGTGACGCACGTGATCTACGGCCTTCACGCCGCCAGCCTGCTCACCGGGATCGTCACCACGGCCAGCATCGTCTTCGCGTTCCTCACGGGCTGGCCCTCGATCATCGCGGTCATCCTGAACTACGTGAAGCGAAGCGAGGCGCGCGGCACCTGGCTCGAGTCGCACTTCCGCTGGCAGATCCGGACGTTCTGGTGGGGCCTGCTGTGGGTCGCGCTCTGCCTGGGCTTTGTCGTGTTGACGCTCGGCATCGGTCTGGTGATCGCGTGGGTCCCGCTCATGATCGTCGGGTTCTGGTTCATCTACCGGATCGTGAAGGGCTGGCTACGACTGGTCGATCGACGGCCGCTGGAGGTGTGAGCGCGATGGTGCCGGCGCGACGGGGCGCGCGGCGGTCGGGGAGCACGCCTGTCGCGCGGCTGCGCGCGATCTGCCTGGCGCTACCCGAAGCGACGGAAAAGATCGCGTGGGGCGAGCCCACGTGGCGCGTGCGGGGCAAGCTCTTCGCGCAGCTCGACGATCACCATCACGGCGCCGACCATCTGGCCGTCTGGCTGCCGGCGGCTCTCGGCGAGCAAGAGGCGATGATCTTCACCGACCCGGCGCAATTCTTCCGGCCGCCGTACGTCGGGCAGCGCGGCTGGGTCGGCGTGCGAATCGATCGGCGACCCGACTGGGCGCAGGTGGCACGCCTGGTCGAGAGCGCCTACCGCCACGTGGCGCCGCCGCGTCTACTCGAGTCGCTCGCGAATGCGCCGGCGCAACCCCGCGAGAGCGGCAAGAGCGCCGCCAAGACCCGCACGGGAACTGCCAGGACCAGCAGGAGGACTCGCTGATGCTGACCGCCGAGACGATCGACGCCGCGGCGCGCGCCGCGTTCGACACGTACAAGGCTCGCACGCGCTACCGTCCGCTCGACGCGGCGCTACGGTCGGCGCCGCTCGAGGACGCCTATCGCATCCAGGACGCGCTGCATCGGGTGATGGCCGAGGCCGGGCGCGGCGAGATCGCCGGCTGGAAGATCGCGCTCACGTCCAAGGCGATGCAGCAGATGACCGGCGTCGATCAGCCCGCTGCCGGCGCCATCTTCTCGAAGCTCGTACATGCTTCGCCCGCGCGCGTCGACGTGGCCGCCTACCACCACCTGGGCGTCGAGTTCGAGGTGGCGGTGCGCGTTGCCGACGACCTGCCGGCGAGCGGCGGCCCATGGACACGCGCGTCGGTGGCCGACCGGGTGGCGGCCTGCATTCCCGCCTTCGAGCTGGTCGAGGACGGCGACGCCGACTACAAGACGCTCGACGCCTTCACGCTCGTCGCGCAGAACACCTGGAACGGCGGCGTCGTGCTCGGTCCGGCGGTCACTGCGTGGAGATCAGTCGACCTGGAGCGCGCGATCACGCGCTGCTGGGTCAACGACCAGCCGGCGGGGCAGGGCAAGACCGGCGACGCCATGGGCCATCCGTTCGACGCGGTGGCCTGGCTCGCGAATCTCCTGAACGGCCGCGGACGCACGCTCCAGCGCGGCATGTTCGTGATGACCGGCAGCAGTATCACCACCAAGTTCCCGGCGCCGGGCGATCGGGTGCGGTTCGCCATCGACGGCCTCGGCGAGGTGGCGCTGGAGGCCGCTCGTTGACAGCGACGCGCATGCTATCGTGAAGCCCTCCAGGAGGACGCGATGGACCGCACCCTGATCGCCAACACCACGATTCTCGACGGCAGCGGCGCGGCGCCGTTTCCGGGCGACGTGCTGGTCGAGGGCCAGCGCATCGCCGCCGTGCAGCGCGGCGGCGGGCTGTCGCGCCACGACGCACGCGTGATCGACGGCGCGGGCGCCACCGTGATGCCCGGTCTCATCGAGCCGCCCGGCCACGTGAGCTATCCCGACGCGCCGTCGAACTCCGCGTTCACGAGCCTGCCGCCCGAAGAGCACGTGCTGATCACGATGCGCAACGCCAAGACCATGCTCGACTGCGGCTACACGAGCGTGCTGTCCGGGGCCTCGGCCAAGCCCCGCCTGGACATCGTGATCAGGAACGAGATCAACGCCGGACGCATCCCCGGCCCGCGCTATCTCGCCAACGGCCCGGAGATCACCGTCACGGGCGGGCTGGGCGACGAAAATGAGCTGCATCTTCCTCACATCGAGACGCCGACGTTTGCGTGGGTCGCCGACGGACCGGACGAGGTGCGAAAGATCTGCCGCCTGCTCGTGCGCGAGGGGACCGACCTCTTCAAGCTCAACGTGTCGGGTCACGCCGGGCCGCCCGACAGCCGGGCCGACCGCGCGGTGATGACCGATGCCGAGGTCGCGGCCGCCATGGAGATCGCGCGGGCCTGCGGCATACGTGTGTGCGCCCATGCCCGCAGCGCCGACTCGGTCAAGATGTGCATCCGGCACGGCCTGAGCATCATCTATCACGCGAACTTCGCCGACGAAGAAGCGCTCGACCTGCTCGAGGCCAACCGCGACTGGTGCTTCGTCGTCCCGGCGCTGGGCCTCACGTACCAGGCGTGCTACGGCGGGAGCGACTGGGGCTTCACTCCCGAGGTGGTGCGCGCGCGCGGCCTCATGAAGCAGCTCGAGACGTCGGTCGAGACGATGGGACGGATGCGCAAGCGCGGCATCCGCGTCCTGCCCGGCGGCGACTACGGCTTCGCGTGGAATCCGCACGGCACCTACGCGCGTGACCTGCTGCTCTTCGTGGACGTCCTCGGCTTCACGCCCATGGAGACGCTCGTCGCCGCGACCAGGCTCGGCGGCGAGATCATGGGCCGGCCAAACGAGCTCGGCCAGATCAAGCCGGGGTTCCTTGCCGACCTCTTGCTCGTTGACGGCGATCCGCTGGCCGACATCAAGCGCCTGCAAGATCGCGACGCGCTGCTCGCCATCATGAAGGACGGCCAACTGCACAAGTCGCCGTGACCCTCTCGTGAAGCGCAGCACGGACCGGATCCTCACGACGCACACCGGCAGCCTGCCGCGGCCCAAGGGCCTCCTGCGTCTACTGCAGGAGCGCGAGGAAGGGCGACTCCACGACGAGGCCGTTCTGGCCGGCCGCGCGCGCTCGGCGGTGCTCGATGTCGTGAAGAAGCAGCGCGAGACGGGTATCGCGGTCGTCAACGATGGCGAGCAGGGCCGAGCGGACTACACGGTGTACGTGAAGGATCGTCTGACCGGCTTCTCGGGCGAGAGCGCGTCGTGGCCCAACCCTGACGCCGAGGAATTCCCGGAGTGGACGGAGATGGCCCGGCAGCTCGCGCCGCCGTTCCAGAAGCGGCCGGCGTGCACGGGGCCTGTGGCGTGGAAGGACTGGCCGGCGGTGGAGCGCGACATCCAGAATCTGAAGGACGCCGCCGCGGCGGCCGGCGCGGACGACGTCTTCATGACCTCACCGTCTCCGGGCCAGATCGGTCGCTTTCTCCAGAACCGGTACTACCCGAGCGACGAGAAATATCTCTACACCCTCGCCGACGTCATGAATCGGGAGTACAAGGCGATCATCGACGCCGGGTTCATCTTGCAGATCGACTGCCCCGATCTGGCGCTCGGCCGGCACACCCAGTTCGCCCACCTGAGCCTGCGGGAGTTTCGCGACATCGCCGAGATGCACGTCGAAGTCCTCAACCATGCCGTCGCCGAGCTCTCGGCGGACCGCATACGCATCCACGTCTGCTGGGCCAGCACCGGCGGACCGCACCATCGTGACGTGCCGCTGCGCGACATCGCGGACATCGTGATCAGGGCGCGTCCCGTGGGGCTCGTGATCGCCGGCGCCAACCCGCGCCACGAGCACGAATGGAAGGTGTGGAAGGACGTGAAGCTTCCGGCCGGCAAGGTGCTGGTGGCGGGCGTGATCGACTCGACCACGAACTTCATCGAGCATCCCGAGCTGGTGGCCGAACGGATCGACCGCTACGCCTCGGTCGTCGGCCGCGAAAACGTCATTGCCGGGGTCGATTGTGGCTTCGGCACGTTCGCCGGCCGGGTGCAAGTGGACACGAACATCGTCTGGCACAAGCTCCGGGCACTCGTCGAGGGCGCGGCCATGGCCTCGCGCGCGCTATGGTGAGCGTCAGCTGACTGCGGCGTTCGGCTCCCGATCCCGCCGCGCCTGACCTGGCCGCTCCCGACCCGGACCGAGCAGGATCAGCACGGCGCTGATCGCCTGGAGCAGGGCGCACGCCCAGAGCGCCACGGCGTAGGTCCCGAGCTGGTCGCGCACGACTCCCACGAGCGAAGGGCCGAAGGCGAATGTGAGCTGATTGATGCCGACCGCGAGGCCGACAAGCGTGCTGAAGCGCTCGCGCGGCCATTCGACGGCGAGAATCAGCCCCGGCAGGGTCGTCATGTTGCCGACGCCCAGCCCGAACAGCGCGCACCCCGTGTAGACGGTAACCGGCGAGGGCGTGCGCGTGAGCACTGCCAGGCCGGCGAGCTGGATGATCAGGGTTGCGCTGGCGACCAGGCGGCGGTTCAGCCGATCGACCACGACGCCGGTCGCGAGCCTTCCGACGAGCGCCGCCGTCGTCGTGAGGCTGACGGCCCGCGCGGCGCCGCTCGCGCCGAGCGTCGGCGTCACGAGCGCGACCATGTGCGTGAGCACACCCACCTGTGCCGCAAGGCCCAGCGCGAACGGCGCCGACACGCTCCAGAAGCGCCACGTGCGAAGGGCGTCGCGCCACCAGTGCCGCGGACCGGCGGCCCCGGACGGTCCCGCGGAGCGGCGCGGCGGATCCCCGTCGGGCCCGAGGCCGAGTGTCTCGGGCCCGCTGCGCAGGACGACTGTGGCGGCCGCCAGAAGCGTCATCAACAGCACGAGGGCGGCGGTCGTCAGCGCGCGCGCGAAGCCAAGCCGCTCGACCAGCGCGATCAGCGCCGGCACGACGACCACGCCGCCCAGCGTGGCGCCGTTGAAGGCGAGGCTCACCGCGAGGCCGCGCCGCCGATGGAACCACGGAGCGAGGACGATGTTGATCGCCGCCCCGCTCATCGCGCCCCAGCCGAGCGACATCAAAAGGAAGACCGGATAGAGCTGCCACGATTGGCTGACGAGGCCGAGCGCCGCCAGACCGGCGGCCATGGCGGCCGCCCCTCCCGCCACGACCGCGCGCGGCCCGCGACGCTCGTACACGGAGGCGATCGCCGCGGTCAGGAGCGCGCCGGCGATGTAGTAGACGGTGACCGGCGCCGAGACAGCCGAGGCCGACCAGCCATGGATTCGCTGGAGCGCCGCGACGTATACGGCGATCCCGTAGAACCCAAGGCCGAAGCTGCCGAGCGCCATCACGAACGTGGCGCCGACCACATTCCAGCCGTAGAAGTACCTCGGGCGCATCAGACACGACGCTATCGACGGCGCGCGCGAGTGTCTCGCCGTTTTCGGACGTGATCGTCGGCCGCGCCGCGAGCGGCGCCGCGGCGCGTGCTAGGCTCGCCGTATGCAGAGTGTCGCCGCGCTCGATCCCAAGACATGCGATCGTGCGCGCATCGCCCGCGACCCGCGCTTCGACGGCGCGTTCTACACGGGTGTCAGGACGACGCGAATCTACTGCCGGCCCACGTGTCCGGTGAAGCCCGCGAAGTCGAAGAACGTCGTGTTCTTCCCGACCGCGGCCGCGGCCGAGCGTGCGGGGTTCCGGCCGTGCCTCAGATGTCGGCCGGAGACCGCCCCGGGAACACCGGCGTGGCGAGGCGCGGCAGCGACGGTGTCGCGGGCGCTGCGCCTGATCGAGCGCGGGTTCCTCGACGGCGAGACCCGGGTAGGCGAGCTCGCCGACGCGCTCGGCATGACCGCGCGCCATCTGCGCCGGCTGTTCCTGCGCCATGCCGGCGCCTCACCGACGGCGGTCGCCACCACGCGGCGCGTACAGCGCGCGAAGGCGCTTGTCGACTCCACGGCGATGTCGATGTCGGCAATCGCCTTCGCCGCTGGCTTCGCGAGCATCCGCCGCTTCAACGCGGCGTTCCGCGCGGTCTACCGACGCTCACCCACGTCAGTCCGCCGCGCGCGTGCCGGACGCCGGATGGCCGCACGGACGCCCCGCCGCGGGCCGAGCGCGACGCAGCGACGGAGCGCCGCGCGCCGCGCCGTTGCCGAGGTGCCTGGACCGTGGCAATCTTCCGCCGGGAGGAGCCGATCATGGCAAAGGGCACGCTGATCGCGGCGATGAACATCGGGAGCGCGGCCGAGGACGAGTTCCAGGACTGGTACGACACCGAGCATCTGCCGGAGCGCCAGCGTGTGCCGGGCTTCCTGGTGTGCGATCGCTGGATCGGCGCCAGTGAGCGCAGGATCTCCGTCGCCACCTACGACCTCGAGAGCGTCAAGGTGCTGCTGAGCCCGGCGTACCTGGCGATCGGCGGCGCGAACCTCTCACCGTGGTCGAAGCGCGTCACCGCCAAGGTCGAGCGCCTCATGCGCTTCGAGGGCGATCAGATCCTGCCGGGCGACCAGCTTCCGCCGGCCGGAGCCGGCGGTTTGCTCCTCAACGCCATGAACATCGCGCCCGAGCACGAGGCCGAGTTCAACGAGTGGTACGACAAGGAGCACATCCCGGCGCTCGCCGCCGTGCCCGGCGTGCTGAGCGCCCGCCGCTTCCGCGGCACCGGCAACCGCAAGTACGTCGCCCTCTATCACCTGGCGACGCCCGAGGTGCAAGAGTCAGCGGAGTGGAAGCAGGCGCGACAGAGCGACTGGACCAGCCGGCTACAGCCGCATTTTCGCGATCACCTGCGCCTCGTCCTGCGCCGCTACGTCCGCGGCGCCTAGCGCGCCGACGACTCACGTTGTAGGCGCCGCAGGCCGTCGCGGGGCTGGGGCCCCGCCGGCCGAGGCGCCGCTATAAAACGAGGGCGCCGCAGGCCGTCGCGGGGCTGGGGCCCCGCCGGCCGAGGCGCCGCTATAAAACGAGGGGAGCGAGCCATGATTCTCGAGCGCTTCAAGGTTCCCGCGAAGGACCAGGTGGTGGTCTCGGAAGCGGCGCTGCGCCGCACCGTGACGCAGATCTTCGAGAAGCTCGGTCTGACCCCCGAGGACGCCGCCGAGGGCGCGGACGTGCTCACGATGACCGATCTTCGCGGCGTCGAGACGCACGGCGTGTCGAACATGCTCCGCGCCTACGTCCGCGACTACAAGGCCGGCAAGCTCGACCCGCGCCCGGGCTGGCGGATCGCCCGCGAGTCGCCGGGCACGGCGGTCATCGACGCGGAGCGGAGGCTCGGGATCATGGTCGGTCCCAAGGCGATGCGCCTGGCGATCGAGAAGGCGCGGCGGGTGGGCGTCGGTGTCGTGACCGTGTTCAACAGCGGCCACTTCGGCGCCATCGGCCACTACGCGATGCAGGCCGCGGAGCAGGGCATGGTCGGCGTCTGCTTCACCGGCGCGGGGCTCAGCGTGGTGCCCACGTTCGCCGCCAAGCCGATGCTCGGCACGAATCCGATCGCGCTCGCGGCGCCGGCGCGGCACGAGGCGCCGATGCTGTTCGACGCCGCGACCTCGGCGATTGCCGGCAACAAGATCCGGCTCGCGATTCGCGTCGGCTCGCCGCTCCTGCCGGGTTGGGTGACCGACAAGGAAGGCATCCCGATCATGGAGGAGAAGCCCGTCTTCGATCGCGACGAGTACCATCAGGCGCCCCTCGGCGGCACGCGCGAGCAGGGCTCGCACAAGGGCTACGGCTTCGCGCTGATGGCCGAGGTGCTCTCGACCGTGCTCTCGGGCGCGCTCCCGACGATGCTCGCCGCCGGCAGCGGCTCGAAGAACCACTTCGCGGCGTACAACATCGAGGCGTTCACCGACCCGGAGCTCTTCAAGGACACGATGGACGGGATGCTCAAGACTCTGCGCACCGCGACGCCGGCGCCGGGCCAGGAGCGCGTCCTCTATCCCGGGCTGTCGGAAGCCGAAGAGATCCAGCATCGCCGCGCCAACGGGATCCCACTGCACAAGGAAGTCATCCAGTGGTTCGGCGTCTGCACGGGCGAGATGGGGCTCGAGCCACTGGCGACGTTGCGGTAGTGCGCGCTGCCGGCCGTCGCGGGGCTGGGCCCCGCCGGCCGAGGCGCGCTTACGTCGCGCCGCGCTGGCGTAGCAGCGCGGCGACCTCGGGCTGGCCGCAGAACTCCGCCCAGCCCAGGACCGTCGACTGATACTTGTCGTCCTGGATGCTGGGATCCGCGCCCGGCGTCCAGCAAGATCCGCGTGAGCTCGATCGCGCCGCTCTCGGCCGTGACGTGGAGCGCGGTGTGATTGCAGTCCCACAGCACGCGCTTGGCGTTCACGTCGACGCCCCGCTCGATGAGCCACTTCACGCCGGCGACGTCTCGCTGCGCGACCAGAAGATGAAGCGCAACGGTATCGCGACCGTCCGCGCCGACCCGCCGCGAGTCCTCGGCGAGAATGCGCTCCGCCAGGTCGTAGCGTCGGAGCGTCAGCGCGGCGAGCAGGTCGAAGGTGGCGCCCGCGCCCTCCAGGAGCTCGAGCACGTCCGGGCCGGCCTTCGACGCGGCCGCGACGGTCAGCGCCGTCCGGCCCACGTCGTCGGTCGCCCGCGCGTCCGCGCCCAGCTCGAGCAGCAACCGGACCATGGCCGGCCGATTCATCGCCGCGGCGTGGTGCAGCGGCATACGCCCGAGCTCGTTGCGACTCATGCGGGCCGACAGGAGCGAGGGTGCGCTACGGACGAAGGCGCGCACGGCGTCGGCGCGGTCGAGCGCGATGGCGGACCAGATGTTGAGCTGGGCGCCCGCGCGCAGGAGGTACTCGGCCACGTCATCCCGGATGCGGCCCAGGCAGGTCGCCCAGCCGAGCACACCCAGATGATGGTCGTCGCCCTCGCCAACGACGTCCGAGCCGGCCTCGACCAGCATCGTCACGATTGCGAGGTCGGCCTCGGAGGCGGCAAAGTGCAGCGCGTAGGCGTTGTCGCCGAAGTCGCGGATCCCGATGTTCGCCCCGCGCTCGAGCAGAAGGCGCACGCAGTCGAGCCGGTTCTTCCAGGCCGCCTGGTGCAGCGCGGTCCGCTGCTCCCAGCTGGCGCTGGGCGCGTCGACGAGATCCGGGTGTGCGTCGAGCAGCCGCTGCAGGTCGTCGACGCGTCCCTCGGCGGCCGCCGTCTGGAGCGCAGTGACGGCACGCTTGACGTCGTCGTGCCGCTCATCGCGCTCCTGGTGCACGCGCATGAGGAGCTCGAGGTCGGCGTGGCCGAGCGTCTTGGCGATCTGGTGAAGAGTCCGGCCGGTTGCGTCGGTCTGGCCGGCGTTGAAACCGCCGTCGAGCGCGCGACGGACCCCGGCGACGTCGCCCGCGTACGCGGCGGCGAATGCGCGGTCCCGCGTCTGCGCGTCGAGCGTGGCCTTGAGATGCCGCCAGCTCGAGAAGCCGTAGTCGCGCGCGACTGCCAGCTGTGCGTCGGCGAGCCGGGCGCCCGGATCCTGAGCGCGCATCGCCTTCAGGCGCTGCTTGGCTTCGTTGCGGAGATGCTCGCGGCTGGCGCGGAGAGGAAGCGAGCTCATGACGAACCTTCCTTCCTTTCGCAGGGCAAGGCCCTTGCGTTGCGCCCGGCGTCCGCGAGCTTCGGGCAGGAAGTCAGGTTATGTCGCGTCGTTTGCGCTGCGAGTGGGCTGAGCCCTTCACGCGGACCGTCGGCCCCTCGATCGGGCCGAC
>Ga0126369_10003599_pt1 | contig 11195 bp, 7 predicted proteins | sample PanSoiMetaPlot_1_FD_109646 | JGI IMG/M metagenome (GOLD analysis project Ga0126369, IMG submission 109646) | Tropical forest soil microbial communities from Panama - MetaG Plot_1 | ecosystem: Environmental > Terrestrial > Soil > Tropical forest > Bulk soil | place: Panama | collected 2016-02-17
CTCGGTGGACGTGTCGGTGGTAATTCCGTGCTTGAATGAAGCAAACTCGCTTGGCATTTGCGTTGAGAAAGCACATAAGGCGTTCGCGGATGCTGGATTGCGCGGCGAAGTGGTGGTTGCGGATAACGGCTCAACGGACGGTTCGATCGAAATTGCGCAGAAAGCGGGCGCGCGCGTTGTTCCGGTGTCGCAGCGCGGTTACGGCTCGGCCCTGAAGGCAGGAATTCGCGCGGCACGCGGCGGGTTCATTGTGATGGGCGATGCAGACGACAGCTACGACTTCAGCGAAGTGCCGCGTTTTGTAGAGGAATGGCGCAAGGGAAATGAAGTGGTCATGGGGAACCGGTTTGAAGGCGAAATCAAGCCTGGCGCGATGCCGTGGCACCACAAATACATCGGGAATCCGGGGCTGACGGCGCTGCTCAATTTGCTATTTCGCTCGGGCATCGGCGACTCGCACTGCGGGATGCGCGGCTTTACGCGAGACGTTTTTGAGCGCATGGATTTGCGCAGCAGCGGAATGGAGTTTGCTTCGGAGTTTGTGATCAAGGCGGCGCAGATCGGCGCGAAGACTTGCGAGATCCCGATTACGTTGTGGAAAGACCAGCGCGGACGTCCACCGCATTTGCGGAGTTTTCGCGACGGCTGGAGGCACCTGCGATTCATGCTGCTGTATGCGCCGAACTGGCTGTTTCTGCTGCCGGGCGGGTTACTGATGGCGCTTGGGCTTGCGCTGGTGTTCTGGCTATTGCCCGGGGCGCGCACCGTTGGTCAGAACGTTGTGCTCGATATCCACACGATGATTTTTGGTGTGATTTTCACGTTGCTGGGCGCACAGATTCTGGCCATTGGCGGGTTTGCAAAAGTTTTCAGCTATGCGGAGCGGTTTGACCGCAACACGGTGTCGCTGAAGCGGATGTTGAAGCGTGTTTCTCTGGAGAAGGGATTGCTGCTGGGTGGCATTTTGTTTGCGGCGGGATTTGCGGGTTGCGCTTACATCGCGTGGCAGTGGGCTGCCAGCGGATTCGGCCCGCTGGCACAAGTGCGCGGGGTACTGTTCTGGTCCATGTGGCTGTTTTTAGGCGTGCAGATTGTTTTTTCTTCGTTCTTTTTGAGCATGCTGGGCATCAGCCGCGGGACGTATATTGGCGACTACGATTTGTCGCCGGAAGAACGGCAAGTGAACGCGCCGCCCAAGAAATAGCATGCCGTACACGCAGCTTGATCATTTCATAGCCAAAATGAGGTTCCGAGCGGCTTATCCGCATTTGAAGCCGGCTTCGCGCGTCTGTGATTTGGGCTGCGGTTTGGAGATGGCGTTTCTCGATTTTGCCGAAGATAGGATTTCGCACGGCGTGGGCGTGGATGACCAGGTGGAAAGCGGCACGCACGGGCGTTGGCAAAGAGTTTACGCAGATTTGCGCGCGCAGCTCCCCTTCGAAGACGCCCAGTTCGATCATGTGGTGATGCTGGCGGTGTTCGAACACTTGGCGAATCCGGAAGCGGTGTTGCGTGAGGCCCATCGGATCCTCTTGCCGGGTGGTTCGTTGATCATGACGTGGCCGGCGGCGCTGGTAGATCCGATCCTCAACATGATGCACGGATTCCATTTGATCAGCGACGAAATGGAAAGCGACGAGCATCAGAAGCGGCTGCCGGTCAGTGAAGTGCGAAAAATGCTGGAGCGCGTGGGATTTGCTGAGTTGTACCATCGGACGTTTGAGCTGGGCTTGAACAACCTTATGGTGGCGAAGAGAAGTTAACATGTTGATCACTTAGAGCCCAGAGCGACCACCTGAAAGGTGAAGCAAATCTCTAATCATCGTCACCGTCGGAATTGCGGTAAATCGAGCAGAGCTCAGCGGGTTAATGTTCATTGGCGGTATCGCGCGGCGGCGTGTAGGGAGCGAGATATGTGTTGTCGTCGTCGGGCGTGACGAGCCAAACCTTGCGATCTTTGAAGTAGTCGAAGAGCTTCGAGTCCTGTTCTTCATCAATCTCGCGGGCCCAAACTACCTTTTGAGAATCGATATCCGCGCCATTGAACACCCAATCGTCGTGAATGTTATGGTCCTCGTCGTAGCGAACCATAACGAGGTGCTTTCCGGGTAAAGCTTCGAGTTTTTTCTGAACTACCAGCCGGCTGATATCTCCCTGGCAAGTCCAGTAGAAAGTGTCGCACTGTTTTTGGGCGATGGCGGAGGTGGTATCGGCTACGAGCAAGAGCACTGACGTGCGCGCCAGAATTGCGCCCCAGCGCCAGCTTCGCCAGTGAAATTGCGACAGATAACGCAACGATTGCAGATAGAGTAGGGCAACCACGCCGGTTGCGGGCGAAGCGTAGTGTGCGTTGGACCAAACAACCACGTAAGATCCCAACCCGACGAGCGCCAGCATGATCCAAGGAAGGCGGATGCGCGGAGCGCGCAAAGCAAAGAACACACCGGGTACGGCCAGAAACATTCCCCACCAACTGAACGCGGAAAAGAACCGGACAGTTTTCAGCCAAGTCAGGCACTTGATGCTCTCCCACGTGTGGTCATATTCTTCGCGCTCGAAGCCGTTGTAAAACTCTTCGAACTGTTGATTGCGATAGTGGATGGCAGGCTTGGATGCTTCGAAAAGGAACATAGGCGCGGTGTGATAGGTGCGAACGTTGAGCGTTTCCGGAAAAAGCAGCGCATGGCCAGTGAGGTTACGATTGTAGACCGCCATCAGTGCAAGCGTGACGATCAATACCGCCGCGCTCGGAGCTGCAACGGTTTTCCAGCTTGAAGGACCTCGAGTAGGTTTCGCTTCGCGGAAAAGCCACCAGAGCAGATACAGGCAGGCCGGTAAACTGAAGAGAAAACCTTCGTAAGGGCGGCTAGTGGCGAGAATCGCGAGCCCGATCGCAAAAAGAATTGCGTCGCGAACCCGCGGTTTGCGGACAATGCGCGCTAGTGCTCCGATCAGCAGCGCACCGCCCGCAGCACCAATCGCGCCACCCCAATAGCTGTTCATCCAATAGCTCGTAAGGCAGAACTTCAGCCATACGACGATGCCGCCGAGTAACGCCCAGCGCGCAGGAAGCCAAGCCACCAGCATCCAGTAAATGACGGTAACCATGGCCGCGCAGGCGAGCAAAACGCCAATCCAAGGATTCCCAACTAGCTGGCCCACTGCGAGCATCACTCCCTGCATCGGCGGATACATCGAGGCGTAGCGCGGAAAAAAATTGATATGGAAGGCTTCGAGGCTGACCCACATGGGGTGCGGCGCATTGGACAGGCGGCCGTGCGCGAATGTGTCGCCCATCAGCAGATAGCTGAACTCGTCGTGAATGCCGGGAACCGGGACGGGAAAGCGCGAGAGCAGTGCCACGCGAGCAACAATTACAGCTAGAAAAAGCATCAGACCGCAGCGTAACGGCCTGCGTGCGAGGGGCGAAATCTTTTTCACGAAATGTGCAAGGCGTTCGGTGTTTCGTGGAAAGACCAATTGAATCGTGAGTAGGACGCTTGCGGCAATCAGGGAGAAGCGGAGAGTTTCCTTTAGCGGCTCGAGATCGGGCGGATCGGGGCAAATCATCGCGAAGAATGATACAGGATTCCCGATCTGCCACCTCGTTGCATGCTGGAAATCTACTGAGCCTTCGGCGCAACCAATGTGTCGCGAGGAATTGGCTGGCCATGAACGAAAACAACGGAGATGGCGTCGTAGGCGTCGATCGATGCGAGAGGAGATTTGGTGAGAAGCAGGAGATTGGCAGTCTTGCCAGGTTCGATGGTGCCGAGCTGCGAATCGAGTTTGAGTTTGCGCGCGTTGTTGATAGTGGCGGCCTGGAAGATTTGCGCAAGCGAGAGGCCAGCATTGTGGAGCTGCTGCATTTCGAGATAGCCGTTGAGGCCGGGAAGATTGCCATAGGTGGGGCCGGAAGGCGTGTCGGTACCGAAACTGAAGTTGGCATTCTTCTGCGCGAGGTAGGCCGTTGTCTGGCGAACGCGGCGGAGCGGACCTTGGTCATAAATGCGGCGGAACTGTTCGTCGGAGAGATGGTCTTCGTTGATGAGATTGCCGAACCAATGGCCTTCGGGCGTGCGGAACCAATCGAGCAGCTGCTTTGGAACAACTTTTGCGATGGCGAGTGAGTTGAGATAGTCCGGCTCAAAATAGACGCGTTCACCTTCGAGGACCTGAATGGTGGGCTGGTAGCCGATTTTGGCGGCGGCGATGTGGTCGAGCGTGGACATGATTTCGCCGGGGACTTGCGGCTCGTTGTCCAGCGTCCGGTCGCGGTCTTTCCAATGCCACATGCCATGAACGATGAAATCGACGTTGCCGTTGAGACCGACGTTTTGCGCTTCGAATGAGTTCGCGTGGAGGAGGAGCAGCAGACCGGATTTTGTGGCTTCGCGGCGAATCTCCGTGAGCATTTCGGGACTGACCACGGGAAGTTTGAAGTTGTCAGCAAAGCCGCGCTCGAAAAATGTCTTCACGCAGATGGCACCGGAATTCTTCACGCGAGCGACATCAGCGGCTGGCGTGTGGTCTTCCGGTTTATATTCGGCGGGAATAGACGCGGCTTGCGCGGGATCGTAGAGGAAATTGGGGAAGTATTTGAAACGCTCGGCGGCTGGCCAGAACGACATCGGGTAACCATTGGCGACAGGAATGGCTGGACCGCAGTGATAAAGGTCCGGATGGAGCGGTGCGTCGCGGAAATCTCGCAGGATTTTCTCGCTGTAGACGGCTAGGTCCACGACGGTGGTGTAGCCGTAATAGAGATAGGAGCGCGGAAGCTGGCGGTAGTAGGCAGTGACCAGTTGCTCCTTGCCGGCGTGCTGATCGGTGTTCATGCCAGGGACTGAGGCGAGGTGGACGTGGGCATCGATTAGGCCGGGGATTACGTATTGGCCTTTGCCTGAGACTACGTCGGCGTCGGCCGGGGGTTTAGCTGCGGCACTGGGGCGGTCAATGCGCAGAATGCGGCCGTTTTCGATGACTACCGAGCCGACGGCCGGATGGTCAAGATTCTCGGGCGAGAGGATGGTGACATTGGTGATCCAGACTTGGGTGGTAGGCGATGAGTTGGCTGGAGCCTGAGCCGACGAGACTAGGGCGAACAGCGTGGTCAAAAGCGAGCCGAGGCCGAATCGAACACAGTGGTAGCGCATGCGGTTAGTTACGGATGCGGTGACAAAAAGGTTTCGAAATAGTGCACGGTCAGAACCGCTCCGTAAAAGGGTACGTTACGGGAACGCGGCTTGAGAGATCGGCGGTCCGGGAGAGGTCAATCCCAGCCGAGTTTGGTCCATGAGCGGGACGTGGCAGATTTCTGAATGGCTTCGCAGAGCAAAAGTTCGTCGTGCCCGGTTTGGAAAGTGGGGAAGCGGCGCACGGCTTTGAAGTCCCCGGCCGCGATGTAGTTGTAAAAATCGTGGAACAGCTGAACGAAGGTGTCTGGATAGCCTTCGGCATGTCCGCCGGGGTAAGCGGCGTAAGGTCGGGCTTCGGGTTTTAGAAGCGAAGGGTCCTTAATGAGCTTGCCGTTCGGTTCGTTGCGGCGGCCGATCCGGAGCGTGTTAGGGTCTTCCCCGTTCCAGGCGAGCGAGCCGTCGCTGCCGTTGATTTCGAAATTCAGCGCGCACTTGCGGCCGGGACTGACTTGAGAAACCGTGAAGACGCCATTGATGCCATGTTCGAGATGTACCAGCACGGAAGCGTAGTCGTCGGTTTCAATCGGGACTTCATCGCTGGCGACGTTGCCGGCCGAGGAGAACGACTCCACGTGACCGCGCGGTTTGTGGCGAACGGGGATTACCGTTGCTAAGTCAGCGCAAAGCTCCGTGACCTTTTCGCCCGTGATCCACTGAATGAGATCGAGCCAGTGTGTGCCGATGTCGGAAACCGCGCGGAGTTCGCCACCGAGCTTGGATTCAAGGCGCCAATTCCAGTCGGTTGGATAGGTAAGCCAATCCTGCAGGAAGCATCCGTGGACCAGCCGAACTTTCCCGATGGCGCCGGATTGAACGAGCGCCTTAGCCTGAATACACAGCGGGTAATAGCGTAGATTGTGCGCAACGCCGCCGACACGATTGGTTTCCCGCGCGAGCGCGACGAGTTGAGCGGATTCGCGCGAGTCCATAGCGAGCGGCTTTTCGCACAGGACGTGCTTGCCGGCACGGAGTAGCTTGGCGGACTGTTCGAAGTGGACGTAATTGGGCGTGCAGATGTGAACGGCGGTGATTTCGGGGTCGGAGGCGATTTCGTCCACGCTGGAATATGCGCGTTCGAGGCCGAGCGCCTTGACGGCGGCGGAGGTGCGTTCGCCGGAACTGACCAATGTGCCTTTGACGCGGACCGGGATGCGGCGCAGTGCTTCAATGTGGGCCCGGCCGACGAATCCGGCTCCGATGACGGCAGCAACGTGGCTCATGGTGATAGTCTCCGGGAAAATTTTGTGCGGCGGCATTTTACGACAGGATGCCCGGTATCGCTATTCCTTGCCAGCGAGGAGGGCTTTGCGAACCTGAGCTAGTTCTTTCTTCTTGTCTTCGTCGACTTCGGGGAATTTCAGGTCGAGCGAGTGGAGTTTGTGGATGATGGCGCCAGCAACGGCGAGCCGTGTGAACCACTTGTTGTCGGCCGGGATAACGTACCAGGGCGCGTGCTTTGTTGCGGTGTTCTGGATCATCTCCTCGTATGCGTTCTGATAGTCCTTCCACGAGGCGCGTTCTTTCACGTCGGCCATGGAGAACTTCCAGTTCTTGTCGGGCATTTCGAGGCGCTCTAGGAAGCGCTTTTTCTGTTCGCCTTTGGAGAGGTGGAGAAAAAACTTCATGACAATAACGCCGTTGCGGGTGAGATATTTTTCGAAATTGTTGATGTCCTCATAGCGCTCTTCCCAGATACGTTTGCTGATAAGCTCCTTGGGAAGCTGCTGGCCGTTGAGCAGATCCTGATGCACACGGACGACGAGGACTTCCTCGTAATAGGAACGGTTGAAGATGCCGATCTTCCCGCGTGAAGGAATCACGCGGTGCGCGCGCCAAAGATATTCGTGGTCGAGCTCCTCTTTCGATGGCGCTTTGAAGGATGTGACGTCGCAGCCCTGCGGGTTGATGCCGGACATGACGTGTTTGACGGCGCCGTCTTTGCCGGCTGCATCCATGGCCTGAAAAATCAGCAGCAGGGACCAGCGGTCCTGGGCGTAAAGCTTTTCCTGAAATTCGGAGAGCAGCCTCTTGTTGTGTTCCAAGGTTTCCTGGGCATGTTTCTTGCTCTTGAGGCCATTGGTGTCCTGCGGATCGTAATCCTTGAGGCGGAAATCCCCGCCTTTGCTGACGCGGTAGGGTTTGGCGAGATCGGCGGATTCTTTAACAAGTTCTTTCTGTTTCATCGGTTGAGTCTAGTATAAAAGCAGTGGCTGATTTCAGTAAAAAGGCCCGACTCAACTGAGCCGGGCCTTTTCCGTTGGGAGCGCCTCTTTCTGGGGCGCGCAGCTAGTCTTCGTCTTGGTCGCCTGACTTATGACTCCTGAGGATTTCCCAGGTGATATTTTGTCCGTGCTGCTGGGTGAAGAAAACGCGCCAGCCCGCGCGGAAGGGCGTCGGGATTTTTGCGCCAAGCAGACCGCCGATGCTCGGATCGCCGTCGGATTCATGCCAGCCGGTGATTTCGTTGTCGGCGTCGTTCTGGAAGCCGGTCATGCCGCTAAATTGCGAATCGAGAGTTGCAGCTTCGTCGCGGCCCTCTGCAAGAACGCGAATGGGTTGGTTTGCCGGGTTGCTGTAATCGGTGTTCAGGTCAAACAGGAAAGCGGAGTCTAGGGCGTTGCGCTGAGTGTGCAAAGTGTCGCCGGCATCTTCGACAAAGACGACTCGGTTCTGATCCCAGAAACCGCAGTTGTCGAATCCGGAGTGCGCCGCATCGCTGCGAAAGACAAGCGAGAGCGTACCGGAATCTCCCGCAAGATGCAGGCGGAAAATCGCGCCAAGTCCGCCGAAGGCCGCTGCTTCTGTGAGGGCGTTGGTGTCGCCAGTGGCATCGAAGACAAATTCGGAGAAGTCGGTGCCCGGCCGGAACTGGCCGTTTTCCGGACGCTTGAAGGGGGTGCCGCCCGCACTTTTTGCCAGGGCATTGGCGTTGTAAGGTGCAAACCCGTTTACGGTGGTGTCGTGAATGGTGACCCATGTTGTCTGGAAGATATTGCCGTAAGTGTGCAGATCTTTCTGGTCTTGTGACGAGATGTCGGCGTCGGCGTTGCCCGGGTGAAAGACGATTGCTCCTGCGTGCGCCTTCGATTTCACTTGGAGCACTTGCAATTTGCCACCGGCCTTCAGGTCGGAAGGATTGTTCGGAACAAAGCGATAGACAAAGCTATTCGGCTGGCGAGCATGTGGGAACGCAGTGCCCGTGGCTCCGCCTGAATCTTCAACCAAAATAAGCCGGCCCCAGTGATCGGCTTGTAGGCCTTCGTACGCTGCGCGCCCGACGATGCCTGAGATATCTTCGACTTTGGAAGGTACATCGAGCGTCGCCTGCATGATGCTGGCATTGGAACCACTTTCGGACGTGAATAGCAGGTGGCCGGAGAATGGATACCACGTGGAGCCGTCGATCGTAGGTAAAAGCTGATCGTTCACGTCCTTCTCCGCCAGAAGTGTGACCCGATGTGCCCCATCCGCGTCGAGATTGATGCGAGTAATCTTGCCGTGGCCGTCGGGACCGTTCTCGTGGCCCTGGAAAAGAAAATGAGTTCCATAATTGTAGTTGGGATCTGCGCCTTTTTGGTGGTGCAGGACCAGGTAGGTATTCTTGTCCGGCTCGGTCTTTGTGGCTTCGACCTTGTGGCTCGATGATGGCAAGTCGCCCGGAACTGGAACCGGAGATGCGTCGTTGCCATAGCCGTAGAAGCTCTGTTCGCCGGGATTTTCGAGCCTGAAAGAACCCTGGGCTACGATGGTTCCGATCAGCTCGGGCGAGAGAATGTTTGGTGCGGGCGCTCCGACAGCCTTGGGGTTGGCTGAAGCGACCGATGTGACTCGGCCCGGCTTGCCATGGTGCCCGTCGCCTACGTCAGCGAAGGCCGGCGCAGCCGGCAGAAAACTTACTGCGGCTGCGGCCAAGAGTGAAATTCCTTTACGAAAATAATGATGCATAACTCTGCTCTCCTAGGAACTCAAACGCGAAAACTTCGTGTGTGAGCTTTTTTTTGGAATACAGCAGAGACGCTCGCCGAGCGCGGTTGACCTGGCGGCGCGGCGAAGCCTCGTCCGTCGCAATCAGTCTTAGGACTCTCTGTTATTGGTGCGTGAACGCTGCGTCAATTCTGGCCACTTACTAGGAAGGCGGGTACAATGCCCGTCCGCAATGACAGAACCAGCAAAACAGTTGGCGCGCAAATTGCGGCTGCGAGACTACTTCGCGCTGGCGTTTGGAACCATGATCGGCGTCGGCTGGCTAGTCCTGATGGACGACTGGCTGGGGCGCGGGGGTCCATTCGGCGTGATGTTGGCGTTTGGACTGGGCGGCCTCGTGCTACTGCCGGTCGGCTGGGTCTATGGCGAGTGGGTGAAGCGACTGCCGGACGCTTCAGGCGAAGCCGCATACACCGGGCAGGTGTTTCCGCCTATGGTGAGTTATTTCACCGGCTGGATGATGCTGTTGGCGTACTTCATCGTCTGCCCGTGGGAAGCGGTTGTCGTCGGCCGCATCGCGGCCCATCTGGTGCCTTCGCTGAACTCGGTTGAATTGTACCGCGTGGATGGACACGCCGTTTATCTGCCCAGGCTCACCCTGGGGATCTTGATGACGCTATTTCTCGGCATACTCAACTACCGCGGGATTCGGGGTAGCGCGACATTTCAGGGATGGGCCGCTGGGACCGTTTTGGTCTTGTTTGCTGTAGCCACGGCGGTCAGCGCGGGGCACGGGTCCCTGGCGAATTTTCAGCCGGGATTTCGCGCGGAACCGCTGGTCTCGGTACTTTTGGTGCTGCAGATCGTGCCCTACTTCCTGACCGGATTCGAATCGGTGCCAAAAGTCGCGGAAGAAGCGCACAAGGGATTTCGTCAACAGGGATTTTTTCGAGCAATCGTGATGGCGCTGTTTGTAGGCGCGGGGTTTTATGTGGCGGTGACGGCCGCTGTTTCGTTTCTTGCGCCGTGGCAGAGGCTGCTCGGCAAACAGTTCGCAACGGCTACGGCATTTAGCCAGACTGCCGGAACGCAATGGGCTGTCCGCTTAATCATGGTCGCGGCGGCATTTGGGTTGCTGCAATGCTTTAACGGAAATTTCGTGGCCGCAAGCCGGATGCTATTTTCGTTTGGACGGAAGGGGACCGTTCCAAGGGCGTTTGGTGAGGTGCACGCGAAATTTCTGACGCCGGCGGTTGCGATCATCGGTGTTACGGTAGCCACGATTTGCGGGCTACTATTGGGCGATGCGCTGCTCGTGCCCGTGACTGAGGTCGGCTCGATGGCGGCCGCGAGCGGTTGGCTTGCCACGTGCGTTTCGTTCTTACTGGTAGAGAAACGCCTCGCCGCGCGCATCCTAGCGGCTTTAGGCGCAATCGTCGCGTTCATGCTGGTCGCGATGAAAGTCGTACCCTCTTTTCCAGGACATTTTTCACGACCCGAATGGATCGCGCTGGCAGTGTGGCTAAGCGCTGGAGCCGCGCTTCGCTTGCTCGGTCTCTCCGGCGCGAGGATGGCCGAAAGCACTGATGTATAATTTTTGCGGAGGACCTGCACTTCCTCTTTATCGGCGAATGATTCCTTACCTGCACATTGGCCCGTTGTCAATTCCGACGTTTGGCTTGATGGTGGCGACGGGACTGCTGGTGGCTGCCTATGTTCTGCAAGCGGATTTTCGGCGAAGGGGAATTCGGGCGGACGCCTTTCTGATTATCGGCATCGCGGGTATGGCGGGAATTGTCGGCGCGCGGCTTTATCATGCGCTCGAATCGCCCTCGGAATTCTTCGCCGATCCCAATTCCTTCATCTTTACGCGCTTTGGATTTGCGTGGTTTGGCGGATTTCACGGGGGCTTCGCGGCGCTTCTGATTCTGGCGAAGCGCGAATGGGTTTCGACCCTTACTTTTCTGGACGCTTGTGCGCCGGCAGCGTGCGTGGGCTATGCTATCGGACGAATTGGATGTTTCCTGAGCGGTGATGGCGATTACGGGGTCCGTACGAATCTGCCGTGGGGAA
>Ga0126369_10003600_pt1 | contig 11194 bp, 10 predicted proteins | sample PanSoiMetaPlot_1_FD_109646 | JGI IMG/M metagenome (GOLD analysis project Ga0126369, IMG submission 109646) | Tropical forest soil microbial communities from Panama - MetaG Plot_1 | ecosystem: Environmental > Terrestrial > Soil > Tropical forest > Bulk soil | place: Panama | collected 2016-02-17
ATGACTGGAAATGGTTCGTTCGCGTCAATGCCAATCAGTTCGTGATAGCCGTGGCTTCCGACGTAGCCTACAGTCAGCGACGTGTCGGGAGTAACCTCCTGTTGGACCCTCAATGACCATGAAATCAGCGTTGGCGTTTTCATGTCGGGCTGCACTCCTCCAGGAACGAGCTTTGCGCCCGTTGGCGGAGCGGCGGAAGGATCGATCGGCAAGGAAGAAACAGGAAATGGCTTGGTTGCGCTGCCGACACTGTAAACCGGGTTGAATGGCGCGTTCTGATCGGTACGATAACCAAGCGCATCCTGCAGGTCGTTGTACATGCCGAATCCGGCGCGGATGACGGTTTTCTCCGACAGCGGACTCCACGCCAGTCCAATGCGAGGTTGCGGCAGAAACGTTGCGTTGTTCTCGGTAAAAAGCGCGTTGCCGATATGTGGCTGATCCGAAATCACACCGTTGGGATACGTGTAGTTGGCAGCGCGCCCATGCGCCTCGTTCCATCCAGTGGTGAACTCCTGTCTGAAACCAAGCGACATCGTCAGTCGAGGAAAAACGCGAATTGTGTCTTCCGCATACCATGCGCCAAACAACGATCGCCAGTTCATCTGCGTCGGCGCCGGATCCCATAGAAAGCTCGACATGTTTCCAGCCAGGAAATTCGTCAGGCTCGAAAACGTTGCCTGCCCGTACTGGCTGAGCGCAATGGTTTCGTTGGACTGGAACGGCTGGAACCACCCGCCAAACGTCAGTTGATGCCGCCCACGAGTCATCGCGACCCGATCTTCAAACGTGTAGAGATTCCGCGCAATCGTTAGATTGCTCCCATTATTACTCCCGGCGAGTCCGATTGCCGCCTGCGGATTCGACGCCGCGCTGCCGCCCACAACAACCGCCCCGACCTGATGTCCTAAGAGAAAACCAGAGACCGACTCAGCTGGAGTTCCCGGAGTAGGCAAGCCGGTAAAGAAATAGCCTGCCCGCGAGTATCCGACGCGTGCGACGTTGAGTGTAGATGCCGAGAAGGAATGCGTCTCGTCGAGACTGAGCACCTGCTCGCGGAGCGTGACCTTGTCTGAGCTGTATGGATCCAATACCGTTGCCGTGAAATCTTCTCCATCATCAATGGTGTATACAGCTGAAAGAGAGTCTCGCGAAAAAATGCTCTGGTCAAACCGAACCGTGCCAAAGTCGTCTCGAATCGTTTGCAGCGGGCTGCTGAAAAATTGGGCGATGCCGTCAAAATCCGGTGCATTGGCCGGAGCCCCGGGCCACAGATTCAGCAAAGGCTGAACACTAGGCACTGCGGCGGCTCGTGATGTGGCGTCGGGAACAAAAGCTGCTGACGTCTGGTGAAGGTGCTGGCGCAACCCTTCATAGTTCCCAAAGAGGAAGGACTTGCCTCTACGGATGGGGCCACCAAGCGCCGCGCCAAACTGGTTTCGCTGAAATGGAGGCGCCGACCCCTGATCAAAGTAATTCGGTGCGTCCAATGCGCTGTTTCGCAGAAACTCATAGGCGCTCCCGTGAAGGTCGTTGGTTCCCGACTGCGTCACAATCGTGACTTGCCCGCCAGGCCGCTTGCCGAATTCCGCTCCGTAAGAGTCGCGTAGAACATTGAACTCCCGCACTGCTTCGACGCCAAGCAACTCCTGGCTGGTGCCACCGGGCTGCATGTTGTTCTCCGCCGCGCCAGTAAACTCGACGCCATTCAAGAGGAATATGTTTTGCTGTGGACGATTTCCGGAGACCGCAAAGTTGTTCCCGGTCGTTGAATTGGAGACGCCGATCCCGCCAGTTTTCTCCGACGTGAAGTTTACAACTCCAGGATTCAACGGGAGAAGCAAGTCATAACTGCGCCCGTTCAGAGGCAGATCCTTCACCTCCCTCTCTCCCACTAGGCCCGAGATATCTTGAGTTGTTAAGCTCACGACCGGAGCATCTGCTGTCACCTTAACCTGTTCGCTAGTCTGTCCAACACGTAGACTCAAGTCGACGTTCGCGTCCTGGCCGACTGCGAGGCTAATGCCAGATCGAATCGCTGCGGCGAATCCGTCCTTGCTGACCCGGACCTCATAGAGTCCCACGGGCAACAAGAAAAATCGGTAACGTCCACTTTGATCTGTTGGGGCAGTACGAGAGACTCCGGTATCGAGGCTCTTCGCCGTTACGGCTGCTCCCACGACCGCAGCCCCCGAAGGATCCGCGATTACTCCCGACAAGCTCGCCGAAACCTGCGCCGCCGAGAATGACTCCACCAAACATACGCACAGCAATGCACAAATCCACAGTGCAGAAGACGTGATTCGGCGCGTAAAGCCGCGCAGAAGATTACAAGACTTTATTCTTACGCTCAGCAACCCGGACGATTGTGCAATGCGGCGCATCATTTTTCCTCCGAATAGAGTGATCCCGAGAATCCAAGAAGTGTATATTACGTGTGATTATGAAGTCGAATTCAATGCGGAAACATACGGTGTATGCCGACGTGAGACCGCGTCACCAGCAGTCTCCTTGTTGACTAGGATCGCTTCCAAATGCCCAAGGACCGCAACCCTCGATCGTCAGAGTCGCCGACTGAAGACTTATTAAAGCCACGCGACGCAGCTGTGGAGCTTCGCGTAAGCTTTCCCACGATTAAGCAGTGGATTTACAAGAAGAAGATTCGCAGCGTCTGCACACCTGGGGGACACCATCGAATTCCACAGAGCGAAGTGGACCGGCTACTGTTTCGGACCCGAGCAAAAACGGAGCCTCAGCGAAACCTTCTTATGCGTCGCCTCAGTGGTAGAAACCAGTTAGTCGGCAGAATCGAACGCGTGCAAATCAGCGGTCTGATGGCAGAGGTAATCATTTCAATCGGAGAGCAGCAGATCACATCGATTATCACAGCGCGATCGGCCCGCGACATGAGTCTGAAACCGGGCCAGACTGCTGCTGCACTCATCAAGGCCACAGAAGTAATGATTCTTCGGGTGTGACATGAAAAGACTGTTCTCGTTATCCGCGTTGCTGTTCCTAGTTTTCACCAGCGCCGTTCTCCAATGTCAACAGCTGATCGTGGAGACCGACGCAGGGAAGCACATCCTGAGTCGCGCAGATCTTGAAGCTCTACCCCACGTAAGGGTCATGGCATCTGAGCATTCCTCTCCTCCGGTGACCTTTGAAGGAGTAACTGTAAAGAGTGTCCTTGAGAAGGCCGGCATTAGTTTCGGAGAAGCAATGAAAGGCAAACGGTTGACCAACTGTTTGCTTGTTGAAGCCGCCGATGGTTATCGGGCCGTTATCGCTTTACCCGAGCTGGACCCAGGATTCACAGACAAGCAGACGGTCCTTGCCTTTCTTCACGACGGAAAACCGCTTACTGAAAAAGAAGCGCCATATCGGATCATCATCCCCGACGAAAAAAGAATGGCCCGCTGGGTACGGCAGGTGACCACATTAAAGATCGTGGATGTGCAATGAGAGGGATTAATCCTTCTGAATCATGACCTCTGTAGCTTTCACAACAGCGGTGACAGTATCACCTTTTTTGAGTTTCAGTTCATCAGCGCTGCGGAGTGATTGCACTTTCAATGAGGTTATCGCCAACACGAATAACAACATGCGCCATGACATCGCCGAGTTGAACCTCTTCTATCTTTCCGGGCAGTTTGTTGCGAGCTGAAATAGGCATGTTCCCATTATAAAACTCCAAGGAGTTAGGGATGAATCGTCGAAGGTCGTTCACAATTCTGGTTGTAGGGTTTGCGCTGTGGTGCCAGATTTCTACGGCTCAAGAGATAACCGTAGCAGCGGCATCGGACTTGCAATTCGCGATGCAGGATGTGGTCGCACGCTTTCAGAAAGAAACTGGCAAAAGTGTGAAAGTCATTTATGGCTCCTCGGAAAACTTCTTTCAGCAAATCCAAAACGGCGCTCCCTTTGACATGTTCTTTTCTGCCAATATCGACTATCCGAAAAAGCTTGAGGCCGCTGGCTTGATCCAGCACGGGACCTACTACCCGTATGCGAGAGGAAAAATCATCGTCTGGGTGCTTAAGGACTCAAAGATTGATCTGAGCAAAGGTTTGAAGGCAGTCCTTGACCCTATGGTAAAGAAAATCGCCATCGCTAATCCGCTGCATGCTCCCTACGGCCAAGCTGCCGTCGCTGCCATGCAAAAAGAAGGCATTTACGAAAAAGCAAAAGACAAGTTTGTACTCGGCGAGAACATTTCGCAGACAGCATCCTTTGTCGCATCAGGTTCAGCGGAGATCGGGGTAGTTGCTCTTTCCCTTGCGTTAGCTCCAAGCATGAAAGACAAAGGGCGCTACGCAGAAGTTCTACGAACGAATACCCGCCTATTGACCAGGCTTGTGTGATCCTGAGTTCATCGAAGAACCAGGAACTCGCCCAAGAATTCCTTGCTTACGTCAAAGGGGCAGCGGTTTCTGATCTTCTAGCACGCTATGGTTTCGACGTAAGCAGTCGGATTCGCAAATGATGGATGTCTTCTCATGCATCTCTACATCGTAGTCAACTGCAAGACTCGCGATTGTAAAACGGCCCATGTACTCATGCATTTGGGGGAGAAGGGGAGAACGCCGGAGAGAGTGGAGTACTGGATGTCTTATCCTTTGATGATTGAATGCCCAATCTGTCGCAAGACCTACGACTATTCCGATTCGGAGGAGAGCTTTTCGCAACGGGAACTTCCGGCTCCGCCTCCCGGCCACTCAAACCGGCTCGCTAGGCCTTAGTCGAGTTTTAACTGCTCGCCGCTCGCGCGACGCGCCCCCGACGCGCCCGCTGTTCCGCTCCTCATTTACACAAGGGCGGGTATGGAGTCAGACATTCTTCTGTATTTTTCAAACTTCAGCTATCGCAATGGCGCGAACGTTTTTGGTCGTAAACTCAGGAAATGGGTTTTTCCAACCGTAGAGCCTCTGTGAAAAGCTGTGGAAGTGATGTGGGCCGCACTGGCATCACGCCTCTCTGGTAGCGATGACCTATCTAACTCACGGGGAGGAGGCGGACCAACCAGTCGGCTAGTTCCCGAAAATGTTCCGGCTTGCTCTGAAGAATCCATTCCGTGATAGCAACAGAATGCCTCGTCTTTTCATACGAGACTCGGTTCTCAGACAGTTCGCCGAAAATATCACTGAGAACCTGGGCACCATCGATGTGGGTGATCCAGTCAGCGGGGATTTGTTGCGGCGCATCGCAGTAATATCTTCGCTCTTGGCGCTTCGTATCAATCAATCCTTGCACTTCATTTTCGCGTACGCCCTGCGGCCGGAAGCCCTCTATCTGGTTCGCTAGTGTGGCGATGGCCGGTGAATCCAACAAGAAGTTCTCGTACATCCGACGGGGGAGAAAGTGGAATACGTCTTGGCTCTCCCGGAGCAAGGCCTGCTTCTGACCGTCGGTTAGGCATTCCGAGTCAAGACAGAACGCCAGTGCTGGTGGCATCAACATGCTTGCACCGGACAACCGTCGGTAAATTTCCAGGATTCTTCTCTTGTCGCGGCCCTGCAGATCTCCCGTCTGAACGATCCCGATCACGGCAGTCCCCATCAGCGGCTGACCAGCGACTCTCTGCAAGATTCGAGGAAAGCATGTCTCCTCGATTCTTCTCTCGACCCAGAGAATATTGTCCGCATCGAACACGTCGGCCAAGCGCGCACCAAGATCCAAGAGGTTAGCCTGAAGGTCTTTCGTGTTAGCAGGGTCCACTTCGGTTAATGAACTTTCAGCCCCGTTCGAGCGCACCATCGTAAATGTTGCGGGTTCCGCGGCCGTTATAACCGTCGGAGAGTGAGTGCTAAGGACATACTGGTGTTGCGGATACCTTTTCAGAACGTCAATGAGTTTTCGTACGGCACCCGGATGTAGAAAGCTCTGGGGTTCATCCACCAGAATGACCTGAGGATGGTCAGATGTGAGAACCACGTACAAGACCGCGAGCACCTGGCCGATTCCAGACTCGCACTCATTTAATGGAATGGCAAAATCTTCCCGCTCTGTGACGGGATCATGCGCCGGCGAAGCATTCGCCGACCGTCCAAGGCGCCCCGATGTGCTAGGATTCGCTCCCCTACCCAGTTCAAATGACAGAAAAGCCGCCTGAAAGGCGGCTTCTATTCGGACGGCGACATATGCGCGGTTCACGGGACCAATTTCCTCGCAGTACCGTTTATCACGGTTCCAAGGGGTGTGCCGTTAGCCAGTGTCGCCGATGTAAAGATGAAGAGGATCTCTCGCATGTTGTCCACCCAAACGAAATCCACCGTTGCTGTAATAATCAAGTTCCCCAACTGGTCGAACTCGCTAAAGCTGGCTGACCCCGTGCAGTCACGATTCACCGTATATGTCCCGGAAAGCGTCGAGTGGGCGACGCTGCCATTCAAGCTAGCCGTCACCGGGCCACCGATATTTCCCGCCGCATCCAGCGTCAATAGGGCGTTAGCCGCCCTAGGTCCGATACCGACAACTGTTCCGCTGTCCGAGGTGCCGTATTTCCCCGCTGCTCGTGCAAACGAGCAGGAGTTCCCTGCCTGGGCTGTCGCTGCCACGCTCATTACGATTGTGGCTGCGAAAACGATCAAAAGCGCTACTTTGCTGTGCTTTCTAATGTCTAGTTTCATGTTTTTCCTCCGTGACTTAAATTTCCCTTGGGAGCGAACGTGGCCATTAGACGTGCTCGCTTCGAGCTGCCGACTTGAGGCGGGAAACGATGCCCGTCCTTCGAGGCGTGCCGCACTGTGTGAAAAGTAGTCTGCGCTACCGGCCTCTAACTGTTAACGCGACATTTCTGGGGAAAAACGGACATCCGCTCCGAAAAGTTGCGTTACGCGATTCCGTATCGATTCAGACGGCGGTGACAGTCAGTGCCCCACCGATGTTGGTTTGTGTGGAGACCTTGCAAATAAGCAAAACTGCATGCGCTGGCGAGACTCGGCCCTCAGCTAGTCGCGAGTGGCGAAAAAGTTCTGGCGCACTGCGGCATGGGCTTCAATCGATCCTCGAAGAGTTGAGCAATTTGATCTTTGTTCTGAGGCAGAATTGCGTGCTCAAACAGATTTCTCGATCTGATGATGCGGTTTTATCCTGCGGAACCATAGAATTCCTTGCCCTCTCCGATTTAGGAGTGTCCATCTTTCCTAGGAAAACCGTATTAATATTCGCCACGTCCTCCCCGCTGACTGCGCGAGGCCGTTTCTTGAATGGGGAATCCGGTCGAAGGTGAACGCGATTCCGTTCTGAAGCTGAACAGCATTCCGTTGTGATTCCGAACAGCATTCCGGTGTGAAGGTGAACGCGATTCCGGGGGGAAAGCGAACAGTTTTCGCCTATCACCGGAATCGCGTTCAGCTTGGACCGGAATGTTTTCCACAGGCGAGCCGCAGTAGGCCGTAGCGACGCTGGACAATTACCCGGCATTGAAACTCCACAAAAGAGGAGAAGAGGGTGCCGGCTAGGAGAACGTCCATGCGGAAGACGAAGGAAGTCCTGCGGTTACGGTTTGAGTTGGGGCTCGGGCAGCGGCAGATCGCACGCAGTTGCGGGATGGGGCTGGGCACGGTCCACGACTATTTAGAGCGGGCGGTTGCGGCCGGGATCGGTTGGCCGTTGCCCGCAGGTTGCAGTGAAGAGGAACTGGAAGCCAAGTTGTTTGGGAACCAACCGGTCCAGTCGAAACCAATGCGGGAGCGGCCGCAACCGGACTGGAAAAGCATTCATGCGCAACTACAACAGCATCGCCATCTGACCCTGCAGTTAGTCTGGGAAGAATATCGCCAAGCCCATCCCGAGGGCTACCGCTACAGTTGGTTTTGCGAGCGCTATCAGCAGTGGCGGCAACACCTGGATGTGGTGCTGCGTCAGGAACACAAAGCCGGCGAGAAGATGTTCGTCGACTGGGCGGGGGCAACGCTTCCGGTGTATGACCCTACGACCGGGCAAGCGTGGCCGGCATCGCTGTTTGTTTCCGTGTTGGGAGCCAGTTCCTACACCTATGCGGAAGCGACTCGGGATCAACAAATGGAAGCCTGGATCCAGGCGCACATCCACGCCCTGGAATTTTACGGTGGAGCACCGACTTTGCTGGTGCCCGATAACACCCGGACGGCCGTCACCCGAGCGTGCCGTTATGATCCAGATCTGAATCCCACCTATCAAGAGTTCGCGGTGCATTACGGGATGGGAGTGGTGCCGGCACGTCCCTACAAGCCACGGGATAAGGCCAAGGCGGAGAGCGGAGTGCAAGTATGCGAACGCTGGATCATCGCGGCCTTGCGCCACCGGAAGTTCTCGAGTCTGCCGGAACTCAATCAGGCGATTCGCGAGTTGTTGGTAGGGCTGAATGAGCGTCCTTTCCGCAAGCGGGACGGATCGCGGGCCAGTCTGTTTCACAGCCTGGAGAAACCGGCTCTGACCCCGTTACCGGCCGAGCGCTTCGATATGAGCCAGTGGTCGCGGGCCACCGTCAACATCGATTACCACATTGCCTTCGATGGGAACTTTTACAGTGTGCCCTACACCCTGGTGCAGCAGGTCGTCGAAGTCCGCTCCACCCCGACCACGGTGGAGATCTTTCACCAGGGGAACCGGATCGCTTCCCACCTGCGCGATCGCAGGCGCGGTCACGCGGTCACTCAGAATGAGCACCGTCCCAAAAGTCATCAGGCCCATCTGCAATGGCCGCCCTCGCGGATGGTGAACTGGGCACGCAACATCGGTCCCAACACGGCCCAGTTGTTCGAACAAATCCTGAACGACAAACCGCATCCGGAAATGGGCTACCGTTCTTGTCTCGGCATCATTCGTCTGGCGCAGCAGTACTCGGCGCAACGCATGGAAGCCGCGGCGGAACGGGCACTCCTTGCCAAAGCTTGTCGCTATAAGAGCGTGGAGTCGATTTTGAAAAACTCACTGGACACGGTTCCTCTGTCGCCACCACCGCCCGGCTCCCCACCCCTGACTCATGACAATGTTCGCGGCGCGGAGTACTTCGACCAGGGAGGACCGACCTCATGCTGAACCAACCACTCATGGAAAAACTGTTCGCCATGCGGCTGCAGGGCATGGTCGAGGCTTTGAAAGCGCAAGAACAAGAACGCGCCATCGACGAACTGAGCTTCCTGGAACGCCTCTCTCTGCTCGTCGATCAACAATGGAACTGGCGCGAGAACCAGGCGTTGGAACGAAGACTGAAAGCGGCCAAGCTCCGAGGGCCGGCTTGCGTGGAAGACATCGATTACCGGGCTACGCGTGGACTGGATAAGTCGGTGGTGCGTGCTCTGGCTAAAGACTCCTCCTGGGTCCGCAATCACGAGAACATCTTCGTGATCGGACCTTGCGGCGTGGGCAAGAGTTTTCTCGCCTCAGCCCTGGCACACAAAGCTTGTCGCGACGGCCACTCCGCTCTCTACCTTCGCGCCGCTGCCTTGCTGCGCGAGCTGGCCTTGGCCCGAGCCGACGGCAGCTTGCGCCACCTCCTGGCTCGACTGAGTCGCATCGATGTTCTGGTCATCGATGACTGGGCCATGGCCCCGCTGCAGGAATGCGAGCGCCGCGAAGTTTGGGAAATCTGCGAGGATCGCTACCAAACTCGCTCCACCGTTCTCACTTCCCAACTACCGGTCTCGCGCTGGCACGAACAGATCGGAGATCCCACCATCGCCGACGGCATCCTCGACCGTTTGGTCCACAATGCCCATCGCATCGAGATGCGCGGCGAGTCCATGCGAAAAAACCGCAACCCACCCAGGGATCAAAGCCAGCAATGATCCCCATCTTCTACATAAGGAAGCAGGGGCAAAGGGGCTGCTGCCCCTTTCCCCTGCACCCCAAATCCCCGCCGAACCTAACCTTCGCTTCGCTCCGGACGATACGATCTTGCTTGACGATTCCGAACACTTACTCCACAATCACCATGCCAGCGTCGCTTCGCTCCGACTGCTGTTCACCTTCGCTCCGGAACGCCGTTCGGCTTCCCTCCGGAATCGATGTTCACCTTCACCGGAATACCCAGTCGTAGCGAACCAGTTCGCCGCGTTGCTGCCACCCTATGGCAAACACTTTCTTATTGTCCCTTCCCGGAAGTGCTCCAAAGAAATCCATCGGACCTGTTGTCAGTTGCGAGGGCTTGTGGGTAAGCCTTCCGAATAGCCTCCCCCCTTCGCGCATGGCCCAGATATCCAACCTTCCATTGTGTGTGGACTGAAACAGAAAATATCTTCCGTCTGGAGTCCAACTGCCACAGCATTCAGAAGGAGGATTATTCCACCCGGGAAGCAGTGGGTGAAGATCGGATCCATTTACTGCTGCCTCCCAAAGTGATTGGGCTGCATTCTTGGAGTCGGTGACGGTAAATCGGATCTTCGTGCCATCAGGCGACCATCGAATCCAAAAAGGTTCTCCATCGACCGTCAAGAGTGGGTGTGCTTCGGTTCCGTCGCTACGTGCGAGATATAGTGTGTTGCCCTTGGCGAAAGCAATCGTTTGGCCCTCCGGTGCCCAGCCGGCGTCATTTGAGACTATGCTGCCCAGCCGATGTCGTGGTCCCGCCAACGTTGGAATTACCCAAAGTGGGCCCTCTGTCATTGATCCCTCGTGTCCCTGTACTAACAATTCCGATCCGCTAGGAGAGAGTCCGGCCAGATCGGCTGTGGTACCAGGCAATGGCTCCGATAAGGGTGCTGCTTCCCCGCCTGCTACCGAGATCTGGTATACAGCGCCTTCACCTTGGTCCACTGCGTTGTTAATTGCGGTGTAATACAGACGCGATCCGTCCGTAAGAATTGGTGGGAACTTCACAATGCCATCAGTTGTGACCTGAGTCGAACCTAGGATCTTAGGTTGAAGCACTGGCGACCTGAGCCAAACGGCAAGCACAGTCGCCACGACGGCTGTACCGATTAAGGATAGCGTCCACTGACGCCGAGAGCCCGAAGTTGCGATCGCTTTCGTCTTTTTGTCCGAGCCGAGCACTGGTAATTTATCCGATTCAATCGCCCGCCTGATTCGGTTGAAATCGGCTCGCATCTCGGATGCGTGCTGATATCGCACATCTCGATCTTTCTCAAGTGCCTTATTGATGATCTCTTCTAACTTTGGTGGTACCTCGGGATTCAGCCTCACCGGGGAAACGGGTGCACGACTCAGGATGGATTCGAAAATGACTCCCGAACTTTCCCCACGAAACGGCAAT
>Ga0126369_10003602_pt1 | contig 11193 bp, 13 predicted proteins | sample PanSoiMetaPlot_1_FD_109646 | JGI IMG/M metagenome (GOLD analysis project Ga0126369, IMG submission 109646) | Tropical forest soil microbial communities from Panama - MetaG Plot_1 | ecosystem: Environmental > Terrestrial > Soil > Tropical forest > Bulk soil | place: Panama | collected 2016-02-17
AGCTGTGGTCCGCAAATACAGATCCGCCGGATAGGCTCTCGCGCAGGAGCGGACCAACACCTTGCAAAGCAGTTCAAACGTCCGCGATTCCACCGTTGCTGCGGCATCCCTGACTGAAAAGCGGGAAAGTGAGCGTAATCCTCCCATCGCTCCGCGTTCTGGTCGGCAGAGGGCGAATGCCGTAGATGATCGTGCCGACTCCCTGGATTCACTCACCAGGGAAACCGCCCGCCCTCAAATAGTAACTATGGGTGGTTTAGCTACCAGTTGAAACGGAAAGTACGGCGGAAATTTAGGAAGCTCACTCGGCAGGGGCAGCGGGCCGTACCGAATCGGCAGGGGCAGCGGGCTGCGCGGACTGAAGCCAGGGTCAGGGTCGTGCCGGCTGGGGTCGAACCCATACAGAATCCCACCGCGCACGCGAGCCATCGCCTTAGGCTCCATCTTTTCAGTCATGCACAGGTCTTTCACAACTAACGTCTTCATTGCACTTTTCCAAAAAAGTAAGTAATAGAGTCTGAATACACGTCGAGCAGGTTGTGCTCGCTTGAGCATTAGCACGGGGTATGCCAATCAGTGAGCACGCGCCGCGAAGTACCCGCAACCCCTTGAACCAGAGGGCGACAATGCCGGATGGACCGGGCATTTCACGATGGCTCTTGAAGTGTGTACGGGCCCCCGATGTTGGCCTGCGGCGAACAACGAGCGGTGTAGCGTTTGGTCAGATCTCACACTTGCTTCAACTCGCGCGAAGACTTCCATCTCGCCGGACCGTTCCATCTGGATGCGCGGCATTCTTGATCTCGATTCACAAGTGTTAGTCGGCCCGAAGCAATAGTAAAGCCTCGGAGCGAGGCCTATCTTTGCGTCGTCGGACCACGCACGGTATGCACTCGGCGGATAACGCAGAAAAGGAGCAGGCTATGGAACCTCTTACGATAATCGCGATCACGGTCGCCGCGCCCGGGCAGGAAAGAGCGCTGCGGGCGGCGCAGGAGAACCTGGTGGCGGAAACCGTCAAAGAGCCCGGCTGTCTACGCTACGAACTCAACCAGTCTCTCGACGACGGCCGCGTACTGATCTTCGTGGAGAGCTGGGCTAGCGAAGCCTTGTGGCGCGCCCACATGGAAGGGGCTGCCATACGGCGCTTCGCCGCGAGCGGCGCTAACAAGCTCATCCAGGAGTTCACGTTGCATCGCATGGCGACGGTCGCGGATGGCAGTCACGCCTGAGGGTGGGCCGAGTTGTGACGCCCAACGGTCGCGTTGAGCGGCGGCCGACGAGCGTCGCGAGGCGGGAACCGCAAGCAAGCGAAGCGCGCTTGCGGACGTCCGCTCGAACGCGAGGTTAGCGCGCAGTCTCATCAGCGCGCAGTACCGCGTTGAGTATAGGAACTCCAACGTAACCAGCTACGAAACCACCAATAAAAAACAGCGCGGTGCTTCCGTACAACCCCGTGTCATTCACCGACGGCACAAACAGAAATAGTCCTCCAGCACCAGCAACCATCATGCCCAGGGCAAATGACCAGCCCCGCGCGCGTAAGCTTGGAACCGGGGAGGTAGCGCGCGAATTGCGATGAATGCCGCAGATAAAACCGAGCGCAGCGGCGACTGTCATGAGGAACGCTGCCCATAGTAGGAGGCGAAATGAAATATCAGGGCCCACGGCTTGATCGAAGATGCCGAGAACGTACACAGACACGAACGCGTACGCGAAACCGGTTGTGAGTACTCCAAGGCAGAACCAATGCCACATGAGCGCTAGCGCTCGAACGCGGGGCCAGGCGCTTGCTGGGCAGAACGCACTGTCGGGATCTCTACTGACCGAACCATATTCAAGGCTGGTAACACCGCGCTAGGCTAATCACGAAGACAACGACTGCCACGAACGCTAACAAATAAATCAAGAAGGCCCACACTCGTCGTTCGCCCTCACGCAGTCGGGCACGCTCCATTACTTTCTCTGGATCCCGCGCTAGTGCGCGCCGATGTTCCTGGACTTCTCTCTCGTCCGCGCCTTGTACAAGCCCACAGTTTGTGCAGATGCCCTCGCCAGACAGGTTTGAACAGTCACAAGCTGGGCAGATCCAAGAAGCAGGGAGCGTTTCCCACATGACCGATCTGGCGCCTAACGTGGCTTATCGAGATACATCTTCAATTTAACCGCGATATGAAGATCTCGTTAACCGAATTGTGGCTCACAGCACAGGGAATCGGCGACCCTGGAGACGAACGACTGGTTTGTAATGGATTGGGCAGCAACAGTGATCGGCGGCTCATGGCCGACAGCGGCGTCGAACGTCCGCTGTCAGTAACAGAGAGTTTGGCGTGCCGGTGAAGCCACGAAGGCACGAGGCGCGGCTATAGTGGGCGGAAGCGTCCACCTGAGCACGGCGTCAACTGTTGCTGAGCCCTGCCCTCGCCCGCTCCGATCGTGTGTTGCCGAACCCCGTCGGAGCGCCGCCTAGGCTCGGCTTGCTGGGTCTCGCGTACTGTCCCTTCTGGCCACGAAGTAGGCGGATTGCACCAACTGCGCCGTCCAATGACGGTCCATCCGCTTGCTCCCCGGACTGCTGTTCATGCATCCTAGCTATCCGCGGCGAGCGCTCGGACGTGGCGGCCGGCTGCCCGGGCAAGGGTCCCGCGTTTTTAATCGCGCGCTTCCAGGCAATTGTCCGAACGTGTGGCGGAGACGCCAAAAATCGAGGCAGCCAAGACAAAGGCATCGTTCATCGAGCCCATGCTCCTTCTGCGCAGCGAGCGGCTGCCGGAAGGAGCAGAGTGGCTATATGAGGTGAAACTCGACGGCTATCGTGCGATAGCGGTCAAAGCCGCAGGGAAAGTTCACCTTCGCTCACGAAACAACAAAGACTTCAACGGCAGATACCCGCCAATCGTCAAAGCACTCACCGCACTACCCGATGAGACCGTCATCGACGGCGAGCTCGTCGCCCTCGACCAGGAGGGAAGACCCTCTTTCAACCTGCTTCAGAACTACCGCGACGCGGCGATCTTCTATTACATCTTCGATGTGCTGGTGCTCGCCGGCCGCAATCTCACGCGTGAGCCGCTCGAGGTGCGGCGCCGCCTGCTACAAACCAAGGTCGTACCGAAACTGAAAGCGCCCCTACGGTACGCAGCCCCGTTGGAGGGTAGCCTTCACGACGTCCTTAATGCCGTCCAGGCGCACGGTTTCGAAGGTCTGATCGCCAAGCGGCGAGATAGCCGCTACGAGCCTGGCTTACGCTCGGGCGCCTGGCGGAAGATGCGAATCAATCAAGGGCAGGAATTTGTCATTGGCGGATACACGCCCAGCGCCCGGAGTTTCGATTCTCTCATCTGCGGGTTCTACGAAGGAGACCGGCTGCTGTACGTGGCGCGCACGCGCAATGGATTCACGCCCCGCTCGCGTGCGGACCTCTTCAACCGCCTCCGAACACTAGAGACGTCCACGTGCCCTTTCGCGAACTTGCCAGAGGCGAAGAGCGGACGCTGGGGAGCGGGCCTTACGGCCGAAAAGATGCGGGAATGTCGCTGGGTCCGGCCTGAACTGGTCGGGCAATTCGAGTTCCTCGAATGGACCCCAGACGATCATCTGCGGCATTCGCGCTTCGTTGCACTCCGCGAGGACAAGAGGCCACGCGAGGTCACCCGTGAGAGGTGAACCGCTCGCGGCCGCGAGTGCGGCACAAAGCGCGCTCCCCCGGTTCTAAAGCCCCAAACAATTGGCGTGTCCGGCACGATGGGACCGGTCGGAAATCAATCATGATCTCGGCTGCCCACGAGCGTGCTTGTTCGCTCCTCTAGTGTCACCAGCGAGCGTCCGCATTCGTGCGACGCGAGGGCCTGGAACCGACCCGAAGCCAAAGTTCGGCCAAGCGCAAAGCTGACTTCGGGGGTCACCGAAGCGGTCGATCATTGCTTCGGCTCAGCAGTCTGCGCGGTCACATGCGCCCAACGAGCGCCAATAACCGCGCGTTCATCTCGTCCGCCGGCAAATTCACAGGCCAACCGTGTCCAGGCAGTACCCATTCGAAACGATATGCTGCGAGATTGCCGAGTGACGCGGTGAGCTCGGCCCATGAATACCAACATGCGTCCTTGAATGCGACGAGGTCCCGTTCGCGTACACTCCAGGCGAGGGAATCACCCGTAAAGAGCACGTAATCGTCGAGCAGGTACACGACACTGCCGCGGGTATGTCCCGGCACCGGGATCGCGCGCACGCCGGGAGCAATCGTCCGTGGTGACCGATCTTCGAGAAAATCCGTAGCGTACGGCGCCGCCGAGTGGTCGTCTCGATGAATCCAGACGCGTGCGGCGAACTCATGCGCATACTTGTCTGCATCTGCCACGTCGTCACGGTGTGACAGAAGGATGTGAGCAATACCGCCCGCTTCGCGAAACCATTTCACGAGCTCTGCCGCGTAGCGCGGTGAATCGATCAGCAAATTACCGTCCGGGCGCGCGGCGAAATACGCATGTGCGCCAAACGATGACCGCGCGTTGAACCCGCAACGCCACACGCCGGGCGTGATCTCTTGCGGAAAGATCGTCGTCTTCGGGCGCTGCTGTTTCGTTTCGCTGCGCACCGATGCGGTAGGACACACGAGCACCGCGCGCCACGCCGCGAGCCGCTCCTCCGGCGTGCCTGGTTGCCGAGCGAAGACACTCTTCTCGTTTCGTTCAACAATAATCCCCGGCGCGACGTGCCGCGAAGCGCCGCAATCGATGCACGCTGTGTCGATGTACCAGTCTCCCGGAGCGGAGTCGGGATTGCGAATTGGCTTCATTCAATCGCTCCGATTCTACGAAGGGCGGAGAGGTGTTTGAGTCATTGTCTTTCCTAGGGGGATCCGAGACCGCTGATCCAGACATGATGACCGGCACCATTCATCAAGCTTACTATTTGCCTTCTCGGCGTTCCATCGTACAGCCACAGTAATGCCCGACGCATGGCGATCAAATCCAAGGCTCAAAGACGCAAGTTCGCGGAGCTCCTTGTCGAGGGCAAGATCACGCCCGAAGTTTACGAGCGGTGGAATCGCGAAGCCGGAAGGAAGGAATTGCCGGAGCGCGTCGCGAAGAAGAGCAAAACAAAAACCAGAGCGAGGAAAGCTAGCGCCAGGAAGACACGGAAAGTGAGCCGCAGGCCCCAGGATTCGAAGTAGTCTTACCAACTCCAAGTGGTAGTGCACGAGCGTCTGGCCTCGTAGGGCGCGATCGGTGTGTTGTCGGTGAGATAGTCGATCAGCGTCGGCGCCGTCACCTGTTGTCCAATAGTGTGCAGATCGTCTAAAGCTTGACATCCAACATGTGCCGGCGCATGGTTAGTGTTGCTCTGGGAGGAAAGAACAGCACTAATGATTTTGTCTACGCCAGCGTAGTTCACTGAGGGCTGCGCGTCCCGGCATCGACTGTCACGATGTGCCAAGGCTTTGGGAACTTGAAGAGACGGCCTTGGATTCGAATCTTGCCGCTCAAGGAGGAGTAACCCATGAGGCACCGCGAGGTCGGATCAGGAACGAAAAGACTTTTGTTGGCGGGTTGGGCAGGAGCGCTCATGGGCTCGGCCGCCTTTATGCCGGCGGTTGCACAAGTCGCGCCGCCCCCGAACTGTGCCGGGCTTGCAGCGCAACTGCTGGCCAATTCGAACATCACAGCAGCGACCTCGGCTGTTCAACCTGCAGCCGACGGACATTTGTCTTACTGCCGGGTCACCATAACCGTTTCAGACTTGTCGGGGCCCAGAGATGGATATCTGCCCGGCCAGAAGCAGGCGATTGGCGTACTGATTGGCTTGCCGCTGAGTGCGGCCGATGGCGGCAGCCTTGGCTCGCAAGGCAATTGGAACGGAAGCATCCGAGATCAAGGTGGTGGCGGTTATGCGGGCGTCACCGAATCAGGCGGACCAATCGTCCCCTTGATTGATTCTGGCTACGCGTCATCCTCTACCGACACCGGCCATACCACTCCGGGTGGCGGCTTCGCTTTGAACCCAGATGGCACTCTGAATTGGGGTTTGATCCGAGATTTCGCTTTCAATGGCATCCACGCCCAGTCCCTGTGGACCAAGAAACTCGTGCAAATGTATTACGGCAAGAAGCACAAATACGCTTATTGGACCGGCTGCTCGACCGGCGGTCGCCAAGGGCATCAACAAGCGCAGAAGTATCCCAAGGAGTACGACGGGATTCTCGCTGGGGACAGCGCGTTCAATTGGGATCGTTTTATTCCCGCGGAGCTATGGCCCCAAGTAGTCATGAATGAGGAGGTCGGCGGCCCCATCGCCGCTGCCAAGCTCAATGCAGTTACGAGGGCTGCGATCACCGCGTGCGATGGCCTCGACGGCATCAAGGATGGAGTCCTTCAGGACCCGCGTGCCTGCCGATACAGCGCAAAGGCATTTGTTTGCCGGGGCTCACCAAACGATCCCGCCAACTGCCTGACTGCTGCTGAAGCAAAGGCGGTGGACAAGATCTGGGATGGTGTCGTCGAGAACGGCAAGCGGCTTTGGTTTGGGCTTGAGCGGGGGACACCACTAGAAACCGGACCCTATGGCATTAGTTTGGCCGGCCCCGTTCCGTTCCCAATTGCCACAGACCATTTTCGGTACTGGATAAAGCAAGACCCCTCTTTCGATTGGCATACTCTTACCGAGGCGAGCTTCATCCAGGCGTTCAAGCAGTCGCAGCGCAAATTCCATGATGTGATCGGGACCGATGATCCGGATCTCTCCGACTTCCGCAATCACGGCGCAAAGATGATCACCTACAATGGATTGGAAGACGAGCTCATCTTCCCGCGCGGCACCTTCAACTACTACGATCGCGTGACGGAACGGATGGGTGGCTTTGACAGGGTTCAAAGGTTCTATCGCTTTTTCCTGTATCCCGGAAACAATCACTGCGCATTCAATATGACGCAGCCGAATGCTCCGTTGATCAATGTCGAAGATCTCTTTAAGTCACTCCGCGGTTGGGTGGAAGACGGCGTAGCGCCAGATTCGCTCGTGGCTTACAACAACTTAAACCCGGCCCTGGCGACCGTCAGCCGCCCGATCTGTAAATATCCGGATAAGCTTGTGTATGACGGCACCGGAAGCACCAATGTCGCAGCGAACTTCCGCTGCAAGCATAGGGAGCACGACCCGCTAGCGGAGACGATCCGGCTCACTTCTGACGGGAACGCCAAGGGCGAGGACGATGACGATGGCGACAACCGCGGCCGTGGCCGATAACTGACTCGGTGCTCCGACGCCAGTGGGATCCGTAGAAGCGTAAGCCCTCGCGTCGAAAGAGCGCAAGTGATCCGGCGGCGCGCTCGCCGTCTGCGAAGGCAGGCGCTCGCCGAGCCCTATCCGTCGAAGCCGATCCGGCTCATCGTGTTCACCTCCGGCGGCTTCGTGGCATCGGACAACTCCGTCGTCGATGCCGTCGCCTCACGGCTCTCGTTTACCCAGCCCGGCTCGGTCGATCACCAGCTTATCTATCTGTCAGTGCTCGGACAGATGAGGAATGAGCGCGCTCTCGGTCCAATTGAACGGGAACTCCCAGATCGGCATCTTTGAGCAAGAGCCGTTATCGCGGCGAGAGAGCGGTTACCAGTTGCGCGGAGGGGGACGCCGAGCGATGGGTTGGCGCTAGTTTGCGCACGAAACGGCGACGCGCGATGTGATAACTGCGGTCGGCCCCGTAGAAGTTTTCGTGCATGCGGGCCAGCTCTTCCTGTCGATACGCTGAAAGCGGCTTTGCCCGCTCGTCCTGCTCGCGCTGCCTTCGCTTTTCCTCCAACCGCGAACCGTGGTTGGGATCCGCAGCCATGGCCTCGGCCTCGGCTCGAACCCGACTGCGCAATTCGCGCGCATTGGTCCCCAGGATGGCGTCGATCAGCCCTATCCGCGCTGCCTCATTCGCTCCAAGCGGCTGGCAATCGGAAGTCAACCGGATCGCCGCATCTGCGCCGACGCGCCTGGGTAGGAGATAGGTCCAGTATTCGGAACCATAGAGACCCCCCATCGAACGATAGTGGGGGTTGAGGATCACCTCGGAATGGGCGACGACGCGATCGGCGCCCAGGGCCAAAATGACACCACCGGCCCCGGCGTTGCCTGATAGCGCTGAAACGACGATGTGTGAATCGGTCAATATGATCTCGCGCACTAGGTCGTTCATCGCATTGATGTTGCGCCAGGATTCGTCCGCGCAGTCCTCCGCTGCCTCGATCACACTCAAATGAATGCCGTTCGACCAGACATTCCTGCCGCCCATCAGGACGATCACCTTGTTCGGCCGCTGACGAGCGTGCAAGTAGGCCGCGAGCAGCCGCTCGCAGTGCGTGGTGCTCATTGCGCCGTTGTGGAATTCAAAGAACAGGTATCCGACACCGTTTCGATCTTCGTACCAGATGTCCCGGTAAGTCCGACCGGAGGGGGTGGCATCGATTGGCAACGCGGCTTCGCGGGTATTCCGTTGCGACAGGTATTCGCGCAGGAGATGGGTTGCCGGCAATTTGAAACTCTGCCCGCCGGGCGGTGCGTGCTGCGCACGCAAGTGGGTGATCCACACTGCACCATCGCCCGTGGCCCGACAAACGGCATCGCCCCGCCAGGCGATGATCTGTCCCGGCTTACCCCGCAACTCGTCCTCTTCGTGCACGCCGTGCAGATGGACTGACTGTCCGGCAATGTGATCGAGCACGCCTTGCTGGCGCTCGACCGATCGGATTTTCTGGACGATCTCGCTGGTTGGAGCCGTCCAGTCGACGGCTCGATCATGCCGCTCAGTTGCAACGATGCTAAACACGATTGCAACTCACCCGGAAGTCAGCAGAAAAGTTCGGATTCGCATGGGCATATCGCTTCCGCTCAGTCCCAATGCACGGGGTGTGCCAATCCGGGACGAGGATCGGGAACGACCTCGCAACTCTCTGTAAGCAGTCGGGATGTCGATCGCTGTCAGGGTTTCTGGTGGCGACTTGAAATACGCCCGCCGGCCCGAGTTGGTGGGCCTCAGCCAACAGGGCGCGCCGCCTCCCTTGGCCAAAACCAACAGCTGTGATCAGGCGAACAGTAGCCAGTCGTCGACGGTCGGCGATCCTGCGAGATGCGTAGATGTAAATCGGCAGATCAGAGGCTCCGGGGCGTGATCCATCGATACGTCTATGAGATACGTCGCGCGACGTAGGCCGAGCGGCGGATTCCGGCCATTAGCAAATCGAGCGAATCTAGGGAATGACTCGCTTGTTGGAGCATCGCCGCTTACCCTGGTACTGGGTTGCGGTTTTCTATGCGGTCAACATCATCGCGGCAGGCGCGTCAGTCGCCTTGGTCGTCTATTACGCGCTGTAAGAAGGTCACTCTTCGGCCAGAAGTGGCCTGTCCATAAAGTGCACCCTGGAGACCAGACTTGCGACTGCCGGCCATGATCGTCGGCGGGCTTGCGTTTGTCGCGATCGCGGCGTGCGGTGGCCTCGTGGGCGCTGGCGGCGCTGCAGCGCTCGCCTGGCTTGTCCACCAGGCGTTGCCGGGCATCGCCTTCGAGAACCTGTTTTTCTGCGGCGCGGTCATCTTCTTTCCCTTGGCTCTATGGGCCCAGTATCGCCTGCTGAAGGTCGTGCGCCCTCGCGTCGCGACGCTGGAGCGGTGGCTTTCGCGAGGTTCGGTCGTCGCCTACGAGGATGTCCACGAACCGTTCACGCTGCTGCTTCGAGCTTTCTCTGACGATGTCTTGGTCGTCCACCGAACCCCGACCAATCCGATCGGGCTTCTGACCGAGAACCGGCTCGAGACCTGGATCGTCGAGGCCTTGCGCGAGATCGGACCGGTCGTTGCCGTTGGCCTGCCCGGCGAGCAGTTGCCCCATACCGGAGCTGCACGGCTGTATCTGGACCAAGAGGTCTGGAAGGAGCGGGTCAGATCCCTGATCAGCCGGGCCCGTGCCACGATCATCATCATTGGTGTGAGCGAAGGCGTCTGGTGGGAGATCGAGACGGCGTTGCGTGCAGCCGTCGCTACCAGGCTCGCCTTGGTGTTTCCGCTCGCTCTGACACCCGACAGGATGATCAGCGCCTTCTATAGGCGCGACGAGGTTCCGGAGCCGAGGACGCCACCACCCCTGCTCGAGCGCCTCGATCGGGTCCTGCTCGCTGCTGGGTTCCAGCCCGCGCCAAAGCCGGCGCCCGGAGATCAGATCCTCGTCCTCGACGATAGCAGGCGACCGCGGTTTCTCAGAACAAGGATGGCGCTCACCTATTACGCTCTATGGATCAATCCCGTGACTGTTCTCATTAAGCTCCTCGTCCGCCTGTATCCCGCCATGCCCTGGCGCATGTCGCTTGCGGGCGAGATCTCTTACAAGCGCACCTTCGCGCCGTTTGTTCGATCGATTCGCGCCAAGCCTAAGAGGGGAACGAAGCCGGTCTGACCGGTCGCTAGCGCCGTCAGACGGCCGCTTTCCGCGCGTCGACCGTACAGCCCTCTCTCGCCATGACCTGCCGTTCGACGGGCCGACTAAATCCCCTCGGAAGCAGACATACGCGTTGCTCGGCCACAGCCAGGAGAGCGCGTTCTAGACATCGCCTGCGGGACCGGTATCGTGGCTCGGACCGCGCTGGCATCAAGTGGTGTGGGGTGTCAGCGCTCAACCGACTACGCTCACCGCAGGGTGATGTTGGCTGCCGGCCGGCGCCATCACTCAAATATCGCGAGTCACCGGGAAGACGGGCGCTTCGTTCGGTGACGGTGCCGCTGCCGGTGGGGCGGGCAGTGCGGCCGGCGGGTTCGCGGTGTCCCATGTGCACGGGTTGAACGTGGCCGGCGTCGTCAGCGATCGGGTAACTGTCGCAGCGAGCTGCAAGGAGTAGTCCGCAGCGATGGGGGCGTTCGAGGGGGGCGTCGTGATGCAGTTCTGGCCGCTGGGCGTGAAGCGACCGAACGCCTGAGATCCCGGCAGATTGCGGAACCAATTCCCGCGGAACGCCGCTTGATTGCACCCACCCTGCGGCAACATCTGGGCGACAGAGGGTGCCTGCGCCGTGCTGTGACAGCTCATGCAAGCCGAGGCGGGATTGTCGACCGGGCCGTTCAGCCGCCGATTGACGCCAAGATGCTGGCGTGCATACGCCGGCGCGTTGGGGTTGATCCAGGTCTGTGTGAGTGGCGGCCCGCTCGGGTCGTTTCCCCACATGAGAC
>Ga0126369_10003603_pt1 | contig 11191 bp, 17 predicted proteins | sample PanSoiMetaPlot_1_FD_109646 | JGI IMG/M metagenome (GOLD analysis project Ga0126369, IMG submission 109646) | Tropical forest soil microbial communities from Panama - MetaG Plot_1 | ecosystem: Environmental > Terrestrial > Soil > Tropical forest > Bulk soil | place: Panama | collected 2016-02-17
CCGGGGTGTGGTGCACGCCGTTTGTGCCGTTGGAGGTGATCATACACGCCCCCTCTCCAGGACAAAGGCCAGGCACCCATCGTCCACTTCCACGAGCACATCGTCCGGGCACGCCAGGGCGTCGAGCCTTTCGGCAATGGCTTCCTCAATCTGGGCCGCCGCTGGGCCACCAAGGACCCAGATAGCGGCTTGTGCAGGGGTCATGCGGTAAACGAGCATTAGCGCACCCCCTGAAGCCGCTCGCAGGCTTGCCGGGCATACCCACCCGCAATACGGTCCCACATGGCCGCCGTTTCAGCGGTCTGCACATCACCTAAGACCACCGTAAACGGGGCCATGGCTACCTCGAAATCCTCGATACCGCCATCGTCGTAGATGACGTAGAGGCCCTGCCCCACTTTGGCGATAGTGCAGGGCTCATCGTAGACCGTCGCATACTTGGCTTTGATAGGGGGCTGTGCGGGGTTGCGTGGTGCCATCATTGCTGCTACTGTTGCCATTGTCTTGGCTCCCTTCCGGGGGGTTAAGCTCCAGGGGCGGAAAGCTCACTTTCTCAGGGTGGGGCTTTCCGCCTTTGCTGTTTGTCCTGCCTGATGTGCCAGCCACCAGACACCCAAGATTATATCGCATAAATGATATTGTTTCACTATAAGTTATCGTTTACATGATAAGATTTCCTCACTATAATTCCCTCAGAATGGGGGAGATAGTATGGCAAATCCTGATATCGTTGGAAGGCATGTACGGCAACTCAGACTGGCCCGCAAGCTCACCCAGATGGACCTCGCGGAGTTGTCGGGGATCACCCAAAGCACCTTGAGCGAAATTGAGCGTGGGACACGCCAGGGCGGCGGGCTCACCCTCCGCGCTGCACGGCGACTGGCCTTCGCCCTGGGGGTATCACTCGATGCGTTGGCAGGCACACCAGCGGATGACGAAGACGAGGAGCACACAAAGCCCACCGGGGAAAGGCCCAGGCCCGAGCCCGCCATGAAAGCCCCGGCTACTGTACCGCCGTTCGATGCAACCAGGTACATGCTGGGGCCGCTGTGTCCGAGCGGCCATGATTTCGATGGGGCAGGCCACTCGCTCAGGCTGCGGGGCCGCACCGGCGCCCCTGGGGCCTGTGTCACGTGTACGGAAGCACGCCACCGGGCTACCAGTCAGCGCCGGCGCACCGACTACAGCTCTTCCGGCTGACCTCCAAGCCGACTGGGCCAGCAGCCCCGTTGGATCCCAGGGACGTGGCGGGGGCTATCTGCTCCGGGATATGGGCCTCCATGTCGGGGCCGTAACGGCGGGGTGGCCCCCAGGCTTTTGCATATCACCTCTTATGCCCTGAGACACCCCCCGCCTTGGTGTTTTTCCTACTTCCAGCCGCGTTCACCGCCCCCCTGTATGTGGGGGCTGTAGCCCTTGGCAAACAGGCAGCGCTGATAGAATTGCTGTGCACGGTAGGCTCCAACTTCGCCCCCACCAAAGGACGGAAAGCTACTGCGGGTATCACGCTCGCACTCGTACTTATCGGCTTGCCATTGGGCCTGCGTCACACCAGGTTTCTCCCAATACTCGATCTGGTTGGACCTTGTACAGGCACCTACCGTGACACTTAGCAGGGCAGTCACCATCAGTATCTTTCGTTTCATTAGGGCTCCTTCCGTAGTGTTAGATAGTGACCTATCCGTCAAGATCTATCACTCATACGCATTTCTGCCTTCCAGCACCAGTGCAGGCATGACACGCCGAAAACGAGCTTTTTCCCCACGCACAAGGCCAGACTGATACGAAAACATCTCCCGTATCACGTAAGCGTATATCATTGACAGCGCTTGTGGGGTGTGACACGCTTTTTCGCCACACAGATGAACGCAGGGAAAAGGAGCCCGTAGTGACACTCGGGGAGAAAGTGAAGCAGTTACGGCTCAAGCGCCGCTGGACCCAAGATGAATTGGCAAAGCGGGCTCAGGTACGGGCGCCGCTGGTGTCCGAACTGGAAAGCAATAAAAAGCTCGATACCACCGGCAGCGTCCTGCGCCGCCTGGCCTGGACGCTCGGCGTGTCGATTGATTATCTGGTCGGGGTGTATGACGCCCTGGGCGAGCCGCGCCAGCCGCAGCCTCAGCTGACTGAGGAGGAGGAACGTGAGCGGCTCTCCCGGCTGCGGCAGCTGGTCCTGGACGAGGATACCGCGGTGCAGGAGCTGTGCAGCGGGGCGGAGGAACGCGAGAAATTACAGTACCTCATGGCGCATCTGCAGCTGTCGGCCGCAGACACCCTGCGGGCGTTGCTGCATGCCGCCAGGCTGCCTGCGGATCCCGAGCAGGCGCAGCACTAATGCACAACGCTGCTTGCTTTCAGGGACTACCTGAATTACAGTACGGCGCACACACATTGGCGTCAGCGCTGGTGAGCTGCTCTCCACTGATGCCGGAAGTCCACGAGCGGTCTCGCATGGCTCTGCGCCGAGGGACCGCTTTTTTTTGGCCCCGTTGCCATGGAGATGCAATCTATGCCTGTAGCAAAAACACCCCGCCGGCGTCCAGCTGAGCGCCGGGGCCAGCGGGGCGGTGGTATTGCCTTGCACGTGACGCTCGATACAGAGGCGTATGAGATTTTGAAACGGTATTGCCCGCCTGGGACGAGAGGTTCCGGGTACTTCCTTGCGAACCTGTTGCATCAGCATCAGGGGAGAGTTGAGGAACGGCAGCGCTTACAGGTGCTGCGACAGTTGGTGGAAGGAGAGGAGGACACCCATGACCACTGATGCCCGGCCGCGCGCCTTTGTGACGCGAGGTGATAGCTGTATCTGGTTGCTGGACGGGCCGTACCCACGCACGTTTATGGCGTGGTTGCGTCTCCAGGTAGATTTCCCTGGCCGGATTCGTGATCTCGCCCGTGATGTCGTGGCGGACCCAGGGACGGCCGCCTTGCGCAGCGCCAGGGCCCTCCGCCGTTACCTGGAGACCCGGGGCGTGCACACGGACGTTATGGAGACGCTTGCGGAGGCGGAGATGGTCTGGCAGGTCACGTTCGGCGCCGCAGACGAACGCCGACGCCGACGAGGAAAACGAGTGTTCTATCACGGGGCAGATGCCCACGAGCATCGAGCAACACGAAAGGAGGAGGAAACGACGGAGTAAAAAGGCGAGAAATAACACAATCTGATGAAGGCCGCGGCTTGGTGGAACAAGCCGCAACCCCCGTACACTACTGGCAATATGGTAACTGCCACCACTAGCGTTACTATACCCAACCCGGCGGTGTCGGTCAACTCTTGCAGCGATTTCCTTCCAGCGCAGGCCTTCAAGCCAAACGATCCCCCCAGATGCATGTGGCGCATGGCCTGCGCCGGGAAGGAACCGTTATGATGGATTATAACTCAAGTTCTATTAACACCGCACCCTCTGTGCTTGACGCAGCTCTGGCCTATCTCGCAGCGGGCCGCTCCGTATTACCCATCGCCCCCGGCTCAAAAATACCCAGCCTCTCCAGCTGGAAGCAGTACCAGCGGACGCGACCGACTGTTGCTGACGTCACAGAATGGTTTACGGCCCAGTCGCTCATGGGGCTTGGCATTGTCTGCGGCCCGGTCAGCGGCTGTGAGCGCAGTGGCGTGTCATACGCCCTCGAAGTCCTTGATGTCGACGAGGCGGACATCCTCGACCAGTTTGTGGAGGCGGCGCAGTGGCAAGGCCTCGGCGCCCTCCTGACCCGGCTCCTGCACCAAAAGACGCCTGGCGGGGCAGGACACTTTGCCTACCTCTGCCCCGAGGTCGCTGGCAACACGGTGTTGGCCAGGCGCCCACGACGGCCAGGCGATACAGACAAGGCCGAGGCGGTCACGTTGATCGAAACGCGCGGCACCGGGGGACAAGTCGTGGTGGCGCCGACGCCGCCCGGCATTCACCCCGACCATCCTGAGCGTGGTTACGAACTCGCACGCGGCTCGTGGAAAGACGTCCCCATCATCACTCCAGAGGAGCGGGAGGCCCTTTTCGCGCTGGCGCGGTCCTTTAATACGTATGTCGCAACAAAGCAGATCCATCGTCCCCGTGGGGCGAGGCAGTCCGGCCCCCCCGGGAAGCGACCCGGGGATTCCCTCAACGCCACCGCTGATCAGGCCTGGTGGCAGCAACTGCTGGAGCAGCATGGCTGGACGCTGGTCCACCAGCGCGGGGACATTGCGTACTGGCGGCGTCCAGGCAAAGAGGGGAAGGTCTGGAGCGCCACCTTGGGCGCATGTGGGCCCTACTTCTATGTTTTTTCTTCGAGCGCCGCGCCGTTTGAGCCCGAGCGCGGGTATCAACCCTTCAGTGCTTATACACTACTCGAACACGACGGCGATTTTGCCGCGGCTGCAAAAGCTCTGGCCCCGCCACTTGAGCGCCAAAATGGTCACAGACGCACGGCGGCAGACCTCACCGCCCCGCAGCACAGCCCCACCGGTCCCCAGCGTGAGCGCTTTCGGGTGGATGCGGAGGGTCTCTGGTATACCCCGCCGGTGGGGGAAGACGGCGTGCAGCCCGCTGCGGTCTGGGTGTGTGCACCGCTCGCCATCGTCGCCGCAACCTGCGATGTCGACAACAATAACCACGGACACCTCCTGGAATTTCATGATCGCCATGGGTATCCGCAGCAGTGGGCTATGCCGCTCGAACTCTTAGAGGAGCAACGCGAATATCGCAAAGTGCTCAGGCGGCTGGGCCTACGGATCAGTAGTGCGGCCCGGCCGTATTTGCAAAGCTATTTGGAGCACTACAGCGCCCAGGCACGGGCCCGTTGCGTCGACCGCGTGGGTTGGTATAGGCATGCCTACGTGTTGCCAGATACCACGCTCGGAGAAACTGGCGAAGAACGCCTGGTGCTGCAAACCCTTGATCGCCGTTCCGAAGGCTACCGGCAGGCCGGCACGCTCACTGGCTGGCAAACCGAAGTCGCGGCGTATTGCGTGGGCAACAGTCGGTTACTCCTGGCGGTCTCAACCGCCTTTGCGGCCCCCCTGCTGGCACTGCTCGGTGAGGAATCCGGTGGGTTGCACTACCGGGGCGAAAGTAGTGAAGGCAAGACGACCGCCATGTACACGGCGGGGTCGGTCTGGGGCGAACCGGAGCGTTTGGAGCGTTGGCGCACGACGGCCAACGCCCTGGAAGGGGTAGCCCTGGCCTATAACGACAACCTCCTCTCCCTGGATGAACTGAAGGAAATCGACCCACGCGAGGCGGGGGGTGTGGCCTACATGCTTGCCAATGGCTCAGGAAAACGCCGTGGGCTCGCGCATGGCGGCACCCGGCCGAAGCTCACCTGGCGTTTGCTCTTTCTCTCCACCGGCGAGATCAGCCTGGAACAGCACATCGCGGCAGCGGGCCAGCGTATTCAGGCCGGGCAAGAGGTGCGCCTGGTGGATGTGCCCGCCGACGCCGGGGCAGGCTATGGGTTGTTCGAGGACCTGCACGGGGCCCCGAATGGGAAGACGTTTGCGGACCAACTTAGGGAGGTAACGGCCCAGCACTACGGCCACGCCGGCCGCGCCTTTGTGGAGACCCTCAGTCAAGACCTGGCGGCGAACGTCACCACGGCCCAGCAACTCCGGGATGGCTTCGTGGCCCAGCACGTCCCGGAGGGTTCCAGTGGGCAAGTGTCCCGCGTCGCACAGCGCTTTGGCCTCATTGGGGCGGCGGGGGAACTGGCGACCGCTGCCGGCATGACCGGCTGGCCGCAGGGCGCCGCGCTGGCTGCTGCCTCTCGATGTTTTTCTGACTGGCTGCAGCACCGTGGGGGCGTGGGGAACGCTGAGGAGGCACGCGCGCTCAGTCAGGTCCGGCTGTTTTTCGAGCAGTACGGGGAAGCCCGTTTCAAGCCCTGGACGCTCACCGATGGGGTGACGTGTGAGCGCTGTGGCGGCAGCGGTTATGTGGAATATACCTACAAGGACGGCGTGTGTTTTGACTGCGGGGGGCGCGGCACGATTCCCAGTGCCACGGAACCCAACCGCCCCATTTACGATCGGGCGGGATTTCGGCGTGCGACTGATGACGGCCGGACCGAGTTTTACGTGTTTCCGGAGGTGTTTCGCGCCGAGATCGCAACAGGCTTTGACGTGCCATGGCTCGGGCGCTTGCTCCTCGCCCATCACCTTCTCGAACGGGCGCCAGACGGCAAACTGCAATGCAACTGCCGTTTGCCCGGCATGGGCCAGAAACGGGTGTATCACATTACGGCCAACATCCTGGGGCTGCGGGAAGACGAGGAGCCCGCCAGCTGAAAGTCCGTAAGTTATTGATACTACGGTGTTACACGTGTTACTGGCCGTAGGAAGACGAGGCGCCCGTCAGCGAGTAACGCCAGGCCGCTACCCCGGTGTAACAGCCTGAAAGCCCGTAAGTCCTTGATATTACGGTGTTACACTTGTTACACCATGAAATTGGTACCGGTGTAACAGTTAAGTCCTTTGTTTTCAACGCTGTTACACCTGTTACACGTGTTACACCAAAAAAGGGTATAGGGGTATTTGCAAATTGGTGTGCATGCCTCATGAAATGTTTTACAGGAATGCGTGACGAACGGTTTGTCTGCTATGAAGCCAGGAAAAGTTCAACAATAGCAATAGGTTGCAGTCTAAGGAGGCTCGAATGATTGCCCTTGATGTTGGTGCACTGCTCGCAAAAAAAAATGTTGGGACACTACTCACGACACAAATACCCCCTATACCCTTTTTTGGTGTAACAGGTGTAACAGGTGTAACACGATTGAAAAATAAAGACTTAACTGTTACACCTGGCGACCAAAAAAGGTGTAACAAGTGTAACACAAGTAACGACGTGGGTAAGGCCTCACAAGTCCTTGATAACACTTCAGTTCCTGCGCCGCCTCCGTATCCCGGTCACCCGGTGGGGCGCCCCTTTCGTCCCGGCCAGAAAGTTTGGCTCTACCGTTTCGATGACCACGCCCCACGGTTTGACGTCCCCGTCACCATTGTGCAGATGCGCACCCTGTGGGCGGGGGAAGACGATATTGGCTGGCGAAATGCCGCCGGCGAGGTGACCTGGCATAACGCCCGGCTGGCCGTCCGGGTGCAGCCACCATGCTGAAAGGAGCTGATGTATGACCACCCCCTGTTGCGGCACGTGCCGCTGGCACGCAGTCTCCAGAAAGGCATGTGTATGAGTCGCATGATTGACCGCATGTATGCCCACGGGTTCTCGGTCAGGGAGGAGGGGAGGGGCGAGCGGCGGCTCGTGGTGGCGCACGTGCCCCGCTATACCGGCGCAGCGCTGGAGGACGCTGACGTCTTTGTCGTCGATAATGTCGCAGAATATCTCTATGCCGAAACGGACCAGGAAGAATGGCATGTGAACGACGATTTTCCCTGCCTGGCCCTGCCGGCGCCTGTGTGCTGGTTTGAAACCCGCCGTCCATCCCGCCTCCTCAGCTCCGTGCCAGGGCGCAGTGGGGCCAGCGATGCCCTGCCGGTGAGCTGGGGCATGGTCGCCACGATGCGTCCTGCCGCTGGGGTGCTCGCACAGGCCGACACGGCCTCCATCCTGCGGTTCATCGCCGTGCAACTGGGGCACTTCCACGGCGATCTGGTGCGCCTGCAGCAGACCTATCCGACGGGGTATGATCCCGAGGGCCGGGACGTCCTGTCATCGCCTGCGGTCTCGGACAATGATCGCACCGTCCTGCGGACGGTCGCAGCGCTCTCTGCCCTCGAACAGCGGCTGCGTCGTGGGGAGCCCCCGCAGACCTGCCTGGGCGCCGCCTTTGGTCCCGGCTTGGCGGCGATGAACCAGGGCCGCGAGACGGCGTTTGTGCTCAACTGTGCCCTGTTCATTGAACAGGTGAAGGGGCATATCTGTGGCCCCGTGTTCCTGGCGGTTGTGCACCTCGATGCCCAGGGGAAAGCGCTGGCGGTGCCGTATCCGGATGGCGCCCAGTCCCATGTCCACCTCCTTACCCTCCAGCGCTACGCCCTGGATGAGCAACGCGCCATGGCGGAGGGCCTGCGGTCGCTGCTCTTCCCCTTCTGGCTGGCCATCTCCTTCCTGCATTGCGCCAACGTGCGGGTTGAGACCCATGCGTCGGGGACCACCGGCCATCCGGCGTTGCGCAAGCGCTATCATGGCAAGCCCCGCGTCGTCTATAAGACGCTCGATATTGCCCCCATGCAAGCGCTCCTGCGGACGGAGGGACGCAGTGGGGACGTGGGGCTCCAGCGTGCCTTGCATAGCGTCCGTGGCCATTTTGCGGACTACCGGACCGGGGCCGGCCTCTTTGGGCGCCACCATGGCCTGTTCTGGCGGGAAACGCATTTACGCGGGGCCAGTAGCGAGGGGATTGTCGTTAAAGACTACAACGTCCAGAGCGGGAAGGACACCCCCCATGAGGAAGCAACCCCACGGCTAAAGCCGGGGGCTTTCTAGGAGCCCTGTGGGCTCCCCACTCCAAAGGGAGATCACACCATGCAACAACCACACGTCGACAGCCACCCGCACTCTACCCTGGACCCGGCTCTGCGCACGCCTCCCTTACAGCAGCAGCAGGGTGCGCTCAGAGCGGCAGTGCTGGGGAAGCCCTATATCGAGTTTCGCGGCTCGCCGGTCTATCACCTCGTCGAGCCCACGGCGCCCCAAAATGCCCGCTGTAGGGTCCAGGTCTTGCTGCCCTATCCGGGGCCAGGTGGCACCGTGATTGATACCTATATCGGCGGAACGCCGTTTCCAACCTTCGTCCAGGCGCCGTCTCAAAGCAGACGCCTGTGTCGGGCTTGTGCCAAGTTGGTGCACGTCACCTCCAGAGAGGAGCCACGACCATGTTTTCCTGGCCCGAACTGACCGGCGCCATACGCCCCGATTACGACGGCCTCACGTATCAGGAGCAAGAAGTCCTGAAGTATGACGCCTGGCGCCGCTTTCGCACAGCCCTGACACCGTTCGAGCAGGCTGATGCAGTGGAGGACGTGATCCGGGCCCACTTCGACCGCAGCCGAGAAAGTTACCGTGGTCGTCATCCAGACTTTGCCGTCTATGCTGCACACTGGGTTGCGGCCCAAACCACCAGCCCATACATGGGCTTCAGCGCAGCAGTGCGGGCCATCTTGAAGAAACGCTACCCCCCACCTGCTGTCCGACATATTGCCGACGGCCAGACGTACTGGCAGTGGAGACGGATTGTAGAGGGAGGCCGGAAAGGCCAGAGGTAAGCACCTATCGGAGGACAGACCGATGCCCATCATGATTCAATTTCACGATGACCTCTCCTGCCCGACCGTCATCTGTGACTGGTGCCAGCAGCCCATCACGGATGCACGGCTGGGTGGGTATTTCTTCCCGCCGACCGACCGGGACGAGGGAACGACTGCGCCGCTCACTTTCCTGCATAAAGGCGCCTGCAATAGGCAGTATGAGCGCAAACATGGGCGCCTCGACTGCTGGGGAGAGCTGCGGAATTTCCCCATGTACCTCAGCCGCAATTTGAACCTTCCAGAGAAGGAGGCACCCGCATGCATCCACCAGACCACCACGCCAGGCCTATCGTGATCGAGCTGAGCACCATTCCGGAGCCCGCACCCTGTTGTCAGCGTGCCCATGAACGAGGCTACCGCCACGGGTACCGCCATGGCTATGTGTACGCTCTCTGGGACCTGGGGCGCTCTGTGCGCCTCCCAGACGCCCTCTGGGCCCAGATCACATCCTGGCTGTCGCAGACGCTTACCCCATGGGCGCAGCGGGTTCAGGGGCAGGAGCTCGCCCCCCGCTTTCGGAAAGGAAAGGGAGTGAAGCACACGACGTCTGCACCGTAAGGCAGACAGACAAGCAACCGCCCAGCGCTGACGCCGGGAGTCGTGAGCGCTGGGCTCCAAACGAAGGAGATTCTGTGAAACGGAAGAAGCCAAAGATACCACAGCTGCGCCCGGACGCACAGCCGCCTTTTGACGAGTGGGCCCGCCAGCTCCCACCCAATCTGCGGGCTGCGGCCTACCACTGTGCACGGGTACGCCCACCCTGCAGGCTGTGTCAGGGCCTGTTTTACGCGGTGGCCGTTTTTATCCCCCATTCCCCGGAACTCTGGGGCGCTCCCTCAGGCTTCCGGACTGGGATAGCGTATGGCCTGTGCGAGGCGTGTATGGCACTCCCGGATTGGCGGGCCCGGGTGGAAGCGGTGCTGTGGCAGGAGCTGCAGCAGCTGCGGAGACAGCTCAGTGCCCGATGGAACTGAGGAGCCATGGCCAGACTGAAACAGTCCGAGAAGCCCCTAGATTTCATCGAGGGGATAAAAGGACTACGCGATACGAGGCAGAAACTCCGATGCGCTCACCGCCACGTAGGTACGTGCTCTTACTGCCCAACTGGGAAACCCTCGACGAGGCACCCCGCTATGCCCTACCCCCACCGGAAGCCCCTCCGGAGGACGCAACGGCAGAGGCAGCCCGGCTGCAGGAGGTGTGGCAGGCGTACTACGGGAAGGCGGAGCCACCGGCGCCCTCTCCCGGTGGGAGTACGCAGCCCTGAACCCGGGCTTGCTGACAGCCGCTAAGATGCGGCACAATGGCAGGCCGTCAGCGGCGGTACTTACCGCTAAGCACACCTCTCCAGGGGAGACACAAACCAGGATAAACGCCTATGCCCTATGATTACAACAAGATACGAGAGGGCCGCAGGCTCCATGCCCGGCCCAAGCTGCTGGCCAATGCGCTGCACAAAGCCTGTCGGCGGCAACGCCTCAGCGCTGTGGGCCTTGCCCAAAGGGCCGGCGTCCCGTTGCTGTCGACGCAGCTCGCGCTCGCCGGGGGCAGCGAGCGTACCTCGTTTTGGACCCTGGCCCGACTGGCCCAGGCCCTCAAGCTCGATCTCAACTATCTCGCCGGGTTAGCGCCGGCGCAAAAGGGACGCAGTTATGGCGCTTACACCTCTCTCGAATAATGGGCACCGGGAACGCCAACTCTCGCCCGATGAAGCCCAGCGGCACATGATGCACCGCATCGTGGAGACCCTGGAGCGGACGAAGGATGTGGCCGCAGAGGAAACCTGGCAGCAACACGCCCTCCTCCTTGCCAAGCACACCCCGCAGTTTCTGGACCAACTGGGGATGCCCACCGTACTCAAAATGCAAGCCCAGTGTGCCGAGATGGTCCTCAAGCTTCGCTTAGCGGCCCGCAAAGCTGGTGGGGAGGACCAGGCAGACACCCTGGCCG
>Ga0126369_10003604_pt1 | contig 11191 bp, 9 predicted proteins | sample PanSoiMetaPlot_1_FD_109646 | JGI IMG/M metagenome (GOLD analysis project Ga0126369, IMG submission 109646) | Tropical forest soil microbial communities from Panama - MetaG Plot_1 | ecosystem: Environmental > Terrestrial > Soil > Tropical forest > Bulk soil | place: Panama | collected 2016-02-17
CCGGCTAACCGACCGGAGCTCAAAGGCTCACTGTGGCATTGTGCCAACTGTGATTCGTTTATCACTATTCATTGTGCCAAGATCGTTTACCAGGCACTTTGCCCGATTTGTGCTGATGGCGCATTAGAAGTTTGCGGCACTTCGAACCTCGCTTCAGAGCGAGTTTTCGCAGACGCCTGATTGGTTACTGACTTGGCTGCCGCAGTACGGTTTAAGGAAGAGAGTCTTGAGTTCCTCACCATGAATGGCTTCGGCATCTAGCTCATCGCGAATTCCTAGTAGATAGTTGTCTTGCAATTCCAAACTAACGTGGATGGTGTTGAGATGGGGAATCCTGCAGTGGCATGCGTCCATCCCACCGAGACACCTCTGAAACTTGCTGCGGAGCAATGGCGTCCGAATCTGTTTGTTCTGCGGAACAAGACGCCAGTACCTGTGAGCAATACGCCATCCATCTTGACAATGGAGTAGTTCCAGAACGAGAAAACACCTCAATTCAGGGGCGTACGCCATACCGCGGTTGACTATTATTTTTACTAGTTCGCTGCAAGCATTACTCATTGCCGACTCGAAATTCCGTGATACTCTGAGCTTCGAATTTGATCGATATTCTCTGGGGCAATCCGATGGGTATCGTGACGCCGCGTCCCAAAGTGATCATCGCTGACGACCATACTCTCGTGGCCGAGGCCTGTAAACAGCTTCTGGAGCCTGAGTACAACGTAGTGGCAACAGTGGGGGATGGCCGAACATTGGTGCACCTGACGACGACCTTGAAACCTCAAGTCGTCATAATCGATATAAGCATGCCGCTTCTGAATGGCCTCGACGCTGGACGTCAGATCAAAAAAGCGGTCCATTCGGCAAAACTGGTTTATCTAACGATGAATCAGGATGCCGATCTAGCCGCGGAAGCATTTCGATGTGGAGCTGCCGCATACTTGTTAAAGACCTGCGCTGCTTCAGAACTGAAGATCGCGATACAAGAGGTGTTAAAAGGCAAGTCTTATCTTTCGCCGGCTATCGCCAAGGGAACCGTGACCTTCCTGTTGAACCGAGCCCCGGCAGGAGCAGAAATGGCCAGGCCGCTTACGTCGCGGCAGAGGGAAGTTTTGCAACTGCTGGCGGAAGGAAAATCGATGAAAGAAGTGGGAAGCGTCCTCAACCTTGCAACTCGAACTGTTGCCTTTCATAAATATCGGATCATGAAGGTTCTTAACGTTCACAGTGACGCGGAACTCGTCCGTTATGCAATCAAGAAACGCATCCTGATTGCATGAGTGCTTCTAAGTCAGCGATCATTCAGCTTGTGAATGGCCCCTAACCGCAGATGCATTGCATAGAAACGAGATGGGATGATCTTCTGCTAATTCTGGCAGGTTGTCCACGATCTGCTGGGTCGCAAATCAGGAGATCATGTGATGCGCGATCGCGTATCTCAGCAGATCGCTGTTTGTCTTTAGCCCAAGGCTCTCCATTGCACGGTATTTATGAAAGGCAACCGTTCCGGGCTTGACATTCAAGGCATTAGCAATTTCCTTCATGGACATGCCTTCAGCCACAAGCTGAAGGACCTCCCGCTGCCGTGCAGTAATCCGCTTGTCAGAGTCTGACCTGTTCCCATTTCGGAGCAGTACGTGAACGGTATCTTCCGTAATTAGCGGAGATAAAAATGACTGTCCTTTCAAGACTTCGCGAATCGCTGTGAGCAACTCCTCGACAGCGGCGTTCTTTACAACGTAGGCTGAGGCGCCGCGCCGGAAAGCTTCTGCTGCCAGCTGGGCATCCAGACTCATCGTGAGGATTACGATTTTAGTGAATGGTACGAGTCGCTTAAGCTCTTCGCTGGCGTCAAGCCCGTTGAGCCGCGGCATAGCGATATCCACCACGGCTACGTCTGGCTTCAGTTCTGCACCAACTTCCAGCAACGCGCGACCATTATTTACGACTGCCACGACGTCAAACTCTGGTTCGAGAAGTCGCCTGAACGCCTCGGCGACGAGGGTGTGATCGTCGGCTATGACGAGTCGGGCTCGATGTCGCGTATCCATGCAAAACCCTGCTTACATGGTGCAACTATCCGCGTATGCGACCCACATTAAACGCCCGTGGTCACATCATCTAGAAGACGGCGCACCGAAACTACTCGGGGGAGCAATGCACGCTCCCAATCCTGACCCTGCGATGCTAGTCCGTGCGGCCATAGCGCCATAACTGTTACTTATGTCAGTGTTCAACTTAAGAAACCATTAGTATCAGTTCTATAGAAGGCGCCCGGTCGGTCGACACATCGGGTTTGACTTCTCATGCTCCAAGCGTTTCTCGCACGCCAGGAAACTCTCCTAGTCCTTCTCCTGTTCTAGGATCTTTTTCAAGTCTTGTTTCTGTTCTTTCCGAATATCCTGCAGCTTTTGCCACTGAGCGGAGGTCAGGATCGGTTTCATCTTTGTGTCCGACGCAAGCACAATCTTCTCCCATTTCTTGAATCTTTCTTTACGCGGAATCGTGGGCGTGAAGCATTCAGCTCCCACCTCACCGCGCTCCTGTTCGACGATTGGCTTAATCTTGGTCTGTTGTTCGTCTGTCAGATTTAGATTCTCTGTCAGGTTCTGCATTTTCATCGTGAAGTACTGGCCGGGGGCTTTCGAGATATCGAACCCAGACTGCGCCGGCAATGTTTCGCGCCGCAATATTGGGACCTCCACCGTTCCACTCCTGCTTGGGAGGGTCAGTGTGTCCGTTCCGATTGAAACCAACCGCTCAAGACCGGCAGAATATTCAACTTGATTGGAACCATCCGGAGGAGTGTAGAGACCAACGTAAATCGTATTACCCACCTTGATAGATACTTCGTATCGAGCGATTCCAGGATCTCCCTCGGCAGCGGTGTTTTGATGGCGTGTCACTGCAGTAATCGTGCCGGGCTGGTATTTCGCTGCAGGAGTTTGACAAAGGCCGGGAAGGGAGGTCGAGACGAGAATTACGCGCCAAAAAAGCTTGTGCATAAGATGCCTCTTCGGGAATATCGATGCGAGGCTAAGGCGTTCGGCACGACGCCGAATACTGTCAACACTGACAGGAACGAGGGTTAGGCAGAAGTACTCAGCCGGACGTGGTAGACCGATTCGCTTGGTTTATTTGCTGTCCAAGTTGCTTTCATGATCATCCAGTCGATGGGCCAAAAGCTCAATCGACGTTTTGATTCAGACTGCCCGGTTTGCACTACGTACTCATGCTGTCAACTGGGACTGGAGGTGCTGACAACGACGGCGCATCACGCAGCAATCGTCCACCAGCCAGAGTCCGCTCACAAGACATCAGGCAGGTTTTCACTGCACAGACATGTAGTGCCGTCGAGACAAAACCATCCAGGCCTTGTCATCGAACGATGCGATCATCGGTGCGTCTTCCGTCGAATGGGCTTTTCCCGGTCCAATCGAGACGAAACGGTCCAGTTCAGTGCATCGATCACTCTCCTCGTACTGGCCGGCGCAATGATCTAGGCAAACGTCATAGAATTTGCGTCGAAATACGGTCCAGCGTTGTACATGTAGAGGAGAGCTGGTGGCCGAAATAATCTCCTGAGCAAAGCCAAGCAACCTCGTTACGAACGTATGCATTTCCATGGACAATGGAAGTCGTTTACCACGCCAAATTGATGGGGGCTTAGCTGTTGGGGTATGGAGATGACAGCATGCAAACCACTGTCAAGGTTGGCAGGAATTGCCCCCGACTTTATCGGGAGCTGTGTTTGGAGGACTGAGATCCTCGACATTCAAGGTCGTTGCCACTGCCGAGCAAGCGAACTCACTCTGTTCGATCGATATCGACTCGAATGAGCTCTATTCCGAGGTTCAGATTAAAAAAGCTGCGAACCGTCGAATCCTCTATGCGGCTGTCATGTGATTTCTGACAGCATACTTCACGAGGTCAGCGCTACTCTTGGCGCCGAGTACCTCCATAATCCGGTATTTGTGAAAAGCTACCGTTCGCGCGGTCATGTTCAGCACCTGACCGACTTCCTTCATCGCTTTGCCTTCGGCGAGTAGCTGCAGGACCTCGCGTTGCCGCTGCGTCAATTTTTCTGCTTCTTCCACCAGTTTCTTGTGCTGCCAGCGCAGCGCGTCAACCTCGTCCTTCGAGATGCGGGGAGAGAGATAAGTTTTCCCGCGCAGCACATCACGAACCGAAGTTACCATTTCCGTTGCGGCAGACGTTTTGAGTAGATATCCCGACGCTCCGCGGCGAAAAGCCTCGGCGGCAACCTCGGGGTCAGGATTCATCGTGAGAAATATGACCTTCACCGACGGCAGAATTTGTTTCACGCGCTCGGCGGCGTCCAGGCCATTCAGGATAGGCATAGCCACGTCAACAACGATCACATCGGGCCTAAGGCCGGCAGCAGCCTGAATGAGGTGGCGGCCGTCTGTGGCGATACCAACAACTTCGAATTCTGTTTCGAGCAGCGTCTTGCACAGTTCTGCTACAAGCGTGTGATCATCAGCTATGAGAATGCGTGAGCGATGCATGGTTGACTCCTCCGGTATTCCCCAACAGATTAATCGAATCGTTTCAACTGACTTGTAGACACACCCTAGCGTGAGTGAATTATTGATTTGCTTTACACTTTCCAGCCTTCCCCATATCTCAGAGGGAACTTACAGACGACGTGGAGCGAACTCTAATCGGGCTATTCTTGAACTCAGCTCCCGACACCGAAACTAGATCAACGCACCCTCTGCGTAGTAATAGCTACGCAGCTTGCACTTCTGGGATGTGCGTATTGCGATGCTCCGCGGCGCGCTTGCGCATTGCAAGAGCCATCATCAAGCGTGTTACACCGATCATCAGCATTCCAATTCCTACGAGTTGTCCGAGGGCCCATAGTGAACTGGATGGCCAATGTCTCCAAATCATGCCGCCAAGAATAATCGAGACGACCCCGTTGATCAACACCCATGAAGATTTTCGTCCCTTTCGGGTAAAGAGATAGTCGGTCAGGTCTAGGACTCCCTGAACAAAGAAGAATAGGGCCAGCACAAATGTCAAAGCCACGACCGCCAGGAATGGGTGTAACAACAAATAGACGCCCCCAACCAGGTAGAGCGTAGCAACCACGAGTTTCCAAGACAGGCGCCCAATACCCCTCGATCGAATAGCATTGATGACCTGCGCGATGCTGTCGAAAATCATCAGCCATCCAATGAACCGCGCTACCCCAATCGAAGAAGCCATTGGCAGCATTATTGCCAGCACTCCAACCAGAATCATTACGATGGGCCAGATGATCGATGGCCGTACCGCCGCTTCCGCCCTGACTGTTTCCAGAGTGCTCACTGCACCCCTTTTTCTTCTGGTGTCGATGGGTAGAGAAATACCGTCGACAAGTCTATGCCACGGAGTGGTCATCCGGAAACTGGCAATCTTTACAGAGGGTATAGCGCTGCGGAATGTGAGACTCGCAACGCTTTCCCCGCTGCAAAATGCTTTGTATTAGCCATTTGAGCGGTACGGAACCTCAAATGACTGTCGTTCCGAAAATTGATTTATTACTAGTGGGCTGGCACCCTCGTTTCGAAGCGGAGTCAGTCTGGGGATTACCTAAAGGCAGTTCTCCGCGACGGCTTGAGAAAACTGTTGGTGAGCACCTTCGTATCCCAACGCATTCAGCCGCTCTCCCGAATAGATATCTCGTTCGAAAGCGCTGCCCGAGTGTCGACTGCGACACTACGGGAGCCGTCATTTCGATGCAGGGTAGCAGTACGACCTGGCGCAGTTTCCAGTTCGGCGAAGCACGCAAATCACTTTTGCGGATACTTTGATCTCGCATGGCTCGGCGATGCACTGCCTGCATGGTGTGGGCGACCGTTTTCTAAAAATGTGTCGGTCGTCGGAGTGGACTGTAATTTCTGCCAGTTTGCTGCGGGTTCCGCGCCGCCTACCTTTGATCACGCTCGCACGTCCCGGCATCGAGCCCTGCTGTTCAGGAGCACACCAATGGAGATTGGATCCAAAAAATTTCTCTCTCGAACACTTCCAAAAGCGGCACAAGACCGCCCAATCTTTTCTTGTGTCTCCAACAAGCACGCTTCTCTAGCCGCTCTAGGTTTGCTGTTCATGATCGTTTTCACGGGATGTGCCCACAAGGAAACCCAGGCTGCAGCGCCGCCGCCCGACGTCGAAGTTACCGATGTAGTTCAGAAGGACGTTCCGATTTACGGAGAGTGGATCGCCGTTCTCGACGGCTACGTAAACGCTCAGATCCAGCCCCAAGTAACCGGTTACCTGATGAAGCAGAACTACGTGGAAGGAACGGTAGTGCGTCGTGGGGAAGTGCTGTTTGAGATCGACCCGCGGCCCTTCGAAGCCGCCTTGGCACAGACGAAGGGTCAACTGGCCGAAGCCCAGGCTCAATTGGGAAAGACGACTCTCGACGTAGAACGTGACACCCCCTTGGCAGCGCAGAGCGCAATTCCCAAAGCGCAATTAGATAACGACATTCAAGCGAACGAGTCGGCAAAGGCGGTTGTGGATGCCGCGAAAGCCCAAGTCGATCAAGCTCAACTCAATTTAGGTTTCACCAAAGTTCGTTCGCTGGTGGATGGGATTGCCGGGCTAGCAAAGGGGCAGATCGGTGATCTCGTGGGTCCCACGACACAACTGACGACGGTGTCGCAGGTTAACCCAATCAAAGCATATGTGTCGATCAGCGAGCAGGAATATCTCCGCGCCGCGTCGAAACTCAATGCCATCGCACAAGGCAAGAGCGCAGGCACGTTTGGCCAAAGGAATCTGGAACTCATCCTTTCAAATGGAAGCACCTATCCTACGAAAGGATGGTTTGTGCTCGCCGATCGGCAGGTTGATCTTAAAACGGGAACCATACGGGTCGCAGGTGCGTTCGACAATCCCAGCCTGGTTTTGCGTCCCGGACAATTTGGGCGTGTACGCGTGGTGACTGGCGTTGAGAAGCAAGCTCTGCTGGTCCCGCAGCGTTCGGTTATCGAAACCCAAGGGGCATATAGCGTAGTGGTTGTCGGCCCGGAAAACAAAGCTAGCATCCGCCCGGTTAAGACTGGCGAGCGAGTAGGACAGATGTGGATCATCACCGACGGCATAAAGCCCGGCGAGCAAGTCATCGTAGAAGGGATTCAAAAAGCAAGGGAAGGGGCGGTTGTGAATCCGAAACAGACTACCGCCGCGAACGCAGGAGAATAATCGATGGCAAAGTTCTTCATCGGCCGTCCCATCGTCGCGATGGTAATCGCCATTCTGATGGTGATCATTGGCGTTATAGCGATGTTGCGTTTGCCAACGGCGCAATTTCCGAACATCGCACCGCCTGAGGTTCAGGTCAAAGCAACCTACCCCGGGGCAGATGCGATGACGGTCGAGCAGTCCGTGGCAACGTCGATCGAACAGCAAATGAGCGGTGTGGACAACATGAACTACATGTATTCCACCAACGCTAACAATGGTCAGATTGTCTTAACGGTCAATTTCGACATCAAGACTGATCCGAATACCGACCAGATTCTTGCGCAGATGCGCACGAACCAGGCTAATTCTCAGCTACCGGCCGATGTCGTCAACTATGGAGTCACCGTCCAAAAATCAACGGTTGCGCCGTTGATGTTGATCGACCTTTATTCCCCACGCGGCACATACGACAATATCTTTCTCGCGAACTACTCCTATATCAATCTGAACGACCAACTGACGCGCGTCCCTGGCATAGCGAGCGTCACCGTTTTCGGTGCCGGACAATATGCCATGCGCTGCTGGGTAAGGCCGGACCAACTCGCAAAGCTGAGTGTTACCGTCCCGGAGATCGTGAAGGCAATTCAGACGCAGAACACCGTAAATCCGGCTGGGCAGATTGGCGGGGAACCAGTGCCCAAAGGACAGGATTTCACCTACGCGGTTCGGGCACAGGGCCGACTGCCAACCGCGAAGGAATTTGGCGAGATTGTCGTGCGCGCTAATTCCGATGGCTCCGTTCTGAGGCTGAAGGATGTGGCACGGTTGGAACTCGGCGCCCAGACCTACAACATGGTCGGGCGCTACAGCGGCAAACCGGCTGCGGTTGTAGCTGTTTACCAACTTCCCGGGTCGAACGCTGTGAAAGCTGCAGCTGGAGTTCGAAAGCTGATGCAGGAAGCGAAGCAGCGCTTTCCACAAGACCTTGAATATGACGTGGCGCTGGATACTACGCTCGCCGTAACAGAGGGCTTAAAGGAAATCCAGCACACTTTATTCGAAGCGATCGTGCTGGTGATTATCGTGGTCTACATTTTCCTGCAGGGCTGGCGGACGACCGTAATTCCCTTGCTGGCAGTTCCAGTATCTCTCGTCGGGACCTTTATCGTATTTCCGATGATGGGTTTTTCCATCAATACGCTCTCTCTGTTCGGTCTGGTACTGGCCATCGGGATTGTTGTGGACGATGCCATCGTCGTTGTAGAAGCAGTGGAACACCATATTGAGCATGGATTGTCTCCGAAGGACGCTGCTTATAAGGCGATGGAGGAGGTATCGGGCCCGGTAGTTGCGATCGCATTGATCCTGTCGGCCGTCTTTGTGCCCACCGCATTCATCCCAGGAATCACGGGGAGAATGTACCAGCAGTTTGCTATCACCATCGCTATTTCGGTTATTTTTTCTGCCTTTAACGCCCTCTCGTTAAGCCCGGCATTAGCAGCGCTGATGTTGCGACCGAAAAAAGAAAGCCGCGGGCCGCTCGGAGCTTTTTTCCGCTGGTTCAACCGCTGGTTTGGCCGCTCGACAGACGGGTACGTTAGCCTGTGCGGGACGCTCATCCGTAAGGCCGGCTTCAGCATGCTCCTGTTGCTAGGTGTGGCGATCTTTGCTGGATGGTTCGGATCGCATCTACCCCACAGTTTTCTGCCTGATGAGGACCAAGGGTACGTTTTCGCAGGTCTGCAGTTACCTGATGCTGCTTCTCTGCAGCGAACCGACGACGCCTCTAGGAAAATCGAAGACATTATCTTGAAAACGCCCGGAGTGCGTTCGGTGACGGCTGTAGTGGGCTTCAGCATGCTGAGCGGCGTGCAAAATACGTACAGTTCCTTTTTTTGGATCACTCTCAAAGAGTGGGCCGAACGAAAAGCTCCGGAAGAGCAGTACGAAGCCATCAAGAAGCACCTGAATCAGCAACTCGCGGGGATCGCGGAAGGAGTTGCTTTTTCCTTTCCCCCACCCGCGATTCCCGGGGTTGGAACGGCAGGAGGGTTCACGTTCTTGCTGGAGGACCGGTCTGGGAAAGACATCCAGTTTTTGAGTCAAAATATGGCTAAGTTTTTCGCTGCCGCAAAAAAACGACCTGAATTTCAGTCGATCTACACGACAGCTTTGCCTTCGGTTCCCCAAGTCTACGTGGATGTAGATCGCCCGAGGGTAATCGCCCAAGGTGTGCAGCTTTCGGACGTTTACAAGACTCTGCAGACATTTATGGGCGGAGTGCTTGTGAACTACTTCAATCGGTTTGGACGCCAATGGCAGGTATATGTTCAGGCGGAAGGGGACTATCGAACGCGTGCAGAAAATCTGGGACAGTTTTATGTCGCGAATGATGCGGGTCAGCCCGTGCCGCTCAGTGCTCTTACGAGCGTTCGCGCAAGTGCAGGACCTGAATTCACAATGCGATACAACTTGTATCGCTGCGTACAAATCAATGGCAGCGCGGCTCCGGGTTACAGCTCCAGTCAAGCGCTAGCGGCGTTGGAAGAAACTTTCGCTGACACTATGCCCACTGAAATGGGCTTTGACTATATGGGTATGTCGTATCAGGAAAAGCAAGCGGCTCAAGGTGTATCGCCAACTGTGGTTTTCGGCATGTCGCTGCTTTTTGTGTTTCTCATTCTCGCCGCACAATACGAGAGTTGGTCTTTGCCCTTTAGCGTGCTTCTAGGAACTCCCATCGCAGTGTTCGGGGCCTTTGCGTTTTTGTGGTTGCGAGGCTACGAAAACAACGTATACGCACAGATCGGCCTGGTGATGCTGATTGGTTTGGCTGCAAAGAATGCCATTCTGATAGTTGAATTCGCCAAAGTCGAGTACGAGAAGGGCAAGTCGGCAGAAGAAGCGGCGTTGGCGGGAGCGAAGTTGCGATTGCGACCAATTCTGATGACGGCGTTTGCCTTCATCCTCGGATGCGTACCCCTTTGGATATCGTCGGGAGCGGGCGCTATTTCGCGACGCGTTCTGGGCACCGCCGTCATCGGAGGCATGCTCGCCGCTTCAATTCTGGCGATTTTCCTGATCCCTGTCAGCTTCGACGTCGTCGAGCGCTTGGCGCATCGGGGCAAAAAAGAAGCAGCACCCATGCCCACGATTGCACCATCAGAGGGAGACTAGCCATGCACGGCAAATCGCTACTCATCGTCGTGGCAGTTCTCCTCCTTAATGCTTGCACCGTGGGCCCGCACTATAAACGCCCTGCGGTTACAACTCCGGACACGTATCGTGGACTGGCGCCCGACGCGGCGCAGCAGACCACCGCTTCCCTTGGCGACGAAAAGTGGTGGATGGTCTTTCAGGACGAACAGCTACAGAAGTTAATTCGCCAGGCGCTCGTTCAGAATTACGATGTGCGAATTGCGGCAGCGCGGGTGCTGCAGGCGCAGGCTGCGCTAGGGATCACGCGTGCCGACCAGTTCCCGACTATCGCCGGCGGAGTAACAGCTACTAACCAGCGATTCCCGAAGACACCAATAACACCGCCATTCGAGACGAGCCCGATCCAGGTGAACCTATCCCTGGTCTGGCAACTTGACTTCTGGGGTCAATATCGCCGAGCGACGGAGGCAGCACGCGCCAATTTGCTTTCCACGGAATGGGGCAAGAGCGCGGTGATCAGTTCGCTCGTGAGCAACGTAGCGACTGCATATTTTCAGTTGCTGGAACTGGATCTGGAGAAGACGATTTCCGAGCAAACACTGGACTCCCGCAAAGAGTCTCTCAATCTGGTAAACATTCGGTTCAAAGGTGGGACGACGGGACTGCTGGATGTGCGGCAGTCTGAACAGCTTGTTTACACTGCTGCCGCCTCGATACCCGATCTCGAGCGCCGTATCGAGCAACAGGAGAATTTCATCAGCATCTTGCTCGGCCAGAATCCCGGGCCGATCGTGCGAGGAAAACCACTGGTAGAGGTAACATTCTCTCCGAC
>Ga0126369_10003606_pt1 | contig 11184 bp, 12 predicted proteins | sample PanSoiMetaPlot_1_FD_109646 | JGI IMG/M metagenome (GOLD analysis project Ga0126369, IMG submission 109646) | Tropical forest soil microbial communities from Panama - MetaG Plot_1 | ecosystem: Environmental > Terrestrial > Soil > Tropical forest > Bulk soil | place: Panama | collected 2016-02-17
AGAACAGGGTACCGTGAAGTGGTTCAATGCCAGCAAGGGCTTTGGGTTCATCCAGCGCCAGAGCGGTGAGGACGTTTTCGTCCATTTCTCCGCCATTCTGGCTGATGGCTACAAGACTCTGAATGACGGCCAGGCGGTTGAATTCGAAGTGACCAAGGGTCCGAAAGGACTGCAGGCCACCAACGTACAGCCCCTCTAATCTTCATAAGGACCAAAAACGGGCGGCGCGCTTCGGTGCGCCGCCCTTTTTGTATTGACAGGCAAAGATGCAAAACGATTCGTTCGTTCCTACCGTAATGCCGGCTCCGCCACTTCCGCGGCCGCTCTAGACGAGCGATCCTTCAAGAATCCGCGTGCTGCGAGCAGTTCCGCGTTCAACAATGCCGCTCCCGCCGCGCCTCGCACCAGGTTGTGGGAGAGCAGCGTCAGTTTTACGTCGTGCAGCGGGCATTCGCGGATGCGGCCCACGACGGCTGCCATTCCCTGTCCAGCATCCACGTCGCGACGGGGCTGCGGGCGGTTTTCGTCGTCTACCACCACTACAGGGTGACGCAACGCCGTCGGAAGCGAGGCTAGTTCCTCGTCTACTTCAAACGTTTGCAATGCCTCGCGGACTTCGGCCAGGGATGCAATCTTTTTCAGCCCCAAAGACACGCATTCGAGGTGTCCGTCCAGCACCGCCACACGATTGCAGTGAGCGCTGATACCCAGTCCCGCCTCGACAAACCTCGTCCCGTCCCATTTGCCGAGCAACTTTTGCGGTTCTGCCTCCATCTTCTCTTCCTCGCCGCTGATGAACGGCACGACGTTGCCCTGAATATCCATCGACGCCACGCCGGGATATCCCGCTCCTGAAATGGCCTGCAGCGTCACGACAAAAATCCTTTCCAGCCCAAACGCGTCCGCCAGCGGCTTCAGCACCAACACCAGCCCAGCCGTCGAGCAGTTGGGGTTGGTCACGATAAAACCAGTGTCGTAGCCGCGATTCTTCTGCTGCACCGGAATCGCGTCCAAATGCGAGGCATTCACCTCCGGGATCAGCAGCGGCACATCCGCATCCGTCCGGTGATTCCTCGAGTTGCTGACCACCGGATAGCCAGCGCGCGCGAAATCCTCCTCCACGGGCCCAGCGACGGAAGAATCCAGCGCCGAAAAAACAAAATCACATTTCAGCGTCGGTTCAGCTCCTTTAACCAGCAGGTTGCGCGCCGTGGTGGGAATGGTCGTTTCCAAGTGCCAGCGAACCGCCTCGGCATAAGTCTTTCCCGAGGATCGTTCCGACGCGGCAACTTCAGTCAGCTCGAACCAGGGGTGTTCCGAGAGCAGTTTCACCAATCGTTGCCCCACAATGCCGGTCGCGCCGAGAACTCCCGCCCGCCACTTCTTCTTGACAGTCTTAGCGCACTTTTGCTCGCCCGGCTCCATTTCTCGATTCCTCCCATCTTGAACTTGTAAACTCATGCGGCGCCTCCCGGTGATAACCCGGGAAGCTCGTCAGAAAATTCGCCCGGAGGTCCAATCCGCGTCCCGCGCGCCTGTGGATTGAACGTATTCCGCACCCACACCACCATTTCACTTTCCGCGGCCAGGGGCAGCACCTTGGGGTGCAGCACTTTCGCGCCGCTTGCCGCTAGCGCGTGTGCCTCGTCATAACTCAATTCATGCAGAAGGCGCGCTTCCGCCGATTCCTGCGGGTTTGCGGTGTAAATGCCATCCACGTCCGTCCAGATCACGAGTTCATCGGCATGCACCACGTGCGCCACGATCGCCCCGGAAAAATCAGAGCTATTGCGTCCCAGCGTAGTAATTCGCCCGTCGGGCGTCGCCCCGATAAAGCCAGTCACCACCGGCACGGCCCCTTCCTTTAGAAGTGGAAGAAGAATTCTTCGCCCGCGCAGTTTGGTTTGTTCCAGATGCGGCTGGGCCTGGCGGAAGGTATCGCAGGTCAACACGAAGTCCGATGAACTCACCGGAACGGAAGCAACTTCCAGTTTTTGCAGCGCGGCTGCAAACAGCCGGGCGCTGAATCTTTCTCCAAACGAGGTCAGCCGGTCGGAAAACTCAGCGCTTGCCGTGCCTTTATCCCTGCCCACAACTTCATGCAGCAGGTCGCACGCCAGGAGTTGCAATTCGTGGCGCACATGGCGGTCCCTCTCTTCATCCAGCCGCAAATCCTGAAGAACTTCCAGGTGCAACTCGAGGACAATTTCCGCTTCACGTCTCGCATGAGCCAGCTTGCCTGCGGCCAACGCCTTTTCGATGGACAGCAGGTGGTCGGTCACGCCTTTCATCGCGGAAACCACCACTGCCACTCTCGATACTTCGGCTGCCTCTCGCACCAGCCTCGCCGCTTGGAACATGCGTTCTGAGCCCAGCAGCGAACTGCCGCCAAACTTGAATGCCACTATTCTGCTGCGACTCTTGGCCTCCCCGCCGCCACAAAGTGCCTCGCTTCGCCGTGCGGCGGGGTGTTGTTCTGCTGCTTCTTCCGCTACATTTCCCTGGTTCATGACCTGCGCTCCTGGTTTCCATTCCCGTTTCCGGCGGCTGGAGCGTCTCTAGAGGGGGCTAAAAATAAGAAACCCACCGCCAGATTCGCTTCCGGCGGTGGGTTGGGAACTTTCTTTAGCTTGCTAGCTGTCTCTCCCATCGCCCGAAGCGGTAATCGTCTTCTTCATAGTCGTAGTCGAGGTAGTCGACTTGGTAATTCGCTTCTTGGCGATGGACATCATCACAACAACAGCCTACCATGCCTTTTCCCAGAAAAAAAGTCCGTCTTTCGCTTGCGGTTTAGGCCTCCCACTCACAACCACGGGTCAGGCGAAGCGTTTGCTTGAGGATTTACGGATTTAGGGGGCGTCTGTCCCGCGTGACATCACATATGCGCCGCGGAAGATTTCAGCAGGATATTCAGGTCGTCGGGATGGATGGCGCAAAGCTGGGCATCCTCTCTTTCGATTTCTCCGCTGCGGATAAGGGTCACTAGCGATTCTTCGAGCGTGAAGGAGCCGCGTTTCTTGGTAAGCGGAATCTCCTGGTGGAGATACTGCAAATTGTTTCGGCGAATGTGATGCCGCGCGCCATATCCCACCATCAATAGCTCCGCGGCGGGCATGCGTCTTCCAGTTTTCGTTGGCAGCAGAATCTGTGTCAACACCGCGGCTAGCGCCATCGCCAATTCCTGGCGGATGGCGTTTTGCCTCTCCACGGGGAACGAATCCGTGATCCGCGCCACGGTGGAAGCCACGTCGGTTGTGTGCAGAGTCGAGAGAACCAAATGTCCCGTTTCCGCAGCCACGACAGCGATGCGCATGGTCTCCGCATCTCGCATTTCGCCAACCACGATGACGTCCGGCGCTTGCCGCAGCGCTGCGCGCAAAGCCGTCGGGAAGTCGGACGCATCTGTTCCGATTTCCACCTGCTCAACCACGCTCCGCAGGTGCTTGTGCTCGTACTCGATGGGATCTTCGATGGTCACGATGTGGCGCGCTTCCCGCGCGTTGATTTCCTGGATCAGCGCGGAAAGCGTGGTGGATTTGCCTGAGCCCGCCGGACCGCCAATCAATACCAGTCCCCGAGGCAAGTGCGCAAGATTCGCGACCGATGGAGGCAAGTGCAACTCCTCTAGTCTTGGCACGCTCTTGGGTAGCGCGCGAATCGCCGCGGCCGCACGTCCGCGCTCACGATGAAGGTTGATTCGGAAACGCCCGAGTCCTTCAATGCGATAGGACGAGTCGGCAATCAGCGTGTCCCGGTAGAGCCGCAAAGCGTGATGCGAGAGTGCCGGAAGGACAGCCGCCTCGATCTCCGCGCCATCCATTGACACAGGCTCCAACTTGCGCACCTCGCCTTGCACGCGTACACAAGGTGGTGCGTCTTCAACCAGCAAGAGATCGCTTCCGCCTTTCTCCACTAGAATGTTCAGCCATTGATCGAGCCGCGCCGTCGCGGCTGAGTCAGTGCTCTGCGCATAGCCCCCAGCTCCGAGTTCCTTTGCCAGGTCGTTCAGTCTCTCCGGATTCTCCATCGCTGCCTCGTAGATTAGACGCGCAACAGGGAAGTCTGGCCCACGAGACCTTCAAAGTCCAGCCAGTTTCCGCGGGCTAATGGCCCTCACATGCGGCGGCGCGGTTGAGCAGGAATTCGCGTTCTCGGGCGTTTTGCGTAAGTGTTGCCGCGCGTTGGAACTCCGTCTGAGCTTCGGTAAAGCGGCCCAGTTTGAAAAGGAAGTCGCCGCGCACGCTGGGCAACAAGTGGTAAGCCTTGAGAGAAGGCTCCGAAGTGAGCGTGTCAGTGAGTTCCAGACCGGCGGCGGGACCAAACGCCATCGCTACGGCAACGGCGCGGTTCAGCTCCACCACCGGCGAAGGTGTGAGCTGCGCCAAAGCATCATATAGCGCCGCAATACGGTGCCAGTCGGTTTCCCCGGCCGTGCGCGCACGAGCGTGACACGCGGCGATGGCGGCCTGCAAACCGTAAGGCCCGAGCGCTCCACCGAGTTTCTCGGCGCGGTCGAGCGCCGCAAGACCACGCCGGATAAGGAGCTGATCCCAGCGCGTGCGGTCCTGATGGAGCAGCAAAATTGGCTCGCCGCGTGGCCCGGTTCGCGCATGCAGCCGCGACGCCTGAATCTCCATTAGCGCAACAAGGCCATGCACTTCCGGTTCCAGTGGTGCAAGCTCCGCGAGGATGCGGCCGAGCCGCAGCGCGTCTTCGCAAAGCGCAGGGCGCATCCAATCTTCGCCCGAAGTTGCGGAGTATCCTTCGTTGAAAATGAGATAAATCACTTCGAGCACAGACGACAATCGAGCAGCCAGGTCCGGGCCGCGGGGAACTTCAAAGGGAACGCGGGCCTCGGTAAGCGTGCGCTTGGCGCGAACGATACGCTGTGCGACGGTTGGCTCCGGTACGAGGAAGGCGCGGGCAATTTCTTGTGTGGTCAGGCCGCCGAGTAAGCGAAGCGTGAGCGCGAGGCGCGCTTCCGTGGAAAGAACTGGGTGGCAGGAGATAAACACAAGACGGAGCAGATCGTCGTTGACCTCGTGGTTCTCGGGAATATTGAAACTCGCCATGGCCATGTCTTGTTGTGACTTGAGCTCGCGGCCAAGTTCCTCATGTTTGCGTTCAAGGAGCTTGTTGCGTCGAAAGAGATCGATGGCGCGGTGTTTCGCGGTGGCCATCAGCCAAGCGCCCGGATTGTCCGGAATACCGGACTCCGGCCAGCGCTCCAGAGCGATGACCAGAGCGTCTTGGGCGAGCTCCTCGGCCAGGCCTACATCGCGGACAATGCGTGCGAGACCCGCGATGAGCCTGGCCGACTCGATTCTCCAGACGGCGTCAATGACGCGATGCGTTTCGGTGGATGACACGGCAGCCCTTCAAGATAAAACAGAGGCTTTGCGAAAGGAAGCGCTGCCGTGTTGGGGCGTGAACCCATCAGGAATTCGCCGCAGCGGCGGCCGGTGCGCAAGTATCGGCTTCGTAAATCTGGCGAAGCTCGCACTCACCGTCTCCTGCTACTCGGAGGAACTGCCTGGCCAATTCGATGGCTTCTTCCTTGGAGTTTGCCTTCAGGATCGCGAAGCCGCCAACAATCTCCTTGGATTCGGTGAAAGGGCCGTCGGTCACGATTAGCTTGCCTCCCGACGAGCGAACGCGTGCGCCAAACTTAGTCGGCAAGCAACCCTCCGTGGCGAGCAGCCAACCGGCCTTAAAGCCTTCCTCCACCAGCTTGCCCATGGTGGCCATTTCCTCTTGGGAAGGAGGAGCTGCTCTTTCCACGTGTTTGTAAATACTCAGGAATCGCATGGTTTATTCTCCTTGGGTTTTGAATTTTGTCGCGAACTAAGCCCCTGCTATTTTCTTCTGGAGTTCCGGGGGAAAGTCAGTATTTTCGAATACCTGGCGAATCTCCATTATTCCGTTTTCTGGCAATGGGCATCGCTTGGCCCACACAAGTGCCTCCTCCTGCGAGCTCACCTGAATGAGCCAGAATCCCGCGATCACTTCCTTGGCTTCCGTAAATGGTCCGTCGGTTACGATTTTCTTTCCGCCCGTCACTCGGATACGGAATCCCTTGGACGTTGCATGGAGCCCTTCCGCAGAAAGAAGCACTCCAGCTTTCTTCATTTCGTCGCTGTACTCCCTCATGGCTGTCACGATTTCTTTGTTGGGAGCGGCCGCTAACTTCTCCAATGGCTCCGGTGGCGCTGGCAGTAGCATCATGAATCGCACGATTGTTTCTCCTTTGGAGTCAGATTTGGGGGCCGGTTCCGAAATCTCAGTCCAGCCCTCTATCATCACGACGAACTGCGACTTGCGGAATCGACACCGATTTCTATTTTTTCTTGGAAAGCTCTTTCCCCAATTCGCGGGCGCGGTCGACCGCCTCGCCGGGGCCGAAATCCTCCAATTCGAAAAACTGGCGGATCTCAATCTCGCCGTCCTGCTCATGGGGATTAGGCGCGCGCTTGGCCCATTCAATTGCTTCTTCCCGGGATTTCACCTGAATAATCCAATAGCCAGCGATCAGTTCTTTGCTTTCCGCGAATGGTCCATCTACCACTGTCTTCTTGCTCCCAGAGAACTTGATGCGGGCGCCTTTTGAGCTGGGGTGGAGCCCCGCGAGATCGAGGAGCACTCCCGCTTTCATCAGCTCCTCGTTGTACTTGCCCATCGCGGAAAGGAGTTCTTCACTGGGCAGCTTGCCTGCTTCCGAGTCTTTACTAGCCTTGACGATCATCATGAATCGCATGGATGTTGCTCCCTTGGTTTGTTTGGCGCTGATCCCGCTGGTTGTTGACCAGCCAAACCGGCTCCTACTTTAACGTCGAATGAGGGCCAGTCAGATCGACCTGGAATTCCGGAATATTCCCTTGGTTTGGCCTCCTGGGCCCAAAACAATGAGACGCTATGCTCCAGCCAGTGTCAGGAACTGCCACAATACAGAGACCTGAAGAAGACCTTCCAAAAGCCTTAAATGGCCGAAGGCGCAGGATTGGAGTATATGCCACGCTGCCAGAAGGATCGAAGGTAGCGTCTCTAACGTCATCTTTAGCGAGATGCCGAAAACGCAGACCAACCCAGTGGTGATCTGCTCCATACCGACTAGCCCAGCCAGCCCTAAAATGGCAAACGCAGCTCCCCTTACTGCGCCAGTTATCCTCGACTTCGTTTCTTGCGTCGCCATGATCCCCTCCCCCATCACTTTTGTTGATTCTGTATACATGTCGAACAGGGAAGGGCAAAATCGACATGGTCGAGCGGTTTACCTGATTTTGCTAGCTCTAGGTTTCACTGCGACTTCGAGGTGATGGGACTCCATCAACGAGGTTCTTCCGCTCCTCGAAAAAGACGGTGTTTCTTCTTGACAATCTTACCGCAGGCGTACATCTTGGTGGGCTTTGTGCCCTCTCCCATTTACGACCGTGGGAGGAACGAGCAAATACACACAAAAATGACCAAGGTTCGGCTCTGCTTCCACGATCGTTGTTTTGACGGCACGGCTTCAGCCGCTCTCTTTTACCGCTTTTATCGGGAGAAGTTCGACAAAGGCGCCGAATTTCAGTTCACCGGCATGACCCACCGGGCGGCTCAACCTTGGGAAGATGGCATTTTCGACGGCGATGAAAATGTTATTGTGGACTTCAAATATTCCAATTCACCGAGAGTGACCTGGTGGTTCGACCATCATCAGAGCGCATTCTTGACGTCCGCCGACGCTGAGCAATTCCGCAAGCAGACGCGCGAGCACATGTTTTACAAGCCCGATTACAAGTCCTGCACTAAGCTGATCGCCACAGTAACCCAGGAAAAATTTGGCTTTGACACCGCGTCTCTCGCGGATTTGATTCATTGGGGCGACATCATCGATGGTGCACAGTATCCGACGCCGCAAGCGGCGGTGGAATTGACCGAACCGGCGACGCAACTCGCCCTGGTGATCGAGGCTGCGCCGGAAAATGGCCTGCCCGCGCAAATCATTCCTGACCTCGCTTACCGCCCGCTCAGCGAAATGGTCAAGCTGCCTCTCGTTGCCAAACATCTAGGACCGCTGCTCGAGCGTCATCGCCGCTCCATTAACATTCTGCGCCAGCGCATCGATGCGCGCGACGGAGTGATTTTCTTTGACGTTAGCGACCTGGACCTGGAAGGCTACAACAAATTTATTCCTTACTTGCTGCATCCGGAGTGCGTCTATTCGGTGAGCGTGAGCGCCTCGCCGGTTCGCGCGAAAGTTTCTCTCGGAACCAATCCTTGGAACCAGGCTACCGCCAACCAGAATTTGGCTTCTCTCGCAGAAAAGCACGGCGGCGGAGGCCATCCGCGCGTCTCTGCGATTTCGTTTGATCCCGGAAATCTCGCGCACGCACGCGAAGTGGCGCGCGACTTGGCAGCCGCACTCCGCAAAAAAAGCCCGTGATTTCGCGATTTTTCGCGCTCCTCCGCGCATCGACAAATTCTCGCGCACCATGTAAAATTCTTTCATCCTTCCGTGGACCGGTAGCTCAATGGTAGAGCAGCTGACTCTTAATCAGCGGGTTGGAGGTTCGAGTCCTCCCCGGTTCACCACTTCTTTTCAAGGAGTTAGCCTCATCTAACTTCTCGCTCACAAAAAACTGTGCCCAATTTTGTGCCACACCCGGCTCAAAATCCGTGCCGTTGAGCGTGTCTACGGCCTTACGCTTGGCTTCCATGCGGATGTGCGAGTAGCGTTCCATCATTGCGCGAGAAACGTGCCCGGCGAGGGCCATGACCGTAGAGCCCGAAGCCTGAGACTCGGCCAGCCGCGAGATGAACGTGTGGCGGAGATCGTGGAAGCGGCAAGATACGTTTGCCGTCTTGCGTGAGCCTTCCCAAGCCACTTTCCAGCGGTGCATTGGCTCCGTGGGGATAATCTCGTAAGCACACTGCTTCCGGTCATTCCCCGCGAGGCCGTACTTCTCATGCGGGAATACGTAGTGCTCAGACTCAACTCCGGGAAAAAGTCCCCGCCAATGGCTCAGGACCGCGACTGCGCGGGCATTTAGCGGAATGATGCGGCCCGTGCCTGCCGCCGTCTTGGACTTGCCCACGGTGAGCGAATTTGCTAAGAAGTCCACTTGTGCCCACTTGAGGCCGCGAATCTCACTTGCTCGCATTCCCGTATTGATTGCCAGCATGATGACTGGGTAGAGGCTCCGGCATCGGCTCTTGGAGGCCGCGTCTAGCAGGCGGGTTTCTTCCTCTGCGGTTAGTGCTCTGCCCGGCGAGGGGTTCTCTTTGAGGAAGTCCACGTCTGCCGAGATTGCTTCCCACATCCGGTAGCGCCTCAGAATGCTACGGAGCACACCTAGTTCGAGGTTCACCGTTCGGTTGCTCACTTCTTCGCGCTTGCGCCGAGCCTGGTAGGTGGCTAAGTCTTCGCCAGAGATGTCGCACAGCAGTTGCTTTCCGAAGGCCGTTGTTAGGTGCGAGATAGAGAGTTTGTAGCTGCGCTCTGTCAAGGGCGCAATCCCCGTGCGCGTCTTGAGCCAGTCGGCTGACGCGACCGAGAACAGGGGAGGAAGTTTGCGGCGCTTAATTTGATTCCAGCTTTCCTCTAACTCCCGGCGACGGGTGCGCTCCGCTTCCTTTGCGACAGTCTTGCTCTCGCTCATCGAGGACTCGCGAATCATCTGCCCAGCGAAACGGAATTTGTACCACCAAACATCCCCGCGTTTGTAAACGCTCACTTTGATACTCGCTTCTTGGGCCTGCCGCCCTTCTTCCCGTTCTCTCGCGCAATCTCACGGATGCGCTCAATACCATGACGTTCCAGGCGCACGGAGTAACTGCGTTTCCCAAGCCAGCTAGTGAACTTCCTAAGCTCGGTCTGATTCATGTCCTTATCCTAAACAGTTTAGGTTTTTCTGTCAAGCAGAAAGTGATAGAATCGCTGCGCAGCTAGGCCCAACCAGAGCCCAAGAGCAGGGACATCCCGCCTTGCATGCCACGCAAAGCCGCGGGTGCCATGCGCGAGGTGGCGGATGCCCCATAGAAAGCCTTGGCGAGAGACCGAGTTCACCCAGTATCTGAAAGGCAACCCAGCAGCTGAGAGGGCGATCAACAACCTTGTCGGGGAGAACTGTCCGCGCGAGAGACTGATTTTGCTCTTGCGGGCCGTGAGCAACCGGAGTCGCAAACAGATTTGGAGTCATTTTGTAAAGGAGTGGGCTCCCTCGCGGCGGCACGCGATGGAAGTCGCGCAGATACTTGCCCGGGCGTCGGCCGGCCTTCGAAGATTTGCTTGCAGCCCGTTTGGCGCAATAGCCCTGGCCTTTCACGAGACGTTAGAAAGTGCCCTCCGCGCCGAGCACGGGGTCTTCAACGGAGAGGCGGTAATGACGGACGTCCAAAACAAGGCAGAAGATCCTCGCGCGCTAGTGGATGCGATCGATCGGCAAGCGCGTCGTCTCGTCCAGTGGAGTGACTCACCCGTGGCTGCTATGGCACCCCGCATGCTCTCCTACCGAACCGTCTGGAAACATCTTCCTATTGCACTGGTGGCCCGGGTGGTTAGGCGTCGGAAGGGACAGGTTCCCTGGGTGACCTTGCCTACGCTTTAGAAGCTGTTGCTGCTGGGTATGGGATAATAGCGGAACTTTCTGCTGACGCCTTGCGCAAAGAACATAATGGCTTTATCCGCAGCCGTGCCGGGAAAGCACTCTACAAGTCCGGCGGCGTGGATGTGCTGCTGCGACTGCTCTTCCCCCACTCCTAATTCACAGCTCTGGCGCGTCTCAGACGGACACGAAGAACTATTGAAATTCCGCGCTTCGTCTCCGCTGCCGATGAGCAACCCTAGTTGAGAATAGGCGCATGTCTAGCTACTGGAGGAGAGCTGCATGGAACAAAAGGCAACGAGACAGCCATTGCTGAGGGTTTCTGAGGCGGCGGACCTTCTGGCGGTCCGCGAAAGTACGGTCAGGGCTTGGTTGCTGGCCCGAAGAATAGGCAGAGTCCGCGTCGGCCGACGTTCGGTCCGCATCCCAATGGCGGAAATCGATCGGCTCATCCAAGAAGGAACTGTCCCGGCAAGGGGGCAGCGATGAGCGTGTTCCTTGACAACGTCCTGCGTCGATTGCAAGGAGTACGCCGAAATGGGACAGGTTGGAGGGCGCTTTGCCCGGCACATCCGGACGAATATCCGTCCCTGTCCATTCG
>Ga0126369_10003609_pt1 | contig 11182 bp, 9 predicted proteins | sample PanSoiMetaPlot_1_FD_109646 | JGI IMG/M metagenome (GOLD analysis project Ga0126369, IMG submission 109646) | Tropical forest soil microbial communities from Panama - MetaG Plot_1 | ecosystem: Environmental > Terrestrial > Soil > Tropical forest > Bulk soil | place: Panama | collected 2016-02-17
GGCCACAATCAAATCGAATTTCTAATCACTCGCACTTCAGCCCGGCCGCCGGATCGACTCGCGAGGCGCGCCGCGCCGGCAAATAACAAGCCGCCAACGCCACCAGGCTGAACAGTAAGGCAATCAGCCCGAAGGTCAGGGGATCCTGAGCGCTGACGCCAAACCATAACTGTTGCAGCAGCCGCGTCAACGCCGCGGCGCCGGCCAAACCGAGCACCGCGCCGATCACGAACAACTTCATTCCGCGGCCAATCATCAGCTTGAGAATGTCCAACGTGGTGGCGCCGAGGGTCTGACGCAAGCTGATCTCATGCGTTCGCTGCGTCACCATATACGACATCAGAGAATAGAGACCGGCCGCCGCCAGCAACACGGCGATTAAAGCGCCGCCGCCCAGGCCATAGACCGCCATTCGTTTGGGCGAAAGACGCTCGTCAATAATCTGTGTCATCAACTTCACATTGAACACCGGGGCCTGGTCGTCCAGGGCGCTCAGCTCGCGTCTCACCGCTGAAGTCAGCGCGGCTGGATTGGCATCGGCCCGGATTACTAAATAAACCGATCTGGGAGATTCCTGCGCGTACGGCACATAGACTTCAGGCTCGGGCCGGGCTTCCAGATCGTCGTTCAGGATGTCCGCCAGCACGCCGATGATTTCGTAAGGCTGCCCTTCACTGCTCTTGAAGCGCTGACCGACTGCCTCCCGGTTCGGAAGAAAGTCGCGGACGAAAGCTTCATTGACGACTGCCACGCGCGGACCGCCAGCCCGATCGTCTTCAGTGAATAGCCGTCCCTTTCGTAGCGAGTTGCCGATGGCCGCAAAATAACCGGGAGTCGCCGGACGCCAGTGAATTGATGGCAATCCCTTCGGCGTGAAGACTCTCTGACCGACGCTCGCCAATTCGCGATCGTGATAGGTGTAACCGAGCGGCAACGATCCGGCCGCCCCCACGCTGAGTACGCCCGGCGAATTTCTGAGTTGCCGGATCAGGGCGCCGTAGAACTCAATTCGCGATTGTTCGTTCGCATATTTGTCGCCCGGCAGATCCACTTGCATGGTCAGTACGTTGGCGGGGTTCACGCCCAGGTCGGCGCGCATCAATTCAGCAAAGCTTCTGATCATGACCCCGGCGCCCACCAGCAGCACAAAAGAGATGGCAACTTCGAACACGACCAGCAGCCGGCGCAGGTCAAAGCGCGAGGTGGCGCCGCCCTGGCCGCGGCGGTAGTCTTTCAGGACCTCGTTGAGATTCAACTTCCCGGCGGCGAGCGCCGGCGCGAAGCCGCATAAGAGCCCGGTCATGACTGAGACGACCAGGGTGAAAATGAGCGCGCGGTGATCGATGCCCATCTGGTCCCAGCCCGGAATAAAGCGGGAGAAGTCTGCCGGAATGCCGCGCCAGAGGCGGATGCTCCAGACTGAGAAGACCAGACCCAGCGCCCCGCCCAGACAAGACAGCAGCAAGCTGTCGGCCAGCAGTTGGCGCACGATGCGGAACCGGCTGGCGCCGAGCGCCAGGCGAATGGCAATCTCGTTCTCCTGGCTGGCGGCCCGCACCAGCAAGAGATTTGTCACGTTGGCGCAGGCAATCAACCAGACAAACAGGACCGTCAGGAACATGAAGGGTGCGCCGACCCGCACTCCCCTGGTGGCGTCCTGGACCAGCGAGACCACGCGCACGCTGCGGTCACCGTTGGTTTCGGGATATTCGCGCTGGGCGCGGGCCGCGATCGAGTTCAAATCCTGGCTGGCCTGCTCGCTGGTGAAACCCGGCTGCGGCAATCCAAACACCTCTAAGTAATGCCGGCTGCGGTCGGATTGTTCCTGCGGGCTAAGGACCAGGGGCACCCACAACTCACCGCCATCAACCGGGAAATCAAAACTGGGAGGCATGACTCCGATGACGGTGAAGCTCTGGCCGTTGAGCCTGATGGTCTGGTTGACGATGTTGGGATCTGATCTGAAACGATTTTGCCAGAAGCTGTGTTTCAGCACGACAACGCGACTGTCAGGAGACTGAGTTTCATCGGCGGCGAAGGTGCGGCCCACGGCTGCCTGAGCGCCGAGCGCGGTAAAAAATCCGTTGGAGACTCTGGTGCCCTGATGCCGCTCAGGTTGGCCGGCATCCGAAAGGTCAAAAGAGTCGGAAGCGAATGCGACCAGTTGCGTAAAGGCCTGGCTCTGAGTTAGCCAGTCGTGGAAATTTCCCGGAGCCACTGAGCCGCGCTGCAGGCCGGCTTCGGGCCTTTGTTCCCAGACCATTAGCAGCCGCTGCTGATTGGCAAAATCAAAGGGGCGAAATACCAGCAACTCAAGCGTGCTGAACACCGCGGTGTTGACCCCGATGCCGGCGGCCATGGTGACCACGGCGACGAGCGTGATCACGCGATGCTTGAGCAGCATGCGGAAGGCGTAGCGAAGATCCTGCCCCAGGCCGAGAGTCAGGTTGCGCTTCTCTGCGCCCAGCGCGATCGGCGCTCGCTGAGCCGGCCGCTCGACGCGCTTTAGCTCGGGCAAAACATTGCTGCGGCGCAACTCGTCGAGCGCGCGGGTGGACGCTTCCGCTTCGCTAAGACCCTCGAGCAGCAAATCGTGGTAATGATCCTCGGTGTGCTGGACCAGCTCTTCCACGACTTCCGATTCACGAGTCGGCGGCAGGTTCAGCTCTGCCACCAGGCTTCTGATTTCACGCGTCCAGTCAGTCATAGGCCACTCATCTCAAAATCGCTCTAGGGTGCGTGCCGCAAATCAATCGTCAGTTCGAGTTGCTTGCCGGCGCGCAGCACAGTCATCTGCAACTGTTGCCCTTTCTGGCCGGTGGCTATTTGCATCTGCATCTGCTGTAAGACCGCCAGCGGCATATCGCGGCGAAACGCGATGTCTGCTCCGCGCACAATCAGATCGCCCGCCTGCAAACCGGCTCGATCCGCCGGGCCTCCCGGGATGACTCCGGTGACTTTCAGGCCGCTATCCGGCGCTCGCAGTCCGGCCCGATCCGCTTCCGCGTCCAAAGCAAGATGAGCGATCAGGCCGGGATCGAATCCGCGCACGTCAGCGTAGGCGATCCGCTGTGGCGCGCCGGCCAGTTCCAGCAGTACGGCCAGACCGTAACGCGCAAATTCAGCAACTCGCGCATAGTCGATCTTTTCCGCCACATCGGCAGGTGAGTGAGCGTCGTCGGGACCATTCACGGAAAATATCACTGCCGGTATGCCTGAGGCCGCAAACGGATAGTGGTCGCTGTCAGGAATCACGAACGGCATTGGAATCCTGACTTGAGTGCCGGTCAACGCGGAGGCGTCGCGCAGGGCGTTGGCCCATCCTGGACTCGTCCCGGTAGCCCCGGCGCTCAGCGGTTGGCCCGGAGCGCGCCCGAGTTTCTCGAAATTGATCATGGCTACATGGCGGGCCAGCGGGAACGAGGGATGGGTTACATACTCAATCGATCCCGACATGCCATGTTCTTCACAGCCGAAAGCCGCGAATAGAATCGATCGTTTTGGGCGCACCTGGCTTTGTTTGATGGCCCAGGCCGCCGCCAGCACCGCGCTGACTCCGGTCAGATTGTCATTGGCGCTGCTCCAGATGGGGCCACTGTTCGCATCCGCGGGAGGTTTACGAAACGGGTCGGCCTGGCCCAATCGGCCCTGACCATCGTAATGCGCCGCGATGACGACTACTTCCTGTTTGAGCAAAGGATCCTGGCCCTCGATAAAGCCGAGGACATTGCGGGAAGTGAGCATCTCCCAGGGAGTGATCGGATGATGAGGGTGGAACTTAAATTCCTGGAAATAAGTAGAACGCCCTGTATCACCGGCGGGAGTCAGTCCGATCCTTTTGAACTCGCTGGCCAGATATTCGGCTGCCTTTCTTTCCCCTGGATAACCGGCGCCGCGACCCTCAAACTCGGCGCCAGAGAGTTTTACGATCAAAGGCTTCACCAAATCAGGAGTGATTAATTTGAGCGCCTCCGCGTCGCCGGACATTACCAACGGCGGGTGACTTTCAGCTGCGGCCCGCCGCGTGAGTTGAGTAAATCCGTCGAGGTTCGCCAGCGCGAGGAGCGCAATGACGATGGTTGCCGTCATTGACCAGGCGTTTCGCGCCGGGCCGGGATGTGGTCTCATCTTGGTACTCACTCCTTTCAGTTTCAGCGCGACCGGGACGAAGGTTCTCGGCGCCGGAAAAGGTCAGGCCGGGTTGATGCCGGCGACGCGATCCAGGGCTTCAAAGAAATCCCTCCAGGTTTGGCGTTGGGCGGCCAGCATCTTCTGCCCTTTGGCAGTCAGCCGGTAGAAGCGGCGGCGGCGCTGTCCCGGTTTCTCAACCCAGCGACCATTGATCAGTCCGCGTTTTTCCAGCCGGTAAAGCAAAGGGTAGAGCGACGCCGCGTGAAACTGCAGCCGGCCTTCCGAGCGCTGCTCGATCAGTTTGGCAATTTCGTAGCCGTGTCGCGGCCGGTCCTCCACCAGGGCCAGGATCAGCATCTCAGTACTGCCTCGTTTCAACTCTGATTCGATCATGGGTGGTCTCCAGATATGTGGCGTCGCCATATATAGCGCAGCCACCTTTGCGTGTCAAGCGAAATGATCGCGTCTGACCAGATTGACGAATGCCTTCTCGGAGAAATGGACGCACCCGAAAGACGATGCCGGCGGTTTACTTCGCCTCTATTACTTCTGCCGGATTCACTCAAGCATCCGCTGTGCGGCAGCGATGGAAAGCGGTATAACCTCGCACGTTTGGACTAGGCGAGAACGGTTGGCCGCTTGAACATGAAACGCGCAGCAAACATCTTTTGTTGGATCGCCATACTGGCGTTGCTTTTCAGCATGATGAGTTGCGGCATGGCTCGCCAGTTCAATTGGAACGAAGCCGCGTTTACCGGAGTCTGTGCTCTGGGAGTCGCCGGGTTGTGCGGCCTGGTGGCGGCAATCCTGACCGGCATCGGGTGGATACGGAAGAACGTTAAGATCGAGTAAATGGAGTGTCGTTAGAATTCGCCGGCCACCAGGACTGTATGCACATCTTTACCACACTACCTGGGCGACATTCTCGTTGATTTCTCAATATCCGCGTGATACTGTCCGGCCCCCATCAAAGCCCCGTTTGATGAGGGCGGACTCAAGCGCGTCGCCGTTAGGTACAGAGTGGCAGCTGGGTCGTCCGGCCAGACGCTTCTTAAACGCAGCCAGGAGAAACGATATGCGAAACGGTCAGTCTGCGGCCGCTCGTGGGGCCATCGTTCAACGCCGGCTCGCGGCCCAATTGTCCTCAGCTTCGGCCATCCGGCCGCAGACATCTATTCAGGCAGATCAACTGGCGCGGCAGCGGAATTTCGGGCAGCGACATCAGCAGACGAACTGCGGCGTTAACGGCTGCCGGACTCCGAGAGCTTTTCCGACCTCTCACACTCATCCGGCTGGTTCACACTTCAACCAGTCCGGAATCGCGCAAGCGAAAACCGCTCGTCCGCAAACACGTCAGTTATCAGCTCGAAGCGCGGTGGTGCAGCGGAGCCTCTCAGTGTTTGATAAGACCAAGCAGGTGAACTCAAACCAGTACATAGTGACGCAGGTTGACTCCAAATTGGGCGGAACGTTCGGACATAGTGAACTATTCATCGAGGAGTGGGGGGATTCGGGAATAGTAACCACCACCAAGATACACGTGCAGACTCTGAGGTCGACGCGGATTGATATCCTGACGTTACACGCCCCGGTGCAATTTACTAATATTCGCGGTCACAAGTCCTACGTCGCGAGCAAACAACAGTACGACGCCATCATGGCAGCGGCCCACAAGATAAAGCGCAAGATGGAGAAGAAAAGAATTGTGTATGCGGAGGTCTTCCCTGATAACAACGATAAGTGGAAGACAGTCAAGAAACTCTATGGATCAGAGATGTCCTGCAAGTCTTTTACTGACGCCCTCCTGATAGAAGCCGGATTGCGGCAGACGTATGGCGGCTTATTGGTTAATGCTCCCTGGGACTTATAAGCCGCGCGCCGACTCACTCGAAGAGACGAATCATGAACCCCTATCGACTTCTCCAGGCTTTTGCCATCACTCTTGTTATGGTCGCGGCCGGCAGTTTTGGCCGCGGCACGCCAAAGGCCCGCAGAGACTGGTCCAGGTATCCGGCGGTGGTTGAAATCGACACGGACCAGGACGTCTATGCGGTCGGGGACTCGCACGCCGATCCGGATCGGCTGGCCGCGGTGTTGGCCAAAGCGAAGATCATTAAGGGCGTACCGAAGAAACCCACTGACGTTAAGTGGGCCGCCGGCAAATCGATACTGGTGGTCACCGGCGACATGATTGACAAATGGCACCACTCGCTGGATGTGATCGCGCTTTTGCGGGCGCTGCAGACTTCGGCTGCAGCTGACGGCGGCCAGGTGATTATTACCATGGGCAATCACGAAGGAGAGTTCCTGGCCGATCCTCACGGCGACAAGACCGAGGAGTTTGGCGATGAACTCAAAGAAGCCGGCTTCAAACGTAACGATGTCGGGGATTGCCAGGGTGACCTGGGACAATTCCTGTGCACCCTGCCAATCGCCGCGCGGGTCAACGATTGGTTCTTTTGTCATGCGGGAAACACCAACGGCCAGACAATCCAGGCGCTCTCTAAGTCGATTGAAAATGGGTTTGCCAATGATGGATTTGCCACGCCGGCGCTAATCGGCGATGACTCCATTCTCGAAGCTCGATTGAATGACAAGGGTCCCAACGGCCTACCCTGGTTCGACCTGGGCAGCCTCTCGACTAACCCGGAGACCGTGCTGGCCGGCTATGTAAAAGCGCTCGGGGTGAAACACCTGGTTCAGGGCCATCAACCCGGAGGCGTGGAGTTTCCGGACGGACAGAAGCGCAGCAAAGACGATCTTTTCCAACGATACGGGCTGCTCTTTTTGATCGATACCGGCATGAGCCAGGGCGTCAATGGCGACACCAGCGGCGGCGGCGCGCTGCACATAACCGGCGGCAGCAATCCATCTGCGGTGGCCCTTTGCGCGAACGGGAAAACAAAAACGCTCTGGGATCGTGAGAAGAATTCCGCTCTCGAAGCGATACACTGCGACAAGTAGACAGGGTCCAAGCGTATCGGAGACCACCGGACCAGAGCAGACCATCAATCAGCAACTTGAAAGCGGGAGGGATTTTGCGAGTTCCGGCACCCTGCGGGGTGCAAACCACCAGGGCCATCTCACCGGTGGTCCGCGTTAGCCGGTTGAACCAAATCCTTGTGCGCCACGCGTAGTCTCCGTGAGTTCCTCAACCCACTCAGCCGCCGGCGTGATGATCTTCTCGATTATCAACTGACAGATCTTGCTCTGCGACGGCAGCTCAATGGCTTCAGCGCCCGTGTTGTACAGTAGACACTGAATCTCGCCACGGTAGTCTGCATCGATCACCCCAGCCAGAACATCAATCCCGCTCCTGGTGGCTAGTCCTGAGCGCGGAGCTACGCGGCCGTAATGACCTCCGGGTATTGCTACCGCCAGGCCGGTGCGCACCAACGCTCGCTGTCCCGGCATTAAGCGGACTGGCTCGATCGAATGTAGATCCAAACCCGCGGCGTGGAGACTGCCGCGCTCGGGCAAAATCGCCTGGGGGTCGAGCCTCTTAAAGCAAAGGAACGTTGATTTCGTCATGATTTTGATCTTGCAGCTCCGGCATCTAAACCTGCGTAGCAGCCAACCGAGTTAAGCCCAGGGCGAGTGGGCGAGCCTCTGGCTCAACTCTTACCCCGCTCCGCCACTGGCTGCGTCTCACGAACGCAAGACTCTTATTCAGCGCCGTAAGCTGACGGGCCTACCACCAATCCGGAACGCCTCAGCAAGTCTTGAAAACGCGGATCTGATCGCAGACCATCGAAAGCGGGATCGCGCGGCAGCCGCGTCATGAACATACTTCTATCAAGATAAGCCTTTTCCAACGCCTGGAACGCCTGCTCCCTCTCGCCAAGAAGCGCGTAAATGACAGCCGTGACATACGGCTCCACATATTTGCGCTCGGCGAGGTCCTTCCGCTCTTCGGCGACCTTCTGCAAATAACCCTTCCAACCGGCAACGGCGTACGCCGACCTGAAACTTTCTATGGCTGATTTCGACGCCGCGCCGCTAAGGCTCCGGAACTTCAGATCCATCTCCATCGCTTGTTCATAGCGGCCCTGCGCCGTAAAGATCTGCGACAGCCAGCTGTACGAGCCAGCGACATAGATTCCCGCAGCTAACATCTTCTGGAAATGAGCCACGGCCTCTTCATAGTGCCGCGAGCTGTAGAGGATCCACCCCATGTTCAAGTTTATCCGGGCGTTATCCGGATCAAGCGCCAAAGCCCGCCTGCTTGCGGCCAGAGATTCTTCCCAGCGGCCTTTCAGACCGAGATGTATGGCGAGTGCGTATTGTACCGGTTCCGGAGTTGGGTCAAGCTTCAAGGCCCAGCGGATTTCCTTTTCCGCAGCCGCTGGATTCCAATCACAAAGGTCGAGGACCAAGCCCATCATGGCATGCGCTTCAGCCAGCGTAGCATCGAGTTCCAACGCCTTACGCGCCGCCGCCTTTGCCATCAGTATCGACTCACGTGGCCGGTTTCCAACCTTTGCGCTGGTGTGGAGGTAATAGTCAGCCAACCCGACATATACCAGAGCATAGTCAGGGCAAAGATCGATGGCCTGCCTAAAGGGCTCGATACTCTCCTGGATTTTCGCCGGATCCAGCGTGTCCAGAAGATGGTGGCCCTTCAGATACAACTGATACGCCTCAACTTTGTTGGCGTCCTTCAGTCCTGGCGGAGCTGGCTGAGAATGCAGTTTCCAATCCGGATTCGTAAGCGAGGTCAGCTCATTCTGAACCGGCGCCTTAACGATATTCGTTAGCCTGGATTCCGGTTGCTGGCTCCGCAACGGATCCGCTGCCGCCGTATCCACCCGTTCCGGAGTCTGGTCGCTCCGGCGGCTGACATCCGTATCCTCTGCGGGCGCTACCGACACCGAACGTGGGGGCAGCCGCAGGAAAACCGCCAGCGCAGCCGCGATCACAAAGAGAACCATGAACAGGATGGCCGGTCTGCGGCGTTTGAGACCCAGGGGCGCGTCCCTCATAAGCACGGCGGACGACGCCGGGGATGAATCCCCGGCTTTCCTGATTTCTCCCAACTCGTTAGCCGCGGCAGGTCCCGACCTGGACTCCTCAATCACCGTGGCTACGAAGCGGTAGCCGCGTTTGGGTACGGTTGCGATGTACCGCGGGGAAGACACGCTGTCGCCCAGGGCTCGCCGAACATCTGCCACCACGCGCGAGAGAGCGTTGTCGGTTACAAAACGCTGCTCCCAAAGCTGTTCGATCAGCTCCGCTTTTTCGACCACGCGGCCACGGTGCTCGATCAGGTACCGCAACACGTCAAAGGCTCGCGGGGAAAGGGCCCTTTGTTCCCCGCCTTTTACCACCCGGAAATCAGAGCAACTGACCACAATGTCGTCGAAGAGATAGCTGGTCACAGTCTTACCGTCCAAAGCAGACATAGGTAACTCCTTTCAAAAGTCACCGCTTCCAGACCTCAGGGGGAGAACTCACACTTTTCTCAGCGTTCCGTCATTACGGCGATTCAGCGCCTGGCTATTTTAGCTAGGTTAGTGACAAGAACAAGTTGCAGGTTTCAGTATTTTCCGGACTGCGCCGGCGGAGAAAACGATGAAGCACACCAGGTTCCTTCCCGTGAGACTTTTTGGTACGGGCATTTTACTAGCATCGCTTTGCAGCTTTTCCATCTTTCCGGCTCCTGCCCAAGCCGGCAATAGCCCTGCAAAAATCAATGACGAGGCCGTGAGCTACTATGATAGCGGCGTCGATCTCTATGAAGCGGGATACTACTCAGATGCGCTCCGAGCATTCATGCGCGCGGTCGAACTCGAACCAAATTTTGCCCTGGCCTACAACGGCATTGGCGTGGTGAACAAAAGGCTGCGCTTGTATTCTGAAGCTCGCGAAGCTCTGCAACGGGCGGTCAGCATCGACCCCGGACTTGCGGTTGCGTACTACAATTTGGGTCAGGTCTATGCCCAAACGGGACTGCCTCAGCAGGCAGTCTTACAGTATCTACAAGCGTTGCGCCTAAAGCCCGATTACGCGGCCGCGCAAAGCGATCTGGGGTCCGTCTACACTGATTTAGGCGAGTACGGAAAAGCCATCGCGGTATTAAAGCAGGCTCTCATTCTAAACCCGCGATCTGCGAACGCGTGGAACAACCTGGGTAATGCGTACAGCCGATCGGGCGAGCCCCGGCCTGCGATTGAGGCTTTCAAGGAAGCAATTCGGCTCGACCCAACTTCCGCTCTGACATATTCAAACCTGGGAGCGCAGTACTACATACTCAAGAGATGCCGCGAAGCAATCGACGCACTCCTCCAGGCAGTGCGGCTCGACGCCAATTTTGCCGAAGCTCATTTCCTGTTGGGCCAGGCTTACCTCGCTTGCCGCGAGCGTTCGGAGGCGCTGACGCAATACACCGAGCTGAAAGCGCTCAATCCAAACCTGGCACAAAAATTCTATTCAGAATTAATCAAAGGCAAAGTCGTTAAGGTCAAGTGAGGTGTCACTAACAATGGTGCGGATTTCAGTGACGATAAGAACCGAGACCTCTCTAGGTTCTCATACTTCATGAAATCGTGCTGGCTAAAATACAACAACTTACAAAACTTTTCTCAAAGTTAAGAAATTCGAATTCTCATAGTTAGTGATCTTGTAACCCTCCCTAAAAACAGTACCACTTAAAAATAGAAAAACGGCCGGGTTGAAACTCTTGACTTTCATTGGGATGGGTGCTATTAACCCTGCCACTCAGCCAAATCAGATCTGACTAAGATCAGGTTGAGTACCTCGCATACACCTCGAGGGCCCGAGAACAACTCAGGTAACTCGAACTGTTCACATCCGTTTCTTGTTCAGCCAGGCCGGATAATCATCCGGACGGCGAATCCCGCACTGGCTGATCCAGCGCCAAGAGTTCCTTCGAGGTGACCTACAAAACGTTAGTCCGACCATCAGGAGGGTACTCATGCCCGGACCAGGAACACACATAATAGTCGCCGATAAGGTCGCAGACCGGCTATTCCGAATGGACGCTTGGCACTATGGAGGGAGCCTTCCTGGCAATAATTTACCGCCTAAACAA
>Ga0126369_10003611_pt1 | contig 11179 bp, 8 predicted proteins | sample PanSoiMetaPlot_1_FD_109646 | JGI IMG/M metagenome (GOLD analysis project Ga0126369, IMG submission 109646) | Tropical forest soil microbial communities from Panama - MetaG Plot_1 | ecosystem: Environmental > Terrestrial > Soil > Tropical forest > Bulk soil | place: Panama | collected 2016-02-17
ACGATGATCCGCGCCTCGGCCTTGCTCTCGGTCAATTGCGGCGCGCCTGAGGTGGTAGCCGTGCTCGAAGCCTGAGCTTCAGCTGCATAGTGGCTCGGAATCTTGCCGCTTACCTCAACCATCAGATTGTAAGGCCCGGTGAAGGTGATGTTTTCCGCTCCCCAATCCCGCTGAGGGTTGAGATTGAATGGCTTTGGCTCGAGCCAACTCTTGGTGCTGCTCTTCGCCAAAACGGCAACGTGGCGGCCCTCTGCCGCCGTCGTGGAAACCGGCGTCACGAATGGGAAGGTGACGCCGCTTAATCCTTTGCTCACCGGGCTGTCTCCCTCGAGCCGCTGCAGGATCGGCACGAACGGGTAACGCACCGGCATTGTCACTACCATGAAGCCCCGGCGTTCCTGGATGCCCACCTGCGCCGACTGCACATCGGCCACCAGTTTGTCGTCGAGATTGATTCCGTAGCTTGCCAGGAGCGGCGCTAGGCCATGTTCCGTCGGCTTCACCTCGAAGGTCTTGAGGTCCACGTGAGCGGCGTCGAGGAAAAAGCCGGCGCTCTTGCCTTGCATGATGAACTGGTCGATCAGCTTCATCTCTTCGGGCTTGTACGGCTTTGCCGGACCCACCACCAGGATGGCGTCCACGTCGTCGTCGATCTTCTGCTTGTTGCTCAGATCCAGCGGGCGCACTTGATAGACCTGACTCAGTGCGCTCTCGAACTGATGAAGCTTGTCGTTGAAGCTTGGCTCCTCGTGACCCTGGATGACGCCGATCACCGGAGTTTTGGGCCGGGTCATCTTTCGAATCAGAGAGGTGATGTCGTACTCGAGATTGCGAGTGTCCTGGACGACGGGGATCACCTCTTTCTTCTCTTGATAGCCGAGCGCGATGCCCATGTAGGCGAGCACGGTTTGCGCCTGATCCTCTTTGACGACCTGGATGGTCAGGGGCTGAATACCTTCCTGCGCCAGCTCCTTCTCCATCTGGGTCGGCTCATGGACCGCTCGGCCGAAAATGTCGCGCCGCACTTCCTTCTTGGTGTCTCGGTCCTTGGCGATGGGATCGATGAATTGGAAGCTGAGCTGTCCCTTCGAGGCGGCGCGGTATTCTTGAAGAAGATCCCGCACGTATCGCGCATTGCCGGCGTACTGCGGTGGCAAGTTCTCGCTGAAGTAGGCCTTGACAGCAACCGGATCCTGCAGCGAGGCCATCGTCGCCTTCGAGCCCTCGGACAGGGTGTAGACACGGTCGCGGGTAAGGTCGAAGCGGGTAAAGGCACGCAGCCCGAGAACGTTCAGCAGCACCAGGCTGCCGATCACCGCTGCGATGAGGATGGTTGCATTGCGAGCGCCGGCATTCATGGAGAGCCTCATTGTCGAGCCGCGGCCAGAGCACGGGTAGTCAACACCAAGGCCACCGCCGTCAGGGAAAGGTAGAAGAGGATGTCGCGGGTGTCGAAGACTCCGCGGGCGATGTTCTCGAAGTGGTAGTCGACCGACAGGTACTGGAAGACTTCGCCCAGCGAAGCCGGCAGCACCATCGCGATCCGGTTGATAAGCGAGAACGCGAGGCAGAGCACCAAGCCCACAATGAATCCGACGATCTGGTTGCGACTAAGCGCGCTGCCCCACATTCCAAGCCCGATGAAACTGGACGCCATCAAAAGCAGCCCGAAGTAGCCTCCGACCACCGGTCCCCAGTCGAAGCTGGCCCCTTTGGCGGTGACGCTGGAAACCGAAATCGCAAACGGCAGCGTCCAGAGAAGACCTACCGCCAACATCGCCAGCGCGGCGGCGAACTTTCCCGCAACCACCTGCCAATCTTTGACCGGCATACTCAGCAGAAGCTCGATCGTCCCAGTCTTTCGCTCTTCCGCCACAAGACGCATCGTCACCGCCGGGACGAACACCATGAAGATCAGCGGTGCCAATCCGAAGAAGCTGCGCATCGAGGCGACTCCGACGGGGAAGAAGGCGACGAAAAAGAAGAACGCTGAGAACACCAAGAACGCGCCGATCACGATGTAGGCGAGCGGCGACTGGAAAAAGGTCTTAAATTCTCGCTTAGCGATGGCCAATGCGGTGTCCATATTTCCTCGGAATGGTCGGTTAAGCGGCTGCCGCCGGAGGTTCCTTGCGCTGAGGCTCTGCGGCCGTGAGCTTGCGGAAGGTCTCTTCCAGGCTCACGTGCTTGCGCTGGACTTCGAGCAGTAGCAGGTTGTTTTTCACCGCCGCCTCGAAAAGGCTTCTGCGGGGATCCTCTTCTCCGTAGCGCAGAATGAAACCGAGCGTCCCCGCACCCTCGCTTTGGCCCACCTCCACCGCCGAGACGCCGGGGACGCGTTCGAGAATTGGTCGAACTTCGCCGGCCTGAAGCGCGCCGCCAAAGCGGGACGCCAACACCACATGAACCGTTCCACCTTGACCGGTGGTCAGATGCTCAGGCGTGTCGTCGGCGACCAGCTTGCCTTCATTGATGATCAGCACCCGGTTACAGGTGGTTTGGACTTCGCTGAGGATGTGGGTGCAAAGAATGACGGTTTTCGCCTGGCCGAGTTCTTTGATGAGGTTGCGAATCTCCGCGATCTGATTGGGGTCCAGTCCGCTGGTAGGCTCATCGAGAATCAAAAGGTCGGGATTGTGGAGGATCGCTTGACCGAGTCCGACCCTCTGGCGAAAGCCCTTGGACAGCTCGCCGATTTTCTTTCCGACCACAGTCACCAAGCCGCATCGCTCGGCCGTGTTCTTGATCCGGGCATGGCGTTCCGCGGCGGGGATGCCCCGCACCTGGGCTACGAAGTCCAAAAACTCAATCACAATCATCTCTTCGTAAAGCGGGTTGTTCTCGGGCAGATACCCAAGCAAGCGGCGGGTGGCGATCGAATCAGTAGTCACGTCCATCCCGCAGATCCGCGCACTTCCTGAGGTCTGCGTGGCATACCCCGCAAGAATTCTCATCGTGGTGGTTTTTCCCGCTCCATTGGGGCCGAGAAATCCCACCACCTGGCCGCGGGGAACTTCAAAAGTGAGACCTTGGAGGGCGCGGGTGGTGCCAAAGTTCTTGGTCAGACCTTCAACCCTGATCATTGCTTGCGACATGTCTAAAACCCTACCTCAAGAGGGTGGCAGCCCATAAGACGACGCCGGACTGCTGTCAATGCCCGGCGCAGCGTTGGCGCCCACCAGGTAAGTAGGCGCCCCAGCGCATCGCTTCTGGGCCATCGTCAACCTTCGATCCAGATTCCCCAGGGGGGACTTCGATCTTCGGCCCAGAGCGGGTAAGACTGGCTGAACTGGCTCACGGCTTCGATGAGGAGAGCTCCGATGCGCAATTGCCTGCTGTGGTTTTCCCTGATCTCATCCTCAGTTTTGGCGGCGGACAAAGGCGCGCCGGTGGTGCTGAACGCAGCCCATATGTACGACGGCAAGGGAAACCAGCTGGTCTCTCCGGGTGTGGTGGTGGTGGCGGATGGAAAGATCACCGCCGTGGGACCCGGCGCCAGGATTCCTCCAGAAGCGACGGTCATTGATCTCGGCGATGCCACGCTGCTGCCCGGGTTCATCGATGCTCACACCCACCTTTCCCATCAGCGCAGTCCGGACTGGAAGCAGGATCGCATCGACAGGCTCGAGGAGACGGTTGCGGAACAAGCGCTGATCGCCTCGGACTTCGCGCACAAAACGCTGATGGCCGGATTCACCACGGTTCGTGACGTCGGAGCGGCCGATTTCGTTGACATCGGCCTTCGCAATGCGATTCGGAAGGGGAGGATCGCAGGCCCCAGGATTCTGGCTGCCACCCAGTCGATCGGGGCAACCGGGGGCCACTGCGATGTTACCGGCTATCGGAAGGGCGCCCTGGCCAAGGAGTCCTCCGAAGCGGTTGCCGACAGCCCCGAGCAAGCTCGCGCCGCGGTGAGGCGGGCGGTGAAGTACGGCGCAGATGTCATCAAGGTTTGCGCCACCGGCGGGGTCATGTCCCTCACCGACGATGTCGATACGCCTCAGATGACTCAAGCGGAGCTCGACGCCGTGGTCGATGAAGCGCACGCATTGCGCAGGAGAGTGGCTGCGCATGCGCACGGGGCGACCGGAGCCAAGCGAGCCATTCGAGCCGGCGTTGATTCCATTGAACACGGCTCTTTCCTCGACGAAGAGGGAATCGCCATGATGAAGTCCAAGGGCACTTATTTGATTCCGACGTTCATGCCTTTGAAGACGCTGCGAGCGGATCAGCTGCCGCCGCCGGTGGTCCCGAAGTTCTACGCGGCGCTGGCGCACCACGCGACCAGCTTCAAGTTGGCGCTCACAAAGGGAGTCAAGATTGGATTCGGCACCGATGCGGGCGTGTACAACCACGGCGATAACGCGCAGGAGTTCCGATACATGGTGGAGGCGGGGATGAAGCCGATCGACGCGATCAAGGCAGCCACCTCGTTGGACGCGGACCTTCTCGGCGTCTCCGATCGACTGGGAACGCTGATGGCCGGCAAGCTCGCCGATGTGATCGCGGCCCCAGGAAATCCCCTCGCCGACATCCGCCAAACCGAACGAGTGTTCTTCGTGATGAAAGATGGCGTTATCTACCGCAACGATCGAGGTCCGAGTTCGATGCGATCGGCGACTGCTTCCGGCCCCGCGCAGGGGGGAAGCAACTTCTGAGTTACCCCGAAGCGCCGGCGGTCTTCGCGCGCAAGCTGACTTTCTTCGACGCCGCGATCATCGTGATCAGCGGCATCGTTGGCTCGGGCATCTTCATCAACCCGTACCTCGTTGCCCAGACGGCGCAGACGCCTTTTCTGATCCTCCTTACCTGGGCTGTGGGCGGGGCGATTGCGCTCGCTGGAGCTTTTGTCTTCGCCGAGCTGAGCACGGTGGTGCCGCGAGCTGGTGGCCAGTACGCCGTCTTCCGCGAGGCCTTTCATCCGCTGGCGGCATTCCTTCACGGATGGTCGCTGCTGCTGATCATCGAATCCGGTGCCACCGCTCTGGTCGCGGTCGCTTTTGGCGAGTACCTGAGCAGGTTGTTCGCGCTGCCCCCGGCCGCGGTGATTCCCGTCGCGGTGACGACGATGATGCTCCTCTCTGGCTTTCACGCGCTCGGTATCAAGCCGGGGGCGGTGCTCTTGAACGTGATTACCCTCGGCAAGATGCTTGCGCTGGCGGCGCTGATCGTCGGGGCGTTGGCTTTGGCTCCAGCCGCGCGGTCGACCGCCGAGCCCTTGGTGCCCGCTCAATTCTCCGGGCTCTCCCTGCTCTCCGTGTTGTTCGCTGGGCTCGCTCCGGTGATGTTCTCCTATGGGGGATGGCAGAACTTGAACTTCGTCTCCGAGGAGGTTCGCCAGCCTCTGGAGAATTTGCCTCGCGCGATCTTGGTCGGTGTCATCTGCGTGATCGTCATCTATCTGGGCGCGAACGTCGCGTATTTGCGCGTCTTGTCCGCCCCGGTTCTGGCGGCCACCCGGACCCCGGCTGCGGACGTGGCGGCTGTCGTCGCGGGCCCCAAGGGAGCGGCGGTCATCAGCGCGCTGATCGTCGCCTCCACGTTTGGATTCTTGAACCTGACCCTGCTCAGCGCCCCGCGGGTATACTACGCGATGGCGGCGGACCGGCTGTTCTTTCGGTCGGTTGCGCAGATCAGTCCCCGGTTTCGAGTTCCCACGGTGGCGATTCTGCTGCAAGGCGCACTGGCCTCGTTGTTTGCTGTGGTCCGGGCCCATCAACCTCGTGCCTATCAGCAGCTAGTCAACTACGCGGTCTTCGCGGACTGGATTTTCTTCGCGCTCGCGGGAATCGCGCTGATCGTCCTCCGCTCTAAGCTGCCGCACGCCACCCGGACGATTCGAGTACCCTTCTACCCCTGGACCCCACTGCTCTTTTCAGCAGCCGGGGTCGGAATTGTCTTCAATATGTTCTTCGCCGATCCCTGGAATGCAGCGATCGGTTCCGCGGTGGTGCTTTTGGGAGTGCCGGCCTACTTTTTTTGGAGAAGGATAACCGGGCGCTGAGCCAGGCTGAGCGCCTTGGTCGCCGCGTCTTGGGCGTTCGTGGCGCGGACCACGGTTTGGTCCAGCCGACCTTCTTTCAGCAGCTCCCAGGTTCCCAGCCCGACCACCGGCTTGCCGATCTTCAGGGCAAGCGCAATTTCGGAAAGCGTTCCAAATTCTCCGTCGATTGCAATCACCGCATCCACGGTTCGCACGATGAGTGCGTTGCGGACCTCGCCCAATCCAGTGGCGATCGGAACCAGAACGTAGGGATTCGCCGAATCGCGGTTGAAGCCCGGAAGAATTCCAATCGTGAGGCCGCCTTCATCCTCGGCCCCGCGGCAAGCCGCCTCCATCACGCCTCCCATTCCGCCGCAGACGAGCAACGCTCCCGCGCGCGCGATGTGGCGGCCGACTTCCTCGGCGATCCGGGCCGTTTCGTCAGAGCAGACTCCCGCGCCGACCACGGCGATGGCCAAAGGCGCCGATGTTGTCGAAGCCATTTGGAGTCATCTGAAGCTCAATCCACGGCACCACGCAACTGCGTTGTTGGTTGTGTCACCCGGAGCTTCCTGGTTAGAAGCTTCTGGTCTTCTAGCCAGGAGAATCTGTGCACCATCGTTTCTTGATCTTGGGCTTGCTGATCGGCGCCTCGGCGCGGTCGAACGAGCCGTCGCTACCCTTCGAAAAATACCAGCTGCCCAATGGGCTCACCGTCATCCTCAGCGAAGACCATCGCCTGCCGCAGGTAGCGATCGACATTTCTTACCACGTTGGAGCCTCGCGTCAGACGCCTGGCAGAAGCGGCTTTGCGCATCTCTTCGAGCACATGATGTTTTCCGGCGCCAAACACATCGGCCCGGAGCCATTTCGGATTCTGGAGTCCATCGGAACCGTGGCCGGGAGCATGGCCAATGGGACCACCGGCTTCGATCGGACCAACTACTTCGAGACGGTCGCTGCGAACGAGTTGCCGACGGCCCTGTGGCTGGAGAGCGATCGAATGGGCTTTCTTCTGGAAACGCTGGATCCAAAAAAGCTGGCGATTCAGAAGGACGTGGTCTCGAACGAGAGGCGCCAATCGATCGAGAACGTGCCCTATGCCCTGTCCGAGATTCGGACTTGCGACCTGCTCTATCCGCTTCCCCATCCCTACTTCGATTGCCAGATCGGCACCATCGAGGACATCCAGGCCTCGACGGTGGCAGAACTTCAAAGTTTCTTTCGACAGTTCTACGGGCCCAACAACGCCTCGCTCGCCCTGGTGGGCGACTTCGACAGCAAGCAGGTTAAGCCGTTGATTGAGAAATACTTCGGGCCGATTGCGCGCGGCCCCGAGGTGGGGCCCCCGTCCTATCCGCAGCCGAAGCTTTCGTCCGTGGTCCGAGAGCGAGTTGATGACAAGGTCGCGGAGTTGCCCGCGGTGAGCCTCGTCTGGAACGGCGTGAAACTTTTTGACGCTGACGAACCTGCGGGCGACATTCTGGCGACCATCCTGGGTACCGGTCGCACTTCTCGCCTCTACAAGGAACTTGTGTTTCGCAAGCAGGTGGCGGGGACGGTGCAGGTCGGCAACAGCGCGTTGGAGCTCGGAGGATATTTTTCCATGTTCGCGGTCGCCAAGGTGGGGCACAGCTCGGAGGAGTTGCTCGCCGAGATGGACCAAGTCCTCCAAAACGTTCGAGAAAACGGGGTCACCTCGGAAGAGGTTCAGCGGGCCCAACGGAAGATTTTCGCCGAGCGTTGGCAGAACCTGGAGCGGATCGGCGGGTTCGGCGGCAAATCAGATCTGCTCAACGAGTATCAGATTTTCCTCGGGGATCCGGGCTACCTGCCGCGCGACATCGCCCGCTATCGCGCTGTCACACCCCAGGCGGTGCAGCAATTCGCCCGCAAGTACCTCCCCGCAGACAAGAGGCTGATTCTGGAAACCGTACCGAACAAAAAGAGCGCGAGCCTCCCATGAGCCGATGCCAGAAAACGACAAAGGTGTTTCGAGGGTTCGCGGCATTGGCTGCGTTTGCCATCGCCCAAGTGGCGTGCTCGACGAGTCGGCCGGAGCAGAAAGCAGAAGCCGCTCCCGGGGCCCAGGTGCAAGCCTCCGCGCCGGCAGCCGCGCTCACTCCCGACGAGGGCTTTCGCGCCCAAAAGCCGCCGCCCCTGCAGCGGATCAGCCGCTTCATGCCTCCGGTTCCGACGCAGCGGCGGTTGAAAAACGGAGTTCCGGTGCTGGTTGTCGAGGACCACCAGGTCCCGCTCGTTTCCATCGAAGTGATGATCAAGACCGGTGTCAACGGCGAGCCGGTTGCCAAGGCAGGCCTGTCCACTCTGGTCGCCTCGACCCTGACTGAGGGCACGGCGAGTCGCACCGCCTCGCAATTCGCCGAGGAGCTCGAGAACCTGGCGGCCGAGATTTCAGCGCGCAGCGAACAGAGCTCCACCCGGATTCATCTGCACTGCTTGTCCGAGACTTTGAAACCGGCTTTGGATTTACTCGCCGATGCGGTTCAGCGCCCCGCGTTCCGCGGCGACGACCTGGAACGAATGCGGGGCCTGCAGCTCACCACGCTCCGGCACAAGCGTTCCACCCCTGAAGCGCTGGCGCGCGACGAGATGGACCGGCGGCTCTATGGTCCGCGGCATCCTTGGGGACAGCCGGTCGGTGGGACGGAGCGTTCGGTGCAGGCGCTGTCCCGTCAGGATCTGGTGTCCTTCCACGAGGTTTGGTACCGCCCCAACAACGCGGTCATCTCCGTGGCCGGAGATGTGAGCACCGACGAGGTGGTGAAGGCCCTCGACGAAAAGCTCGCCACCTGGAAGGCGAAGCCGATCCGGGCGCTCCAGCTTCCGAAGTTCCCGAGCCTAGCTGCCCGGTCGATCAGCATGATGGAAGTGTCCGGCGCCACGCAATCGCAGATCTGGGTGGGAGGCCGCCTCTTTCGCGCCGACAATCCGGACGCGCTTCCGGTGCAGGTTGGGAACCTGATTCTGGGCGGCCTTTTCACCAGCCGACTCAATCAGAACCTGCGGGAGGACAAAGGTTACAGCTACGGGGTGTTCTCCATCACCACGCTCGGCCCCACGACCGGGACCCTGATCGCTGTAGGCGGAGTGATCTCCAAGAACACCGTGGAGGCGCTGGTCGAATACGAGAAGGAGTTGGAGCGATTTTCCAACGGCGACTTCACCGACCAAGAGCTGAGTCAAGCTAAGGCGGCATGGATCGGCCAGCTTCCGAGCCGGCTGGAGACCACCGATGCGGTGGCAGGAGCGATGAACTCGCTGATGCTTAATCGGCTGTCGCTGGACTATTTTCAGGCGTTGCCTTCTCGGACGTCGCGGCTTGGAAAGGATGAAGTGGCTGGGGCGATACGGAAGTATGTGGCGCCGCGGCAGTGGCCGGTGGTGGTGGTGGGGCCGATCCAGGCGGACCAGGATCGGATTCGACAACTGGGTTTGGGTCCGGTGGAGCTTCGTCCACTCACGGTGGCTTCGCGGCCTTAATGGCTGCACTCGCGCTGGGTTCTGCTTATGTTGGCCTAAGGAATCCGGATGAATCCGCAGACCGCTCGAATGATTGACGCGGAAACAACCACCCATCAGGGCCAGTTGCGGCGATTCGCGTCAGAGGTACGATCCGGCTTGGCGTCGCACCCCAAGAGATTGTCCTGCGAGTTCTTCTACGACCGCGAGGGCTCCGCGCTCTTCGAGCAGATCTGCCAGCTGCGCGAGTACTACCTGACTCGGGCGGAGACGGAGATCCTCCTCGCCCACGCGACAGAGATTGCGCATCACTTTCCCAAGGGGGTCTCGGTTGCGGAGCTTGGGAGCGGAAGCGCCGTCAAGACGCGGATCCTGCTCAGTGCGCTGCTCAAGAATGGTCCGGTGCGCTACGTACCCATCGACGTCTCCCGCGAGCTGCTCGCCGAAACCGCGCGCCGGCTGCTTCTGGAATACCCGAAGCTCGCTGTCGATCCCGTGGCAGACGACTACCAGCGGGGGCTCAGCCATTTCGCGCCCAGTTCGCCGGGACCAAAACTGGTGCTGTGGCTCGGTTCAAGCATTGGTAATCTGGATCGCCCCGGCGCCGCGGAATTCCTGCGAGGGGCTCAAGCCATGCTCAATCCCTCGGACAAGGTTCTGCTGGGAATCGACCTTCGGAAGACCCCGAAGCTTTTGGAGCGAGCCTACGACGACGCAGCGGGCGTGACCTCCAGGTTCAATCTGAACTTGCTGGCGCGGATCAACCGAGAGCTCGGTGGGAATTTTAACCTCGACGCCTTTCGCCATCGGATCCATTACGACGAAGTCGAGGGCCGAATCGAAATGTACCTGGAGAGTCAGCGCGAGCAAGTGGTTGCCATCGCCGCCTTGCACCAGGAGTTTTCTTTCCGGGCTGGAGAGCGGATTCACACCGAAAACTCGTACAAGTATTCACTCGGCGAAATCGATCGGTTGGCCCAGGCGGCGAGCTTACGGTTGTCGCACCGTTGGTTCGATCGGGCTCACCTTTTCTCGCTGAACCTGTTCGAAGGAGTCCAGTAGAAGCGGTCAGCGGGAAAGCCAGGTCGCGAGCAATTCGCCTGATCGGTTCTCCACCACCTGGATGCCCTGGAGCTGCGCCGCCACGCCATGGCTCTTTGCGCCTTTCTTTCCGGACAGGGTCCACACGCTCCGCGGCTGGAAGACCACTTCAATTCGCAGCTGATGGCTCGAGAAGAGCCGCTGAAACCGTTCTGGAGACCACCCCTCCGCCAGCTGAGCGTACGCGATGAGCAAGGGCACCAGCGGATTTCCCTGGCTGTCGCTGTTGCGCGGCGCTCCGTGCGTCAACGCATATCCGCCCCCGCCGAAGAATGGGGTGATCCGGATCTCGAATTCTCTTTTGCTCGGCTGAAAACGCCCCAGCGACACCATGCTCACCGCGTCGTCGGTCAGGATAAGAGCGAAGCTCTTCCCCTGGGACCGGGCTCGAAACTGCGCCGCCTGGTTTCTGCACTCGGCGCCGATCGCCTGGTTGCATTCGCCGATGTACTTGTCGAGGAAGACGCCCAGGCTGGTGAGCGGCTCGGCAGACTGCCGCAATCGCGCAAACGCCGGATCGGCCGCGGTGCCAAGCGTGAGCATCAAACTCCATGCCGTCAAAAGAAGGTTCATCGGGGCACCGTTTCGCTGGGTTTTCCGACCGCGGCCAAG
>Ga0126369_10003613_pt1 | contig 11175 bp, 9 predicted proteins | sample PanSoiMetaPlot_1_FD_109646 | JGI IMG/M metagenome (GOLD analysis project Ga0126369, IMG submission 109646) | Tropical forest soil microbial communities from Panama - MetaG Plot_1 | ecosystem: Environmental > Terrestrial > Soil > Tropical forest > Bulk soil | place: Panama | collected 2016-02-17
CGTCGAAGCGAAATGGATATTATTTGTCCCGCCGTCACTTGCGCATGCATAGGCCGGTGGCTGCGGCGTCGGCGGTGGCGCACTTGTTACCATCGGGCGCACCACTCGCGCACAACAGGGAAACCAACGCTTCATCGGCTCCGCACTGGATAGTGCCTGTACCCGCAACAACTCGCAAAGTCGGAGCTGAGCCGGCATCTCCCTTCGGGCCGGGAGGTCCGGCCGGACCAGCCGGCCCCTGTGGACCTTGCGCTCCGGCAGGGCCAGTCGGCCCTTGTGGGCCTTGCGCGCCGGCAGGTCCCGCTGGCCCTTGTGCGCCTGCGGGACCCGGCGTGGGTTGTCCGCATCCAGCAAGCGCGATCATCATCGTGATGGCAAAAAAACTCAGAAGCCGCTGCATTGGAAGGTCCCCCAGCAATAAGCAATAACATGCACCCGCCAACTCATTGGCGTCAATTAGATCCGCCCACAACCATCTCGGCTTTTAAGTAAAGAAGAAATCTCGCGCAAACATCCGAAATAAACGACCAAAACGGATCTAACCCTTTGCAGCTGCGCCTGAACCCGCTGCCCTACAACCAAAGATGGCGTCGTTTCAACCTCGGGCCAGGCTTCAGCAGTCGCTTCCGCCGGCGATATGGGCGACACGCGCTGCATATATTTCATCCGGGGATGGCGGCGCGGTCTACAAACCAGTCGAGACTGCCAATCGGACGCACCCGTGCAGCTGGCGCAGTACTTCCTGCTCGGATTTCCGCCAAAACGTCTTTCTTGCTCGAGCCTGTAACTAGAAAGGCGAGATTGCGGCTACTATTGAGAGCAGGGTAGGTAAGCGTGATACGGGCCGTGCTCGCTTTGCCAATGACCGCGAGAACCCAATGTCGATCTTCCAGCAACGCGAGACTGCCGGGAAAAAGCGACGCCGTGTGCCCATCCTCGCCGACTCCCAACAACGTCACATCGAAAATCGGTCGATCCTGGTCAAGCTGTTTGTCGCCGTAAAAGCGTTGGAGCAGAGCCTGATAACTTGCGGCTGCCTGCTGAGGAGACAGACCTTCAGTCGGAATTGGGTGAAGGCGTTCCTTTGAAATCGGAACGCACGAAAAAAGCGCATCATAAGCCATTCGGTAGTTACTGGCCGGATCATCGTGTGGGACGAATCGTTCGTCGCCCCAGAACCAGTGGATGCGGCTCCACGGAATGCGGGATGCGAACGTAGGATTGGCAAGAAGCTGATAAAGACGCCGGGGTGTCGATCCACCGGAGAGACAGATTGCGAACTCGCCATCGCGCGCAGAGGCGAGGGCGCACAACCATTCGGCAACGTGCTGTGCAACCGCGTCGACAGTTTCGAAAATGTGCCACCGGCTAAATTTTTCGCTTTGGCTAGGCATGAGAGCCATGATCCTGCCAAAGGCGGACGCCCCCTACAAACGCCTTCTCGTTACTGCCGCGCTCTGCGCGCGGCGGCAGCTTTTCTATTTTCTTCACGTTGCCGCCGCCGAGTACAATGTATTCCGGTTCGAGAGCGGCGCTGAGAATTTTGACGATATCGGCCACATGTTTGCGCCATTTTTTTAGTCCAAGGCGCCGCAGGCCGCGCGTGCCGAGATAGTCTTCAAAAGTCTTTCCCTTTTTATAGCGCAGGTGAGCGAGTTCCATTGGCTCGATGACGCCGTTAATAATCATTGCGGAGCCTAAACCTGTACCCAGCCCCAAGAACAACATGCGACCGCCGTGATAGCTCCCAAGGGCCTGCATGACCGCGTCGTTGACGAGCTTGACGGGACGATCAAAGGCTTTGGCAAAGTCAAAGCCTGTCCAGCCTGATCCGAGATTGTAAGGCTCGGCAATTGGCCGGTTGCCGGCAACGGGGCCGGGATAGCCGATCGAAATAACCTGGTAAGCCCAGCCGTTGGTCAGATTTTGAACGTTCTTGACCATGGCTTTGGCGGTGAGTTCGGGCCCGGATTTGAATTCGCAGGGCAGGGTCCGCGTACTCAACTTTAATTTGACATGGGTCCCGCCGACATCGATGACGAGAATCGTCCGGCGTCTGTCGCCAGAGCGTCCAGCGTGCGACGTCCCCATAGATTAGGCCCGTTTCCGCGTTTGCCCTTCGGTGACCGGTTGAATGTCCTGGTTGGCTGCGATCATCGGATCGTGCCACGCGCCATTGCTTTTCACGATATCCTCCGCCTGGCGGGGGCCCCACGTAAGGGCATCATAGTGGTATAGTGGCGTTTCGGATTTGACGATCGGATCGACGATCCGCCATTGAGCCTCCGCACTGTCCTCGCGGGAGAATAGCGAGAGGTCGCCCTTTATGGCATCACCAATCAACCGCTCATAGGCGTCCATTTCTTCAGCGCTTTGGTGCAACACATTGAGTTCGACGTCCTCGCCCGCCATTGCCTCGCCGGGAGCTTTGGCTTTGGCACCTATCGCAATCACGACATTCGGTGAGACCTGGAAACGGAAATAATTGGCCCGGCCGGATTTGTCGGCCTTAAACACCTTTTGCGGAGGAAAATCCAAGTCGACGATAACTTCCGTCGCCGTCACTGCAAGGCGTTTTCCGGCGCGCAGCAAAAAGGGCACACCCTGCCACCGCCATGAGTCCACGTGAAGGCGCAAAGCCGCAAAAGTTTCGACATCGGAATTCGCAGAAACGCCAGGCTCGCTGCGATAGCCACGATATTGCCCTCGCACCAACTCTGACGGCTGCAACGGCCGGATCGAATCAAACAGCTTGACCTTCTCATCGCGGATGTAAGTGCTCTCGCTGTTGACCGGGCATTCCATCGCGAGGATCGCCACAATCTGCAAGAGGTGGTTTTGAACAACGTCGCGGATCGCGCCGACTTCCTCGTAAAAGCGCCCACGGGTTCCGACGCCGAAACTCTCCGCCATGGTGATCTGCACGCTGTGCACGTAATGCCGATTCCAAAGCGGCTCCAGAAATGCGTTGGCAAATCGAAAGTAAAGAAGGTTTTGTATCGGTTCCTTTCCGAGAAAATGATCAATCCGAAATATCGAGTCCTCCGGAAACACTTTGTGCAGGATTCGGTTGAGCTGTTGTGCCGATGCAAGGTCGCGACCAAATGGTTTTTCAACGACGACGCGAGCGTCGGCAGAACATTTTAAACCGCCCAGGCTTTCAACTACGGCGGGGAACATGCTTGGCGGTATCGCGAGGTAAAATAGTGGCCGCCTGCTGGAGCCAAGCACCGAGTTCATCGTCTTGAATGTATCGACGTTATTGTAGTCGCCCTCGACATATTTCAGCAGATCCGTGAAATGTTTTGCTGTCCGCTCGTCAAAACTGTTCGATGGACTGATTGCGTCAAGAACATGGGCTTTGAAATCGTCGAGGGACCATCGTGACCTCGCAACGCCAAGGATCGGAATATTAAGGTGTCCATGGCGAAACATCGCGTAAAGCGCCGGAAAGATCTTTTTGTGGGCGAGGTCACCGCTCGCGCCGAACAAAACCAAAGCATCGGATTGAGTCGGCTTCATTGCTTATCCTAGCGCAAGCCCGATACTTGCTTTTTTGGCGCGCGTTCGACGTGGCCGCCAAATTCGTGACGCATGGCGGACAAGAGCTTGTCAGCAAAATCGGCCTGGCCGCGCGAGGCAAAACGCGCGTAAAGCGCGCTGCTCAGCACATTGGCTGGGACGCCTTCATCGATCGCGGCCTTGAGCGTCCAGCGGCCTTCACCTGAATCCGATACGCGCCCCTCGAATTCAGAGAGTTCAGGATCGCGAAAGAGTGCTTCGGCGATCAGGTCGAGCAGCCACGATGAGATAACACTGCCCCGCCGCCACAATTCAGCAACTTCAACGACATCGATTGCGTAACGATAAGCATCGGGGTCTGCGAGCGGCGCCGTTTCAGCGTCGACTGTGGTTTTTTCCGCTCCAGCATTGGCATGCCGTAAGATGTTGAAACCTTCGGCGTACGCGGCCATGATGCCGTATTCAATGCCGTTATGGACCATTTTTACGAAGTGGCCGGCTCCATTCGGTCCGCAATGCAGATAACCGTGCTCAGCGGTGGTCGGGTGCTTTTCGCGCCCGGCGGTGCGAACCGCCGACATTATCGGTGGTGCGAGCGCCGCAAAAATTGGATCGAGGCGCCGCACAATCGCGGCTTCGCCACCGATCATGAGGCAATAACCGCGTTCAAGGCCCCAAACGCCACCGCTGGTGCCAACGTCGAGATAATGGATCCCTTTAAGCTTAAGTGCCTTGGCACGATCGATATCGTGACGATAGTGAGAGTTGCCGCCGTCGATCAAAACATCGTCGGGTGTCAGATGACTAATCAATTCGGCAATGGTTTTGTCGACGATGGCTGCCGGAAGCATCAGCCATATGGCTCGCGGTCGAGCCAGTGCAGCCACCAGATCACCGAGAGATTTGGCGCCGGTCGCGCCCGCCCCGACAACCGCTTTCATGGAATCCGGACTCACATCGTAGACGAAGCATTCATGCTTCGCGTTCAAGAGACGCCGCGTAATGTTGCCACCCATCCGACCAAGCCCGACTATCGCAATTTGCATCGATAAATCCTTTCACAACAACGCTTGTTGCAAAGCTTCATTCAAATGCTTCAAACCTGCCTCGACATCCGCGCCCAAGTGAACACGAATGGCACGACGGTTTCGTTCATTCAGAACTGAGAAGTCACCAAGCGCCTGTGCCGCAATCACAGCCGCAAAGCCGTATTTATGTCCCGGGACAGGCAAGTCCGCGCGTATGTCGCATGTGAGTTGCAAGAAAACGCCTTCGTTTGGGCCTCCCTTGTAGGCCTGGCCTGTCGAATGCAGGAACCGCGGGCCGAACCCAACACAAGTCGCCACGTGTTTGGCGTCGCGGATTCTTGTACGGATGTCTTGCAACATATTTTCATGGGCTTGGTCTCGGGCGATATAAGCGAGTACCGCGCAATAGTCTCCGGCCTGCAGGCGGCCCAGATGAGCTTTCAGGGACCCGGCGAGCGTTTTGTGATCGGAGTTCTTTTTCAGGGCAGCCGCATTCGCGTCGTCAGCGAAGACCTTGATGCCGTTCTCCAGCAGAATCGGCGTCTCACGCGGCAGGGCGCCATTTCGCTCGTAGGCATTTGTCAGAGCGCGTGTCTTGATCTTGCTGGCTTCCACGTCGGGTTGATCAAATGGATTGATCGCGATGATGGCACCGGAGACCGCGACCGCAATCTCCCAGCGGAAAAATTCTTGCGCAAGATTATAGCGATCGGAGACGCCGATACGGACGACGGGATGGCCGGCTTCTTCGAGTTTCGCAATGTCCTCGTCCTGACCGCGCTCTGGTTGATCATCCAGACGGATGTAAGTGAACAACCGATCGGCACCATAGTTTTCCGGCGAGGTGAGGGGCTCGTCGTTCACAGGAATGAGTCCTCTGCCTTGCTTGCCGGTGGATTCCGCGAGGAGTTGCTCTAGCCAAGCGCCAAAGTCGGCAATGCCCGGGGAGGTGACAATCGTAACCTTGTTGCGTCCAAGCCGTGACGCTTCAGCCAAAACCGTCCCAAGGATGACGCCGGGATTCTCGGCCGGGGGGACGGCAAATCCGCATGAATTTGCCATTTTCTGCGCTGTTGCCAGTAGCTTGCGGATGTCGAGGCCGATTACGGCTGCTGGAACCATCCCGAAATTGGAGAGGACGGAGTAGCGTCCGCCGATGCTCGATCGGCCTAAGCTGAGGTATCGGAAGCCGTCACGTTGTGCGGTCGTCTCAAGCTCCGAGCCGGGATCGGTCACCGCGATGAAGTGCGCGCCTGCGCGGTCGGCCCCGACTGCTGCCTTTACACGCTCAAAGAAATAGTCCTTCAAAATATTGGGTTCGAGCGTGCTGCCGGATTTGCTTGAAACGATGAACAGCGTTCGAACAAGGTCGATTGCTTTCTCGACCGAACGGATTTGTTCAGGTTCAGTTGAGTCGAGTACGATCAGCTCAGGGTGGGCGGGCGTGTGCCCAAATGTCTTTGCCAAGACTTCGGGTCCAAGGCTCGATCCGCCCATGCCGAGCAGGACCGCATGACGGAAATTCTCTCGGCGAATGTTCGCAGCAAGATCATTCAGCTCGTCGAGGCGCTTGCGTTCGATGCCAATGATGTCGAGCCAGCCAACCCACCGATCCTCGTCGGCTCCGGTCCAAAGTGTGGCATCACCAGCCCAAAGGCGGCGAACATTTCCGGCGCGCCGCCATTGTTCGAGCGAAGAATCGACCGCCTTACGAAGCTCGGTTGGCAGGCTGACGGACTGGCTGTTGAGCGCATCCCCGAGCAAGGTGGCACGTTTGCGTGCCAGAGCACCGAGCAGTTTGTCGAAAGCGTCAGCGAACTGTTCCACCCCCTCGTCGGTCAGCCGCGCGGTGACCGCGTCAATCGAAATGCCACAATCGGCTAGTGTACGCATGGTGCGTTTGGCACTTTCGATGCCTTCTTCAAGGCTTAGTTGCACCCGCCCGTGATCTCGAAATGCATCGATGGTTTTCGGGGGCATAGTGTTGATCGTATCGCGCCCGATCAACTCCTCGACATAGATCACGTCACTGAGGTTCGGGGACTTCGTGCTGGTGCTGGCCCACAGCACACGTTGCGTGCGCGCGCCGCTAGCCTGCAGTTTTTGCCAGCGTGGGCCGGAAAAGAGATGCAAGTAACGCTGATATGCGAGCTTGGCGTTGGCAATCGCGACTTTCCCGCCGAGCGCAGACAGGTTTTGACGTTTACGCGCGTCATGGGTATGTCGGAGTTGCTCCTCTATAAGTTTGTCGATGGCCACGTCGATGCGACTGACGAAGAAGCTGGCAACGCTTGCAACCCGTCGTGGATCGCCGCCCCGTGCAATGAACTGTTCAAGGCCCGCCAAATAGGCCTCCACCACTTCTTCGTAGACCTGCTGCGAGAACAACAAGGTGATATTGACATTGATGCCGTCGGCGGTCAGGCGGCGGATGGCTGGCAGCCCAGCCGTGGTCGCCGGCACCTTCACCATGACATTCGGACGGTCCACCGACCCGGCAAGCCGTCGCGCTTCGGACACCGTCCCCTCGGTATCCATTGCGCGGTACGGCGATACTTCGATGCTGGCGTATCCGTCAGCACCATCGGTTTGTTCGAAAACCGGTCGCAAATCATCGGCAGCATGGCGGATGTCCGCTATGGCGAGCCGCTCATACAGCGCCATAACGTCCAAATCAGCGCGATCTTCGGCCTCACGCAGCGACTTGTCGTAATCCTCACTTTCCGCGATCGCCTTTTCAAATATCGACGGATTTGACGTTACGCCGGTCAAACCATCCTCTTCGATCAGGCGTTTGAGTCCCCCATCAACGAGAAAGCGACGCGCGAGAAAGTCCAGCCATACCGCTTGGCCTTCATCGTGCAACGCTTTGAGCGGATTTTTGCTGGTCCCCTTTGTTTTTCGATTGGCATGGTTCATCGTTAGTCCCTCACCATGTCTGCGATCTGACGCTTCGCTGCGGCGACCACCGCTTCGCGGGTAAAGCCAAATTTGTGCAGCAAGTCTGGCAATGGCGCTGACGCACCAAATTGATGCATTCCAATGCAGACGCCGCGCGGACCGACATATCGGTCCCAACCGATCACAGAGCCCATTTCGACCGATACGCGCTCCAAGATTCCCGGCGGAAGCACGTGGTCACGATAATGAGGGTCCTGTTGCTCGAACAGTTCCCAGGACGGCATGCTCACGACACGTGACGCGATGAGATCCTTTTTCAGTGCCTCGTGGGCCTCGATGCAGAGGGAGACTTCGCTCCCGGTGCCGATCAGGATGACGTCTGGTGTCCGCCCATAACTATCGGCAAGGATATAAGCGCCACGTTTGACGTCGTCGGCCGAAGAATATTTCGAGCGATCAAAAGTTGGCAGTGCCTGCCGGCTGAGGATCAGGCATGCCGGCCGATCTTTCAGGCCGCAGATCACCCGCCAAGCTTCGGTCACTTCGTTGGCGTCGGCCGGGCGGAGCGTAATGAGATCAGGGATCGCTCTAAGTGCCACCAGTTGCTCGACCGGTTGGTGCGTTGGACCATCCTGCCCAAGGCCAATTGAATCGTGAGTAAATACGTAAATGACCGGAAGTCGCATCAACGCACTGAGCCGGATGGCCGGTTTCATGTAGTCGGAAAAAATCAGAAAACTTGACCCGCAGGCGCGCAGCTTCGACAGCGTGAGGCCGCTCAGGATCGCTCCCATAGGATGCTCTCGTACGCCGAAATGCATATTGCGTCCGCCTGGGCTGCTTGCTTCTAGGTCGCCGGCTCCGTCGAACGTGAGGCGTGTTTTTGTGGAGGGAGCGAGATCGGCGGATCCTGCGAGCAGCCAAGGATAGTGCTGGGCCAGCGCATTGAGGACCTTGCCAGATGCTTCGCGGCTGGCGAGTCCTTTGGCATCCGGCGGAAAACTTGGCAGTTCCCGGTCCCATCCGTCGGGGAGTTCGCCCCTTTCCATGCGTTGAAGGTGATCGGCCAGCTCCGGATGATTTTTACGGAAGGCGGCAAATTGTTCGACCCAAGTATCGCGAACTGGGCGGCATCTTTCGGTCATGCGGCTGTGAACGTGATCTCTGACACCGTCGGGAACCAAAAACTTGGCGTCCTCGGGCCACCCATACGAGCGCTTGGCGAGACGAACTTCGTCTTCCCCTAAAGGTTCGCCGTGCGCGGCGCTGGTGTCCTGCTTGTGTGGCGCGCCAAACCCTATGTGGCTTTCGACAATAATGAGCGTCGGAGCACTGTTGTTGTTCTGGAACAGCTTGAGGCATTGTGCCAATTGCTCGGTGTCATTGGCGTCGCGAACTCGCTGCACGATCCAGTGGTAGCCACGAAATCGTGTCGCCACATCCTCGCTGAAAGCGAGATCTGTTTTTCCCTCGATCGAAATTCGATTGCTGTCGTAGATCCAACAGAGATTTCCGAGGCCTAGGTGGCCGGCGAGCGATGCAGCTTCACTCGACACGCCTTCCATCATGTCGCCATCGCTGCAAAACGCATAGACCTTGAAATCGAACATCGGGAAATGTGGCCGGTTGAAGTGGCGGCCGAGCCAACGGGATGCGAGGGCCATACCAACACTGTTCCCGCAGCCTTGCCCCAAAGGACCGGTGGTCGTCTCGACCCCCGTTGTCCGACGATATTCGGGGTGACCTGGGCAATTCCCGTCGAGTTGGCGAAACCGTTTGATGTCTTCAAGACTGACTGCCGGGCGTTCAAGTATGTCGCCACTCTTGTTGATGGCTTTCACCCCGGCGAGGTGCAGCATCGCGTATAACAGCATCGACGCATGCCCGTTCGACAACACGAACCGGTCGCGATTGGGCCAAGTCGGATCGTCCGGATCGAAGCGCAGAAATCGTTGCCACAATGTGTAAATCACCGGGGCAAGCGCCATCGGCGTGCCTGGATGTCCGGAATTGGCCTTTTGCACCGCATCGATCGAAAGCGTGCGAATAGTATTTATGCAAAGATTATCGAGGGACGCGTCTCGTTCGAATGCGCGTCCGCGTGTATCCAGGTGAGAACCAATACTGGTCACTGCTTTAGCGGGCATTTTAGACTTGCCGCGATCTGGAAGTCCGTTATCCGCGATCCCTTCAGAGATCCGGAGAGCCCCTTTTTGAAGAACTTGTGAGCCGGGTTTTGGGTTCCAATTTTATTGGACGACGCCTCGCGTGTTTTCGCGATATGGGTCCAGGTTTAAGCAACCGAAATAAACGGCCAAACTAAATCGATCTTTGTCGAGTTGGCCGACAAATCAGTCCAAGGGGCACAGCGCTTATCTACGCAGCGTGGCGCCAGTTGTTGGCGAGGGAAGCAGGCCTCCTATTTCATTTCGGGGCCCCGACCGACGGCTTCGGCATTTGCCATCTTGTCGAGCGCCGCGCGAACGCCTTTGGCGAGCCTGACCGCATCATCATTTGCCCAAAAATGCATGAAAAACAGGCGTGGCTGTTCGTCGAGCATGTGGCTGTGCAATGCTGTCACTTCGATGTCGTTCGTGCGCAGGGTCTGGATGACCGGATTGACTTCTGAGGTTGCTAGAACGAAGTCACCGGTTATCGCAGCCTTGCCGTTACCCGTTGGCTGAAAGTTGACGCCGGTAGCCACACCGAGCGGACCGGCTGGGTCAAGCGACATTCCATTCTGGGTAATGTGATCGCGCCGCGCGATGCCAAACTGATAGACGCCGCCGACTGGCTTACCCTTAGCGCCAATAATGCGATCGAGTTCAGCAGTGTCTAAGCCGATTTCAACTGGCGCAGCGCCCGACGAAACGGTCATTGGCGTCTTGCTGGCCGCAAGAGCCGTGCGCAGAGCGTTTGCGAGTTTGATCGGGTCACCATGCCCACCGACATGCATGTAGAACGTCGGCGGGTTTGCACGCAAAATATGATTATGTATCGCAGTTATTTCGAGGCCGTTCTCAATCGCCGCTGTCATCACGGGCGTGACTTCGGTTTCAAGCAAAACAAGATCACCCATCATCATTGCGCCGCCGTGAACTGGCTTAAACGCCGTCCATCCGCCGAGCGCGAGCGCAGGTTTTATGGCTACGCCGTCGAGGGTCACTTTGAGGTCAGTTCGAGGGAAACCATATCGGTGAACGTCGTCGGTTACAGTTGCGGTCCGGCCTAGCGCATCGTCGATTGTCTTCCAGTCAATTTCTTCAGCATGAATACCTGTGCTCATGAACAGGGCCGCGGCCAATATGATGGGGGCGCGCATAGTGAGTCCTCCTGTTTTCGGATTTCGAAATAGGTTTGACGGGTTTGGTAGCTTGCCTAGGCAGACGAGACAGATGGCTGGGGGCTTGATTTGGGCCATGCGCAATCGCCTCGTGTAGACGAGTGTTGCGCAGCACTTGGACGGTATTGGCCGTCTGACGGGGAGCCTGCGTTCCCCCGTTTGTCAGCAACTATAACGCCGGGCGATTTCGGCAGTTTCAAGGATTCGGTTGCTCGTCGAGTTTATATACGCGGCGTTTACAGGGTCAGCTTGACCCCGCTCAGTAGCAGCGACGTCGGCACCGCGAGTGAAATCCCGGAGAAAAGCAGCAGAACAAGGATCACCTTGCGGAACGCCGCGTCATCGAGTTTGCCGTAGAGCGTAACGCCGACCCATAACCCA
>Ga0126369_10003616_pt1 | contig 11175 bp, 8 predicted proteins | sample PanSoiMetaPlot_1_FD_109646 | JGI IMG/M metagenome (GOLD analysis project Ga0126369, IMG submission 109646) | Tropical forest soil microbial communities from Panama - MetaG Plot_1 | ecosystem: Environmental > Terrestrial > Soil > Tropical forest > Bulk soil | place: Panama | collected 2016-02-17
ACAACCTTAGATCGGGTACGTGACAGTGCCTGCGCAGGAAGAACGAGCGGTTTACGAATGCGGACCGTGGGAGGTCGACCTGACGCGCCAGGAATTGCGAGCACGTGGGGTGGCCGTCCCTGTGGGTGCGCGCGCGTTCGAGATTCTCCAAACTCTAGTTCATTCGGCAGGCGTCCTCGTCACCAAAGACGAATTGATGAATCGGGTGTGGCCGGGCGTCGTGGTCGAGGAAAACACACTGCAAGTACACATCTCTGCGGTACGCAAAGCGCTCGGCTCAGACCGAAAAATGCTGCAAACGGTGAGCGGTCGCGGTTATTGCCTACGCGGCAGCTGGCTGGCTCGGCGAAGCGAGAGGTCGCCAGCACCAGCCGATCGCGATGAGATGCTGGCCTACTCCGAACGGCAATCTACAAGCAATTTCCCCGCGCCATTGTCGGAGATGGTCGGGCGAGCCAGCACAGTGCAGCATCTCCGAGACCTTTTGCTGGCATATCGCACGGTTACGTTGACGGGTCCGGGCGGGATTGGAAAGTCAATGTTGGCTCTTGAGGTCGCGCGCGGACTGTTGCCGATCCTCGGAGTCTTCGGTCGACTGATTGACCTGGCGCCGCTCTCCGACTCGAGGCTTGTACCTTCCGCGCTCGCTAGCGCACTCGGCTTGCGGCTCGACGCCGATTTGATTTCCGCTGGAGCTCTCGCCAAGGCGATTGGTGAAAGCCATGTTCTACTGATCTTTGACAATTGCGAGCACATTGTCGATGCAGTGGCGAAACTCGCGGAGACGCTCGTCCAATTTTGCCCGCGAACGACAATACTGGCAACGAGTCGCGAACCGCTGAGGATTGATGGTGAATACATATATCGGGTTCCGCCACTCGATGTACCCGATGTGGGGCGAGACGAACCGACTCATATACTTGGCCACGGGGCAGTTGAACTCTTCATCAAGAGAATGAATGCAGCGGACTCCGAGTTATCGACAAATGCAGATGCGCTTCCGTTAATTGCCTCAATTTGCCGCCATCTCGATGGTATTCCACTCGCAATCGAGTTTGCGGCTGCTCGTGCCGCCAGGCTTGGATTGCAACAGGTCGTGGCTGGCTTGAGCGATCGCTTTGCATTGCTGACCAGCGGCCGCCGTACCGCGCTTTCTCGGCATCAGACGCTCCGTGCGACGCTCGATTGGAGCTATGAACTGCTATCGGAAACTGAACAAATTGTACTTCGCCAGCTGGCGATCTTCCCGACGGCATTTACTGCCGATGCCGCAGTTGGTGTCTTGAAGCAACGTCGGCTTGACGGATCAGCCGTGATCGACAGCATTGCAAATCTCGTTACAAAGTCTCTGGTCGTATTGGACAAGTCAGGAGGTAGGGCTCGTTGGCGCCTGCTGGAAACGATCAGGGCATACGCGAACGAGAAGCTCGCGGAACGTGGCGAAACTGACATGGCGCAACGGGACCACGCGAAGTATATCCGTAATCTAATTGTGCCGACCATTTGCGACAGTAAATCGCGATCATCGAACGTTGATCTGACGCGCTTCGACCAAGAGATTGACAACGTGCGTACTGCACTTGAGTGGTCTTTCTCAAAATCTGGCGACGTGAGGCTTGGCGCGGAGCTTACGGCAGCTTATGCACCGGTTTGGCTGCACTTGTCGCTGACCGCAGAATGTCGAGAACGGTGTGAACGAGCGCTCACGATCTTGGGGTCCGCCTCAGATCTCAGCCCGCCGCTTCAAGTGCAGCTATATATCTCGCTCACGAGCGCATTGATTTTCGACCATGGGGCCGGTAGCGCAGATAAGATTCTTCCTTACGAAGCTCCTCGAGGTCGCAGAAGACCTGGATGATGTTGATGCCCAGGCGCGAGCCCTGCAGTATCTCAATACTGTCCACTTCTATGCTGGGAATAACTATGAGGCGCTGGCGGCGGTGCGTCGACTGTCACAGGTTGCCCTTCGGACCGACGATGCGGCCATTGTTCGCCTCGCCGATCGACTTATGGCGAATCGACTTCAGGGTGCCGGCAAGCATAGCGAAGCACAGATATACTTTGAGCGCGTACTCCAGCCTAGGGTCATGGTATCGGATCAACGACGGGCATTTTGGCCTCATTCCAATGATCGCGCGTTGGCTCGTTCTTGGTTGGCTCGACAACTATGGCTGCAAGGTTTTGCCGACAAGGCCGACGATGAAGTAAAGGCGAGCCTTGAGGAGCTTCAGGCCACTGATCATCTACCGTCGCATTGCCACGTGCTTTATTATGGCAGATGTTCGATCGCACTTTTGTCGGGGGATCTCGGCACCGCGGAGCAGACTGTCTTGCGCCTGATCGAAGTGGCGACAACTTTCAATGTTACTTTTTGGAAGATTGTTGGGCGCTGCCTTGAAGGAAGGTTGCTCATTGAGCGTCGAGAGTTCGCGAAGGGCTCCGCCCAGCTGCGCGAAATGCTCGACGCATGTAAGCGCACTGGTTGGCTTGTGTCCTATCCCGAGTTCAAGGGTGCACTGGCTTTAGCATTTGTCGAACTCGGCCAACATGGTGAAGCGCTTGATGCCCTGAATGAGGCACTGACAATCGCCGGCCTAGGTGGCGAACAATGGTACATTGCCGAGTTGCTTCGCATCAAAGGTGAATTGCTGCTTCGGCCAGGACCGAATCAGTCATTCACTGTGGCGGAAAAGGCCTTTGAACAAGCGATTATAGTAGCCCGAGAACAGAGGGCGCTGGCATTTGAGCTGCGGGCTGCTCTTAGCCTATCGCGTTTGATGAACAGCCAGCATCGGCCCGACGAGGCCCGGCAGATTCTGGAACCTCCTTGCAATCGGTTTACTGAGGGCTTGGAAGCGCCGGATCTGCGGGCTGCACGCGCCATGCTCGACACATTGCGCTAGATAGGCATATCAGTTCTCGAGGGCGTGGCACAACCCGGGCCGCTTGATGCCTATCACACGATATTCACTCATCGGCAACGCCGCGCAGCTCGTCGGCCGCTATCGCTTCGAGGGATCGGCCGCGCGTCCGGACGCCGAGGATCATAACGGCGAGGGCAGCGGCCAGCAGGATCGCCGTGCTTATTCCGAAGACGCCGACAAAGCCGAACCGCGGGAAGAGATAGCCAACGACGATCGGGCCTGAAATGGCGCCGATCCGCCCAACCGACGAGGCAACCCCGGCGCCGGTGGCGCGCAACTGCGTCGGATACAGCTCAGGGGTATATGCGTAGAGCCCAGCGTAGGTCCCGTTCATGAAGAACGAGAGAAACATGCCGGTGATCATGATCCACTCGTTCGACGCCGCGGCCGAGAGCGCGAATGCTGCCAGTCCCCCCAGTACCATGTAGGAGGTGATGGTGGCCTGCCGGCCGATCTTCTCATTCAGGTAGGCTGCGGAGTAGTAGCCCGGTATCTGTGCGACAAAGATCGCAAGCGAGTAGGAAAAACTCCGCGTGATGGTGAGGCCGTTCTGGACGAGGAGCGTGGGGATCCAAGTGAAGAAGGCATAGTAGCAAAATGTGATCGAGAGCCAGGCGAGCCAGCACATGAGGGTGACGCGCGTGAGCGCTGGCGACCAGAGCGCTGCGAGATTCTTGGCAAAAGTCCCGCCGACCTGGGGCGCTTGCGGCACGGGAACGAGCGGCGGCAGCGCTTCCTGTCCATGCTCAGCGCGGATGTCGGCTTCCATGCGCGAGACGAGGGCGTCTGCTTCGGCAACGCGGCCTCGGCTAACCAGCCAGCGCGGCGACTCCGGAAGAGAGCGTCGCCACCACAACAGCATGACAATGGGAAGCGCGGTCACGACGAGGACGATCCGCCAGCCCTGCGGAGTCGAAGGGACGATGAGGTAGCCGAGCAGGGCCGCGGCGACGAAGCCGAACGAGAAAAAGCCGGCGAGCGCTCCGGTAAAGGTTCCGCGATAGCGGCTGGCGACGAATTCCGAGAGGAAAGGCGCGACGATCGCACTTTCGGCACCGAGACCAAAGCCGACGAGGATGCGGAGCGCGAGGAAGCTCGGCCACGAATCGGCCATCGCGGAGCCGAGCGTACCGATCGAGTAGATCGCCAGCGCCCACATCATGACAACGCGCCGGCCGACGAGATCGCCGAGCGTCCCCGAGCAAAAGGCGCCGAAGAAAAAGCCGATGAAGGTACCGCTTCCGAGAATGCCGGTTTGGACGCTCGACAAAGACCAGACCTTCGCCAGGACCGGAAGCACGAAGGCAATCATGGCGCCGTCCATTGCGGCGAAGGTGTAGCCGAGACCGCCCATCACCAGCAGCTTGCGATGGGGGCGGGCAAATGGCAGACGCTCAAGGCGCGCGGCGATATCGGACATTCTCACTGCCTTCTGTTGGAGGCAAAGAACGCTGCGCTTGGCCTGCAGTCTACGCCCATTGTTCGGAGCGGGGGAGGAGCGTTGCTGTTATTCCAGGCAGATGGGCCCGAGCTACCGTGACCCGGCATCAGGCGCTGACAACTGCGCTAACAGATCGCGTGCGGCGCACAGATCCGGCCAGGCAACCCGCCCATCGGGGCAGGCGCAGACCGGCGCCAGGATCTCCCGCGCCTGATCGGGCCGTTGCTCGCTCAACCGCAATCGCGCCAAGGCACAAGCCGCTCGTAGTTCCCACAAGAAGGCCCCCTGCTCACGGGCAACCTCCATGGCGCGGCGGAAGGCCGCGTCAGCTTCCGCCTTGGTTACATCAGGCGCTTTGAGCGCCAATTCGCCCTCGAGGCGCAAAAGCTCGGCGAGATACCAGCGTTCGCCGGTTCTATCGGACCAATCTATCGCCGTACGGAGAGTCGCCAGAGCTTCCCCGTACTCTCTCGTTCCGAGCAAACCTTCGACGAGTACGCCCAGCATTTCCGAGTAGCCGAGGGAAAAGTTTACGTTGATGCTGTCGTCAATTGCGGCTCTCAGTTGCACCGTCCCAGCCGCGTAGTCTCCACGCCTGATCGCGATCATCGCCGCAAGGCAGCGGCCTTGTCTCTGCCATAGATTGAAATTGCGGGCCGTGGCTGTCTCGACCATCGTCCTCACAGCGGCCTCGGCGGCAGGCAGGTTCCCCAAGACGAGCTCCACAGCCCAGAGCCCATACCGAAGCGTGAAGCAGATTGACATGCCATGGTCGGCTGCCCTTGCAGCGTCGAAGCTGGCCAGGGCCTGCTGATGGGCCTCTGCGACTAGACCTTGCAGCAGCAGCGCGCGAGCCAGCATCGCTTGGCTCTGAATGCGCAGATCGGTCAGCAACCAGGCTTGGTGGTCTTCCCGGAAGACTGTTGCAGGTAGATCAAGCACGGCGGCGAAGGCTTGGTGGGCAGCGCGCTGGTTGCCGCTGTAGTGGTACGACGTTCCGACCGCTCTGTAGCCGACAGCACTGTCCGCCGCATTGCCCGATCGCGAGGCTGCGTCCTGGATCCGGCGCGCAACCGTCAAGCCGGCCCGATGATCGCCCTCCTTCATGCGGAGCGTCCATATGCCCCAAAGCACCTGTACCTGGCTCCTGAGGTCATCGAGACCCTCGGCGATCGCAAGGGCCTGCTCCAGGATGTCCTGAGTGCGTCGTGTTACTGGCTCCGGCAGGTAAGACAGTAACTGACCAAGTGCGATGTTCAGTTGCATCGTGACGCGAGCTTCCAGGCGGAGCCCGCCACGGGCGAGGGCACGCTCGATCGCATCGCGACACTCCGGGACGAGGACGAGGTGAAGCCACACCGGCACGTAAGCCGCGGTCAGCCTGGCTCCGATCCCTGCGTCTCCAGCGTCCGAGAATGCCCAATCGAGTGCCGCGCGCACATTGCTGATTTCCCGTGCGCAATCGCTCAAGGCGACCCGGGGAACCGAGGAGGACATCCGCCCCTCGACGAGGTCACAGAAGAACGTCGCATGCTGTAGCGCCGTCTGCTGCGTCTCACCTGCAGCGGCGAGCTTGTGGTTCGCGTAAGCTCGAATCGTTTCCAGCAGGTGCCATCGACCAGAATGCTGCTCGCCTTCTGTCGAAATCCAGGATTTTTCGATCAGCTGCGAAACGCAGACCGCGATGGCGGTGCGGTCGGCGCCAGTGTCTCCCATCACTGCGCCGGCGCCGTCCAGGGTGAAGCCACCGGCAAAAACCGCCAGTCGGTTCAGCATCCGCTTCTCAACGTCGGACAAGAGGTTGTAACTCCAGTCCAGCGTCGCCCGCATCGTCTGGTGTCGTGGCAGAACAGTACGACGTGCCCCTGCCAGCAGAGTGAAGCGATCCTCCAGGGCCGATTGAACGGTCCTTAGACCGAGTGCCGCGGCACGGGCTGCTGCGAATTCGATGGCGAGCGGTATGCCGTCGAGGCGTCGGCAGATCGCAGCGGCAATCCTCAGGTCTGCTTCTTCGCCGCGGAATTCCAGGCCGGAGGCCGTTGCCCTGGCGACGAACAGCTGGACAGCCGCGTGCTGCAGCAGTTCGGTGCGTCCAGCAGCAGCGTCGGGAGGAAGGGCAAGCGCGGGGACGCGATGGATACACTCGCCCTCCACCCTGAGAGGCTCCCGGCTTGTGGCGATGATGGCCACGTTCGGACAGGTGCGGGCGAGCGTCTCTGCCATCTGCCCGGCCGCGTCAACGAGATGCTCGCAATTGTCGAGCAAGAGCAGCAGCTGCTGATCTCCGATCGCTCGGGCGATCGACGGTGCGGCAATTTCGTCCCCGTGGAACGTCAGGGACAGAGCGGCCGCGATGGCGGACGGCAAAAGCGAGGGATCGGCAAGCGGCGCAAGCTCGACGATACACGCGCCATCCCGGAAGTCGTCTGCCAGACGACGGGTGACATCAAGTGCCAATCGAGTTTTTCCGATGCCGCCCGGTCCCGTTAGTGTCACGATGCGGTATGCCGACATCAGAGCAAGCAACCGCCGGATAGTGTCACTTCGGCCGATCAGCTCTGAGGCGCTGCGTGGCACCTGGCTCGGTCGAGGCCGGCTGGTCTTAGTCCCGAGCCGCGCCTCGGGATCAAATGGCGATCCGGCACTCGTTGCTGCCGTCCACTCGCCGAGCAGCCGGTATCCACGACCGGAAACCGTTTTCAGCATGTCACGCGCGCCACGCAGCGACTTGCGGATGGCCGATACGTGGGTGTGCAGCGTGCCTTCCTCGACGATCGCACCGGGCCACACGCGAGCCATCAGGTCATCCTTGGTTACGAGCTCACTCTGTGCCTCGACGAGAACGGCAAGGAGTTTGAAGGCTCGGCTCCCGATCGGCACTGACGTGCCTTTCTCGCGCAGCTCACGCCTGTGAAGGTCGATCTCCCAGTTTCCGCATCTGTATAGGACCGCGGTCCTAGGCATGGCGCCTGACCCTTCCCACAGAGGAGCAAAAAATTCTCGGGCGGCGCCACGCGCCGCCAAGGCAGGGGCCTCTAGCTTGGCCAAGGGCCCGAACCAATAAATGGGCAGAAAGAAGGATCGGTTGCTGATTCTCTACAGTCAAGGAGCGGAGAAGATGCGAAGTAACCTGTTCTGACCCGGTCAGCTCTCTCATATGAGAGAACTCCTCAAAGACAGCGACAGCCCGCGCGCCCTTTCTTCAATGCCGTGCCAGTGGGGAATCGGTCGTGGCAACGGAGAAGAAGATCACAAGTAATGATGGCAAACTGCCGGCGTATACGCAGAGTGCGTCGTATTGTACCTGTGCACGTGGAACTTGAGGACGCCCGCTGCGCAACCCCACGCGCTGGTCCTCAGTGAGGCAAATGCCGTGATCCTCCCTGCGGCATTTGCTTAGTACGTTGACTGGAGCCGGCGAAAAGTCCGCCGGCTCTCTTTTGAATTCATAACAATCTGCTTGAGTGAGAGACTCAACTTGAGCTTGGCCATTTACCCCTTGGGGGACTCAAAAGGGAGCGAGGCCAGATTTCATGTAGGACAGCTATCGGCTCGTACCACGTTTAGGTCGTGGTCTGTGCTCCTATCGAACACGTGTTCACGCGCATAGTGTGTCAGACGATTGAAAATGCGGGTGGAAGGGCGAAGCGGTTCGTCGGCAAGTCATACAAGACCCTATCCTGGGTCACGCAGTCGAGCACCAGGTATGCGATCGCGGCCGCTAGTATAAACACCAGTATAATCAATAGTGCCGCTCCCCAGCCAACATTCGCTTTTCGAGGCGACCCCACGTTGCTGATTTGAGTTCGGTAACAGGCGAAGCGAATGGCCGCAATGACAGTCACTACAATGCCCAAAAAAGCGAGAGCAAGCCCATCGTAGCGCTCGACAACTGCAGCCAGTCCTCCAACCGGCGCAAGACGACTCAAACCAGATTGGGAGGCAGCGATGAACATATTGAACTTTTCAATGAAGAGACCGAAAGTTGTAACCGCGATCCCCGTTCGGACCCACGCGAGAAAGGTGCGCTCATTGGCAGCCTGATCGGTATAGTCGCGGATCATCAAACATCTCAATTGGTGTGCTTTAGCGGCTCGTGCGAACCTCGACTACTCGAAGTCTCCGCCATGACTGGCTTCGAAAAGGAACCAGGTACGGCCCTCCGCTTCGTCGATCCAGGTCCCTAACAGGCTAGCGGTCGCAATATCTCTATGCTCTTCGCATAACTCGTAGGCTTCGCGAAGGCGCGCGGCCAACTGTCGATTATCTTCTCGCAATTCGGCCAGCATGCTTGGCGGAGTAACGTAGTCTGCATCGTTGTCCAAGATGCGCTGAAGGCGCGCGACGTGCCCTACAGACCGAAGGGTTGTTCCACCCAGCTTGCGGACGCGTTCTGCAATGGCATCGGTTGCGGCAAGGATCTCGGTTGACTGATCGTCCAGCAAGCGCTGGTAGTCTCTAAAGTGCGGTCCCGACATGTGCCAGTGAAAGTGCTTCGTCTTTAAATACAAGGCGAATTTGTCTGCAATCAGCGCGTTCAGCGCACGAGATATGTCGCGTACCGCATCGGGGTGTAGAATCCCCAGGGTACCAAGTGCCGGACCTCTTTGCCCGCGAAAGTCGCCAGTCATGACTTTTTTGCCTTCGTTCTGGCAGTCTTTATCTTTGTGACTGCTTTCAAGCAGCTCTCGGAGTTGATGGGGCATCGATCAACTCCCGATCTGCGGGATGTTTTGGTGTACTGGCGTGCGAGCGAAGCCAGGCGCGAGGCGGCGAACCGGCGAAGCGCTTGAACACGCCGGTGAAATGAGCCTGTGTCTGAAAGCCGACCGACAAAGCGACATCAACCAACGGCATGCCGGTTTTCAGCAGCATTTCTTGTGCCCGCTCGATGCGCCGCCGAAGCAAGTACTCGTGAGGACGCAGTCCCGTAGCGGCTTTGAATTGAGCTGCGAAATGCATTCTGGTGAGACCGGTCGTCGCCGCAACCTCGGCAAGGCGGACGGGCTCGCTCAGACGAGCCTCGACGTATTCGATGGCGCGCTTCAGGCGCCATTGCGTTAGTTCAGATGCACCCGCACCGATAGTCGTCGATGACCGCCGTGCTGTCGTCAGAAGGCGAGTGACGATGGCAAGGCTCAAGCAGTCCGCATAGTTTTGTCCAAGGGAGCAGTCCATATCGTCTGCGCCAAGTAGCGCCCGGGCCAGCCATTCCACGATGGAGTCTCGACTGGGACCGCCATCTGAGCAAAGCACCGGCCTCGGATGATCGGGCATGTCGCGAGCACAATCCGAGATCAGCTCATCTGGAACATGCAGGTGAAGCACGTCATATGGCCCGCGAAACAGGCAGCGAACTCGAGAGTTCGGCTCGGACACGTGGAACGTGCCAGGCATGGCAACGCCGTCGTGCACGATTCGCCCATCGACCGAGAGACGAATGTTCATGGTTCTCAGGACAAATTTGACAACGTGACGATCACCGGGGGTTTCAGCCTCGAATGTGCAAGGCTCGGGGATGAAAGCTCGCCATCGGGTCGGAAGCGCGCGTGGCGATGACAGAGCCGTCAGCATTTTGCTGGGTGCGGCGCGCCACTCGGCCTCGGTGCCGATGATCGGTGAGGGCGCTTCTTGGCTTTGTTGTGTTGCAAACGGTGCGGCAAGAATCGCTGGAGAACCTATTGAACAGGGCATGGGGCACCTTGAGAAGGTCCCCTACTTTACCCTCGCGGCCACGCTCACTCTTTGGGGTGAATCTGAAATTTTCTGTTGGGGTGATTCTGGCATGAGCCAGCGACCGCGTTGACGTTGCAGAGCGTTCCTGATGACGCTCGCGCAACGAAGGCTTTGGAATCGACGGCAAATGCCCGTTGGCAAGCGTGGTCGCGCAGAACGCGCTGACCGCGGGATACGAACGGGCCTGGACGACTTCCCGAACCTCATATCCGTGCTGCCTATTGGCGTGCAATTTGGATAGCTCAGTGGCTTCTCGCGAGACGCCAGCGGGAGCGCGTGGAACACTCGGTCGGTAAGAGGGCTTGAATGAGATCGATGAGAGCGGGCGTGAATCCCGGCCGTCATAGCTAGGCACGGAGGACTGCAGCCATGGACATTCAGAGGAGCGATACGGCAGTGGTATTCATCGATCCGCAAAACGACGTGCTGAGTGAGAAAGGAGCAAACTGGGGGGCAGTCGGTGCGAGCGTCAGCGAGAATCGCACGATCGAGAACATGGAGGAAATCTTCCAGGCCGCGAAGGCCAGGGGATACCAGGTTTTCATCTCTCCGCACTATTTCTATCCGACCGATCAGGGCTGGAGAATGAACGGGCCGCTTGAGGCCGACGAGTTCAAGACACACACGTTTGCTCGCACCGGCCCTCTGACCTTGTCTGGCTTCGAGAATTCGGGCGCCGATTGGCTTGAGCGTTTCAAGCCCTACATCGAGGACGGCAAGACGGTGGTCGTCAGCCCTCACAAGGTCTTCGGGCCACAGACCAATGACTTGGTTTTGCAGCTCCGCAAGCGTGGGATCACCAAGATCTTGCTTGGTGGCATGCTGGCCAACATGTGCGTCGAATCCCACTTGCGCGAGCTCCTTGAGCAGGGCTTCGAGATCGCAGTGATCAGGGACGCGACGGCCGGACCGCGGCATCCAATGTGGGGCGACGGATATCAGGCGGCCATGATCAACTATCGCTTTCTAGCGCACGCGGTGCTGTCGACTCATGAAGTAGTCGGTCACATGAACTAACCAGCACGATCCGGTGCTTGGAAAGCGTCGGCCTTCGAAAAGGAAACCCATGACTGC